>Ga0187892_10002281_pt1 | contig 39326 bp, 31 predicted proteins | sample MA1701073metaG_FD_139345 | JGI IMG/M metagenome (GOLD analysis project Ga0187892, IMG submission 139345) | Bio-ooze microbial communities from a basaltic lava cave in the Kipuka Kanohina Cave System on the Island of Hawaii, USA - MA170107-3 metaG ... | reverse complement strand
TCCGGAAAGGGTCTCGCAATGGGTGTTCGGAGTTCAAATCGTTAACACCCCGGAAAACCAAAAAAACATCGTCCGTACATCGAGTTGCAAGCAATGAGCTTCAATCCTGTCGGACACCACTGATGCTGAACAAACCTTTTGCGCACGCATTCTGGTTTCCCGATGCGGTCATTGCGCGCCGGTCCATGGACGAGCATCTGCCTGGATCGATCCGCACTACATAGCGTGTTTCTGCGCGTGTCCAGGTCGAGACCCGCAGGCTCAAGTACTGAGGCACGATGCCCGCTTCGACGAAGCCGATTCGACCCGCCGGGCCGGTATCCTGGTAGCCAAGCTACGTAAGCGCGAGACGCGACGAGCAGCACGCTCGTCGTTGGCCGGCCAGGGCCTGTTCATCCATCAGGCTCCAAAAACACGATTTGAACTTGAGCATGAGCCTACGAGCAGCTTTGCTGTTTGAAATCAGCCGTCGGGGCCTCCCCGAACCGGCCAAACGAACCATCGACTACACCGCCTACCAGGATTGGCGCAAGCAATCCCTGTTTACGAGTTGGGGAGCATTCGACCACAACGATCTTCGCGGTAAGGACGTCCTGGACTTTGGCTGCGGAGACGGTGCACTCAGCTTGTTCTTGGCAACCGAGAAACTGCCCGGGAGCGTCATTGGCGTCGACCTGGAGCCCGCCGCCGTCGAGCGTGCCCGAGCCGCATACCGTTCAGCGCAACTACCCCAGTCGGTTTCCGTCGAGTTCCGACTTGGCTCAGTTGACCGGATTCCAGCCGCTGACCGCTCCATCGACTTCCTGGTCGCGCTCGACTGCCTCGAGCACGTCATGTCTCCGCTCCCGATCTTCCGTGAATGGCTTCGGGTGCTGCGGCCCGGCGGCAAGTGCCTCATCGAGTGGTTTCCCTACAAGGGACCGTGGGGGCCGCACATGGAGTCGCTCATTACCGTTCCATGGGCGCACGTTCTCTTCGGGCAGGAGGCGATGTTTCGCGCGGCCGAGCGGCTGTACGAACTGCCCGAGTTCGTGCCGCGGCACTGGGACCTAGATGCCGATGGCAAGAAGAAAGCCAACAAGTGGCGGCAGTGGTCTTCCTTCCGAGAGCAGGGCTACATCAATGAACTCGACCTCGGGACTTTTCGTTCGCTGGTTCGGGAGGCCGGTCTGGAGATCGACCGGCTTCACGCGCACTCCTTTGGAGGCAGCAGCCTTAGAAGGGCGATAGGACGGACGTTGATGGGGTTGCCGTTGATTGGTGAGTACTTCATGTCCTATACGACGATCGAGTTGGGTCGGCCTTAGCACCCGCACGACTACTCCGGCGCAGCACACAGGCGCAGCGCGCTACTGTCGACGCACCTCGGCTTCGCTCTTCTGGGCGAGGACGGAACGGATGATTGCGGCGACCATCTGGCGCTGACCCCAGCGAACATGGACCAAGCCGTTGCCAGGCGTCGCGAGACGGACGTGAATGAGCTGCAACGGCTCGCAGCGCTGGTGGCGCGTACGCGCCTGCATCGGGTCGGCTTTCACGGGGTGCTCGCACCCCATGCCGTGTTGCGCGCCGCGATCGTGACGGGCCCGGCGCACAATGCCAGCGTGCCCGCGGGCGAGAACGCGGACGGCCGGCACGCAGGAACTGGGCACGCCTGCGCAAGGGCGTGTTCGCTATCGACCTCGAACACTGCCCGCGGTGTCGCGGTGTGGCGCCGGGTTAGGGATCATTGCGGCCATCGAGGCGCCCGCGCTGATCGTCAGGATCCTCACGCACCTTGGATTGCCTGCGCGAGCCCCGCCGCGCTCCCCGGCGCGGGCGCTGGCCCTGTTCCAGGCGGCCTGATCCTCGAGGCGAGAGCGGTTCTGCAACGGGGCCGTCGATCCGGCGCGACCCCCGTTCGCACACAGTGGTCAAACGGCCTCGGCGTGAAGCCATCCGGACCGATTCAGAGCTCGCAGGGCATCGCGGGCGGAGGAATTCTCACCAGACACCCGTGTGATCGACGGTGTGCCCGGCGATACCGTCGCGCAGGGCGAAAAAAGGTGTTTCGAATTTCCCAGCGAGCCCTGGCTGTAGCTGAAGCGCTCTCTCGGCGTGACGATCACGGTTACCGGAGCCGTGTCGTACCGGGAGGTGCCGAGCCGGATGCCGTTTCCCACCGACCGCGTATACGAGATACGTCCTCGAACCGGCACATCGGGCGGCACACCTTCTTGCAGTTGTCCTCATCTATCCGCGGATTTGCGGAGTGCGGGCCGCGCGAAGTTTGGTCCAAGACGCCTACACGCCGTAGACGCCGATGCAAGGACCTTCACGCCGTGCCAGCCTCGCCGGTGGGAACCAGCCGAGGATTCCGATTCCTGCAGTTGAGGCTGAGGCGAAGCGAGAACTTGAGAGGGTTCCGGTCCCAGGGGGTGAAGCGCGGCAACTGGAACCGGTCGGTACCGGCAGTCGCAACGCCCCATGCGGTCGACGCGGCCGCAGCATAGCCTGCGTTGCGAACCATCTTCACGTGCTCGGGTCCGTAGTCCTCGCCCGGCTTGCCGTTCGGATAGGCAAAGAGCCGGACCGGTTCGCGCAACAGTTCCGCCAGCTGGCGACCGCTTTCGACGATCTCGCGCTGTGCGACCTCGGCTGGGACGCGCGCGAGGATCGGGTGCGACACCGAATGCGCGCCGATCTCCATGCCGGCGCTGCGCAGCAGGCGCACGTGCTCGGCACGCATCATCAGGTCGTGCGCCGGCCTGGCGCCGGCGAGCTCGGCGAGCTCGCGGACGCGCGCCTCGCGGGTATCCTGGGGGAGGTACTTCAGCGCGCCCAGAATCTTGACGATCGCAGCCTTGCGGTGCTCGCTATCGGACAGCGAGAGCTTTCCAAGGTGCCAGTGTCCCAGATCAACCTCGGTGGCCTGCGTTCCGCGCACGGCTTCGGCGACCCTGTCGTTCCACATGGCGCCGCCGCCCAAGTATCCGGTGGCCACGAAGAAGGTGGCCGGGATCCCATGCCGCTGCAAGATCGGCAGTGCCACCGTCGCGTTGTCGGCGTAACCGTCATCGAAAGTCACGCAGGCGGCCCCAGAAGGGAGACTTCGTCCAGCGAGCCGCTCGACAGCCTCGACGAGCGGGAGCGGCGTGAAATGCTCGCGCAGGACTCTCATCTGGATGTCGAACTCGTCGGCGGTCAGGTTCCAGCCGTCCAGCGCATCCGCAACCGGGAGCACCCGGTGGTAGATGAGAATGGAGAGGCAGCCACGAGGTCCGCTGCGCGAGAAACCGCTGGCCAAAGCCCGAAACAGCGAATCCGCCCACTCGCCTTTCACGCGGGCGACTCCGAAGATGCAGCGTCCGCCGGCGCCTTGGAGGCCTGAATGATGAAGGCGTGCGAAACAAGCAACCCCAGCAGGGGCACGGCTCTTAGCGCCAGGCCTGCGAGTCGTGACTCGACCAGACTCTGGAGGCCATACCAGCGAGAAGGAAGGATCGGCATCCAGTGAAGCCGTACCTTGGCGAACCCTTCGTCCCTAAGGAGACGCATCAGGTGCGCAGGGGATTCGTATCGGAGGTGGAATGGGTGGCCCCTTAGCCGGCGCTTCAGTAGTTCGTAAGCGTGCACGACGCACCAGCGGTTGAGTGCATCGAGCCAAAGCTCTCCGCCCGGCTTTACCTGAGTGACAAGCTCTCGCGCCACTGCCCGACTATCGGCGAGCGCCTGGGTCACTCCAAAGCAGACTACTCCGTCAAACGTCTCACGACGGAACGGAAGCCGGCAGACGTCTGCAGCGGCCAGCGCAGCCGAGTCGAGCCCCCGCGCTGCCGCCTTGCGGAGGGTCGGCAACGAATAGTCGACTGCAACGACTTGCAATCCATGCCGCGTCAGGATCCGGGTATAGGTCCCCGCTCCGCAGCCCGCGTCGAGCCAGATGCGCCCAACCTTGCCGGGATTCCAGAGGTGCAGAAAACGCCTTACGCGCGCGTCCAGGCCGGTGACGCTCCAGCCGGCAATGCCCGCGTCGTCATCGAATAACTCGGCATACTCCTGAAATCGGCCGCGCCACCGCTTTTCGAACGGCAGGCGCTCTTCGCGGCTCCGCTCCCGAATCATCGCCCTTGTGTGTGCAGTAGGGAGCGCTTCGAATCGGCAATCTCCGCTTCAGGTGCGCCCTGCTGGATCCGCTTCACCGCAACCATCCTGGTCAGGACCGCAACTGCCATGAGGAGATAGGGGTAATCCCAATATGCGAGCCCTAAGAAACTTGCCCCGACCCAGAACCCGATCAAGCTCACCTGAATCATCGCGGCCAGGTCTGAAGCCCACTGCAGGTCAGCGTGCCCGCGGCACATCCTGATCACCTGAGAAGAAACGCGCCAAGTCAGAATCCACAACAGGACGAATAGTGCCAGTCCGACGAATCCGTGCTCCGCCAGTACCTGGAACCAGATGCTGTGGGAATCGAGCGGACGCGCGTCCGGCAACCATCTCGCATATGCGTCTTCCTGAAACGCGTCGAAACCGGCTCCCCCGACTGGCCGATCCTTCGCAAGATTCAGTGCGAACCGCCACGCGTCCAGCCGGGCCGTCGCCGAGCTGTCCTCCTCGTACGTCTTGATGGTGCCCATTTTCCCGTGCCACTCTTCGGGCATGAACGCAGCCAGCGCAGGCACCAGGCACACGAGCACGACGCCAAGGAGGAGCTTGCCTCGGCTCTTGAACCACAGCACGGTCGCCATGGCGGCCAGAGCAAGCAATCCGCCGCGTGAATATGAGCCGAGCACCGCCACACTGACCAGGATCATCGCTACGAGGATGATGTGCTTGAGCCAGCGCCTCTCGGTCTGGAGTCGCGACCACCACATGAGCGGCAATGTCATGGCCATGGCAAGCGCAATCTCGGTGTTGCCCGAGATAAATCCGCCAGGCGGTCCGAGTACCATTCCGGACCCGCCTTTCATGATCGTGTAGACGCCGCCCTTGATTCCGAAATACGCAACCGAGTACGTAGCGACCACCACTAACGCCCGAATGCGTTCAGCAGAGTGCATCACGACCATCGAGATGAAGATGAAGAGTTGAATCTTCATCACTGTCCGCCACTTCTCCCATGCGAGTTCCGGATACAAGCTAAATGCGATGGTGGTGACGGTGATCCAGATATTGAAAGCAATCAGGGCGACGACCGGCGGCGCGAGCGGTAACCGCTTAGGCTCCCTCGAGAGAAAGATCGCGATGATCGTTACCAGGCCGACGATCAACGCGAATGGAAAGTTGAAGGCGAACCCCCAGGTCAGCTTGTGGGGATTCATGAGGCCAATCCACGTCCAGAGGAGGATGCCTACTTCGGCCCGCACCAGAGCAACCGGAAGAAGCCCGAAAATGAAAAGCGTGAGAAGGATGTCTCTTATCGGCATGGAGACTTACCGGTTCGGCGTCACCCCAGGTTTGCGAGTGACCGGCTCATACGCGAAAATAACCTGGCCAAGGAGAACTCTCACCCACCGGGTCGTGAACCGGCGCTACCGCCTGTCCGTGCAGGTGGTCTCGAATACTACTATCCGAGCCATGTGGACATACGCGAAGAACTTGGCGCTCCGCATCATTCCGACGGCTCGACGACCGAGGTTCCGAAGCGTTGTCGGAGACCCTCGACCTGCGTTCGAGAGGCAACGGACGGTGCGCTGCCCTGAGCACTCGTTCGGTAGCCCGGCTTCGCAGATGTCACCGCCCGTCTGATCAGATGAACGACGCAGGAAGCCCTCTGGCTAATGGCGCGGCCGGCTTGAATGCTCGCCCAGGCAGCTCTCCGAACACTCTTAGGCCTTCAAGTTCGACCGCTTCCGAGAAAGGCCACAGCGGCCCAGGGGCGCGGCCTCACGAGAGGGCATTCACAGTTCGCGTATTCGACGACTGGCGCGAGCTCGAAGCACTCCAGTCGGACTGGGAGGAGCTTGCCACCAATGCCCTGGAGCCCAGTCCATCCGCCGAGTCGTGGATGTTGATTCCTGCAATGCGCCATGGCCTTCCCGGCTCCAATGTGCGTGCTGCCCTTGTTTTCGCTTCACACACCGGTTCAGAGGAGAGGCCACCTTTGCTCTGCGGCGTGTTCCCGATCGAGGAACAATCTCGCTATAGGGGACTCCCCGCGAGGGTCGTCAGGTTGTGGAACCACATCTATTCGCTGTTTCCCGCGCCCCTCTTGCGGCGGGACTGCGCCGTCGAATGTCTACGGGCGTTCTTCAAGTGGGTTGCGGTCGAACAACCAGCACACACGGTTATCGAGTTTCCCGAACTCCGCGCGGACAGTGCCCTGTTCGGGATCCTGACCGAGACCCTGGCTCAAGATTCGTTGACACACCTCGTCACCGATGCACACGTGCGGGCATTCTTCCGCCCCAAGGCCGATGCCGAGCGGTATCTCGCTTCCGTCGGGACCGCACATCATCGACACGAATGGAGGCGGCAGGAGCGCCGACTGTCCGAGACGGGCACCCTCGTCTACGATTCGCTCGGCTCCCCGCAAGACGTCGGAAAGTGGCTGGATGAATTCATCGAGCTGGAAATGACAGGCTGGAAAGGAAAAGAGGGCACGGCGTTCGGATCCAACGCAAGTCATCGCGCGTGGCTCGAGGAGGTCGTCAGAAGCGCCGCGCAGCGAGGGCGACTGATGATGTTGGCGCTTAGGCTCAACGATCGAGCGGTCGCCCTGAAGCTCAATTTTCTATCCCCCCCTGGGTCCTATGCGTTCAAGATCGCGTACGACGAAACGCTATCGAAGTTCTCCCCTGGGGTGCTTCTCGAGCTGGAGAACGTACGGCGCCTGCACTCCAACCCCGCGATCGGATGGATGGATTCTCTGGCGGCACCCGGTCATTCCCTAATGGACCGGGTTTGGACCGATCGAACGCCGATCATCAGCTTACTGATTGCACCGGGTCGGTTTCTCGGGAGGATCCTTCTCTCTTCCTTTCCGCTTCTGCGAACCCTTAAGCAATTGTGGTCGAAGGCAGTCTCCAGGTGATAGGGCTAACGAGCTTCTCTGTCCTACGTACGGCTCGCATTGCCCTCGCGACGTTGATCGCGATCAGCTCGATGAGCGGATTGTGGGCTGTGCCCGTTCCGACCGCCAACGCTGACGAGTATTCCGGTACCCCGGACACTTACCTCGCACTAGTGCCGAAACTCAAACCAGGTGATCAGCTAAGCCTTGCCCCCGGCATTTATCGCGAGGGCCTGCCGCTGCGAGCGGTGCGCGGTGAAGAGGGTCGAGCCATCGTCATCGAAGGTCCCGCATCTGGCGCTCCTGCCGTCTTCCTTGCACGCGAACGCCACAATACGATCAGCCTTCGTGAGTCGAGCCACGTGGTGATCAGGAACCTCGTGCTCGATGGCGCGGATCTGGGTGTCGATGCCGTCAAGGCGGAGTGGAAAAGCGGGTTGGTGCACCATGTCACACTGGAAGGGCTCGTGATCGTGCGGCACGGAATTGATCAAGGCGTCAACGGCATTTCGACGAAGACACCGACCGCTTTCTGGACGATCCGCAACAACGTCATTATCGGCGCCGGGACCGGGATGTACCTTGGCGACTCGGACGGGAGCGCGCCTTTCGTTGCCGGCATCATCGAAGGGAATTTGATCGTCGACACGGTCGGTTACAACCTGCAGATCAAGCATCAGCGCGGTCGTCCGACGCTCAATGACCTACCCTTGTCGCCGCAGCGAACGGTCATCCGTGGCAACTTCTTCTCCAAAGCCGCGAAAGCAAGCACGGGAACGTTCGCTCGCCCAAACTTGCTTTTGGGCCATTTTCCCCTGAACGGCCCGGGCAGCAGCGACGAGTACTTGGTTGCGGAGAACGTATTCTACGCAAACCCCGTCGAGTCACTGATGCAGGCGGAGGGCAACGTGGTTATTTTCAGGAACATCTTCGTCAATCCCGTCGGCAACGCAGTCTCGGTACAGCCTCATAACGATGTACCGCGACACATCGAGATCGCGCGCAACTTCATCGTCGCCAAAGGTTACGGAATCCAAATTCAGGGAGCGCATCCGGGGTACGCGCAGGTCGTATTCGGTAACCGCGATCTCAGCGGCGGAACAACCGTTGGCGAAAGCAGCATTAACGGTCGGGCGACTTCGGGCGACAACCTCGAGAAGGCTTTCCAGGAGTGGCTCACCATGGACCTCGCGGCGCGCTCTAACAACTCCTCCGCAGACCAACCGATCGCCGCGGCCCTGCGCATAGCCTGCGGCCGCCGTGTCACAGCTGGTTCCACAGTGCCAGCCGGACTGATCCCGCCAGCCCACTTCCTTTGTCAACAATTGTGACACTGCGGCTACTTGTGCTGCGGATCGGCGAGCAAAGGGAATACTCCTTGAAACAACGAGCGGAGGGCGGTAAAGGGCCACTCCTGACCAACAATCTTTCTGGCACCCTCCAAGTGTGGAAGCGGCGTGAATCAACTCTGGCACGAGTTGATATGACCGGTCCGCCCTTCGCTCCGGATGCTGTGGAAGGCGGTCCAGCCGACGATCCTATGAGAATCGAACCCAATGAGCGGTGCGGCTAGCACATGGTCTATCTGGACGATCTGATACGCCACCGCCACCTGATCCTAAGCTTCGCCCAACGGGACATTCGGGCAAAGTATAAGCAGACCATCTTCGGGATCGCGTGGGCGGTGTTTCAACCCTTTTCGCTGATGGTTGCGTTTACCTTCGTTTTCTCCCGATTCGCGCAGGTCGATAGCGAGGGCATCCCGTACCCAATCTTTTCGTACAGCGCCCTAATCTTCTGGACGTGCTTCGCCTCTTCGGTATCGCAAGGCACTATCGCGATGGCCGCCAACGCCAACCTGGTGCGGAAGATCTACTTTCCTCGGGAGACACTGCTTCTGGCAGTGATGATCTCAGCGCTGATCGACCTCGGGATCGCCGCCCTGGTGTTCTTCGGGATGCTCGTCTATTACGGGATCGGCCTTACATGGGTGAGCCTCTGGGTCATCCCGCTTCTCGCGCTCCAAGTCCTCATCACCCTCGCCGTGATCTGCGTCACGTCGGCGGTACACGTGCATTTCCGCGATATCGGCCACGTGCTGCCATTGGCGCTGTTGCTATGGATGCTCGCAACTCCGGTCGCGTATCCTCTCAGCAGCGTGCCCGCCTCGGTTCGCTCGCTCTATATGCTCAACCCGATGGCGGGCATCATCGACGGTTACCGGCGAGTTTTGCTGCACGGCTCTCCGCCCGATCTCCCCTATTTGCTAGCTGCGTTCGGCGTTGCCCTGTTCGGAGTGACTGTCGCATATCTGTTCTTCAAGCGGGCGGAGCGCACTTTCGCAGACATAATCTGAGCCGATGCGCGACATCGCCATCCAGTTCGACGGGGTCTCGAAGAAGTATCGGCTTCGCCACGGCTGGTACGTCTCGATCCGAGACGAGCTCGCCCGTCTGGCACGCCGCTTCCTGCTAAGAGATCCGGGCGAGCCTCACCAGTTCTGGGCGTTGCAAGACGTGAGCTTCGACATCGCGCGAGGGGAGACCATCGGTCTGATCGGCCCGAATGGCGCCGGCAAGAGCACGATTCTCAAGATCCTCTCCCGGGTCACCACCCCCACCGACGGATCGTTCGCAGTGCGGGGCAAGGTCGGCGCCCTGATCGAGGTCGGGGCTGGCTTTCATCCGGACCTCACAGGCCGGGAGAACGTCTATCTCAACGGCGCGATCATGGGCATGCGCAGGCACGAGATCGAGGCTAAATTCGACCAGATCGTTGCGTTCGCGGAGGTCGAGGCGTTCATCGACACGCCGCTCAAGTACTACTCGTCCGGGATGATGGTGCGTCTGGGCTTCGCCGTCGCCGCTCACATCGAGCCGGAGATTCTGCTGGTCGACGAGGTCCTCGCCGTCGGGGACACCGCCTTCCAGGCCAAGTGCCTGAACAAGATCGCCGAACTGAAGGAGCAGGACAAGACGATCATCCTCGTCTCGCACACCATGCCGAGCATCCTGCAGCACTCGACACGGGTGTTGTGGGTCGATCATGGCAAGCTGCAGGCGTTCGGAGACCCTGAAGAAACCGTAGAGGAGTATCTCCGCTCAGTGCAGGCGCATGTCTCGGCAGGGTCTGAGATAGAGCCGGGGGAGCGTCCCGCGAGCGACAGCCCAATTCATATCTCGAGCGTGACGCTAAGGGACGCCGAGGAACGCGTGGTTCATTCCCTCACCTTCGGCCAACCGGCGTCGATCGACGTCGCCTATGTGACTAGCGGCCAAGTCGATAACCCGGTCGTCTCAGTGACTTTCCAAGACGTGCGCGGCTATCCGCTGGGTAGCCTCACCTCCCGCCTCGATGGCTTAGAGCTCGACGTCTCCGAAGGGCACGGGGTCGTCCGACTCGTGCTCTTGCCAGTGCTCTTCACACGTGGCAGCTACGGCATCACGGTCGCTATCCACGACAGCCGTATCCAACGGTATCTAGATCTGAAGGCGCGCGCGGCGAGCTTCATGGTCGCCGGCCCGAGCGTGGCGAGCCGAGAGGTGAGCGGCCATGTGATCTACCCTCACCGCTGGGAGGCGCACGTGGAGCAGGTCAAGTAGCGGGTTTGGGGACACCGATGAGCGCCATTACTATGCTCGTCGACTCCGGCGCTACGCGCGGCTCGGTGATCGCTCGCCTGATTCTTTTCCTAGGCGTTAGTGGCTTTAGGCGCTTTCTCGCTGTGCTGCACTGGACAGTAAGTCAACCGTTGCCACGCAATCTGCGCGCACACCGACTAGCTCGCGCTATCGCTCGCCAGGCGGAGCCGCAGCGTAAGGACATGCTCCGACTCTTTCCAAGGAATTCGGTCGGCGCAGAGATCGGGGTTTTCAAAGGAGAGTTCTCCCGCGAACTGCTTTCCATGACAGAGCCAACCGAGCTGCACCTGATCGATCTTTGGTGGGTCGGCTACGGCGAGCATTACCCGGACTGGGGCCCGTACACAGACCATGGTCGGCTGCGAACACGTGACGCGTTCCGACAAGCGGAGGAGACGGCCGCACCCTTCCAGCGACGAAGTCGAGTTACGCTGCACGCGGGTGACGGAGTTGAGTACTTGTCGTCCTTTCCCGATCAGTATTTCGACTGGATCTACATTGATTCATCTCATAAGTACGAGCACACCCAACGGGAGCTAGAAGTCGCGGCAAGGAAGGTCAAGGCCCACGGCCTGATTGCCGGTCACGACTGGGAGCCGGACCCAGAGCATCAACATCACGGTGTGTATAGGGCTGTACAGGAGCTCATCGCTATCGCACCGTGGGAGATCGCAATCGTGGATCGCTGCGACCCCGCTCAGTGGTGCGTTCGGCGTCGGCGGGGCGCGTAAATGGCCACCGTGTTCTTGCCGATTTCTTCGCTGACTGGGCCGACGGGCGCGCTGGCGGCCGCGCCGCGCGACATAACTACTCGCCCCGCCTGTGTCTTGGTAGGAGCGTTTGCGTCTGCTCGTTCACTGACTGAGTGCACGGGTGATATGGCCTGCGGTTGCGCGCGTGTTTCCATTTCTCCAATCGTAGTCGGCCGGTACTTCTGGGCCGGTTCGCTTGTGCGAACTTGAGGTCATAGTCCATGGCAAGGCCGTTTATCAGCATAATCATCCCGACGCACCGACGACCTGCCTACCTCGCTGAAACGCTCGAGAGCGTGTTCAATCAGACGTTCACTGATTTCGAGGTGATCGTCGTAGAGGACGGCACACATGGCGCAAGGGACGCCTTGACTAGACACGACGACCGTGTCCAGTACGTGTGGCAACCCCATCGAGGCGTGGCGGCCGCGCGCAACAACGGCGCGAGCCGAGCGCGCGGTGAGTGGCTCGCGCTGGTCGATGACGACGATCTCTGGCAACCGGAGAAGCTGGAGCGTCAGGTCGCAAGGGCGGAGGAGTGTCGCGAAATGGGATTCCTCCATACGGACCATTTAGCCCTGATTGGCAACCAGCTCCGCACTCCGCCGCGTACGCCGCCGCGCGAAGCGGTGCCATCGGGATGGGTACGGAAGGAGCTATTCCTCAGCAACTTCGTCGTCACCAGCTCGGTCATGCTCCGGAAGCAGGTGTTCACCCAGGCTGGTGGCTTCTCCGAGACCACTCGATACGCCTCCGACTACGAGTGCTGGCTGCGGATGTCGTCACTGTGCCAGATGGGTTTCGTCAACGAGCCTCTGACGGTATACCGCGACCACGACCAGTCTTTGAGCAGTGAGTTGAACTGGAACCTCGGGGTCGTGTCGCTCGTGAAGCAGTTTGTCCGGAACACCCCCGATATTTACCGAGAGTGCGGAACGGCTAAGGTGAAGCGACACGTTCGCGACGTGTATTGGCGCGCCGCGTACACGCACCTGATTCATCAACGATATCTGACGGCCGCCCGGCTATTCGCGACTGCATGGTCGTGGACACCGCTTGACCCAGTGCCAGCTTTCTACGCGTCGGCGTGCCTCGCCGGAAGATGGGGCGTCGCGGCCGCCCGGATCCTGAAGCACGCGGTTCGTGCGTGAGCATCGCTTTCAACAGCGATCATTCGATCGAATGCGTCCGATCGGGAGACCAGGGCCTCCCGTTGAGAATCTGTTACGTGTCCGCCGACTACCCAGCGACGTCGAGAGGCGGGATCGGCGGGATCGGCGCGCACACCTATGCTCTTTCGCAGGCCATCGCCGGCCTAGGCCATGATGTTTCGGTGCTCACCGAGAGCGCCGGCGGTTCTGAGCGATTCGCTGACGGCCCTGTCACCGTGCACGCGATCCCCCAGGGTTCACGACGCATGTGGAAACTCGGCGGATGGCTGCCGGTATCCTGGTTCCGCCGATCGTTCGCCGTCCAGCGTACATTACAGCGGCTTCACTCCGAGCGGCCGTTCGATCTCGTGAGCTTCCCCGACGGCTACGGAGAAGGCTTCCGGTACTCGTTCTTGCCGCTTACGCCCTTCGCCGTGCAACTTTTTGGCCCGGCGAGCTTCGTTCAACGGTGGGATGGGCGCACCGTTTCACCGGTCAGGGCGCGCGTGGAGAGTTGGATGGAACGCCGCCCGGCGGCAAAAGCTTCGCTCGTCATCTCGGCCACGCGGCGATTCGCCGAGCTCGTCGCCGGGGAGTGGGTGCTCGACCCGGCGCGAATTCGGATCATCCGCAACCCGCTCGACCTTGCGCGGTTTCGCCCGGCGGACGCGGGCGCGAGGGTCGACGGCCGTCGGGTGCTCTTCGTCGGCCACCTGCAGCGCCTGAAGGGCGTGCACGCGCTGGCCGCTGCGATCCCGCTCGTAGTCGCCCGGCATCCCGATGTGGAGTTTGCCTTCGTCGGCAACGATACGAGTTCCGGCCCCGGCGGAGTCTCGATGCGGCGATTTCTCGAGCGAACTCTCAGCGAGGGAGGTGTGCTCGGCCGGGTGCGCTTCATCGACCCCGTGCCCCAGAGGGAGCTTGTCCCTCTCTACCAGGCATGCTCGGTTTTCGTCCTGCCCTCGCTCAATGATGTCTATCCCAATGCCGTCCTGGAAGCCATGGCCTGCGGACGACCCTGCGTGGTAACCGATACCGTCGGCGCCGCCGAGCTGGTGACCGAAGCACGCGGCGGACACGTGGTCCCGCCCGATGATTTCGAGGCACTGGCTGCCGCGATCTCCGAGATGCTCTCGATCCCCGAGCCGCAACGCGAGGAAATGGGCGTCCGTGCCCGTCGGATCGTCGAGCGGGCGTGCGCGACGCCGGTCATCGCCGCGCAGACGGTCGAGGCATATCGCGACGTGATCGGGGAGCGTATCGCGCGGCCCGCACTCCACGGAGGGAATCAGCCATGAGCGCGCCGATGGGTGCAACGCCCGAGACTCCCCTCGTGGAAGTCATTCTTCCCGCCTACAACGGGAGTGCAGTGATCCGAAAGGCGCTCGATAGCGCCTTCGCCCAAGACGTGCCACTGCGCGTGATCGTGGTGGACGACGGCTCCAGCGATGATTCAGCCGACATCGCCCGCTCCTACGGCCCCCGCGTCACGGTGATCAAACAGGCGAATCGTGGCGTCTCCGGCGCACGCAACACCGGGCTCGCCGCCGCGCAAGCGCCATACGTCGCCTTGCTCGACCAGGACGACATCTGGAAGCCGGGCAAGCTCGCGCGGCAGGTAAAGCTGATGCAAGGCCATCCGGGGGTCGGCCTGGTGTTCACGGACATGATCTTGCTCGAGAGTGACGGGACGATCGTCGAGGACGGCTTCCTGCTCACGACGCCGGAGTACGCTCGCTTGATGCGCACGCCAATCGGGGACGGCGCCTATCTGCTGCCTGAGGCGCTTGCGCAGGCGGTGGTGCGTTTCAACTTCATCTCACCGTCGACCGTGCTTCTCAGACGCGAAGCGATCCAAGGCGCTGGCGGATTCGACGAGGCGTTCCGCCTCTGCGACGACGCCGAGTGTTGGATGCGGTTGCTTGCGCGCTGCCGCGGCATCGCGATCGAAGAGCGACTCGTACTGTCTCTCATCTGGGAAGGGAATGCGTCGTTGAAACGGGACAAGCTCATCTGGGAGCGCCTCCGCATCGGAGAGAAAGCAGCCCTACGACCCGAGCTGTTCGCCCCCGGCACGGCCGACTATTTCCGGAACGAACGGCCGGTGTCGTATTACAGGCTCGGCGTCCTCGCCCTCCATGCCGGCGACGTCGTGACGGCGCGTACCCACTTGACCGAGAGCCTTCGCGCCAAGTGGAGTTTCACGACGGCACTCGCCCTTGCCGCTGCAGTCTTGCCGGCACCGCTGCGCGACGCCTGCTTGCGCCTGAAACGTGCAATCGGCGTGCGTTGGGCGATTCGCGTCAAGTCGGATGCTCTCTAACGCACCCGGTCTCCACGTCAGACTGGATCATGCGGCGCCCCACCGGCGAACGGTGCCCGGAGCAACTCGCCATCCTCGGCGGACCGCCGGCGTTTGCGGAACCCTTGCACGTCGGTCGCCCCAACATCGGCGACCGGCGACGTTTCATCGCGCGGCTCGAGGAAATCCTCGACCGTCGGTGGTTGACCAACGACGGTCCCGCCGTGCGAGAGCTCGAGCAGCGCCTCGCCGACCGTCTGCAAGTCCGACACTGCGTGGCCGTCTGCAACGGGACGGTCGGGCTCGAGATCGCGATCCACGCCGCCGGGCTCACTGGCGAAGTGATCGTTCCCTCATTCACATTCGTTGCGACCGTTCACGCGCTAACCTGGCTTGGTCTGACCCCGGTCTTCGCCGACGTCGAGTCGGCCGCGCACACGCTAGATCCGAAGAGTGTGGAGCGACTGGTCTCGCCACGCACCACCGGCATCATCGGGGTCCATCTGTGGGGCCAGGCATGTCAGGTCGATGCACTCAGCAAGATCGCCGAGCGGCACCGCCTCACCCTGATTTTCGACGCCGCCCACGCAATGGGCTGCTCGCACGGGGGCGTGCCGATAGGCCGTTCCGGATGCGCCGAGGTGTTCAGCTTTCATGCCACGAAGGTCTTCAACAGCATGGAAGGCGGCGCGATCGCGACCGACAACGACGACCTGGCTCACCGCCTCCGCCGGCTCCGCAATTTCGGGTTTGCCGGGTTCGACACCGTGGTATCGGTCGGGACGAACGGCAAGATGAGCGAGGCCGCCGCCGCCATGGGACTCACTTCGCTCGAGAGCCTCGACGAGTTCGTGGCGGCGAACCGTCGGAACCACGCGCGTTACGCCCGGGCGCTCGCCGGGCTCGCCGGAATCAGGCTGCTCACCTACGATCCCGCCGAGCAGCACAATCATCAGTACGTCGTTCTCGAGATCGACCCGGCCGAAGCAGGGTTGACTCGCGATCAGATCCACACGGTCCTCTGGGCGGAGAACATCCGCGCAAGGCGGTACTTCCATCCCGGGTGCCACCGGATGGAGCCCTACCGCTCCCGGTACCCCGACGCCGGGCGGGAGCTTCCCAATACGGAGCGCCTGACGAGCTGCGTCCTTTGCCTGCCTACCGGGACGGCGGTCAGCCCGGAGGACATCGACACCGTCGCGTCGATCATCAAGCTGGCTGTTGCGCGACGAGTCGACCTTCTAGCGCAGTGGCCCGAGTCCGAGCGGTCTCCCGCGGGGACGAGGCGATAAAGACTGCGCATGCGCACGCCCGGCCTCGACCCCGTCAAGCTCAGCGTGCGCGTCATCACGTACAATCACGCGCCGTTCATCAGGCAGGCGCTGGACTCGGTTCTGGCGCAACGAGCCGACTTCCCGTACGAGATCGTCATCGGAGAGGATTGTTCGACCGACGGGACCCGCGAGATCGTCGTCGAGTACCAGCGGCGCCATCCGGAGCGCATCCGGCTGATCCTCTCGGACCGAAACCTCGGGGGTAGACACAACTTCGTCCGCACGCTGCAGGCCTGTCGCGGCGAGTACATTGCTTTGCTGGACGGTGACGATTATTGGACCTCCGAGGACAAGCTCCAGCGCCAGGTCGACTTCCTCGAACGCCACCCCGGGTACGTCATATGCTTCCATGACGCTCTCGTCGTCCATGAGGACCGGAGCCGGCCGCCAGAGCGCTTCACGGGACCCGATCTCCCGTCGACCCCAAGCTTCCAGAGCCTCCTCGACGACTGCTTTCTTCCGACCTGCGGCGTGGTGATACGGGACAGCATCCGGCAGTTCCCGGACTGGTTCTGGCTAGGCGCGGTCGGCGACTGGCCGCTCCACATCCTCAACGCCCGGCGCGGTAGGGTTGGCTACCTGAATGAAGTCATGGGGGTCTACCGGATTCACAAGGGAGGGATGACCCGGAACTTCGTGCCGGAGGATTACTTCACGCGCAGTGCAACCATGCTTCACCATCTTGTGGGAGCCCTCGGCGATCGATACGAGCCCGTCTTGAGGAACAGCGCCTCGCAGATCTGGCTCAACGCGTTCTTCCACGAAGATGGGTTGGAGGCTCTGCGTAAGGGGGAAGGGGCCAGCCTCGGCGACGCGTTGAGGCGATGGCCAGCCGAATTCCCGCTGACTCGGCGCGATCGAGGTGCGCTGTTGGGCGCTGCTTGCGGACGGCTCATGCTCGCCAGCCTGAGGGCCGGTGACCGGACTCGCGCGGGAGTCTGGCTGATGCGAGCCGTACGCCACGACCCGCGCTGGCTGCGTCGGGGAGCGTTCTGGTCGGTGGCCGCTGAAACCTGCCTGGGTCGCACGGTGGCGGCCAACACGCGCAGGTGTGCGCGCTGGCTAGGTGCTGGGACCGCCAAATCCGAGGGAGTCCGTTGAAGCTCGTCCTTATCGGCGCGCGCCACGATGGGCAGGCGCACGTAGCACTCGATCTGCTCCGTGAAACCGGGTCGCATGAGGTCGTAGCCTTTCTGGACGAGACACCTTCGCTGTGGGGCACTACGGTCCACGGGGTCCCGGTGCTGGGTGCGCCGGATGCGATGGAGCGTGCAGTGGCGATGGGTGTAGAGGGCGGGGTGGTGTCGATAGGAGACGGGCGCACGCGGGAGCGGCTGGGTGCCGTCATCGCGGACGCGGGGCTCGAGCTGGTGACCTTGATCCATCCGCGCGCGTACATCGCCCCGTCGGCAACCGTCGGTCGCGGCGTCTTCGTGAGTGCGTTGGCGTACGTCGGGTCCGGCGCGGTGGTCGAAGACTCCGTGTACTTGGGCTTCACAACGGTGGTTAGCCACCATGCCCATGTGGCCGCGTGCGCAAGCCTCTCGGGCGGGTCGACGAGCGGCGGCAGGGCTCAGGTGGGGCGCCGCGCATTCCTCGGGCTCGGTGCGATCATCCTTCCCGATGTCACGGTTGGGGACGACGCGGTGGTGGGGGCAGGCGCCGTCGTTACGAAGGATGTTGCTCCAGGCTGCACCGTGGTCGGCGTTCCGGCTCGGCTCGCGCACCCTTGACTGAACTCGCGGTTGCCAGCATGCGTCCTGGCCAAGGACGACGCTTCGCCTTCGATACGCGCTGATGGTCTTCAGCTCCCCGATTTTCCTGTTCCTGTTCCTCCCGGTCACGCTCGGACTGTACTTCCTGCTGCCGACGCGGTTGCGCAACGTCTGGCTCCTGGGCACGAGCTTGGTCTTCTACAGCTGGGGCGAGCCGAAGTTCGTCGTCGTGATGCTCGCCTCGATCGTCATCAACTTCCTGCTGGCGCTATGGATCGATCGGGGCCGGGATCGAGGCAACGCCCGGCCGGTGTTGGCGACCGCGGTGGTGATCAACATCGGCCTGCTCGTCTTCTTCAAGTACGCGAATTTCATCGTCGACAATCTGAACGTGCTGCTCGGGGGCATGAATCTGTCGCCGATCTTGATCCCGGCGATCGCGCTGCCGATCGGGATCTCCTTCTTCACCTTTCACGCGCTGTCCTACGTCATCGACGTCTACCGGCGCGCCGCGCCGGCGCAAAGAAGCCTGTTCAACATCGGTCTCTATATCTCGCTCTTTCCCCAGCTCATCGCCGGACCGATCATCCGCTACCACGACATCGCCCACCAGCTCGTCGAGCGCACGGTCACTCGAACGGGATTCGCCTACGGCGTGGAGCGGTTCGTGGTGGGGCTGGGCAAGAAAGTGCTGATCGCCAATTCGCTGGCGGTTCCGGCGGACCTCATCTTCTCCATCCCGGGCGACCAGCTCACGACACCGGTCGCCTGGTTGGGCGTGCTCTGCTACGCGCTGCAGATCTATTTCGACTTCTCCGGCTACTCGGACATGGCCATCGGACTCGGGCACATGTTCGGTTTCCGCATTCTCGAGAACTTCAATTACCCGTACATCTCGCAGAGCCTGACCGAGTTCTGGCGACGCTGGCACATCTCGCTTTCCAACTGGTTCCGCGACTACCTCTATATCCCGATGGGCGGAAACCGCGTAGCGCCCTGGCGCGTTTACTTCAACCTCGTGACGGTGTTCTTTCTGTGCGGGCTATGGCACGGTGCCAGCTGGAACTTCGTGATCTGGGGCCTCTTCCATGGCGCTTTCCTGGTGATCGAGCGTATGGGGCTCGCCCGATGGATGGAGGCGTGGTGGAGACCGTTCCGTCATCTCTACCTGCTACTCGTCGTGACGGTGAGCTGGGTGTTCTTCCGCGCCGCCGAGTTGCCTGACGCTTCTGGATTCCTGCGCGCCATGGTTGGGCTGTCGCCAGCCTCCGGGCTCGAACACCCGCTCGGCCTCTACCTTGACATTCAGATCGCTCTAGCGCTGGCGGTCGGCGCGGTCGGGTCGATGCCGATCGTGACAGCGATCAGGGGCCGGCTGGAAGGCTCCACGAAGGCGAGCGTCAAGATCGCAGCGAGTGTAGGCAAGGTGACAGCGTTGGCATCGATCCTGGCGGTGTCAAGCGCCCTCCTCGCCGCCGGGACCTACAATCCCTTCATCTACTTTCGCTTCTAGTCAATGGACCGTTCTTCTCGAGTGCAGCGGACGACCCAGGTTGCGGTGATCGCCATATTCCTCGCCGCAATTAGCCTGCCTCTCGGCGGCAAGCTGCTCGGGCTCGAAAGTGCTTTCGCGCTCACCGAGAACCGGCGACCGGCGCCGCTCCCCACGATCGAGCTTAAGGGTTGGTCGCTCGTGAGCTTCCCCCGACGGTTCGAGCGCTACTGGAACGACTCGTTCGCCTTCCGGCGGTACTTGATCCGGTGGCACGGTCTCACGAAGCTGGGTCTGGGGTTGTCGCCTTCGCCCAAGGTCGTACTCGGCAAGGATGGCTATCTCTTCTACGCTGCCGAGCAATCGGTCGACTACTTCCGAGCCGCGAAGCCCTTTTCGCCGATAGAGTTAGCGCGATGGCGGGACGATCTGGAAGGCCGGAGAGCGTGGCTTGCCGAGCGTGGAATCCGCTACCTCGTTGTGGTCGCGCCGAACAAAGAAACGATCTACCCGGAGTACATGCCCGAGGGGATTCGCCCCGTGCGGCCCGAGACCCGGCTCGATCAACTATTGAAGGAGCTGCGGGAAAACTCGAATGTCGCAGTGCTCGACCTGCGCGGCGCCCTCCGACGCGCGAAGTTGGATGGACGCGTCTACCACAAGACGGACACGCACTGGAACGACGCCGGAGCCTTCGTCGCCTATCGCGAAATCCTGGCCCAGCTCCAGAAGCTAGTCCCTGGGATCGATGGCAATCCGGCACCGATCTCATTCCAAGCTCAACGCACGGACGGGCTCGATCTAGCTCGTCTCACGGCGCTGGAGGATCGCTTTCCAGAAGAACAGATCAACGCGATCCTGCGAAAGCCCCGCCAGGCACGAGAAGCAAAGGGCGATCCGACCGAAAGCTTCACGACGACCGAGGTGGCGGTGATGGAATGCGCCACGTGCGGAGAAGCACGCGCAGTCATGTTCCACGATTCTTTCAACACCAACGTCGCGCCGTTTCTAGCGGAGCACTTCGGAAGGATCGTCTACGTCAGCGGTTCGAGCCTGAACCGCGCATTGATACAGCACGAACGACCTTCCGTGGTGATTCAGGAGTTCGTCGAACGCTATCTAATGTGCCCGGATCTCCGCGGGTGCTGATGCGCAGGAGACTTCGCGGCAGCGCATGCAAACGGTGGAGCCCGTGAACGGTGATCAGAGGATTGGCCGGTTCGTCCTCCTGCTTAAGTGTAGCTATCCGCTGGGCGCCCGAATACCGGCACTTTCCCTAGCGCCTTAGACGACTACCGGTGGTCGCGTGAGCCCCTGACGCCGCAACCAGTCGTTTCGGATCACCAGCAGCTTCTGGTTCTGAGTGAGCTCCGGCGAGCCCGACACGACGGTCCAATTGATCTCGTCCGCGATGCGCGACTTGAGGAAGGCGACAAGCTCCTCGTCGCTCATCCGGAACTGGGGACCCTTTTGTAGACGAGCCGTGACCGCCCGCGGCCCGGTCTGAACGAACTGATACGCGTGCAGCCCTTCTATCCAGCGCATCACGAGGGTCAGCCCGGGCATCGCGATGCGGCGTCCGCTCGGCAAGAAGATGACGTCGCCTGTCCGGCCGTCCACCGGCCCGATGCGCGGCCAGGCAACGCCGCTCAATGACGGCTCCCGCGTCTTCCAGTGCACGTCGTCACCCGTCTCATAACGAACGAACGGCGTCGCGTAGTTCGTGATCGTGGTCGCCACTGCGCGCCCGGATCGTCCGAGCTCCGTGATGGGTCGATTGACCTCGTCGAGGATTTCCAGGATCCCGCGGTGGAAAAAGAGATGAAGGCCGTCCGCTTCAGGCCCCTCTACTGCGAGCAGACCCCCATCGTTGAGCCCGTACTGATCGCGGACCGGTACCTCGCCGAACGTCTCGGAGATCCGCTGCCGAACCTCGGGGCGCATCACCTCGGCGGTGCAGACGATGCTTCGCAAGCGAGCTGGCCTGGCCTTTAACTCTAACAGCAGCTCCCCGAGCTCGCGAATCGAATTGGGATAGCCGTAGATGAACTCGATTCGGTCGAAATGCGGCGAACCCGCCAGCACCTTCGCGCGCTCGGGGGTCAGATTCGAGCCACTCGTCACCCAGCGGTTGACGATCCAGTCGTTCCGGGTGCGGCGATCTCCGAGACCGACACCGACCGATTCACCCCCAACCACGAGGAACGGCGCGCCTACCCGCCAGCCCGCCCATGTCCAGCCGACGTACATCTGCGCCCAAGCGAGCTCCTCGTCATCTTTGGTCATCCGGAAGATGGTGGGCCGGCCCGTGCTCCCGCCGGTGCGCGCGGGCTGTCCCTGCAAGCGGGGATGCGTCGTCGTGATCGACGTGAGCTCCTCCCGAAACTCGTCCTTGGTGAGAATCGGAATGCGCTGCAGGTCCTCGATCCGCTGGATCTCCTCCGGCCCCGAAATGGCGGACTTCCACCGCGAACGATAGAAGGGGACGTACTCCCAGCAGTAGCGGACGAGCTCCCGCAGCTTCTGCTCCTGGTAGACGCGGATCTCGGCCTCGCCCCAGCGAGCACGAGATGCGATGTCCTTCATGAGCCGCACACGCGCCGGCACCAGCAACTGCAGGCAGGCGCTGTGGATCAGACGATGCACCGATCGGACCCCGCGCGCCGATGCCGCTCCAGCGAATCCGAAAGAATCTCGCGGATGCCCCGAGAGGCCCCCGTGACGAGAATCTTCCCCGAACCGAGCAACTCAGAGAACTCCCGGGACCGCGCTGTGGATCAGGGCAGGCGACCGCTCCGTAGGTGTTGAAGATACGGACCACGCGGATCTCCATCTTGTGCTGCCGGTGATAGTCGAACAACAGCGTCTCGGCGCACCGTTTTCCCTCGTCGTAGCAGGCCCGGATGCCGACCGGGAGAGATGGGAGCCGATTAAGCCCGCCCCACCGGTCACGAGAGCCCGTTTACTCACGACGATGGCCTGCTTCTAAGAGGGCTCTCGAATCGTTTTTCGACGCGCCTTCGTGGTCCCATCTTCATCGTACCGCCTGCCTCGCCGCACGAATCGCTCGGACGCCGGTTGCACCCGTCATGCAGACGGAGCCGTAGACGGCCGGCTTCAGCCACCATGGTTTCCAGCGCCAGGCATTGAAGAACAGACGTCCGGCATTGCGGTAGTCGTCGTAGAGGAAGTGCCCATAGCCGGCTTGCCAATAGGCGTCTGCCAGCCTGTTGCGTACCTGCTGGCTTCCGTAGTCTCGCCATATCCGCGGGTCCGAAGCGGCAAGGGCAGTCAGCGCCTCGGCGCACTCGCCCGCCGTTCGGTCGACCTTGCTACTCATCGATTCGTGGTCGCGGTAGATCGTGAGCGGCTCGTTGACAAAACCGATCTGGTGCTGCCGCGACACCCGGAGCCACATGTCGTAGTCGTCGACGATCCAGAATCGCCCACTGAATCCGCCGACACGGTCGAAAGCGGCGCGCTTGATGATGACCGAGCTCAACACAACGAAGTTGTTGAGGAAGAGGGCGCACCCGACGTGACCCGACGGGACCCGGTCTCTGGGAACCAATCGCGGTCCGGGCCGAAGGAGGCCATCCACCAGGACGAGATAGTCCGTGTGAATCATGTCGAGCTCCGGCGAACGCTCGGCCATCGCCAGCTGTCGCTCGAGCTTCTCGGGAGCCCAAAGGTCGTCGTCATCGAGGATGGCCAGCCACGGTCCGGTGGCGTGCTGCGCTGCGTTGTTGCGGGCGAGGCTGGCGCCGCCGTTCTCCTGCCACACGTAGCGCACTCGAGGATCGATCCCGCGCACGACGTCCGCTGCCGTGTCGGAGCCGTCCTCGACCACGATCACTTCGATGTCCTCGACCGTCTGGGCAAGGACACTTTCCACCGCCTGACGCAGTTCCTCCCGGCGACGGTACGTGGCGATGAGCACGCTGACGATGGGAGTGGGCATTCGTACGTCGGAAGCTCAAAGTCGGGTGAGGCCGGATCCTGGGGATAACGGGTTGATGTCGGATCAGGGCTGTGACGGCCGCGAGCGCGCCTTCCAGTATCCCCAGAGCTTGCCGCACTCGTAGAGAAAATCCAGCTCGTGCTCGAATGCATCGAGCCGCCAGGTCATCGCGCGACCAAGCCACGAAACGAAGCGACGGACCGTCATGGAATACTGCCAGCGCGGCGCTCCACGGGAGTTCCCTGTCGCGACATCGACAAGCGCCTCGCCTTCCCCATGGTGGAAGAAGAACTTCCGCAAATAGGGCTTCCGCATTCGGTTGGACCCGATCCGATGCAGCACGAGGAGGCTCGGGTCATAGACCATGCGCCGCCCGGCCTGCAGCGCCCGGTTCACGAAGATCTCCTCTTCCCCGCCCCGGTAGAGCTTGCCGCCGGCGCGTCCACGGCCCGTTTCGAAGTATCCGACCTCTTCGAACAGCCGATGGCGGAACGCCATGTTGCTTCCCCAGATCTGGCCCTCGCCGCTCATCGGGTAGCTCAGCTCCCGGCTCTCGTTGTGTTTCATCAAAGCGAAACAATACTGCTGCAGATACCAGCTCGCGGTGAGCCATCGCGGCGGCGGCGTTTCCCATTTCGGGAGGATCCTGCCCCCGATGCCATCCGCGCGCCAGTGGTCCATGCTAGCCACTATCGCAGCGACCCAGTCCGGCGCGGGCAATACGTCGTCATCCAGGATCCCGACGACGGTGCCGCGTGCTTCTCGAACGCCTCGGTTCCGGGCGTGACTCATGCCCTGACTCGATTCGAGTACGTAGCGCACCGGCACTCGCATTCGCGGGGCAAGGCGTTCCACTTCCTGGCGCGTGTTGTCGCGCGAGTTGTTGTCGACCAACACCAGCTCCCAGCGCAAGTCGTCTGGCGTCTGCTGTGCGGCGAGCGCGGTGATGAGCTCGTCCAGAAGGTATGCGCGATTGTAGGTCGTGACAACCACCGTCGCGTGGAACCGGTGGATGTCCGGCCTGCTACCGCTCGACGAGACTGCCGCCGACGGGCGCAGGGGTTCAGGTGCCTGGGAGAAAGGATCGCTCATCGCAGTAGTTGCCAAAGGATTGCATGACCTACATGAAGGTTCGAAGCTCGGCGGCCGGTGCGACCGCGCGGCCATAAATCGCGAATAGCGGCGTTCGTACGTTCGGCCAGGAAAAGCGCTGGACCGCTTCGAGTCCGGACGCGCGCAGCGCGGCGGCCATGCCAGCGTCGTAAATGACGCGCAACGCCGCATTCGCCATGGCCTCGACGTCGCCGGGCGGCACGAGCAGTGCCGTCTTGCCGTGCTCGACCAGATAAGGGATCCCACCGACGTTCGTGCTCACGATGGGCACGCCGCTCGCCATCGCTTCGAGCAGCGAGATCGGCATGTTGTCGACGAGGGACGGGTTGAGCAACAGGTCGGCGCCGCGGTAGAGGTCGGCCATCCGCTCGTTCTCGAGCCTGCCGGTGAAGGTGACCGCGGCGCCCAGGCCCAGCTCGGCGCTGCGCCCCTCGAGGTCGGCTCGCCGCGGACCCGAGCCGGCCACGCTGAGTCGCGCGTGGGGATGCGTCGCGTGCACGCGCGCGAACGCGCGGAGCGCAGTCGGGATGTCGTAGACGTCCTCGAGGTTCCGCGCGACCACAATGTGCAGCCGGCCGCGCACGCCGGGTCCCGGACGAAAGCGCCCGAGGTCGACGATGTTGGGGACGATCTCTGCCTTCAGTCCCCGCCTGGCGAACACCTCGTGCAGGAACCCGGACGGCACGACCACGCAGCAGGCCCTTTCGAGCGTCGGGCGGACCCAGCGAAACTGGCCTGCGAAGAAGCGCTCGGCCTCGCCGCCCCGGTAATTCACGATCGCAGGCCTTTCTCGCAGATGCGCGATCCATACGGCAGGCGCCGCCAGCAGATGCCAGGCCCAGCCCGAGTTGGCCATGACGTGAAGCACGTCGACTCGCCCGGCGCAGCGCCAAAGGGCGAACATGTAAGGCAGCAGGCGCCAGAGCGCGCGAACGATCCGGAGCCGCTCGATCCAGGCCGGCCGGCAGGGCGCATTCGTCCGGACGAGCTCGACGCGCAGGCCGGATTCCGCGAGCAGCCGCGCGAGCTGCTGGGTCTGGTTGGCCATCCCGCCTGACGGCGGAGGAAGCGGGCCGACGAGCCCGATGGACAACGCATGGGCCGCGGTCATGTCGAAGGCGATCGCATGAACGCGAATTGCGCCGCGAGGCAACCCGCGAGGAGGACGAGCACCACGATCGCCAGCCGCACGCGATCGCGGAGCCTGGCGAGCGACTCGGCCTGGGCCCGGTTCTCTTCGGTGCGGAGAATGCGGATCCGCGGCTGGCCGCCGAGAAACATGCTCGCCAGCCGCCCGAGCCCGCCGCCGAGCCGCGACGCCCACCGTGTCACCGGGTTCGCGTCGGCCGAGATCACCGCGTTGCCCCACCACAGGTACCACTCGCTCAGGCCGCGGCGGTAGTAGTCGAACGCCTTCTCCGGGTAGATGAATCCGGGGCGTCCGGGCCCGTTCGCGTCGAATCGGACGTCGCCGGGGCGATCCTGCAGCAGACTGCGCAACTCCAACGCGCCGAGCGGCTCGCCGGTCGAGGTTGCGACGGCATGGAAGTTGTTGAACACGTCGAGGAACAGCCACTTCGCGTGCCGCCGGTCGAAGACCTCGACGAACGTGTGTCCGTGGCCGCCGAACCCGTCGAACGAGAACGCCCATTGGCGCGCCGCGAGGCCGGCCGCCTGGGCGAGCGCGAGATACACCTTTACGAAGTCGGCGCAATAGCCGTGCCCTTCGCGGATGCTGCGATAGGTCGTGAGCAGGTCGGATTGCACCGGACCCGCGTCGTCCTCGTCCGCCGCAGCGTGTTCGGTGAGATGGCCGGCGAGCGCAAGCGCCTTGCGCCAATCCTCGGCAAGACGGTCGAGTCCCAGCGCCCGCACGGCTCCGGCGAGCTCCGGGCCCGCCGACCGGCGTTCCCGCCGGAAGTCGCTTGGCATGTTCTCGGGCGTCCAGGAGAAATCGTCGCCCGTGCCCGGCTCGAGCAGCAGCGCGTTCCGGAGCCGCACCGCCTCGGTAGCCGGGTAGGCTCGGCCGAGGAGCCAGGCGATCACTGCCAGGAGTGCCGCGAGGTTCAGCATGATCCCGAACGTCATCGTCCTACCAGAACAGCCCGACGTACCTGCCGCGGAGGCCGGCGCGGTTCGGGATATTCACCAGGTCGAGCACGATCTGATCGTCGCGGGCATGGCGCTTGAGCGCATCGATCGCGCCCGGATCGTTCAGACCGAGGACGAGGACATCCGACTCCCGAACGACTTCGTCGAGCTCCCGGCGCAGCAGCGCGCCGATGTGCGGCACGTGCGTCTCGATGAACCGCCGGTTGGCGCCGAGCAGGTTGGAGAGGTGCACTTCGGGATCGTATATGAGCAGGCTCAGTCCCTTGCCGATCAGCTGCTCCGCGAGCAGCACGAGCGGGCTCTCGCGCAGGTCGTCGGTGCCGGTCTTGAACGCGAGCCCGATCATCCCGACGCGACGCTTGCCGGAAGCGAGCACCTTCGCGATCGCAGTGTCGATCTGGATCCGGTTCGAGGCGAGGATGCCGCCCAGCATCGGCAGCTCGACGTCGCGCATCTTCGCGAGGTACGTCGTGGCCCGCAGGTCCTTGGGCAGGCACGACCCGCCGAACGCGAAGCCGGGCCTGAGATACGCCTTCGAGATGTTGAGCTGGGTGTCGCGGCAGACCAGGTCCATGACCTCGAAGGGGTCGACGCCGAGCGCCTCGCACAGCCGCGCCGTCTCGTTTGCGAACGTGATCTTCAGCGCGTGAAAGTTGTTGCACGCGTACTTGAGCATCTCGGCCGCGCGGATCGACGTAGCGTGGAACTGGCACGGCAGGTGCCCGAAGAGCTGCTTCAGGGTCAGCGTCGGCGCTTCCGCCGCGGCACCGACGATGGTGAACGGTGGCTGGTCGTAGTCGCGGATCGAGGAGCCCTCGCGCAGGAACTCGGGCTGGAAACAGATGTGGAAGTCGACACCGTCCCGCTTGCCCGACTCGCGCTCGACGATCGGGCGCAGGACCTCGTCCACCGTGCCCGGCACGAGCGTCGAGCGGAAGACGATGACGTGCGGGGTGCGCTTGTCGCGCAGTGCGACGCCGAGGTCGTTCGCCAGCCGCAGCATGGCCGATTGGTCCTGGCTGCCGTTGGGCGCGGAAGGCGTGCCGACGCAGATCAGCGAGAGGTCGGTGCGCGCGACGGCCTGCCGCGTGTCGCGGGTGACTTCGACGCGGCCGCTCGCGGCGACTCGGGCCATCAGGTCGACCATGCCTTCCTCGACCACGGGCGTCTTGCCGGCGGCGATCAGGTCGAGCTTCGCCTGGTCGACGTCGACGCCTACCACGCGGTGGCCATCCCGCACGAGGCACGCGAGCGAGACCGCGCCGACGTAGCCCAGGCCGAAGATGCTGATGTTCAAGTGGCCGCGCTCCGTGAGTGGGTGCTGTTCCCCTCCTCCCCGAGGAGGGGTGCCTGCGGAGCAGGCGGGGCGGTGTGGATGCGCCGGTCAATCACCCCGGCGCTTCCTGCCATCCCTCCTGTCCGGGAGGGGAGGAATCTGCAGTGATGGTCAGGCAAGTGAACCTCTGGCTTCGTGCTTGAGCTGCGAACGCTGCGCGAGGCAGCGCTCGATGATCGCGTCCAGCCGCTTCATCGAGCTCGGCCAGGCGTGGTGCGAGAGCATCCGTGCACGGCCGGCCTGCGACAGGCGCCGGCGCTCGGCGGGATCGCCGAGGACGCGCAGGATCGCGCCACGATACTCCTCGGGCGTGGACGCGACGAGGAAGTGCTCCGGGCCCACCGCGTCGACCCCGCCCGCGGCGACGCGGCTCGTGACGACCGGCACGCCGGCGGCCATCGCCTCGAGGATCTTGTTCTGCGTGCCGCGCGCGATGTTCAGGGGCGCCACCGTCAGCGCCGACCGCCGCAGATACGGGCGCACGTCCGGCACCGATCCGGTCACCGTCACGCCTGGAAGCTCGCCGAGCCTGCGCACCGCGGGCGAGGGATCGGCGCCGACGATTTCCAACCTGATCCCCGGCCGCGCCTGGCGAAGCAGCGGCAGCGTGCGCGCGCAGAAGTCGAACATGCACTCCTGGTTGGGGTAGTAGTCCATGCGCCCCACGAAGCTGATCGTGTCGGGGTCGTAGGGCTCGTCGGCGGGCGCGAAGTACTGGCTGTCCACGCCGTTCGGGAACCAGTCGCTCGGCGTGTCGACGCCATAGCCCTTGAGCGTTTCCCATTCGGCACGAGTGGTGGCGGTGCAGAAGTCGAAGCGCGGCGCGAGCCGCTTCTCCTCGGCCGCGAGCTTCATGCCCTCCCACCGGTAGCCGAGGCTCAGGGGAAACGGCTTGCAGCGGGCGTACTCGAGCCACTTCTGCGAGTCCATGTCGCCGAAGTCGAGGATCTTCGGCACGCCACGCACGTGCGACACGTAGTGCGCAACCGACGAGCAGTGGACGAAGATCAGGTCGAACTTCCGCTCGCGCAGCAGCCGGCGGATCGTGGCGGCGAGCACGCCGGAGTGGAAATAGCTCGCCGACGCAGTGATCGGCGTCGGGAGGGTCGCGATCATTCGCGCCCACTGCACCGGCGCGCGGACCGTCGCCATGTAGTACTCGGCACAGTTCGGCGCGATGCCTGCGCCTTCCTCCGCTTCGGCCTCCGAGCGCGCGAGCGAGGCGACCGTCACCTCGTGCGACGCCGCGAGGTGCCTGATCATGTTGAACGGCCGGATCTTCCCGCCGCGCCTGGGCGGGAAGGGAAAGCGATGGCAGACGTACAGGATCTTCATGCGGCGGCGTGGGCGGCCCGGCCACGGCCGGCGAGGTGCTTGAGCTCGGCGGCGACATCCGCGTGCGCATGACCGTCGAGGAAGATGCGGCACCAGACCTCGAGGTTCAGCAGCGCAAGCAGCCGGTCGGTGCCGTCGACGCGGTTCGCTGCGTGCGCCGCGATCAGCGCGCTCACCTCCGCCGGATCGAACAGGTCGCGCGCGGCGACCGCGCGCGGCGAAAGCAGCTCGCGGGTGACCGGCGCCAGCTCACCCTTCAGCCACGCGCCCATCGGTGCGCCGAATCCGCGCTTCTTGCGCTCGAGGATCTCCCGCGGCAACAGGTCCGCGACGGCCGCCTTCAGCACGTGCTTCAGCTCGCCGCCGCGCACCTTCACCGATTCAGGCATGCGCGCGGCCAGCTCGACCAGCTCGTGGTCGAGCAGCGGCACGCGGCACTCGAGCGAGACCGCCATGCTCATCTTGTCGGTCAGGAGCAGGAGGTCGTCGGGGAGCTGCGTCTCGGCGTCGACGACGAGCATGCGGTTCAGCGCGTCGTCGCCCGTCGCGTGCCGGAAGGCCTCCTCGATCGCGTCCCGGCGCGGTGTGCCGTTGAGCCGGAGGAGCCGTCGTGCTTCGCCCCGGGGAAAGACCTCGACGTACGAGCGATAGCGCGCCTCGAACGGCAGGTCGGCCGACGCGAGAAACCCCTTCGTGAGGCGAAAGAGGTTGAGCACGCGCGAATGCCGGTCGCTCGGCAGCCGGTCGCCGGCATTGATGAGCGCGCGCCGGAGCCAGGCGGGCAGGCGCTCGAAGTACGCCTGGTAGTGATTGCCCAGGTAGCGCCGATAGCCGCCGAACAGCTCGTCGCCACCCACGCCGGACAGGATCACGGTCACTTCGCGCCGCGCGAACTCCGAAACGAGATAGGTGGTGAGGAACGCGGTGTCCGCGATCGGCTCGTCCATGTGCCAGACGAGCCGCGGCAGCAGGCCCACGACGTCGGGTTTCACCACGATCTCGCGGTGCCCGGTGCCGAAACGCTGCGCGATCTGCCGGGCGTACGGCAGCTCGTTGTAGAAGCTCTCGGCCGCCCCGCCCGAGAACCCGATCGCATAGGTCCGCACCGGATGGTCGCTGTGCTTCGCCATCAGCCCCACGACGATGCTCGAGTCGACCCCGCCCGAAAGGAAGCCGCCGATCGGCACGTCGCTCACCATCTGCATGTGCACGGCGTCGTCGAGGCGCGTGCGGACGCGGTCGATCCACTCGGCCTCGGTGAGGCTGCGGTCGACCGTGTCGGGGATGCGCCAGTAGCGCTGCGCGCTCGTCTTGCCCGCTTCCGCAACGAGCAGCGTGGCGGGCGGGAGCTTCTCGATGCCGCGGAAGATCGACTGCGGTGCCGGCACGTAGCCGAGGCTCATGTACGAATCGAGCGCGTCCGGATCCAGCTCGGCGCGGCATCCGGGCAGCGCGAGGATCGCCTTCGCCTCGCTCGCGAACACCAGACGCTTGCCGTCGCGGTGGATGTAGAGCGGCTTGACGCCGAGCCGGTCGCGCCCGACCAGAAGCCGCCTGCGGCGCGCGTCCCAGAGCGCGAATGCATACATGCCGTTCAGGTGGCGAGCGAAGTCGTCGCCGTGCTCGGCGTAGAGATGCAGGATCGTCTCGCAGTCGGAGCCGGTCCTGAACCGGTGGCCGCGCGCCTCGAGGTCGCGGCGCAGCGCGCGGAAGTTGTAGATCTCGCCGTTCGCGACGAGCCACAGCGTGCCGTCGATGCTGGAAAGCGGCTGGTGGCCGCCCGCGAGGTCGATGATCGAGAGCCGGCGCATGCCGAGCGCGCAGGGGCCGTCGACGTGCGTGCCCTCGTCGTCCGGGCCGCGATGGACGGTGACGCGCGCCATCGGCGCGAGCACATCCCGCGCCACGGGCGCGCCGTCGAATCGCAGGATGCCGTAGATGCCGCACATGACGTGAGCTAGAGGCGCTTCCCCTTCCCCCTGAGGAGGGGTGCCCGCGCAGCGGGCGGGGTGGCGAGGGAGCGCCGCTCAGCCACCCCGGCACTTCGTGCCGCCCCTCCTGTCCGGGAGGGGCAAGGACGTGACGCAAGCCGCTCCGTCACGCGTGTACCGCGACGCGACCCGCGGCCAGGAGTAGTTCGTACACCGGCGCGTAGCGCCCCACGCTGTGCGCCCACGTCCGCTCGGTTTCGACGAAGCGACGCGCGGTTTCCCGGAACCGCGGCCACTCCTCGCGCCGGTCGAGCACGGCCTGGATCGCGTCGGCAAGCGCGCCGGCGTCGCCGGCGGGAAAGAGCACCCCGGTCTCGCCGTCGCGGATCAGCTCGCGATGCCCGCCGACGTCGGAGGCGACCAGCATGCGCCCCTGCGCCATCGCCTCGAGCGGCTTGAGCGGCGTGACGAGATCGGTGAGGCGCATGCGATGACGCGGGTACGCGAGGACGTCGATGAGGTCGTAGTACCGCTGCACTTCCCCGTGCGGCACGCGACCGCTGAACACGACGCGGTGGGCGACGCCGCGCGCGCGCGCCTGTTCGCGCAGCGCGGATTCCTGCATGCCGCCCCCCACGAGCAGCGCGCGCAGGTCCGGCTGGCGCGGGGCGAGCCGCGCCAGCGCATCGATCAGGAGATCGAGGCCTTCGTAGCCGTAGAACGACCCGGCGAAGCCGACGACGGTCTTGCCGCTCAGCCCGAGCGACTCGGCGAGCGCGCGGTCCGGCGCGCCACCGAAGCGGAATGCGCCGGTGTCCACGGCGTTCGGAACGACGGTGATGCGCGACTCGGGAATCCCGCGACTCGCGATCTCGCGGCGCAGGCCGTCACAGATCGTGGTGATGCGGTCGGCCCGGCGCAGGGCGAAGGTTTCGAGCGCGCGCGAGGCGCGATAGCGCAGGCTGCCTTCGCGCGTCACGCCGTGGTCCACGGCCGCGTCTTCCCAGAGCGCGCGCACCTCGTACACCACCGGGATGCCGCGGCGTCGCCCGACCCACAGGGCAGGCAGCACGGTCAGCACCGGCGAATGCGCGTGGAGGACGTCGGGGCGGAACTCGCTCACCAGCGCGTCGATGCGGCGCGCCGTCGCGGCCATCTCCCGTGCATAGGCCGCGCCGCCGGAGCGTATCCCGCCGTCGCGATCGAAGGCAGTGCGGTGAAAGCGCCAGCCTTCCGCATCCTCCACCTCGCCGCGCGCCACGCCGTGGCGGGGGGTGGTGAGCTGAACCGTCTCCCACCCGAGTGCGCGCTGCTCGCGCAGGATCGCGACCGTGCGGAACGCATAGCCGCTGTGCAACGGCAGCGAGTGGTCGAGAACGTGGAGGATGCGCACGGGCGAGCGATCCGGCAGGGCGCTTTCCCGCTTCTGGTCAGGGGGCTGGCTGCGGAGCAGCCGGGGTGGTCGCTCGGTCGCCGCTCGACCACGCCGTCGCGCTCCGCGCGACACCCCCCCTCGGAGAGGCGGGGAGGACACTCCCACTCGGCCCGGTACTGTCCAGCACGTTGCGCAGAAACCCGTCGAACATCAGCAGGGTCCAGATCGGCGCGCTGTAGTCACGCAGCCCCGAGTGGTGCTCATCGACGAGGCGCTTGAGGTATGCCGGGTCGAAGAACCCGGTCGCGGCGAGACGCTCGCCGAGCAGACTCTCGCGCACGCGCGGAGCGAGCGGGCCACGGAACCAGCGCGCGAGCGGCACCGCGAAGCCCATCTTCGGCCGGTACATCACCTCGTGGGGCAGATGCGGCGCCATCGCCTTCTTGAGCAGGTATTTCCCCTCCTGGCCGCGCACCTTCAGCGAAGCCGGCATGCCGGCGAGCCACTCGACCAGCGGGTGATCCATCAATGGCTCGCGCACCTCGAGCGAGTGGGCCATGCTGGCGCGGTCGACCTTGGTGTTGATGTCGCCGACGAGATAGGTCTTGAGGTCGAGGTACTGGACGAGCGCCAGCGGATCGTCGGTGCCCGCGCGCCGGGCGTGGCGGTGGAAGACCTCCGCTGCGCTGTATCCGCCCAGCGCGGCCTTGAAGCTGTTGCTGAACAGCTCGCGCCGCATGCCGTCGCGGAGGTTCGACATGCCGTGGAAGTACGCATCGACCGATTCGCGCGCGAGCGCTTCGAAGGTCGACTTGGCGCGGAGGACCCGCGGCGCCCAGTCGGCCTTCGGATAGACGCGCCCGAGCAGGCCGAAGACCGGCTTGCGCAGGCCGAGGGGCACCGTAGCGCGCAGGCGTTCTTCCAGCAGGTGCAGCCGGTAGCGCCGGTAGCCGGCGAAGCTCTCGTCGCCGCCGTCGCCCGACAGCGCGACCGTCACGTGCTTGCGCGCGAGCTGGCACACGCGGTAGGTCGGGATTGCCGAGCTGTCGGCGTACGGCTCGTCGTAGAGGCGCGCCAGCTCGTCGATCAGGCCGAAGTCGTCGCTCCCGACCGTTTCGCTGCGATGGCGCGTGCGATAGCGCTCGGCGACGGTGCGCGCGAACCCGGACTCGTCGAATCCGGGCTCCGTGAACGCGATCGAGCAGGTGTTCACCGGATCGGGCGACAGTCCCGCCATCATCGCGACGACCGCGCTCGAGTCGACGCCGCCCGAGAGGAACGCGCCGAGCGGCACCTCCGAGATCAGGCGCAGCCGCACCGACTCGCGCAGCCGCGCGACGAGCTCCTCGGCCGCCTCGTGTTCGTTCAGCTTCGTGTCGAGCGTGAAGCGGACGTCCCAGTACTCCTTCGGCTCGGGCAGCGGCGCACCGCGCTGCACGCAGAGCGTGTGCGCCGGCGGCAGCTTCGATGCGCCCGAGAAGATCGTGCGCGGCTCGGGGATGTAGCCGAGCGCGCAGTACTCCTCGACCGCGTACGGATCGATGGTGCGCGCGAGGGCCGGGTGGACGAGCAGGCTCTTCAGCTCCGAGCCGAACGCGAGCTCGCCGTTCGGCAGGAGCGCATAGAAGAGCGGCTTGACCCCGAGGCGGTCGCGCGCGAGGAAGAGCGTCTCGCGGTTGCGGTCCCAGAGCGCGAAGGCGAACATCCCGCGGAAGCGCGTCACGCACGACTCGCCCCACTCCTCCCAGGCGTGGACGATGACCTCGGTGTCGCTCTTCGTACGAAAGACGTGGCCGCGCGCGGCGAGCTGCGGGATCAGCTCCTGGTAGTTGTAGATCTCGCCGTTGAATACCACGACGACGCTGCCGTCCTCGTTGAAGAGCGGCTGCTGACCGGTGGCAAGGTCGATGATCGAAAGGCGCCGGTGCCCGAGGCCCAGCCCGGGCTCGAAGTGCGTCGCGCCTTCGTCGGGGCCGCGGTGGTGCTGGCTCTCGTTCATGCGCGCGACGAGGCCACGCGAGACCTCGCGCTTGCCGCGGGTGTCGAGGAGGCCGACGATGCCGCACATGGTCCCGAGCCCCGCCTCAGCGTGCCCGCACGAAACGGGACGCCCCGACCGGGTGCTTGCCGGCCACCGCCCGCAGCTCCCGGTACAGGTCCCCGTACCGACGGACCATGCCGTCGAGGCTGAAGAGCTGCTCCGTTCGCACACGTCCGGCGCGCCCGCGCGCGGCGGCGAGCCGCGGGTCGCGGAAGCAAGCAACGATCTCGCGTGCGAGCGCCTCCGGGTCTTCCGGCGGCACCAGCGCGCCGGTCACGCCGTCGTCGACGAGCTCAGGATTGCCGCCGACGCCGGTCGCGATCACCGGGAGGCCGCAGGCCATGGCCTCGAGGATCGTGTTCGAGATGCCCTCGGCGCGGGAGGGGAGCACGAAGCAATCCAGCCCGCGCAGGATCGCCGGCACGTCGGAGCGCTCGCCGGGCAGCCAGGCCAGGTGGCCGACGCGCGCTTGCGCCAGGATGCCTTCGACCTCCGCGCGCAGCGGGCCGTCGCCGACGATCGCGAGCCGCATGCGGGCTGCGGCGCCCGGCGCGATGGCGAGCGCGCGCACGAAGGCCCGCGCCAGCGTCAGCTGGTCCTTCACGCGCTGCAGCCGGCCAACCGTCCCCACGACCCAATGGTCGGGGTGGTTGCTCGGACTGCCCGCGATCGGGGCGCGCGCACCATCGCTCGTCGGCGTGAAGCGCGCCGTGTCGACGCCGTTGCAGATGCGCACGACGCGTTCACGCGGCACGCCGACCGCGTCGACGAGGTAGGACTCGAGACCCTGCGACAGCGCCACGTAGCGGTGAACGAACGGGCGGTGCAGGCGACGCAGCAATCGGTACTTCCGGCTCGAGCCGACGAGATCGACGACATCCCAGCCGTGCTCGCCGTGGATCCGGACCGGGACGCCGGCGAGGCTGGCGGGAATCGTCGCCTCCAGGGCGGCGAGATTGCGCGTGTGAACGATCGCCGGCCGCAGCGTCCGGAACAGCCGGAGCAGCTGCGGATACACCTTGAACCCGTGTCCGCCGCGCTTGTGGAGCGCGTGAAACGTCACGTCGTCCCGCGCGATGCGCTCGCGGAACGAGGTCACTTCTGAGAGCGCGACGACGGCGTGGCGGAAGTCCGCGCCGGGCATCCGGTTGATGAGGTTCGCGACGCCGTTCTCGAGGCCGCCGACGTCGAAGCGGTGGACCACGTGCAGCACCAGCGGGCGCGGATCCGCCGCGCTCATCGGACTACCCTCACGCTCCGCGCTCGGGAATTCGCCCCTTGGGGCGGCCCGGCGGGGCTCATGGCCGACTCCGCGCCGCCGCCAGCATCCGCTCGATCGCCGGCGAATGCGCTTCGAGGAAGCGGCGCACGGTCTCGTCGGCGCCACGATCCCCGTGCGCGTGGGGCGCGTAGATCACGATCACGGCGGAGTCGTCGCCCCGCCCGGTCAGTTTGGCGAGCGCCAGCAGCGCCTTGGCGACGTAATCGCTCGACGTCACGCGGCCGTCGACCCAGTACAGCCGCACCACGGCCAGCCGGGCGAGGTCCCGACCGAGCAGCGCGCGGTGCGCGACGGCCGGCGCGCCGTTCCAGGTCACCGTCTCGCTGCCCACGGAAAGCTCCCTCCACCGCGTCTCCGAGTCGGTGACCAGCACGTTCGCCGAGCTGATCATCTCGTCGCCCTGCCGCTGGGCGTTGTAGAAGCCGACGTAGACGCCGACCTGCGCCCGGCCGCTGGCGAACCCCTGCACGAGCTCGGCGCGCGCGCCCAGGAAGTGCGGATTGAACGGGGCGCTGAAGGGACTGACGGGTGTCCAGCCGGCGGCCGCCGACAGGGGCGCGAGCGCGGGCGCGGATGGCTGATGCCGGGCGTCCACCGCCGCGCCGATGGGGCGCCAAACGACCGCCGCAGCGATGACCGCGACCGTTACCGCGACCAGCCTGCCCGCGCCGGAAGGGTGACCGGCGCCGGCGAGCGGAAGCAGCGCCGCGCCGCGTCCGGCCGGGGCGTCCGGCTCGCCCTCGCGCCAGAACGACCCGACCCAGAACATGAGCAGGATCACGACGCCGAAGAAGAGCCAGCCGTAGATCAGGTGATCGACGCCCACGGCGATCGTGTTGTTCGACAGATGGCCGAGCATCACGATGATGTAGGCGCGCAGCCAGTTCGCCACGATCGGCACCAGGATCGACACCAGGATGAACGCGGCGCGCCGCCGGGGGCTGCGGTAGGTGAGATAGGCGTAGAGCGTGCCGCCCATCAGGGCGGCGATCAGGTAGCGGACGCCGCTGCACGCCTCGACGACCGACCACGCGCCCGACGGGATGTTGAAGTTGTTGCCCTCGCGGTAGACCGGGATCCCGGTCGCGCGCAGCGCGAGCACGGTGAAGTCCGCGGTCCAGTCGATCAGCTTGGGCACGAAGATCTCGCCGAACGGCACGGCGAACAGGAGGAACGCGAGCGGAAAGGCGATCGCCCGGGCGAAGCGGAGGCCGAGGATGGTGACGACGGCCGCCAGGATCATGAAGAGCAGCGCGAACTGCTCCACGCCGAGCACGCCCGCGGTCGATGCGACCAGCCAGGCGGCCCCGCAGGCGGCGACGGCGGCGAGCCCCGGCCAGAACGGCTCGATCGGGACGTGCGCGAGCGCCGCGCGGCTGCGCCAGACGAGCCACAGGACGATCGGGATGACCAGGTAGCCGTGGGCGAAGGTCTCGGAGCGCCGCCAGATCGCCTCGATCGACGCCGCCGTGCCGAAGTGCGCGGCGAGGATCGCGGCGACGGCGACTGCCACCGCGATCGCGGCGTGGCGGGCGTCCGCCGGCGGTTGCATCGCGGCGGGCAGGGGGAAGTCGGCTTCGGGCTTCACGGATCGATCCGGCGACGGCGCGGACGGCGGGCCTCAGCCCAGGCCGCGCACGATGCGCGGTCCGAGCGCGTTCGCCACCGGCACCGGCAGCCGGCGCCAAAGCGCGATCATCGCCCGGTACTTCGGGTTCGACGGGTTGTGCTGCGGCACCGCGTCGCCGCGGCGGAGCACGTACTCGTAGTGCAGCGGCTCCGGCTCGAACCCCCAGTTCCTCTTGAAGTCGAAGGAGCCGGTTTCGCGCTTGCTGCGGCCGTAGTCGAACACGCGCAGGCCGCGCTCGCACGCGCGGCGCATCAGCTCCCAGTACTTGAAGTCGTTCGCCGCGAGCTCGCGCGCCGCCTCGGCATCGCCCGCGTAGTAGGGCAGCACCTCGTCGCGGAAGTAGAAGGAGAGCACGCTCGAGACCGGCTCGCCGCCGGGGGCCAGCACGGTGAGCACTTCCGCGTCCTTGCCGAACACCCGCAGCAGCGTCGCGAAGTAGCGCTCCGACTGCGCCGGCGTCCCGTGGCGATGGACGTTGTCGGCGTAGAGCGCGAAAAACCGGTCGACGGAAGCGTCGAGCTCGCTGCGCAGGCCACGCTGGATGCCCTTGCGCACCATCGCGCGCTGCTTGCGCGGAATCGCGAGCAGGTTCGCTTCGACCTCCGGCAGGATCGCCCTGCGGAACGTCACGTAGAGATCCTGCCGCGGCCAGCCGGGTTCGCGCGCGAACCGGTTGCGCAGCTCGAGATGATCGACGCCGAGCTCGCCGGCGAGCTCGCGGGCGGCGGCGTGCAGCGCGGGCACCGCGACGGGGTCGGTCGCCGCGGCTCCGCCGTAGACGCAGAACGGCAGCGAGACGAGCGAGTGGCCGAACAGCCAGCTCTGCACCTGCGCGAGCGGCAGCACGCCCGCGATCTCGCCGTCCCGCTCGGCGAGAAAATAGAACGTCCGGTGCCGGAACACCGACTCGAGGACTTCCTTCCAGCCTGAGCGGTGGAAGAACGTGGCCTCGGGGCAGCGCTCGACGAACGCATCCCAGCGCGCGAGGTCGGCGGCCTCGGCCTGGCGAACGCGGAGGCTCCCGGTCGCGGAAGCCTGGGGGAGCTCGGTGGCGCTGAGCTTCATGCGACCCCGTGGGCCGTCGCCCCGGCGAGCGGCGCTCGCCTCGCCGGAATGAGGGCCGGTCGAGCCATCACGCCTCCTCCCCCAGGAACACGCGGTCGACGCGGCCCCAGTGGAAGTCGCCGAGCAACCTTCGCAGCCGCCCCTCGGTCTGGTCGAGATTCAGGTAATGCCGGACGCGCGTCTTGAGCCCCGCGCCGTTGACCCGCGGCTGCTCCGGGTCGAGCTCCCACGGGTGGAAGTAGAAGATCGCCGCCTGCTCCTCGACCTCGTTCACGCGGCGGATCGACCACTTCGACACGGGGTAGGGCAGCAAGCGGAAGTAGCCCCCGCCGCCCGCCGGCCAGTTGCGGTCGAAGAACCGGGTGGTCGTGATCGGCACCTCGAGCAGCTCGGGGCGCGAGTAATAGGGGAAGCGCGGCGCATCGGGAATGCCGTAGTGATCGTGCCGGATCGGGTAGATGCTCGAGCTGTAGCGGTAGCCCACCTCGACGATGCAGTCGTGGGCCCACGCGGTTTCCGTGGTGATCGAGAAGCTCGGCGCGCGGTAGCCCTTCACTTCCGCGCCGATCACGTCCTCGAGGATCGCCTTGGCGAGCAGGATGTCGGCGTGGAACGCCTCGCGCTCGAGCTCGTTCACCCGGCTGTGCGCGTAGCCGTGGCTCGCGATCTCGTGCCCGGCCGCGGCGATGCGGCGGACGAGCTGGGGGTAGCGCTCCGCGATCCAGCCGAGGGTGAAGAACGTCCCCCGGGCATCGGCGTCCCCG
>Ga0187892_10002280_pt1 | contig 39328 bp, 27 predicted proteins | sample MA1701073metaG_FD_139345 | JGI IMG/M metagenome (GOLD analysis project Ga0187892, IMG submission 139345) | Bio-ooze microbial communities from a basaltic lava cave in the Kipuka Kanohina Cave System on the Island of Hawaii, USA - MA170107-3 metaG ... | reverse complement strand
CGGGCTGCCTCTCCCGCCGCTACACCTGGGAGCGCGCCAGCGGGCGCGGCCGGATCTACACCTGGACCATTGTCCACGGCCCCACCCTGCCGGCCTTCCAGGCGGAGCTCCCCTACAACGTGGTGGACGTGCTGATGGACGAGGGCATCCACTTCCAGAGCCAGCTCCTCGACTGCCCGCCGGAGGAGATCCGCGCGGACCTCCCCGTCGAGGCGGTCTTCGTGCCGGTGAGCGAGGAGATGACCCTGGTCAAGTTCCGCCGCAGCCCGGCCGGGAGCGCGTCGTGAGCGGGCCCGCGCGCCGGCGCAGCCGGGCGGGCCGGGCCTTCGCCGCCGCGGCAGCGGCCCTGCTGCTCGAGGGCTGCGGCAGCTCGAAGCCCCCGGTCGTGGACACGGTCCCGCCGGAGCTCCCGGCGGGGTTCGGGAGCGGCGATCGCCCCGCCATCCTCGTCTTCTCGAAGACGACGGGCTACCGGCACGAGGACGGCATTCCGGCCTGCGAGGCGGCCGTGCGCGCCATCGCGGAGCGCCGCGGCTGGTCGGTCTTCGCCACCGAGAACGCCGCCGTCTTCAACGACGCACAGCTGGCCCGGGTGGACGTGATCCTGGGCAACAACTCGACCGGCGACAACTGGACCGAGGAACAGAAGGCGGCCTTCCGCCGCTTCATCGAGGGCGGCGGCGGCTTCGTGGGCCTCCACGGCGCCGGCGGCACGGAGGAGCACTTCTGGGACTGGTACCAGGGGACGCTGATCGGCGCCCACTTCCTGGCCCACCCGGCCCTGCCCGACTACCAGGTGGCCACGCTGCACGTCGAGCGCCGCGACCATCCGGCTACGCGCCATCTGGAGGCCACCTGGACCCGCGAGGACGAGTGGTACAGCTTCGAGGAGAATCCGCGCGAGCGCGGCGTGAACGTGCTGCTCTCCCTCGACGAGAAGACCTACCAGCCGAAGCAGCTCTGGCGGGACATCTCCATGGGGGACCACCCCATCGTCTGGAGCCACTGCGTGGGGCGCGGCCGCTCCTTCTTCTCGGCGCTCGGGCACAAGGGCAGCTACTACGCCGAGCCCGCCCATGCGTCGCTCATCGAGGGCGCGATCGCCTGGGCGGCGGGCCTGGAGGGGAGCTGCGGCCACCCGATCTCGGGTCCGTAGGCGAACCGGGCCCCGCTGGGGCCGCAGCAGAGGAGTCGCAGCGATGGCGTGGGATTTCTCGACGGAGCCGGAGTTCCAGGCCCACCTGGACTGGATCCGGGACTTCGTGCGCGAGGAGATCGAGCCCCTCGACGTCCTCTTCCCGGGGACCGGCGCCCCCTACGACCGCAAGAACCCCGCCACCCGCGGAATCCTTCACCCCCTCCAGGAGCAGGTGAAGAAGCGCGGGCTCTTCGCCTGCCACCTGGGTCCGGCCCTGGGCGGGCAGGGCTACGGGCAGCTCAAGCTCGCCCTCATGTACGAGATCCTCGGCCGCTCGAGCTGGGCCCCGAGCGCCTTCGGCTGCCAGGCCCCCGACTCGGGCAACGCAGAGATCCTGGCCCACTACGGGACGCCCGAGCAGAAGAGGCGCTACCTCGAGCCGCTGCTGGCCGGCGAGATCGTCTCCACCTACTCGATGACGGAGCCCACCGGGGGCTCGGACCCCGGCCAGTTCCGCTGCCGGGCTCGCCGCGAGGGGGACGAGTGGGTGATCGACGGCGAGAAGTTCTTCGCGTCGAACTATCCGCTGGCCGAGTTCGTGATCGTCATGTGCATCACGAATCCCGACGTGCCGGTCCACCAGGGCGCCTCCATGCTGCTGGTGCCGAAGGGGACGCCGGGGATGACCGCCCTGCGCCTGAGCGGCATCTTCAACGAGCCCCTGGGCCAGGGGATGCACGCCTACCTGCGCTTCGAGGGGTGCCGCGTCCCAGCGGAGAACCTGCTCGGGCCCGCGGGCGCCGGCTTCCAGATCGCTCAGACCCGGCTCGGCGGCGGCCGCATCCACCACGCCATGCGGACCGTGGGGCAGTGCAACCGCGCCTTCGAGATGACCTGCGAGCGGGCGCTCAGCCGCACGACCAAGGGGAGCCTGCTGGCCCACAAGCAGGCCGTCGAGCAGGCCATCGCCGACTCCTGGATCGAGATCGTGCAGTTCCGCCTCCAGGTGCTGCACGCCGCCTGGACCATCGACCGCTCCGACACCTCCCGCGCCCGCACCGAGATCGCCGGCGTCAAGGTGGCGGCGCCGCGCGTGCTCACGAACGTGGTCGGACGCGCCCTGCACCTGCACGGCGCCCTGGGCATGTCGAACGAGCTGCCGCTGATCGAGATGTGGATGGGCGCCCCCATGCTGGGCGTGATGGACGGGCCCAGCGAAGTACACCAGACCACGATCGCGAAGCAGATCCTGAAGGAGTTCCAGCCGTCCGCGGGGCTCTGGCCCAGCGAGCACCTGCCCGCCCGCCTCGAGGCCGCGCGGCAGAAGTACGCCGCCTGGCTCGAGCACGAAGTGGGGAACCTCTAGCCACGCGCTAGGACAGCGGGCCCGCGCGCCAGCTCCGCCGCGAGAGGACGTCGATGGCCAGGAGGACGGGCGGCTCGCGGAGCACGGGCACCCCTGCGTACTGGGGATACTTGGCCCGGAGGGCGGCCACGGCGAGAGACTCGGCGCGCTCGACCACCTCGGCGCGCCCGTCGAGCCGCAGCCACCAGAGGAGCTGCCAGTCCGCATCGTAGCGGTCGAGGAGGAGCGCCACGCGCGGGTCGGCGCGCACGTGCCGCACGCGAGCCAGCTCCCCGCCGCGCTTGGGCTTCGAATCGACGGGCGAGAAGATCCGCGGGCCGACCCGGGCGAAGACCACCGGTACGACGTGGGGGCGCCCACCCGGGGTGACGGTGGCCAGGCGCGCCACCGGCCAGGTGTCGAGCAGGCGCTCGATGGCAGCGTCCACGAGCTCCATCGGTCCCCGCGTCCCAGCCTACCACGACCGCTGGCCCCGAAGCGGGGAAGCCCGGAGACCCGCGCGCCGCGTCAGAGCGTGGGCAGCGTGCGCGGCTTCCTGCCCAGCGGGAAGGCGGTGGCGATGCGCGAACGCTGTTCCGGCGAGAGCGCGAGCCCGGCGCCCCGCGCGTTCTCGAGCACGTGCTCGGTCCGGGCGGCCTTGGGGATGGCGACGACGCCCGGATGGCGAACGAGCCAGGCGAGCGCGACGGCCCGCGGAGTGGCCTCGAGGTCGCGCGCCAGCTCGGCCAGGACCCGTCCTCCGCGGGACCGGGGCGAGGGAAAGCGACCCGAGCCGAACGGGCTGTAGGCCACCAGCGCAACTCCCAGGCGCTCGCAGGCGGGCAGCACGGCGTGCTCCACGGCGCGCTCGCCGAGGTGATAGAGCACCTGGTTGCACGCGATCCGGCCGGGAGGCGCCAGCCGCACGGCCAGGGCCAGCTCGCGCTCGTCGAAGTTGCTGACGCCGTAGTGGCGGACCTTGCCCGCCGCGCGCAGCTCCTCGAAAGCCGCCAGCGTCTCCGCGAGCGGATGCTCGCCGGGCCAGTGCAGGAGGTAGAGGTCGAGGTGGTCCGTCCGCAGGCGCTTCAAGCTGCGCTCGCAGGCCTGGATCGTCCCCCGCCGCGAGGCGTTCTGCGGCAGCACCTTGGAGGCCAGGAAGACCTGGGAGCGCCGGCCGGCGAGCGCGAGGCCGAGCCACTCCTCCACGCGACCGTCGCCGTACAGCTCGGCAGTATCGAGATGCGTCATGCCCGCGTCGAGCCCGGCCAGGAGCGCGCGCAGGGCCTCGCGCTCGTCGGCGCGCTCGAGCTCCCAGGTCCCCTGGCCCAGGAGCGCGATGTGCTCCTCGGTTCGGCCCAGCGCGCGCTGCGGCATCATCGCGGCCCTCGACGCTAGCAGACCCGTCGATTAGCGTGTGCCGCGCGATGCTCTCCTCCCCCGTCGCCGCTGCTCTGCGCGTCGCCTTTCTGCTCTCCGGCTGCGCGGCGCTGCTCTTCGAGACCCTCTGGTTCCGGCAGGTGGGTCTGCTCCTGGGCAACGCGGTCTGGACGTCTGCGATCGTCCTGGGCGCCTTCATGGCGGGGCTCGCGCTGGGAAACGCCCTGGCCGGAACCTACGGCCCCCGTCTGCGCAGCCCGATCCTGACCTACGCGGCCCTCGAGCTCCTGATCGGCCTGACCGGCCTGGCCCTGGTCCTGGGGCTTCCGGCGCTCGCGCCCGCGCTCCTTCCCCTCCTCCACGGCGCCCTGGACAGCCCTGCCCTGCTGAACGGTGTCCGCCTCGGCCTGGCCTTCCTGCTGATGCTCGCCCCCGCGACCGCCATGGGCGCCACGCTCCCCCTGCTCGTCCGGGCCCCCTGGGTCGGGGGCTTCGGTCACACGCTGGGCCACCTCTACGGCTGGAACACGCTGGGCGCCGTGCTGGGAGCGCTCCTGGGTGAGCTCTGGCTCCTGGGCCCCCTGGGCGTGACGGGAACGGGGGTCGTCGCGGCCAGCCTGAACGCCACGGCAGCCATGCTCGCGGCCGGATCGGGGTGGAGCGGGGCGGGCCGCGCGGTGCCGCAGGCGCTGCGCTGGCGGTCCGCTCTTCCGCGAGGCGGCGCGGAGCTCCTCGCCGCATTCGGGGCGGGCGCTGCGCTCCTGGCCCTGGAGGTGGTCTGGTTCCGCTTCCTCCTCTTGTACGCGCTCGCGACCAGCGTGTCCTTCGCCGTCATGCTGGCGATCGTCCTCCTGGGGATCGGCGGGGGCGGCCTGGCCGCCGCCGCGCTCACGAAGCGGATCCGGCGGGCCCATCGCTTCCTGCCGACCGTGGCGCTGGCTGCGGGCATCTTCGCCGCCCTCGGATACGTCGCCCAGCAGGAGGTCCTGCGGCGAGTCGGACTGGATCTCACGGTTCCCTGGAAGCTGGCCCTGGCGACGCTGCCCCTCGTGCTCCCGACCTGCCTGCTCTCCGGCATCCTCTTCACGCTCCTGGGCGCCGCCCTGGAAGCGCGCGGCGCCGACCCCGCCCAGGCCGCCGCCGGCGTGACGGTGGCCAACACCCTGGGCGCGATGGGCGGGTCCTTGGGCGGGGGTCTCGTGCTGCTCCCCGGCCTGGGTATCGAGCGGTCGTGCTTCCTCCTGGCCGTGGTCTACGGACTCGTGAGCCTCTGCTGCATGGTCGCGACGCGCCGGGAATCGGGAGCGCGGCTGCGCGTGGCGGTATTCGTCCCGACGGCCCTGGCCTACCTGGGAATCCTCGCGAGCTTCCCCTTCGGCTTGATGAACCAGCACTATCTCCGCACCGCCATCTCGCGCTATGAGCCCTGGGAATCGCCGGACGTGGACGTGCTCTTCACCCGCGAGGGCCTGACGGAGACCCTCGTCTACGTCCGCAAATCCCTCTGGGGCACTCCGATCAAGTACCGGCTCTTGAGCAACGCCATCTCCATGTCCGGCTCCGACACCTTGTACAGCCGGTACATGCGGGTATTCGTCTATCTTCCCGTCGCCCTCAACCCCGAAGCCCGGCGCGCGCTGCTCATCGGCTACGGCGTCGGCGTGACCGCCAAGGCCCTGACCGAGACGCCGGGGCTGGCTTCGATCGACGTCGTCGACATCTCCCCGGACATCCTGGCGCTGGGACACGCCGCGTTCCCAGCGCCAGACCACTCTCCCCTGGAAGACCCCCGCGTCCGGGTTCACGTGGAGGACGGCCGCTTCTTCCTGCTGACCACGGACGAGCGCTTCGACATCATCACCGCCGAGCCTCCGCCGCCGAAACACGCGGGTGTCGGAAACCTCTACTCGCGGGAGTTCTTCCGCCTGCTCCACGATCGGCTGGCCGAGGGCGGCGTCGCCACCTACTGGCTCCCGGTCTACCAGATGGCGCCCCGGGAGGCGAAGGCGATCACCCGCGCCTTCTGCGAGGCCTTCGCGGACTGCTCGCTCTGGTCGGGATTCGGCGCCGATTTCGTGATGATGGGGACCCGGGGAGCGCGGCGGACCGACGAGGAGGGCTTCACGCGCCAATGGCGGGACCCGCAGGTCCTTCCGACTCTCCGCGATCTGGCCCTCGATCGTCCCGAGCTCCTGGGCTCCCTGTTCCTGTTGGACGCCCCGGCGCTGGCCGACTGGAGCCAGGGGGTGGAAGCCCTGGAGGACGACCATCCTCACAGGATCTCGCCCGAGCACCTGCCGATGCAATCGAAGCTCTACTGGCCGCTGGCAGATCCCGAGCGGGCGGCACGGCGGTTCGCCGAGAGCGCGACCATCCGCGAGATCTGGCCTCCCGCGCTTCGCGCGCGCACCCTGGAGATCTTCCCGGAGCAGGCGCCCGTGCTGCGAGTGACCTGGCTGCCCTTCGGCGTCGAGGCGACCGACATTCGCGACCTCCACGACGTCCTGCTCCTCCCCGGCCAGCGGACTGCGGCCCTGTGGCTCCAGGGCGCGACCGCGGCGAGCGACCGCGCGGCGATCGCGGCCCACCGCCGCGGGGTGGAGGGCCCGCTGCTCGACGAGGTGCTGGGTGCCTCGGCCCTGGCCGACCGGGACTTCCTGCGCGCGGAGGGTCTCTTTGCCAGGGCGCGGCCCTACTCGTCGAATGGGGACGGGCTGCTGCAGCGCCAGGTCCTGGCCCTCTGCCTGGCGGGCGAACGAGAGCGCGCGGCGCGCCTGGTGCGCGAGGCGGGTGGCTGGCAGCGCCTTTCCCAGGCGTCGGGCTGGCGATGGCTGATCGAGGAGTTCGGCCTGAGCGCTGCCCCCGAGCTCCCGGCGTCTCGTCCGGGGGAAGGCCCGGGAGCCCCGCAGCGGGGGCTCAGGCGCGGCGGGCCCTGAGCTCCGCTTCGGCGTCGGCGGGCAGCGGCGGCGCCGGCCGGGGCTGTGGGCGGCGGCGCCCCCGCCCGAAGAGCGCGCGGAGCCGCCCTTCCAGGCCGTCCAGGAACACGTAGAAGACCGGCACCACGAGCAGCGTGAGCAGCAGCGAGGAGAGCATCCCGGCGGCGGTGGCCACGCCCATGGGCGCCCGCGTCTCGGCCCCCGGGCCGATCCCGGCGGCTGCCGGCAGCACCCCGAAGATCATCGAGAGCCCGGTCATCACCACGGGCCGCATGCGCACCGGCGCGGCGCGGCGCATGGCTTCGAGGGCGCTCAATCCCTCGGCGCGCAGCTGATTCGCGTAGTCCACCAGCAAGATCGAGTTCTTGGTGACGAGACCGAGGAGCAGGATGATGCCCATCCCGCTGAAGACGTTGAGCGTCATCGACTCGTTCCAGAAGCTCGCAGCGTAGAGGCCCCCGAGCGCCCCGACCATGGAGAAGGGCAGCGCCAGCATGACCGAGATGGGGTGGACGAAGCTCTCGAACTGGGCCGCCAGGGCCATGTAGATCGCGAGCAGCGCGAGCGCGAGCAGGAGCCGGAACTGCCGGAAGCTCTCCTGCATGCTCTCGGCCCGGCCCGCCGGTGCGAGGCGTACCCCCTCGGGCAGGACCTCGCGGGCGATGGCGGAGACCGTCCCCAACGCCTCCTCCAGCGACGGACCCTCCAGGTTGGCCGAGAGCGAGACGCTCCGCTGTCGGCTCGACCGCGTGATCGAGGAGGCGGCCGCGCCGGTCTCGAGGCGCACGAGGTTGCGCAGCTCCACGAGCCCGCCCTCGCGGCTGCGCACGCTGAGGCCCTCGATGGCCTGGGGCCGGTCGCGGTCCGCGCGGGACAGCCGCATCCGGATGTCGTGGCGGCCGCCAGCCTCCTTGAAGACGCCCACGTCGAGGCCGCCGATCATCACCTGCACTGCCTCGGCGAGCTCCGCGGCGTCCACGCCCAGGGAGGCGGCCTTCTCGCGGTCCGGCACCACGCGCAGCTCCGGCAGCCCGACCCGCAGGCTCTTGTCCAGGTCGACGAAGCCCGGGCGCGCCGCCAGCCGCTTCTGGATCTCGCTGGCGTAGCGGTCCAGCTCCGGCAGGGCGAGATTTCCCCGCACCTCCACCTCGAAGTCGTTGTACGAGCCGAAGCCCCCGGTGGGGTCGGCGATCTGGACCCTCTGGCCCGGGATCTCGCCCATCGCCCGGCGCGCCTCGCGAATCACCTCCTGCGTGGAGCGCCGGCGCTGCTCCGAGGGCACGAGCGTCGCGGTCACGAAGCCCAGGCTCGGCGTCCCGGCGTGCAGCCCCTGGTCCCCGCCGGCGTTCGAGAAGAGCCCCGCCGTCTCGGGCAGCCCCAGGAAGAACGCCTCGTCGCGGGCCAGGACCTCGGCGGCGGCCTCGAGGCTCGTCCCCGGGGCCAGCTGGAAACGCGTGAGGACCATGCCGCTGTCGGAGGGCGGGAAGAGCTCGCCTCCCAGCCGCGAGCCGAAGAAGACCGCGAGGGCGAAGGATCCGAGGGCGATGGCGGTGGTGGCCAGCCGGTGGGCGAGGGCCCAGTCGAGGACGCGCCCATAGCGGTCCTCGAGGCCGCTGAACCAGCCCTCCAGGCGCTGGTAGACGCTGCCGTGGGCGCGCGCGGCGGGCGGCGGCATGCGCGCCGCGAGCATCGGAGTGAGGGTCAGGGCCACGAAGAGCGAGACCACCACCGAGCCCGCCACGGTGAGACCGAACTCCCCGAGGAAGCTCCCCACGAGCCCCTCGGCGAAGATCACGGGTAGGAACACCACCGCGACCGAGAAGGTCGCAGCGCTGGCGGCGAAGGTGATCTCCCGGGTCCCCTCCACGGCGGCCTGGAAGGCGGGCTTGCCCCCCTCCCGGTGCCGCTCGATGTTCTCCAGCACGATGATCGCGTCGTCGATCACGACGCCGATCGCGAGCGTCATGCCGAGGAGCGTCATCACGTTGAGCGTGTTCCCGGAGAGCCACACCAGGCCGAAGGTGGTCACGAGGGAGAGCGGGATCGCCGCCCCGACGATCAGGGTGGGCCGGGCGCGGCGCAGGAACACGAAGACCACGAAGACGGCCAGGACCCCGCCGAAGGCCAGGGCGAAGAGCGTCTCCTCCACGGCCTCCCGGATGCCGAGCGAGAAGTCGATCCAGCCCGCCGGCTCCACCACGGCGATGCCTTCCGGGAGCAGGGGGCGGATGCCCTGGATGCGCCGGTAGACCTCGTTCATGATGGAGACGGTGTTGCCGTCGCTCTGCTTCGTGACTCCCAGGGCCACGGTGGGTTGCCCGTTGTACCGGTGCAGCGCGCGGACGTCCTCCTCGCCGTCCTCCACGCGCGCCACCTCCGAGAGCCGCGTGATCACGTCGCCCCTGCGCGAGACGACCATGTTCTCGAGCTCGGCCAGGGAGCGGAACTCGGCGGCGGTCTTCACGCTCCACTCGAGCTGAGCCCCCTCGACGATCCCGCCGGGGCGCTCCACGTGCTCGCGCCGGAAGGCCGAGAGCAGGTCGCCGGCCGCGAGACCGCGCCCGCGCAGCGCCTCCCCGTCGAGCCAGATCCGGATGTTGCGCTCGCGCGCGCCGAGCAGGTTCACCCCCGAGACGCCGGGGATCGTCTCGAGCAGGGGCTTCACGTTGCGCTTCAGATACTCGCTGGTGACGACCACCGGCCGGGTCGACGAGAAGGGCACGTAGGCCACCGGAAAGTCGGTGACGTCCATCTTGCTCACCACCGGCGGCTCGACCTGCGGCGGGAGCTGGAAGCCCGCGACCGACACCTTGTCCCGCACGTCCTGGATGGCGGTCTCGAGGTCGGTCCCGAGCTCGAACTCGACGACGATCTGCGAGGTTCCCGAGAAGGAGCTGGAGCGGATCGAGCGCACCCCGGAGATGATGTTGAGCTGCTCCTCGAGGACGTCGGTCACGTCCTCCTCGACGGCCTCCGGCGCGGCGCCCTCGAGTCGCGTCGTAACGGAGACGGTGGGGAACTCCATGCGCGGGAAGCGATCGACCCCCAGGCGCGCGTAGCCCAGCATCCCGAACACGGCGAGGGCCAGCGTCATCATCCAGGTGAGGACGGGGCGCCGGATCGAGAGGTCGGAGAGGGTCAAGGCAGGTGGGCGGCGGCGACGCCGGGAGCCCTCGCGAGGCCGCTGGCGGTCGCCCCCTCCCGCGGCTCGACCACGCGGATCACGGCGCCGTCCACCAGATCCGTGTGCCCGCGCGTCACCACCACGTCGCCGACGGCGAGGCCCTCGACGATCTCGATGGCGGAATCGCGGAAGGAGCCCAGCTTCACCACGCGCCGCTCCACGCGATCGCCGTCCACCAGGCGGAAGACCACCGAGCCGTCGGTGCGCTGGAGCACCGCCTCCTCCGGCACCATGGGAACGCCCCGGCGCAGGCTCACGCCCAGGTCGGCCCGCGCGAAGAGGCCCGGGCGGAGCCGCCCGTCGGAGTTGGCCACCGTGGCCTTGACGCGCAGGGTGCGGGTCGCCGGGTCGATGATGGGGGAGACCACGTCCACGTGGGCGCGGAAGGTCTCGCCCGGGTGCGGGGCGACGCGAACCGCCACCTCCTGGCCCACCGCCACCCGGCCCGAGTCCACCTCCGCGACGTGGAACACGACGTCGAGGGGGTCGAGGGAGACGAGATCGAAGAGCGCCGTCCCGGGCTGCACGTACTGCCCGAGGTTCACGTGCCGCTCCGAGATCAGGCCGGCGAAGGGCGCCCGGACGCTGGCGTCGGCGAGCGCCTGCTCGACCACGCCGAGCTCGGCGCGGCCCGCGGCGGAGTCGGCCTGGGCCAGCGCGAGGGCCGTCTCGGCCTCGTCGAGCCGGGATTTCGAGGCGATGTTGTTTCGATGGAGCTCGCGCACGCGCTCGGCCTCCCGGCGCTCGCGCTGGAGCCGCGCCTCCGCCTGGGCCAGCCGCGCCCGGGCCGCGTCCCGATCGAGCTCCCGGTGGTGCGGGTCGATCTCCAGCACCACCTGGCTCGCCGACACCGCGTCCCCGTCGTCGCGCAGGACGCTGGTGATGCGCCCGTCCACCTGAGCGGCGAGGGTGCTGCGCAGGCGGGCCTGGAGCTCGCCGGTGGCCTCGATCCGCTCCTCCAGGTCCACCGCGCGCACCATGCCCGTCGCCACCGGCGGCGCCTTGAGCTCGGCCGGGGGGGCCTCCGAGCGACACGCGGCGAGGCCGAGACCGGCGAGTGCGGCAGAGCGCGCGAAGCGCGCGAGGGGCCTCACCGGCGGACCCCGTCCCGGCGGGCGACGCGCGCCGGCGCCCCCGCCGCCCCCGCGGCGTCTGCCTCCTCGGCCACGAGCCCGCGCAGCATGGCGTCCACGGCCACCGGCACCAGATCCGGGGCCCAGGCGTAATCCGGGCGGCTCACCTCGAGGGCCGTCAGCCCGTAGAGCAGCGCCCAGAGCGCCTGGCCCGCCACCTCGCCGTCGGCGGCCCGCAGGCGCCCGCCCTGCTCCAGGGCCGCGAGGGGTGCGCCCAGGATGGCCTGCGCCGCCTCCGCGGAGGGCGGGGTGCGGTCGCGGCCCTTGCCCGCGCCGGCCAGCAGCAGGCGGTAGAAGGCCGGGTTCTGGCGGCCGAAGCGCAGGAAGGCGTGCAGCATGCGGCGCAGGTTCTCGCGGTCGTCGCTCCCCAGCTCCACGCGCCGCACCCGGGCCAGGAGCCGCGCGAAGCGCTCCTCCAGGAGCGCGTCCACCAGGCCCTCCTTGTCGCCGAAGTGGTGGTAGATGGTGGGCGCCGTGTAGCCGCAGCCCGCGGCGAGCCGGCGGATCGTGAACTCGCCGCCGGCCTCGACCATCAGCGCCTCGGTGGCATCCAGGATGGCGCGGCGCGCCTCGCGCCGCTGGCGGCGGCGGCGCGCCTCGGCGCTGTGGGGCGGGGGGATCCGGGGCGGCATGCGATAACACCGTTAAACTGCCCTTGCGATGTTATAACGCAGCGCCGGGGCCGGGACAAACCCGATATCCTCGGGGGCCATGCGGGACCCGGGCGGGGACGCGGGAGGGGGCCTGGCGGACCCGCGGGGGACCGGCGCCGTTCCCGTCCGCAGCGGCTCCCGCCGGGTCCACGCCGCCGCCGCCGCCGGCCTGGCCCTCGCCTGCCTGGCCGCCTACGCCAACAGCCTCCCCGCCGCCTTCCAGTTCGACGACGGCGCCAACATCCTGCGAAACCCCAGCCTGCGCTGGAGCGAGCTCAGCCTCGCCAACCTCTGGGCGACCCTGCGCGGGGGCCCCAACTGGCGGCCCGTGGCCAACCTGAGCTTCGCCCTGAACTACTACCTCTGGGGCTACCGCGTCGAGGCCTTCCGCGCGGTGAACCTGCTCGTGCACTTCCTCAATGCCCTCCTGGTCTACGCCCTGGCCCGCACCACCTACGCGCGCCTGGCGGAGCGCCCTCGCCCGCAGAGCGCGCCCCCGGCGCCGCGGACCCGCGAGGCCTTCGCCCTGCTGGCGGCTCTGCTCTTCGCGCTGCACCCGCTCCAGATCCAGGCGGTGACCTTCGTGGTGCAGCGCATGACGAGCCTCGCGACGCTCTTCAGCCTGTCCGCGCTCTGGCTCGGCCTGCGCGGGTTCCGCGGCCCCTCCCGCGCCGCGCCCCTCGCGCTGGCCCTCCTGTGCGGCCTCCTGGCGCTGGGATCGAAGCAGTCCGCGGTGACCCTTCCCTACGCGCTCTGGCTCCACGCGCTCTGCTTCGAGGACGACCGGGGCCGCGCCCGGGCCCGCCGCACCCTCTGGATCCCGGCGGCCTGGACCCTGGCGCTGCTTCTCGCCTGGCTCTTCCTCTTCTGGGGGCCCGAGTGGGGCTACCGCAAGCGCGATTTCGACCTGGGGGAGCGGCTGCTGACCCAGCTGCGCGTGGTGACCTTCTACCTGAGCCTGATCGCCTGGCCGGCGCCGGGCCGCCTCAACGTGGACCACGCCTTCGCACCGTCGCGCGGACTCCTCGACCCCCCCACCACGCTGGCCTGCCTGATCCTCCTGGCGGCGCTCCTGGGCTGGGCCTTCGCAGCGGCGCGCCGGCACCCGCTCCCGGCCTTCGCGGTCCTCTGGCTCTTCCTGCAGCTCGCCCCCGAGTCGTCCTTCCTGCCCCTCGAGATGGCCCACGAGCACCGCAACTACCTGCCGCTGGTGGGACCCTGCCTGGCGGCGCCGCCCCTGGCCTGGGCCGCGCTGCGGCGCCTGGGGATCGCCCCGACCGCGGCCCTGGCGGCGGGGCTCCTCCCGCTCCTCGCCCTCGGCGCCGCCACCCACGTGCGCAACCGGGCCTGGCGCGACGGCGAGTCGCTCTGGTCGGACGCCCTCGCGAAGAGCCCCGGCTCGACGCGCGCGCTCCACAATCTGGGCGTGGCCCTGGCGGACCAGGGCCGCCACGAGGAGGCGATCGCCCGCTTCGCCGAGGCGCTGCGTCTCGACCCCGGCCTGGCTGCCGCGCACCGCGGCATCGGGATCTCGGAGCTCCGGCGCGGGCGGCCCGAGCAGGCCCTGCCCCACCTGATCCAGGCGGTCCGCCTCAGGCCCAGCGACCGGGACGCCCAGGGCGCCCTGGGCGAGGCCTGGCTCGCCCTCGGGAACCTCGACGCGGCGGCCGAGGCGCTCACCCGCTCCCTCGCCCTCTACCCGGACGAGGTCTACTACCACCAGCTGGCCAAGGTCCGCAGCCTGCAGGGCCGCCCCGACGAGGCGCTCCACTACTACACGCGCGCCCTCGAGGTGCAGCCCGGCTTTCCGCGCGCGCTGCTCGAGCGCGGGGCGCTCCTCGCGTCCCGGGGCCGCCCCGCCGAGGCCAGCGCCGATTTCTCCGCGCTCCTGGCGCGCTTCGACGACGCGCTCACCCGCGTCCACCTGGGCAACGCGCTCTTCGAGCTGGGGCGCCCCGGCGAGGCGCTCGAGCAGCTCTCCGCGGCGCACCGGATGGCGCCGCGCTCGGAGTTCGCCGCGCGGAGCCTGGCCTGGCTGCTCGCGACCTGCGAGGACGCCGCGCTGCGCGACCCGGAGCGGGCGATCGCGCTGCTGGAGGAGCTGCGGCAGCGGCGCGGAGCGCCCGACGCCGGGCTCCTCGACGGGCTGGCCGCCGGTCACGCCGCCGCCGCGCGCTTCCCGGAGGCCTCCGCCCTGGCAGCGGAGGCCGCCCGCCTGGCCCGAAGCGGGGGCCGGCCCGACCTCGCCGTCCAGATCGACGCCCGCGCCGCCCTCTACCGCGCCGGCCAGCCCTTCCTCCGGCGCCCCGGCGCCGGCGCAGGCTGACCCGCGTGTCCCCTGCCCGCCCCCTGCGCCATGGGCACGCGCGGCTGCTGCTCCTCGCCGCCCTGCTCGCCTTCGCCGCCCCCGTTCTGCTCCGCGGCGAGGTCGTCTTCCCGCACCGGAATCGCGAGGAGCTCGGGCTGCCGCCGGCGCCGGCGGGGCGCCCGGAGAGCCGCGTCTTCTCGGACCTGAGCTCGGTCTTCGTCCCCCAGCTCCACCAACACCTGAACGGCGACGCGGCCGGCTGGCTCTCGACCTGGGATCCGCACACGGAGCTCGGCCGGCCCAGTCTGCACACCGGCGGCCTCAGCAAGGCCTTCGTCCTCACCCACGCGCTCTCCTGGGTCTCCGACGACGCCTTCCGCGTCTACACCGCCCTCGCCCTCGCCGCCGTCGCGGGGACGGGCCTCTTCGGCTTCGAGCTGCTCGCGGCCCTGGGCCTGCACCCGGCGGCCTGCCTGGCCGGGGCGCTCTCGCTGGCCCTCGGCGCCTTCGTGCCCTTCTGGCTGCGCTTCGCCCTCTTCGTCTGGGGGATCTGCTGGACTCTGGCCCTGCTGTGGGCCACGACGCGCCTCCTCGAGCGCCCGAGCCCGCTGCGCGCGCTGGGCCTGGCCTTCGCGGTGCACGCGCTCCTCCTCACGGGCTACCCCCAGCAGGTGGTGTGGCACGCCTGGCTGGTGGCCGGCTACGCGCTCCTGCGCCTGGCCCGGCAGCCCCTGGCAGCGCGGGCGCGCCTGCGCCGCGCCCTCGCCTGGGCGGGCGCGGTCCTGGCGGGCGGACTCAGCACCCTGCCCGTCACCCTCGACCTGGCCCTCCTGGCGCGCCGCTCGGCGCGCCTCGGGGCGGACGCGGACTTCTTCCTGGCGGCGCTCCCCGCCCTGGAGGGAGCGCGCGAGGCCCTGGCCTTCCTGGTCACGAGCTTCGACCCGCTCTGGCTCGGGAGCCCCCTCCTCGAGGCCTACCCGGCGCGCTTCGACGGGGTCGCGCTCCTGCCCCTCGGCGCGGCCTGCGCGCTCTGGTCACTCCTCGACGGGCTCCCGCGCCGCCTGTGGCCGGCCCAGGCCTTCGCGGCTCTCACCCTGCTCCTCGCCCTCGTTCCCGAGGCCTTCCAGATCGGCATCCGCTACGCGGGGCTCGGCCTCTCGCGCTTCGACCCGCTGGCCGCCGGGTTGATCCCGCTCGCCGCGCTGGCCGCCTACGGCGCGGACCACGCGCTCCGGAACGGGCTGCGCCAGCGCAGCGCCGCGCTGCTCCTGGCGGGGCTGCCCGGTCCCCTCCTCGCCGCCGCCGCCGCCGGGGCCGGGCTCCCGGTCGCGCCGGGACCCGTCCTCGCAGCGCTGGGCCTCGCCGCGGGCGCCTGCGCCGTCGCCCTCACGCGCAGCGCCGCACTCCTCGCCCTGCTGGCCCTGGCCGGGGCGGCGCACTACGCCCTGCCCCTGCGCGGGATGCGACCCCTCGAGGAGATCGCGCGCGACTCGGAGCTCGCCGCGCTCCTGCGCCGCGAGACCGGCGACGGCTCGCGCTACGCGCTCGTCGGAGACGCGGGCCTGCTGCTCCCCTCGAACCAGGAGCAGCTGCTCGGCCTGCGCAGCGTCCACACCTACGACTCGCTCTCGTCGCGCGCCTATCAGGCGTGGGCGCAGCGCGCGAGCGAGGCGGGCACCCGGGTCTACGGCCGCTACTTCCGCAGCCTCGCGTCGCCGCGAGACCTGTCCCGCCCGGCCCTGGACGCGGCGGGCGTGGGAGTCTGGGTGGCACCCGGAGGACTCGGGCCCGCCGCCGCCGGCGAGCGCCTCGCCGCGCTCGGGGGCGGCGGGATCTACCGCGCGCGGGAGCGCCCCCTCCTCGAGGCACAGCTCACGGGCTTCGAGGAGACCGGCGGGGCGCTGCGCCTGGCCGGGCGCCTGCGCGAGCTTCCGCGCCTGCCCGTCGCACGCACCCTCGACCGCGACGACCGGCTGGAGTTCCAGGTGACCCCGGCGTCCGGGCCCACGCTCCTCTTCGTGAGCCAGCAGCACCACCCGCACTGGCGCGCCTTCGCGGGAGCGGTCGAGCTCGCGTGTCTGCCCGTGGACGGGATCTTCCTCGGGGTGCTGCTCCCGCCGGGCACGGGCAGCGTCGAGCTCCGCTTCCTCCCCCACGCGCGCCACGCCTGGATCCCCCAGCTGGGCTTCGCGCTGCTCTTCGCCGCCGCCGCCGCCGCCGCGCTGGCGCGGCGCCTGCGCGGGCGGACCCGCAGAGCTTCCCCCGCCCGCTCCTGATCCGGTGCCGCCGGGGGGCTCCGGAGGGGGACCCGGTGGTGTAGGCCCCCTCGCAAGGACCACCTTCCCGCGCGCTACCGACACATGGTAGGGTCGAGCGGGGGCGCATGCCATGCGCTTCAAGGTCCTCTCCCCGGGCCTCCTCGCCCTGCGGAAGCGATCGCCGCCGCCGCCGCGGAGCCTCGCCCCCCTGCTCGTCGCCGTGCTGCTCGCGAGCGGCCTCGCCGCGGTCGCGCACCACACCGGCGGGCAGCGGCCCGGCGGCGAGGACCCGATGAGCGCGCTGCTTCCCGCCCGCGTGAAGCAGTACGGCTACGTCTCCTCCGATGCCTGCCGCGCCTGCCATCCGTCCCAGTACGCGAGCTGGCACAAGACCTACCACCGCTCGATGACCCAGGTGGTGACCCCGGACACCCTGCTCGCCCGCTGGGAAGGCACCCTCCTCTGGCGCGACAAGACCTACCACCTCGAGCGCCAGGACGACCAGTACTGGGTCGACATGGTCGATCCCGAGTGGCACCGCGAGAGGCTCTTCGAGAAGAAGGTCGCCGGCCCCAACCGCACCCGGCGGGTCCGCAACCGGGTGGCCATGTCGACCGGCTCGCATCACCAGCAGGCCTACTGGATCGCGAGCGGAAACGGACGCGAGCAGATCCTCTTCCCCTTCACCTGGCTCCTCCCGGAGGGCCGCTGGTACCCCTACGAGCTGAGCTTCCTGCGCCCGGATCCTCCCGAGGAGATGGCCGACGTCTGGAACGAGACCTGCGTGAAGTGCCACGCGACCGGCGCCCAGCCCTGGATCGACCTCGCCACCCAGGTGCCATACACGAGGACCGCCGAGCTGGGCATCGCCTGCGAGGCCTGCCACGGCCCCGGCGCCGACCACCTCCAGGCCAACCAGGACCCGGCGCGGCGCTACCGGCTCCACCTCTCCGGTCAGGGCGACCCGACCATCGTCCAGCCGGAACGGCTCCCGGCCGAGCGGTCGGCCCAGGTCTGCGGCCAGTGCCACGCGGTGACCCGCCCCAAGACGAGGGCCCTCACCCGGGAGTGGGCGCAGGTCGGCTACCGGTACCGCCCCGGCGACGACCTCCTCACCACCCGCTGGATCCTGCGCCGGCCGGACGACCTCGATCAGCGCTCTCCGAGCCAACGCGCCTACTACGACTCCTTCACCTGGTCCGACGGCAAGATCCGGGTGTCCGGCCGCGACTACAACGCCTTCCTCGAGTCGCCCTGCTTCCGGGGCGGGACGCTCTCCTGCTCCTCCTGCCACTCGATGCACGACAGCGAGCCGGACGATCAGCTGCGGCGCGACCGGACCGGCGACGATGCCTGTCTGCAGTGCCACGGCCAGCTCCGCGACCGGATCGCCGAGCACTCGCACCACCCGGCCGGGTCGAGTGGCAGCCGCTGCTACAACTGCCACATGCCTTTCACCACCTACGGCCTCTTCAAGGCGATTCGCGGCCACACCATCGGGCTCAGCCCCTCGGTGGACGAGAGCGTCCGCGTGCGCCGGCCGAACGCCTGCAACCTCTGCCATCTCGACAAGAGCCTCGGCTGGACCGGCCGCACCCTCGAGCGATGGTACGGTCGGGCCCACGTCGAGATTCCCGGAGAGGACGGGCGCGAGCGGTCCGCCGCGCTCCTGTGGCTGCTCCAGGGCGATGCCGGCCTGCGCGCCCTGGTCGCCTGGAACATGGGGCACGCGCCCGCGGTCCAGGCCTCTGCCGGCGCGGAGTGGCTGGCGCCCTTCCTGGTCGGAATGCTCGACGACCCCTACGCGGCGGTGCGCCTGATCTCCCATCGGTCGCTCCGAAAGCTCCCCGGCTTCGAGGACTTCGCCTACGACTTCGCGGGACCGCGGGGCGAGAGGCGGCGGGCGGTCGAGCGAGGCCTCGAGCGGTGGAGCGCGCGATCGCACCGGCTCTCCGCTGCGCTCGGCGATTCGCTCCTCCTCGACCCGGACGGCGGGGTCGAGGCGGCGGCGGTCGCCCGGATCCTCGCCGCCCGCGACCACCGCCACATCGACCTGGCCGAGTAGACCCCGCCCCTTCGTCGGCGCGCGGATCGCGCGCACGGACTACTGCTGCGAGAGGCCCGGGCGCGCGGCCTCCGGCGCGGGCGCCTCGAGGAGGAGGCGGAGGAGGATCCGACCCCAGCGGTCGAAGGCCCTCTCGGCATCGCCCCAGGTCGTGTTGGTGTTGAGGTTCTGGGAGAACTCCCAGCCCTGGGTGCGGTCCGCGGCGGCCAGCAGGAGCTCGCCTGTGGCCGCGTCCCGGAGCTCGACCTGCATGGCGGCGGCGCCGACCCCCCGCGAGGTGGAGAGGATCTGCCCGGGGGCCTTCGGCCCGCGGTCCAGGGGCCGGCGGTTCGAGCGGATCGCCGTGAGCGTGAGGCGGATCCGCAGCGCGCCGGGGCCCGGCTCCTCCACGAGCTCGAAATCCGACGCGAGGGCCGCCACCACCCGCTCGCGGAAGCGGCGCTGCACGAAACGCAGGTCGCTCTCCTCGTAGCGATAGTCCCCGGTGTCGAGGTCCGGAGCCAGCGCCACCGGCTCGACGAGGACGCGCCTGGTGCGCCCGAGGTCCAGCTCCGGACGGCGGTAGAGCTCGTCGAGGGGGCTCCGGGCCACGCGCTGGAGGCCGGCGAGATCGCCCTGGAAGCGGGGCGCGCGTTCGCGCGCGGGTGCGCGCGTGCAGGCGCCGAGGAGGAGGACGAGGGCCGTGAGGAGCGCAGCCCGGACGGGAACGGGGAGGCGTGCCCAGAGAGGCATGGCCGACGCCCCGAGTATAGGCCGGAGCGCGCGGCGGAGCCGCTCAGGCCCCCGCCGCGCGCGGCCGGCTCGCGCGGGACAGGATGAAGCGCTCGCGGTACGCCGCGAACTCGCGCTCGATCGCCTCCCGCGTGAGGCCGAACTCCTGCATGCCGTACTCGTGGGCCGCGCGCCCCTCCCGCGGGTTCCCGGCCAGCCAGGCGCGCATGGCCCGCTCGGCCCCCTCGCCGGGCTCCCGCCCGAGGAAGGCCTGGATGCGCCGCGCCTGGCCCAGGGGATCCCGCAGCACGTCCTCGTACCAGACGTCGAGGAACCGCTCGCCCCCGCGCCGCTCGCGGTAGTCGAGGCAGCTCTTCAGGGCCCGCGCCCAGCGGTCCAGGCATTGGCGCCCGACCTCCCGGGCATCCACCGCGTCGCTGGCCAGGCCCCAGAGCGCGCGGTACATGCTCGCCACCGAGGGGATCGTCTCGAGCGGATCGCGGTGCGTCTGCACGACCTTCGCGTCCGGGAAGACCTCGAAGAGCACGCCCAGCGTGGACAGGTGGCAGGGAGCCTTCAGCACCCAGCGCTCGGCTGCGCGGCCCGCCCGCCGCTTCTGCCACTGGAGGAACTGGAGCAGCTGCTTCAGGGTCGCGTAGGCGGGCCGCTGGTCGCAGGCGTCGAGCCACGCCCGGTAGCCCGGCACGTGGGCGCTGGACTCCGGCACCTGGCTCCGGAAGGAGTGTTCCATCAGCAGGATCTCCTCGTCGGGGCCCTGCGCGTCCCAGGGGTGGATCGCGGCCAGCACGGGCATGGTCTCGAGGATCAGCTTCACCTGGGACTCCGCCTCCGCGATGCGCGGATCCCGCTCGCCGGGCCGCGCGCCCGGAAAGGGAGCCGGGTTGCGGCACTCCCACCAGAGCACGGCTTCGAGGCCGGGGTCGCTGGCGAGGAGTCGGTGCAGGAGCGTGGTTCCGGTGCGCGCGAGGCCCGCGATGAAGAGGGGCGCCTGGATCCTCTCCTCCCGGATCTCCGGGTGCCTGTGGAAGTGATCCTCCACGCGCAGGCGGTTCACGAGCAGCCCGAGCGTCCGCTCGCGCTGGGCGGCGCGCCCGGCCGCGTTGAGGCGCGCCTCGCCCTCGAGGGAGGCGAGGAGCCGCACGAGGCCCTCGCGGAAGGCCTCGGCTCCGAAGTCCTCGAGGCCGGCCCGCTCCCGGGCCTCGGCGAGGATCGACTCCGGATCGAGGCTCTGCGCCGGGTCCGCCGTCATGCTGTGCCTCCCCGCTGCCCCGCCGGACCGGGCCGGCGCGGGCGCCCGGCCCGAGTCTCGCGCGTCGCGCGCGCGTGGCAAGCGCCGCGGCCCGCGGCGATACTGGCGCGCGGCGGGAGGACGGGCCCGACCGCCGCGGAGGAGCGCCGTGAAATACGCCGAGATCGAGGAGGCCCTCGAGCTGCCCGGGCTGCGGCTCGTCCTCACGGCCGGCGTGCCGGGCCCCTGGGGCGAGGCGGCCAAGGCCATCTTCCACGTCAAGCGCCTTTCCTACACTCCGGTGCGTCAATCCCCGGGCGAGAACGCCGAGCTCCTGCGGCGCGCGACGGGGCAGACGGGCGCCCCGGTGGCGTTCTACCAGGACGAGCGCCCGCGCAGCGGCTGGGCCGAGATCCTGCTCCTGGCCGAACGCCTGGCCCCCGAGCCCGCGCTCGTCCCGCGCGACGCGGGGGGGCGCGCGCAGCTCTTCGGGCTGGCCCACGAGATCTGCGGCGAGCAGGGATTCGGCTGGTGTCGCCGGCTCATGATGTTCGCCCGCGGTCTGCCCCCCGGCGCGCGGCCGGAGCCGGGAAGCCTCCCCTGGAAGTACGGGGGCGACGACCCGGCGGCCCTGGCGGGGGCCAGCGCCCGCGTGGGCCAGATCCTGGCGCTCCTGGCCGCCCAGCTCCACGCCCAGCGCGCGGCGGGTCGCCGCTTCCTGGTGGGCGAGCAGCTCTCGGCGCTGGACCTCTATTGGGCGGCCTTCGCGGCGATGGTGGAGCCGCTGCCGCCCGACCTCTGTCCCATGCCGGACTGGATGCGGCCCCTCTACCAGCTCTCGAGCTGGCCCGACGCGGAGCCCGCGGACCCCGCCCTGCTCGAGCACCGGGACCGGGTGATGCGGGAATTCCTGCCGCTGCCCCTCGACTTCTGAGCGGGCCCCGGGGAACCGCGCCCCTCAGCCGCCGGAGCCGGCGCGGGACCTGGCGGGCGGGTCCCCGAGCGGGTCCGCCGGCTCGGGAGCGAGGTCCTCGTAGACGGGCTCGCGCTTCTCGGCCCGGGCCCGGATCGCCTCCCCCAGGTCGCCGCCGTGGAACATCCCCGCCTGCCAGGTCGCCACGTACTCCAGGCCGTCGGCGACGCTGTGGTCGCGGGCGTAGGTCAGCATCTCCTTGCAGCCCCAGACCGCGAGCGGCGAGCGGGCGGCGATCTCTGCGGCGATCTCCTGCACGCCCGCCCGGAGCGCCTGGGGGTCCGGGTACACGCCGTTCACGAGGCCCACCTCCCGGGCGCGGGCCGCCGGCAGCCGTCGCCCCGTGTAGGCCATCTCCCGGGCGATTCCCTCGGGCACGATCTTCGGCAGGCGCTGGAGCGTGCCCACGTCGGCGGTCATCGCCAGGTTCGTCTCCTGCACGCAGAAGAACGCATCCTCGCTGCAGTAGCGCAGGTCGCAGGCGCAGATCAGATCGACGCCGCCACCGACGCAGCCTCCCTGCACGGCCGCGATCACGGGCATGCGGGCGCGCTCGAGGCAGCTGAAGGTCTCCTGGAGCGCCAGCACGGCCTGGCGCGTCGCCGCGCGGGCCCGGCCCAGCTCGCGCGCCCCGCCCGAGCCGCCGAAGCCGCCCTGGAAGACGGAGAGGTCCATTCCCGCAGTGAAGTGCTTTCCGGTCGACGAGATCACGAGGACGCGCGCCTCGCCCGCGTCGCTGAGCTCCCTCACGATCTCCGGGAGCTCGCGCCAGAAGGCCGGGATCATGCTGTTCATGGCCTCGGGCCGGCTGAGGCGCAGCTGCGCGACCTTGGCCTCGAGCACGACCTCGAAGCAGGTGAGCCGCTTCATCGTCCCCCCCTTCCTCTCCGCCTTGCGACTTCAGTCCGGAAAGCGGGTATCCGGCGCCTTCCAGTCCACGGTGACACGGCGGTGCGCGATCAGCCACGCCTCCCCCTCGCGCTCGAAACGATCCAGGTAGAGCCCGCAGTGGTCGGGCCCGATCTCGGTGACGACGAAGTAATAGGAGCGCACGCGAGCCTCGCGGGGGGAGAGGAGCTCGATCCGCGTGCTCGCCACGAAGTGTCGCAGGAGCCGGCGCTCCGAGGTGCGGGCCAGGCCCTGGACGGCCCCCGTGAGGCGCTCGAGGATGGCATCGCGCCCGCGCACCGGGGGCTCGCCCCTGATCTCGATCGCGCCGTCGGTCCTGAAGCAGAGCACGAGCTCGCCCAGGCGCCCGCGGTCTCCCGCCTGGTTGTAGCGCGCGAGCACGTCGCGGATCTCCTCGCGGGCGACGGCCTCCGCCGGGTCCATGGCGGCTCCGCGCAGCGCTGGCGCGGCGTCAGAGCAGCTCCTCGGCCAGCACGCGCAGCGCCTCGCGGGAGGCGCCGGAGGCCAGGATCGAGCCGACCTGCCCGCGGGCCCCCGCCTCGCGCCAGGCGTCCAGGCGCTCGGCGATCCGCTCCCGCGGGCCCACCAGCGCGATCTCGTCCACCAACGAGTCGGGCACGGCGGCGGCCGACTCGGCCTTTCGCCCCGAGAGGAAGAGATCCTGGATCCGGGACGCCTCCTCCTCGTAGCCCAGGCGGCGGGCGTAGTCGTTGTAGAAGTTCTTTCCCCGCGCACCCATGCCGCCGATGTAGAGCGCGAGCATCGCCTGTACCGGCCGCCGGCACTGCTCGAGGTCGTTCCCCACCACGACGGGCACGTAGGGCGCGACGTCGAAGCGCGCGAGGCCCTTGCCGCCGCCCGCCGCCGCGAAGCCCTCCGAGAGCGGCTTCTCGAAGAGATCGAAACGCGCGGGGTTCATCCAGACGGGGATCACGCCGTCCGCCACCTCCGCGGCGCAGCGCAGGCCCGCCGGCGAGATGGAGGCCGAGTAGATCGGGAGCGCCGGATTGCCGTGGGGGATCGACTTCAGGGGCTTGCCGAGCCCCGAGGAGCCCGGCCCGGCGTAGGGAAGCTGATACTCGACCCCGTCGAACTCGACCGGGCCCTCGCGGGCCAGGATCCTGCGGATGATGGTCACGTACTCCCGCGTGCGCGTGACGGGCCGGCCGTAGGGGACGCCGTGCCAGCCCTCCACCACCTGGGGGCCCGAGGGGCCGAGGCCCAGGAGGAAGCGCCCGCCCGAGAGGTGGTCGAGGCTGATCGCCGCCCCCGCGGCGCAGGCGGGCGAGCGCGCCGGGATCTGGAGGATCCCGGTGCCCACGCGGATGCGCGAGGTCCGGGCCAGGATCCAGGCCGCCGTGGCGACCCCGTCGGTACCGTAGAGCTCCGGCGTCCACACCGAGTCGAAGCCGAGGTTCTCGGCCTCGTGCACGAGGTCGAGGTCGACGGCGACCCGGGCGCCGGCGTAGCCGAGGACGAGGCCGAGCTTCATGGGCGTGCTCCGGGGCGGTGGGGCGCAGCGTAGCGCCGATCCGGGCCTCCGCGAGCGCGGGAGCTCACGCGGCGTCGGAGCGCAGCCGGAGGCGCGCGTTGTCCCAGGTGAGGAAGGGCTGGACCGGATCGATGCGGATCACCACGAACGCGTCGGCATAGTAGCGGCGCGTGCGCTCGGGCATGTCTGCGCGCTCGCTGCGGAAACGCCCGTACTTGGCGTGGATCGCGTCGAGCGCGCGCTGGGCCTCGTCGCCCGGCTCGAGGATGCGGCCGCGCCCGGTGACCACCACCGCCCTGAGCTCCTTCCAGGCCAGGCCGCCCTCGACCAGGAAGGAGACGCGGTCGTCGCGCCGCAGGCGCGCCACCTTCTTCGTCTTGGCGGGCGTGCGGAAGTAGATGGCGCGGCCCTCCACGGCGAACCAGACCGGGAGCGAGACCGGCCAGCCGTCGCGCCGCAGCGTCGTCACGATCCCGGTATGGGACGCCGCCAGGAGCGCCCACGCCTCCTCCTCGCTCAGGCGCACGCTCATGCCGCCCTCCTGCGTCCTGCCCCGTCGCCCCCGCCGCCGCTCCGAACCGGGGATACTGTACCCTAGCGATCTCCGCGCGAGAGACCGAGGGAGGCCGGTGGAGCAGGAGTCGCGGCGGGAGCCGCTGCCGGGGAGCCCGGCCACCGCCCGTGCGCTGCCGGCGCTCCTGGGTTCCCTCCTCGCGGCCCTCGTGGTCTGGTTCTACCAGCCGACCCTGGGCCTCTATTTCGGCGGCGAGGATTTCGTGTTCCTCGACCGCGCGCGCATCACCTCCTGGCGCGAGCTCCCGGATCTCTTCTCCGTGGAGCGCAACCAGCTCGGGCTCCTCGACCGGCAGCACGCCTATCGCCCCCTCTCGACGAACCTCTACTTCGCGGCCCTCCAGGGGCTCTTCGGCCCGAGCCCGCGCGCCTTCCACCTGGCGAACCTGGCCCTGCTCCTCTCGAGCGCCGTCCTGCTCCAGCGCCTGGCCCGGCGCCTGGGACTGCGCGCCGCGACCAGCGCCGGACTGGCCTTCCTCTACGCCACCTGCTCGGTGTGCTCCGACAGCCAGCTCTGGCTGGCCCTGGTGCAGGAGCTGGCTCTCGCGAACGCGGTCCTCCTCGCCGCCCTGCTGGCGCTGCCGGCCGCGGCGGACGCAGGGTCCCCGCGCCGGCGCGCCGGCGCGCTCCTCGCCTTCGGAGCCGCGCTGCTCTGCAAGGAGACGGCGCTCGCGCTGGTGGCGATCGCGTTCGCGGGCGAGCTGCTGCTGGGGCGCCAGGCAGCCCTGGCGGCGGCGCGGCGCACGTTGCCCCTCGTCGGCGTGGCCGCGGCATACCTCGCCTGGCGCCTCACCGCCATCGGCCTTCCCGCCGCGGGACCCTACAGCCTCGAAGTCGGCTGGTTCCTCGCGCCGAGCCTGGCTCGCTACCTGGAATGGAGCCTCGAGTCGCTCTTCCTGGCCACGGGCCCGCTCCCCCGGACCCTGCTCTTCCTGGCGGGCGCCGGGCTCTTGGGTCTGGCGAGCCCGCCGCGCCGGCGCCTCTGCCTGTTCGGAGCGCTCTGGTTCCTCCTGGCGCTCGGCCCGGTCCTGCTCCTCCCCGCCCATGCCTATCCCTTCTATCTGATGCTTCCCGCCGCCGGACTCCTGCTCGCCACCGGAGCGCTCGTCGACGCCGCCGCGGACCGCATCGCCGCCCCCCGCAGCCTCGCCGCCGCCGGCGCCGCCGCCCTGGCGCTCTTCGCGGGGAGCTCCCACGCCGGGCTGCTCCAGCGGGTCGAGGTCCAGGCGCAGCGCGGCGATGCGATCCGCAACCTCCTGGAGGAGATCCAGCGCCGCTTCCCGAAGGTCGCGACCGGCACCCGCTTCTATTTCCTCCTGCCGGAGGGCTTCCCGCCCGACGCGCTGCTCCGGCACTCGGGGGCCGCGCTGCGCGTGACCACCGGCGACGCGTCCCTGGAGGGATACTGGCTCGGAACCGCGGGAGCAGCCGGCGCGCAGCCGCTGCGCCGCGGCCCGGGAATCGTGCTCGAGATGGGGGAGCGGGGAGAGCTCCGGGTGCTCCACGAGCCACCGGCCCGCGCGCCGGAGCGCTCGCCCGCGCAGCCCCCCGTGATCCTCGTGACCCTCGACACGACCAGAGTCGACCGCCTGGACGCGTACCGCTACTCCGGCCGCACGAGCCCGAACCTCGACCGCTTCGCGCGGGGCGCGCTGGTCTTCGATGCGGCCTATACCACTTCGAGCTGGACGCTCCCGGCGCACGCCTCGCTCTTCACCGGAAAGCTCGTGAGCGCCCACGGCGCGCGCAAGGATCCGAAGGGCCCCCTCTCCCTCGCCACGGCGGTGCGCGATCCCGGCCGCTGGAAGCACTACCGCGCGCGCGGCCTGGCAGAGGGGGAGACGACCCTGGCGGAGATCCTGCGCGCCCACGGCTGGGCCACCGGGGCCGTGGTGGCGGGACCGTGGATGAAGCGCATCTTCGGGCTGGCCCAGGGCTTCGATTCCTATGACGACGCGGGCATCGATCACGTGAACGGGCGGCGCGCGGCCGACGTGACGACGAGCGCGCTGGCCTTCGTCGAGAGCCACCAGCACGAGCCCTTCTTCCTCTTCGTGAACTATTACGACCCCCACTACCCCTTCGATCCACCGCTCCCCTTCGTTCCCGACCTTCCCGGCGGCGAGGAGCCCCGAAGCCTGCGGCGCCTGAGCCAGCTCTACGACGCCGAGATCCGCTACATGGACACCGAGCTCGGCCGCCTCTTCGACGAGCTCGCCCGGCGCGGCCTGTACGAGGACGCCTGGATCCTCGTCACGGCGGACCACGGCGAGGTGCTCGGGGAGGCGGGCCGCATGGGTCACGGCGACACGCTGATGGAGGTCGAGATCCGCGTGCCCCTCCTGGTCAAGTACCCGGCGGGCCAGGGGCCGATCGGCCGCTCCTCCGAGCAGGTCCTGATCACCGACGTGCTCCCCACGCTCCTCGGGCGGCTCGGGATCCCCGTGCCCGCGGGTCTCCAGGGGGAGCCCTTTCCGGGCGTTCGTCACCCGATCATCGCGGAGGTCTACCCGCTCCCGCGCGTGAGCCCCGGCGGCGACTGGCGCGTGATCATCGAGGGCGACTTCAAGTACATCTGGAACAGCCAGGGCCGGAGCTGGCTCGCGAACCTCGCGGAGGATCCCGGCGAGACGCGCGACTTCTCCGGCGCGCACCCCGAGCTCGCCCGGCGCCTGCGCGAGACCCTGCTCTCGACCCTGGAGAGCCTGCCGCCGCCGGCGCCGGCGGGCCCGGAGCGGGAGGTGGACCCGGAGACCCAGCGCGCCCTGGAGAGCCTGGGCTACCTGGATTGATCCCCCGCGGCGCCGGTCGGCGCCGGGCCCGCGAGGCCCGCGCGCAGGCGCCCCAGGAGCTCCGCGTCGCCGCCGGCCTCGGCGAGCTCCAGCGCCTGGCGCAGCTCCGCCGCCGCCTCCCCGGCCCGGCCGAGCGCCGCCAGGCACGCGGCGTACTCGGCGCGCACCCGGGGGTTTCGCGGGGTCAAGCGGACCGCCTCGGCGAAGTGCGGCAGCGCCTCGCCGAGGCGGCCGGTGCTGGCCAGCCACCTGGCCAGGGCGCGATGAGCCTTCCGGTGGTCGGGGTCGAGGGCCACGCAGCGCCGGTACTCCGCCTCGGCCTCGTCCGCGCGGCCCGCCCTCGCGAGGGCCAGGGCCAGATTGAAGCTCGTGTCCGCGCGGTGGGGCGCGATGCGAAGCGCCTCCCGGTAGTGGGCGATCGCCTCCTCGCTGCGACCCCGCTCCTGGAGCACGCCCGCCAGGTCGTGGTGGATGACCCAGTTGTCCTGCGTCGAGGCCAGCGCGTGCTCGAAGAGGGTGACCGAGTCGCGCCAGGTTCCGAGCTGGCGGAACGCGAGGAGCGCGCAGGCGGAGAGGATCCCGAGAGCCAGGGCAGCGGCGGCACGGCGGCGGGCGGCGGCCCCGCGCACGACCGACGCGAGTGCATCCGCTCCGCCATAGGCCGCGATGGCGAAGATCCCCACCAGCGGGAGGTAGCTGTAACGATCCGCCCTGGACTGCATGCCCACCTGGACGATCCCGCTGTTCGGGAGCAGCACGAGGAGGTACCAGAGCCAGCCCACGACGGCGTAGCCGGTGCTCCGGAAGCGCAGGACCAGGAGCGAGATCGCCGCGAGCAGCGCACCCGACGCCAGGATCTCGGCGGCGCCGAGGGGGACGCCGCCCGCCAGGTAGGGGTGCGGGTAGAGGACGCACAGGCCCGCGGGCCAGACCGTCTTCACCAGGTAGGTCGCGGTCCCCACCAGCGCGTTCGCGGAGCGCAGGGCGAGCGGCAGCCCCTCGGCGATCTCGCGGGCGCCCGCGCCGGCCTGGGCGGCGAGGGTGACCGCCGCCGACGCCGCGGCCAGGGCGAAGAGCGGGAGCTTCTCGAGGAGCAGGAACCGCCGGGTGGAGCTGCGCCGCAGCGGCCAGTGGTCGAGCAGGAGCAGCACCAGGGGCCAGGTCACGAGCACCGGCTTGGCCAGGAGCCCGAGGGCCAGGAGCAGCGCCGCGGCCGCGTAGCGGGCGGCTCCGCCGGCCCGCGCGTAGCTCACCCAGGCGTGGGCGCACCCGAATCCGAAGCAGGCGGCCAACACGTCCTTGCGCTCGGAGATCCAGGCCACCGACTCGACGTGGAGCGGGTGCAGGGCGAAGAGACCGGCCGCGAAGCCGCTGCGCCAGGGGCAGCCCGTCGTGCGTTCGAGGAGCGAGAAGAGGAGCAGGGCGGCCAGCGTGTGGAGGAGAGCGTTCTCCACGTGGAAGCCGATCGGGCTCAGTCCGAAGAGCTCGAGGTCGAGGGCGTAGGAGAGCCAGGTGACGGGGTGGTAGTTCTCGAAGTACGTGGTCGTGAAGGCCCAGCGCAGGGTCTCGAACCCGAGCCCGTGCTGCAGCTCCAGGTTGCGGTGCAGGTACTTGGTGTCGTCGAACTCGACGAAATCGAGGTCCACGACCCGCGCGTACGTGAGCAGGGTCCCGAACGCGAGGGCCAGCGCTACTTTGCGCCGATCGCTCATGAGACCGTCGCTCGCGCGCTCGTTCTCCCGGTCGGTTCGGGCATCCTGCCGGCGCGGGCCCGGCTGCCGGCTCCGGCACGGTATCATACGCGCCGCGGCGGGCGCCGCCGAGCGCGCGGCCCTGTCGCCGCCCCATGATCGCCCGACTCGCGATACTCCTCGCCTCGCTGTGCGCTTCGCTCCTGGGTGCGGAGCTCGGCCTGCGCCTCTTCTATGCGCGGTCGGACGGCTTCGCCCAGACCCGTTCGGCCCAGCGCTGGTTCGCCCGCCACTGGGGTCCCCTGAACCGCTTCGGCTACCGGGACCCGGAGTACGACCTCGAGCGGCTCGCCTCGACGCGGCGGCTCTTCGTGCTGGGCGACTCCTTCGCGGCGGGACACGGCATCGAGGACCGCGCCGACCGCTTCGCGGATCGCCTGGCAGCGCGCCTGGGCCCGGGCTGGTCCCTGGTGGTGATGGCGGATCTCGGCTGGCAGACCGGCGACGAGCTCGAGGCCCTGCGCCGCTTCCCGCTGCGCCCCTCGCTCCTCGTGCTCGCCTACACCCCGAACGACATCGAGGACGCCGCCGCCCGGGTCGGGCTGCGCTTCGACTTCGAGCTCGGAAGGGCCCCGCCGGGCCTGGCCTGGCTGGTGGAGGGGTCGGACCTGGCCAACCTGGCCTGGTGGCGCTGGGTGCGATTCGGGCAGCGCCCGAAGCTCGAGCGCTACTGGAGCTTCGTCCGGGAAGCCTCGGGGAACCCTCGGGTCTGGGAGATCCACGCCGCAGAGATCCTGGCCCTGGCGAAGGCCGCCCGGGAGCCCTCCGCCCCCCTCCTGGCCGTGATCTTCCCCAACCTCCTCGACCTCGAGGGCTCGCGTCCCCTGACGGCCCGGGTGGCCGATCTCCTGCGCGGCGCCGGCGCGTCGGTCCTCGACCTGGGCGAGGAGCTCGGCGGTCGCGATCCCCGCGGCCTGATCGTGAATCCGCTCGACCCGCACCCCAGCGCCGCCCTCCACGCGGAGGTGGCGGAGCTCCTCTACGCGCGCATCGCGGCCGGGATCGGCACTCCTGCGGCGGCGGGGATACCCTAGGCTCCCGTCCCATGGAGAGCCGCGCGGCAGCCCTCTCGGTCGTGATCCCCGTCTACAACAGCGCCCCGATCCTGCCGGAGCTGTTGCGGCGCCTGGAGCCCGTGCTCGCCGCCGAGGCTCCCGCCTTCGAGGTGATCCTGGTGGACGACGCGAGCCGCGACGGGAGCTGGGAGGTGATCCGCGAGCTCGCCGCGCAGCGGCCCTGGGTGCACGGGATTTCGCTCAAGCGAAACTACGGCCAGCACAACGCCCTGCTCGCGGGCCTGCACCGCGCACGCCACCCCCTGGTGGTGACGCTGGACGACGACCTCCAGCACCCGCCCGAGGAGATCCCCAAGCTCCTGGCCAGGCTGCGGGAGGGCTTCGACGTGGTCTACGGCGCGCCGGAGCGCGAGCAGCACGGCCTCTGGCGGGATCTGGCCTCGCGGGTCACCAAGCTCGCGCTCTCGAGCGCCATGGGAGCCGAGACCGCGCGCATGGTGAGCGCCTTCCGCGCCTTCCCCCTGCACCTGCGCGAGGCCTTCTCCGACTACCGAAGCCCCTTCGTCTCGATCGACGTGCTCCTCACCTGGGCCACCCAGCGCTTCGGCGCCGTGCCGGTGCGCCACGACCCGCGAGGGATCGGGACCTCCAACTACACCTTCCGGAAGCTCGTCGCGCACGCCCTCAACATGCTGACGGGCTTCAGCATCCTCCCGCTCCAGCTCGCGAGCCTGATCGGCTTCGGCTTCACCCTGTTCGGCTCCTGCGTGCTCGCCTACGTGATCGGGCGCTATCTGGTCCAGGGCACCAGCGTGCCTGGCTTTCCGTTCCTGGCCTCGGTGATCGCCATCTTCTCCGGCGCCCAGCTCTTTGCGCTCGGGATCATCGGCGAGTACCTGGCCCGCATCCACTTCCGGATGATGGGCCGGCCCCCCTACTCGGTCCGGCACGAAACCACCGGGGGCGGCCCGCGCTGATGTGCGCCGCCGGCCGCGGGCCCTGCCGCTTCCTGGACTTCGACTCGGAATTCTTCGGGCGCCGCATCGCGCGGGTCCTGGCGCCCCGGCTCGGCGCGGCCGAGGCGCGCGGGATCCACGCCTTCGTCCGGGACGAGTCGATCGACTGCCTCTACTACCTGGCCCGGAGCGGCGATCGCGAGAGCATCCGCAGGGCCGAGGATCTGGGCTTCCGCCTCACGGACCTCCGCCTCACCATCGCGCGCCCGCTCCAGGCGCCGGGCCTGGAGCTGCCCGCCGAGCGCCCGGGCGCGGTCCGGCTCAGCACGCCGAAGGACGTGCCGGCGCTGGCGGAGATCGCCCGGGTGAGCCACCGGGACTCCCGCTTCTACAGCGATCCCCACTTCCCCGAGGCCCGCTGCGACGACCTCTACGCGCTCTGGATCGAGCGCAAGTGCACGGGCGGCGCCGACGCGGTCTTCGTCGCCGAGCACGAGGGCCGGCCCGCCGCCTACCTCTCCTGCGACCTCCACGAGGGCGACTCGGGCCAGCTCGACCTGCTCGCCGTGGCCCCCGCCGCGCGCGGCCACGGCCTGGGGACGCTGCTCACCGCGGTCTCGCTGCGCTGGTTTGCCGAGCGCGGCAAGCGGCGCGCCTTCCTGGTGACCCAGGGGAGCAACGCCCACAGCCTGCGCCTGTTCGGCGAGGGCTTCGGCTTCGTGCCCCAGGAGCTCGAGCTCTGGTACCACTGGTGGCCCGCCGAGGACGCGGCCCGGAGCGGGGCATGAGCCGATACCGCATCCCCTTCAACAAGCCGGGCCTGGTGGGGAACGAGCTCCGCTACATTGAGGAGGCCGTCCGCCTGGGCCATCTCTCCGGAGACGGCTCCTTCACCCGCCGCTGCTGCGAGCTCCTGGAGCGATCGCTCGGCGTGCCGCGGGTCCTGCTCACGCCCTCCTGCACCCACGCCCTCGAGATGTGCGCCCTGCTCCTCGACCTCGAGCCGGGCGACGAGTTCATCGTGCCCTCCTTCGCTTTCGTCACCACCGCGGGCGCCTTCGCCCTGCGCGGCGCCCGGCCCGTCTTCGTGGACGTGCGCCCCGATACGCTGAACATCGACGAACGCCTGGTGCGCGAGCGCATCACTCCGCGGACGCGCGCCATCGTGGCCTTGCACTATGCGGGGGTGGGCTGCGAGCTCGACGAGCTCGCCGCGATCTCCCGGGAGAGCGGGATCCCGCTGATCGAGGACAACGCCCACGGGCTCTTCGGGAGCTATCGGGGCCGGCCCCTCGGGACCACCGGCGCCCTCGCGACCCTGAGCTTCCACGAGACCAAGAACTTCACCAGCGGCGAGGGCGGTGCGCTGCTCCTGAACGATCCCGCCTGGATCGCGCGGGCGGAGATCCTCCGCGAGAAGGGCACCGACCGGGCGCGTTTCTTCCGCGGCCAGGTGGACAAGTACAGCTGGGTCGACCTGGGCTCGAGCTACCTGCCCTCGGAAATCGTCGGCGCCTTCCTGTGGGCGCAGCTCGAGGCGCGCGAGGCGATCCAGGCCAAGCGGGGGCACCTGTGGCGGCGTTACCAACGAGAGCTCGCGGGCTGGGCCGAGGCGCGGGGCGTCCTTCTGCCCTGCGTGCCGCCCCACTGCGAGCCGCCCTACCACCTCTTCCACCTGCTCCTCCCGACGCTGACCGCCCGCGACGCGTTGATCGCGCACCTGGCCCAGCGCGGAATCCTCGCCGTGTTCCACTACCTGCCGCTCCACCTCTCGAAGATGGGGCGCCGCTACGGCGGGCGCCCCGGCGACTGCCCCGTGAGCGAGGAGATGAGCGACCGGCTGCTGCGGCTCCCCCTCTTCAACGACCTCCGCGAGGACGAGCAGAGCGAGGTGATCGACGCCGTGAAGAGCTTCTCCGGGCCGTGATTTGGCGGCCGCAGCGGCGCGACGCGCGGACGAGAGCGGCGCCGGCGGCGCGTTGGGCGCGGCGCTGCTCGCGGCTGCGCTCTCGGCCGTCCTCTTCGCCCTCGATGGCCGCGAGGGCCTGGATCTCGCCGACGAGGGCTTCCTCTGGGTGGGCGTACGCGAGACGCTGGCGGGCGCCGTGCCCCTGCGCGACTTCCAGTCCTACGATCCGGGGCGCTACTACTGGGCCGCGCTATTCGGGCTCTGGCTCGGCGACGGAATCCTCGCCCTGCGCGCGGCGGCCACCAGCTTCGGCGCGCTCGGCCTGTGGTGGGGTCTGCTCGTCGCGCGTCGCATCTCCGCGAGCCCGTGGTTCCTCGTCCCGTGCGGCGCCGTGCTCGCCCTGTGGATGGCGCCCCGCCACAAGGCCTTCGAGCCGAGCCTCGCCCTGCTGGCCTTGCTGGCCGCCGTGCGCCTGCTCGAGCGGCCCAGCGCCGGGCGGCACGCGGCGGCGGGCGCCGCGGTCGGGATCGCCGCGTGCTTCGGACGCAACCACGCCCTCTACGCCGGGCTCGGATTCGCCCTCCTCTTCCTGTGGCGCGGGCTGCGGCTGCGCGCGCCGGGTGTGCCGGCGGGGCTGCTGGCGTTCCTGGCGGGGGCCCTCGCGGGCTTCGCGCCAGCGCTCGCCCTCTGGGCCCTCGCGCCGGGCCTGGCGGCGAGCTGGGTCGACTCGCTGCTCTTCTACCTCGAGCAGGGCCCGAACCACCCCGCCCCGGTGCCCTGGCCCTGGCGGCTCGACTTCGCGGCGCTGGACTGGCTGGCGATCCAGGCGAGGCTCTCGCTCGGCGCCCTCTTCCTGCTGGGCGCGCTCTTCGTCCCGGTGGGCCTCCTGCTGGCCTGGCGCACTCCGGCGGGCCCGCTGCCGCGTCGCTCCGTGGTGCTCGCGGCGGCCGCCATCGGGCTCTTCTACGCCCACCACGCGTCGGTGCGCTCCGATGCGAGCCACCTCGCCCAGTGCATCCACCCGATCCTGCTCGGCAGCCTGGCGCTGCCGGGCGCGCTCGGGCGCAGGCACTGGCTCGCGCCCGCGCTCACGGGGCTCTGGGTGCTCACGCTCTTCGCGCTGCCCGAGGTGCGCCCGGCGCTGGCGCGGCGCCTCCCCTGGGTGATGAGCGAGGACCTCGAGCCCTTCGACGCAGCCGGTGACGCGCTCGCGCTGCCGCGGCACGCGGCCCGCGAGCTCCGGCAGCTCGTCTCCGCGGTCGAGGCGCGCGGGGAGCCGGGGGACGTCCTGTTCATCGCCCCCGCCTGGCCGGGGCTCTACCCGCTGCTCTCGAGGAGGCCCCCGGTCTGGTGGACCTATTTCCTCTGGCCAGCCGATCCCGAGACGGAGGAGCGGCTGGTGGCGGCGCTCGACGCGGCCCCGCTGCGGCGCGCGCTGCTCCAGACCGGCGCCCCGTTCGGCATGGACGAGCTGCGCTTCGAGCGGACCCATCCGCGGGTCTGGCAGCACCTCGCGGCGGGCCTCGAGACCGAAGCGGGGGCCGCGCTCCCGCCCGGTCACCGTCTGCTCGTACGCCGCAGCCACGCCTCGCAGGCGCCGGGAACGGGGGCTCCGGAGCCCCGCAGGGCCCCGACTCCGTGACGGGAAACCGATGCGCCAGGCCCCCACGAGCGTGGCGATCTCTCCCCCCCCGGACGGAGCTTGACAGCCGCGGGATCCGCGGATCTAATGCCGGGTCGAAACTGACCCAACCAAAGGGAATCATGCGTATTTCGGTCCGGTTTCCGATCCGGTTCCGTCCGGGGCTCGGCACCACGCTGGGCCTGCTGACGGGCCTCGGCCTGCTGGCGGCGCCGCCCTCCGCCGCGCAGCCGGCGGGAGAGGCGGAGCGGAGCCAGACCGAGGCGGTCCCCGTCGAACCCGAGGCGACGCCCCTGGCACCGCCCCCCCCCGGCTCCGAGGTCATCGAGATCACCGGGGAGCGGCGCGCCTCCAGCGCGCAGCAGGAGGCAGTCTCGATCACGCAGTTCTCCCAGGAGGCCCTCGATACCTTCGGCATCCAGGACGTCTCGTCCCTCCAGGACTTCGTCCCCTCGCTCCACATCGGGAACTACGGCCAGGTAGCCATCATCACCCTGCGCGGAGTCGGCCTCGAGAACATCACCCAGATCGGCGAGCAGAGCGTGCTCTTCGAGGTCGACGAGATCGCGCTGGGCCGCCCCAGCGCGGCGCTGCAGGCGGCCTTCTTCGACCTCGAGACCCTCGACGTCACCCGCGGGCCCCAGGGGACCGAGGGCGGACGCGGGTCCACCGGTGGCAAGATCTCCCTCTACTCGGCCCGGCCCAAGCCCGAGCTCGAGATGTTCGGGGACTTCCAGTACGGAACCAAGAACCAGAAGCTGACGCGCGGAGTGCTCAATGTTCCGCTCGCGGACGAGTACCTGATGTCGCGGATCAGCATCAACCACGAGGACCGCCAGGGCTACCAGAAGAACGAGCTCTTTGGCCGCGAGGCGGATGCGGACGATGCCGAGAACCTCTCCCTGCGCGGCCAGCTCCTGGGCCTGCCCGCCGACGGCATCGAGTGGCGCCTGATCGCCACCTACACCCAGCAGAAGGGCGTCGGTCCGGGAAACAAGGTCCTGGGCCCGCTGGACACCTTCACCGAGAACTGCCCCGATGACGCCGGGCTCAACGCCTGCCCCAGGCGACTCATCAAGCCCAACGGGGCCGTCATCAATCCCGTGGATCCGCGGATCAGCTACTCGGACCACGGCGCCGGGGATCCCGAGAGCCCCAATTCGCTGTTTCGAAGCCTGTCCTCACCCGCCGCCCCGGGATTCCAGGACAACAACCAGTGGGGCGTGACCCCCAGCGCCTCGGTCCTCCTGCCCACCCTCCCCCTGATGGGCGACACGCGCTTCAGGGTCGTGGGCGGCTACTACGCCAACCACACCGAGGGAAATTTCGACATAGACGGCACGAATGCGCCCATCGGCCTCGTCTACTTCAAACAGCTCTCGAAGCAGAAGAGCGTCGACGTCTTCCTCGAATCGGTCGAGGCGGAGCGCGTGAACTGGAAGGGGGGCATCTTCTACTACAGGGAGGACGTCGACGGGGGGAACGCCGGCTTCGTGGGCAATGGGCCCTTCCAGAACGCCACCACTTCCGGGACCGAGAGCTTCGCCGGATACGGACAGGCGACGTTCTTCCCGCTCGACAATCTCGAGCTCATCCTGGGCATCCGCTACACGAGGGAGAAGAAGCCCGCGTCCGAGAAACGGGGCGCCAACAACCCGGCACTCGACGTCAACCGCAACGCGGTCTGGACCAATTGGAGCCCGCGGGCCGAATTCACGTGGCGCGTCACCGACACGAACCACGTCACGGTCGGGGCGACGCGAGGGTTCAAGGCAGGTGGGTTCAACCTCGGATCGTTGACCAACGCGCAGATCACGGCGTGCAACCTGCAGGAAAGCCTGGGCCAGGGGACCTGCCCCGAGCTCCAGTTCAACGAGGAGACCGTCTGGCAGTACCAGCTCCTTTCCAAGAACAGCCTCTTCGACGACACGGCCGAGGCCAACGTCACGTTGTTCTGGACGCGCTACCAGAACTACCAGACCTGCCAGATCACCACGCTGGGCTTCCTGTGCAATAGCGGTGGACAGGCGCTGCTGCGAGGCGTGGAGTTCGAAGCGAGATGGCAGCCGGTCACGGGGCTCCGCGTGGACGGAAACTTCCACTACCTGGACACCTCGGTCAACAATTTCCGGGTCATCGACCCCACCAAGCGACCTGGCGATCCCCTGAACGAGTTTCCCATCGACGTCAACGGGAATCGCCTGCCGCGCTCCCCTCTCTTCGCGGTCAACACCGGGATCCAGTACGAATTCGAGCTCGGACCCTATGGCTACCTCACGCCCCGCGCGCAGTACCGGTGGCAGGACACGGCCTACTTCCGGATCTTCAACGGTGTCGACAAGAACGATCCCTACCACTGGGCCGACATCAAGCTGACCTGGCGCAGCGAGGACGACCGCTGGTCGCTGGAGGGATCCCTCGAGAACGTCACGGACGTCGACGTCGTGAACAACATCATCATCGGGCCCATCGGTTCGGGGGCCCCGATCCTGGCTTTCTACCGGCCGCCGCGCAGGTGGTCGATCAAGGCCGGCTTCCGCTGGTAGGCGGCGGGTCGGGCTCCCCGGAGGGCCGGCCAGACTCCGGCGCGGGCCCGCAGCGGTGAGAGTGGATCCGTCGCGCCCGCCAGGGCGCGTGCGATCCGTCGACGTTCAGATGCCTCAGGAGGGAGACGAGCTCGAGGGAGACGAGCGTGCGCGCCGCCGGCGCATCGGCATTCCATTGGCGGCAGAGCCAATCGGCGTAGGCGACCTGGAGCCTCTCGCTCACGTTCTCGCCGCGCAGCATGAACTGGCCGATCTTGAAGTTGTAGTCGGATTGGATGTCCTGCACGGTCTTCCAGCGCTCACCGGGCCCCTCGTCCCACAGGGACACGGTGCTCCCATCGCGGGTCGTTGCGACGAAGTCGAAGCGTTGCTCGACGTGCCGTGGCGCCTTGTACATGTCCCAGACCTGGTAGAGCTTGATCGGATAGCCGGGCGCCAGGAACCAGTGCGGGAGGGCGATGCGGCCGTCCCGATACGAGAGGTTCACGCTCAGCACCCAGGCCAGGGCCAGGAGCACGAACACGTCCTCCGCTCGCGCGAGGAGGCCCGCCCGCGGCGCTGGCGCCGCCGCCGGAGCGGCTCCTTCGCCCCGCGAGCGCAGCGGCAGCCTCGCCCAGAACCAGCCCGGCAAGAGGCCCAGCGCCGCCGCGATGCTCGCCACGGGAAAGAACCCCACCCACATGGTGAGCCCGATCCCGAGCTGGAGCGCCAGGAAGCCGGCGCAAACGAGGGTGCGGACCGGGCCGTTCCAGAGCGGGCAGAGAAGGAGCAGGGGACCTGCGAGCTCGAAGTAGACGACGGAGAAGCTCAGCAGGCGCAGGAGCTCCGGCTGCTGCCCCAGCCAATGGGCCAGCGGCTGGACGAATGGCGGGTCGAGCAGCACCCAGCGGAGGGCGTTGCCGTAGAGTCGCCACTGGGGTCCCTGCTTGGCCAGCCCGGCGAAGAAGTAGATCACGCCGACCTGCACCAGGAGGGCGGCGCTCGCCGCCGAGACGTAGAGCGGCCCCGCCCGCGCCGCCTCCGGGCGCCGGCGGGCGTCGAGGGAGATCCGCGCCCCGAGCGGGAGGAAGAGGCACCAGAAGAGCACGACGCGGGGCAAATGGCTCCCGCCGTCGAGCAGGAAGGGGTTCCGGAAGTGCAGCGAGACGAGCAGCAACCAGGAGGCGAAGCAGGCCAGACGCGTCCGGTAACCCACCAGGAGCATGGCGGCGAAGACCAGGGCGACCCCGAAGAGGAAGGCCTGGTACTCGACCGCTCCGGAGAGCGCGTGGAGCTCGAGGGGCGAGCTGTCGGGAACGGCCTTCCGGAGGACCCGGCGCGGGATGATCCCGGCATCGCTGTACTGCGCCTCGAGGAAGCGCGCGCGGTAGAGGAGATCGAGGATCAGGGTGACGCCGAGCCCCATCCGCAGGAGTGCGAGGGAGCGCAGATCGAGGCCGAGGATCTCGCGGGGACTCGAGAGGAGGCGGCGCCAGGAAAAGGGTGTCATCTCGTCGCCGAGTCTAGCGGCCGATCTCGGCGGTCGGCTGGACGGGCGCCAGCGGCGCCACGTAGGGCCGGCCCGAGCGGTAGAGTGCCAGGCGCTCCCGGATCGCGCCCGCGAGGCGCGCCGAGCCCTCCGCCTCCGCCCGCGCGAGCGCCCGCTCGGCCACCTGGCTCGCCAGCCCGAAGCGACCCGCGGCCGCGTGGCCCGCGGCGATCACGTCGAGGGCACGGGCCTGCGGCCCCGCGGGCCCGGGCAGCGCGCTCGCGAGCTGCACGGCGCGCGCCGGATCGCGCAGGAGGGGGTCGGGCGCCGTCGCGAGGACCCACGCCAGGCTCAGACGGGCCGCCGGGTCCTCGGGCTGGAGCTCCATCGCCCGGCCCAGGTGGTGGAGCGCCTCGCCGAAACGACCTTCCTGCTCGAGCAGGATCCCGAGGTTTCGCTGCGCCCGGGCGTGCTTCGGATCGATCTCGATGGCGCGGGAGAGCTCCCGGAGGGCCCCGGCGCGCTCGCCCCTGCGTGCCAGGAGCGCGCCCAGGCCTGCGTGGGCACCGGCGTCGTCGGGGCGCAGGCGCAGGACCTCCGAGTAGTGGTAGATGGCCTTCGCATGGCGCGCCAGACGGCCGTAGAGGAGAGCCAGGTTCGCGTGGGCATGCGCCTCGCCGGGATCGAGGCGCAGCGCCTCCTCGCCCGCCGCGATCGCCTCCCGGGTGCGGCCCGCCATCGCCAGCGAGGCCCCGAGGTCCGCGCGGGCCCGCGCGCTCCCCGGGCTCTTCGCCACCACGTCGGACCAGAGGGCCACGGGATCCCGCCAGGTCTGGTTGCGGATCCAGGTGCCGGTGGCGAGGGTGGTGAGGACGAGGGCCGCCAGCGCGGCCGCCGCGCGCGGCCGCGACCCGAGCGCCGCCCAGCCGAGCCACGGCACCGCG
>Ga0187892_10002279_pt1 | contig 39386 bp, 33 predicted proteins | sample MA1701073metaG_FD_139345 | JGI IMG/M metagenome (GOLD analysis project Ga0187892, IMG submission 139345) | Bio-ooze microbial communities from a basaltic lava cave in the Kipuka Kanohina Cave System on the Island of Hawaii, USA - MA170107-3 metaG ... | reverse complement strand
GCCCGGCAGGGCGGACGAAGGCGCGTCCGCCCTGCCGGGCGGAAAGACCAGAAGATCCCGGCAACCAGGGATTGAAATCCCTGGCAACCACCGTGCGCCCTGCCGGGCGAACGGCATAGACGCCCGCCAAGCGGAAGGCTGGACCGCGAAGGCTGATGACGAGATGAACCGGGAGCCGGCGATCTTCCGCTGGAAAAAGTTCGACCGGCTCGATGCGTCACCGACCGGATATATGTCTATAGTTTTGTGAAACAAAATACTAGTGGGCCCAGTACGAACGCCGGCCACGGCCGCGCGCTCGCGAGCTTTCATATCAAGCAAACGGCGGAGGGATGGCAACCGCTGCGCGAAACGCTGTCGCACTATCCCGGGCTGGCGATCGCCGCACTCGGCGATCGCGCAACAGATCACAAAAGTGTTGCTGATCCGTCAAGGTTCTACAACACATTTTCTTGATCATTATCAACGCTCGATAGAGCTGAACCGCTGTGCGGTATCGGGCAGCACAGCGACCTGATGATCGAGGCGCCAATGAATGCCTACGAGGCACCGCCGGGCTACTACATGCTCGTCGTCGCCAAGGGCGACAACGGCTCTCTGCCATCGGAGGCGCATTGGGTGCGGCTGATTCAAGGTACGCCGAGCCAGGCGCTGATCCTGGCCGCCAATCCGCCGGGCGGCATCACGTCGCCTTGGGTCTCGGGATTCAGAGACCCATTGCAGACCGGCACCACGCCGAGCCTGACGCAGGGCATCGGCGACAATGACGGCGATACGCCGGCCGAAGGTCCCGTGACGTACGCACCGATCAGCGTGACGTTTACAAAGCCTGTGAACCTCTCGGCCACCGACACCGACGTGACCTGTACGTATGTTGGCACATCCCAGCCATGCGCGGGCGGCTGCGCGAGCTGCCCCACACCCTGCCCGAAAGTCGTGTCGGTCTCAGGCTCCGGGACGAGTTTAAGGGTGCGAACTCAGCCAGACGGCGCGCGGTCGTGCGGTCGCGGCGCGATCCGTCGGACCTCGGCCGTCCGGTAAGGGGTGTCAGGCTTGCGGCGTTGGGGCTGGGACGTTTCGGAGGGCGGTGCGGATTTCGCTGAGGAGCTGGTCGACTTTGAAGGGCTTAGACAAAACCGCGGCGAGGCCTTCTCGCCGTGCTCTTACGATCGAACGGTTCGGGTCGTAGCCGAAGCCCGTCATGAGGATCACGGGCAACGCGGCGTTGGCGTCTTTGGCGGCGGCGAACACCTCGTAGCCGGTGCGGTTGGGCATGCGGATGTCGCTGATGACCAGGTCGAACGGCTGGAGGATCTCGATGGCGGTCACCGAGTTGGCTGGCAGAACGGCGCGGGACCGTCCTGATCGCTGGCTAGCCGGTGAAGGCGATCTGGATCTCGGCGAAATCGAGCAGGTCCACGGCGTTGTCGAGGTTGACGTCGAAGCAGCCGCAGGGTGGCGCGGGCGGTCCGGCTAGGGGGCCGGTCGCGCACGCGGGGAACGCGGCGAAATTTGAAAAGTCGACGTCGCCATCGCCATCGCAGTCGCCGGGCAGTGCCATGAAGCCGGTGAAGACGTAGGCCGCGCCGGAGTTGCTGGCGCTGTTGCTCACCTGATTGCCATTCACGTCCGTGGCGCTGCTGTCCTCCAGAAATGCCCCGACGACTACGGTGTCGGCGGAAACGGCCACCGAGATGCCGAACTGGTCGTTCGCCCCGGTGTTCGAGGCCTTGAGGTAGGCCTGCTGGCTCCACGCGCTGTCGCTCCGGACGAATACGTACGCCGCGCCGGAATCGCTGGCGAAGTTGTCGGCCTCGTTCCCGTCCACGCCTGTGGCGCTGCTGTCCTCAAAGAGGGCCCCGACCACGACCGTATCGCCCGCGATGCCCACCGAGATTCCGAACTGGTCGACCGCTCCGGTGTTCGAGGCCTTGAGGTATGCGTCCTGGCCCCAGACGCCGCCGCGGATGCGGGCGAAGACATAGGCCGCGCCGGAACTGCTGGCACTGTTGTCGGCCTGGTTGCCGTTCACACTCGTCGCGCTGCTACCTTCGACCGGTGCCCCGACCACCGCGATGTCGCCCGACACGGCCACGGCCCCTCCGAAGTAGTCGCCCGCCTCTGCGTTCGACGCCTTAACGTAGGCCGCTTGGCTCCAGACGCCGCCGCTGCGGACGAAGATGTACGCTGCGCCGGAGTAGCTGGCACTGTTGTCGTCCTGGTTGCCGTTGATTCCCGTGGCATTACTGCCCTCAAGGGGTGCGCCGACCACCACCCGGTCGCCGGAGACCGCCACTGAATAGCCAAACCAGTCGCCTGCCCCGGTGTTGGATGCCTTAAGGTATGCCTGCTGGCTCCAGACGGTGCCTGTGCGCACGAAGACGTAGACCGCGCCGGAATCGATGGCGCCATGGCTGGCCTGGTTGCCGTCCACGCCCGTGGCACTGCTGTCCTCATTGGGTGCACCGACCACCACTGTGTCGCCCGCGATAGCCACCGACAGGCCGAAGACGTCTTGATAGCCAGTGTTCGATGCCTTGAGATAGGCCTCCTGGCTCCAGACTCCGCCGTTGCGCACGAAGACGTAGGCTGCACCTGAATCGGTGGCGGTGTTGTTGGCCTGGTTGCCGTTCACGCCCGTGGCGTTGCTGTCCTCCCATCACGCCCCAACCACGATCGTATCGCCTGAGATCGCCACCGAGTTGCCGAAGTGGTCAGCAAACCCAGTGTTTGATGCCTTGAGATAAGCCTCCTGGCTCCATTCTCCGCCGTTGCGGACGAAGACGTAGGCCGCACCGGAGTAATTGGTGCCGTTGTTCGACTGGTCGCCGTTGACGCCAGTGGCGCTGCTGTCTTCATCGGGTGCACCGACCACCACCGTCTCGCCCGAAATGGCGACGGACCGACCGAAATAGTCCGTCGCCTCGGTGTTCGACGCCTTAAGATAGGCCTGCTGGGCGATCGGGTCGATGGTCAGCGGGTAGCGTGCGCCGGCGTCGTCAACGGTCAGGCGCAGCGCGTCGTCGGAGGATTCGAAGTACACCGGGAGCACTTGACCGTCGGCGTCGAACACCTTCAGTCCGCGGTAGTTCACCACCGCCGCGCCGGACGCGTCGACGAAGGCGACATCCTGGCCGTCGTCGCTGACCTGCGGCCGCAGTCCGCCGCGCACGGCCAGCATCAGTTGCAGGGGTCCATCGGCGTGGTCACCTCTGCCTCGGCACAAGTCGGGGTTGGCGCCGGCGCTCGTCCGCCCTGCGGGCGGAAGAGAAAGGTGAATCATCGGCTCCAGAGGCTGAAGCCTCTGGCAGCCATCGCGCGCCCTCCCGGCGGGCGGACGGCGATGGATCGTGTAGCCGTGCTCCAGGCCGCGCGGATCGTTGACGTACCACTCGGTCAGCGTGGCGTCCCATTCGTATTCGACGCGCTGCCCAGCGGCATCGATGCACGCGGGCGCGTCGCTGACCGGCTGGTCGTCGCCGGCGCGGCCGAAGCTGAGCAGCTCCAGCCCCCACGACCACGCGGCGTCGTCGGGCGTGACCAGGAAGCCCTGGCCGTCGAAGCGCGTCCGCCACCGCTGGCCAGGGTTGCGGGCCTGGTATCCGCCGTCGCAAGGGACAGCCACGTGCCGCCCGTCGTCGTACGCCTTGCGGATGTCGGACCAGTCGGAAGCGGAGAGGCCGCGCGGAAGTTGTCTGTCAGCCGCCAGCTTGCGGCCAACGTCCTGGTCCGCCGCACCTTCTTGTACGAAAGCCAAGCTTGCAGCGATGAGCAACAACCCGAAGCGAACCGTGCGGATACTCGCCTGCGTGGACCTATCAAGTACGTACACGTTCAATGCCTCCTCCTGATGTTCGCCGACTTCGTAGTCGGCACGCCACGCTACGCGTGCGGCCAATGAGTTCATCGCGCCCGCAAGTGACATGCGCGTCCAGCATTCTCTCAACTTTACAGCCTTCATACAAGTTCGGTGACCCGTGCCGTGACAGGAGTCGTTACAGTTGCCGCCCTGTTTCGGCGACTGGCGCTGACACGGTTGGTGGCAGACTTCGGAACCCCGGTCGCCAAGGGCGCGGGGTCGAACGCCTGGAACGCTCTGGTGCGGCGATTGTTCTCACTGGTCGATGTCGCCCAGTCGCACCGCGTGCCCGACGCAATGGCTGCAACCGAATATGCGAGCGGCCTAAGCGACCGCGACCCTCGGCCTTGGCGGCCGGGGTTCTGACTGCTCGGTCTTGCTAGCTCTCGGGACGATCAGGCTTGCGGCGTTGGGGCTGGGGCGTTTCGAAGGGCGGTGCGAATTTCGCTGAGGAGCTGGTCGACCTTGAAGGGCTTAAAAAGAACCGCGGCGAGACCTTCTCGCCGCGCTCGTACAATCGAATGGTTCGGGTCGTAGCCGAAGCCCGTCATGAGGATCACCGGTGTTGCGGCGTTGGCGTCTTTGGCGGCGGCGAATACCTCGTAGCCGGTGCGGTTGGGCATGCGGATGTCGCTGATGACCAGGTCGAACGGCTGGCGCTGGATGATCTCGATGGCGGTGTCGCCGGCCGTGGCGATCGTGACCGAGCAACCGTAGCCGGCCAGCACGTCGCGGACGGTGTCGCGGATCATCTCCTCATCGTCGGCGATCAGCACGTTTTTGCCGGTCAGGATCGGGTCGTGCCGCGTGGCGGCCGTCGGCCGGCGGCCGGTGACCCCGGTCGGCGAGGCGTACTGCTTGATCGCCTCGCGGATTGAGACGGCGTTGGCGGCGATCTTGTTGAGCCGGTGGCGGATGTCGTCGTGGCCGATGTAATCCTCGGTCAGGTTGCCGATGTCGGTCAAAATATCGTTGAGCGGGCCGGTGATGTCGGCCAGCACCGCGCCGGCCAGCGAGCCGGTGACGGTGAAGCGCTCCGACACCAGCAGGTTGAGCACGTGCAGGGCCACGGCCACGTAGCGGCCGAAAATCTCGGCGAACTGGCGATCGTCTTCGCCGAACGCGCCCGGCCGGTCGCTCTCGACGTTGAAAACGCCAATCACCTGGTCGTGCAGCTTGAGTGGCACCGTCAAGGATGAGCGGGCATTCTCGATGCCGACCAGGTAGCGCGGGTCCTTCTGCACGTCCGGGCAGATGTAGCTGCGGCCGTGCGAGGCCACGTAGCCGCTGATGCCGTTGCCCTCCGCGCAGGCGAACAAGTCCAGCTCCTGGCCTTCGGTCGTCATTCCGGACGCCAGGACCAGGTCGAGCCGGTTGGTCTTCTTGTCGAGGACGCGGACGGCAAAGTTGTCGAAGTGGAGCAGGTCGCGGGTGTAGCGGATGATCTTCTGTTCGAGGAGAGCCAGGCGTTCCTGCGTGTCGAGGCGGGCAATCTGCTCGGCGTCCAGACCGACCAGCTCCCGCCCGGCGTGGTCGATCGCGTTGATTTTCTCTTGTAAGCGATGGGCGCTGGTGGCGTCCCAGACCACGGCCGCCACTTGAATCAGGCGGTTCTCCGCATCGACGATGGGCGTGGCCGTAACTTCGAAGCACTCTTTCGATTCGGTAGAGATGGTAAATCGCCGGGCACGCGTGCTGAGCGGGCGCTTGGCGAGGTCAGGCATGAACTGCGCAAACGACTCCTGGCAACAGCGGACGATGCGCGACTGCACGTCGTCGGACAGGCACAACATCCGCGGATTGGCCCAAACGATCTGCCCGTCCGGCGAGATGATGCAGACGCCCTGCGCCACCGTGTCGAGCACGGTGGCGGCCTGATTGGACAGATACATTCGCCCGAGACCGCCGAAGGCGCCGGCATCGCAAACGACCAGGTCGCACGGCTGCTGCCGCAGGATCTGCATGACCTGTTCGATGGTGTCGACGCCGCGCACGCGGCCGACGCGTTCGAGTGAGGAGGCGATCTCGGGATTTGCACGAGCGTTTTGACGAAGCCAGAGAATATTCATCTGACCAGTGGCGATTTCGTTCATTTTGCCCACCACGGGTGCCTATGAGTCCGCAACATCCAATGGTAGCGCGGTCGGCGGCACGTTTCCCCTCCGTTGGACCGATTCGCGCGGCAAACCCAGCACGCTACCCGAAACCGTGCTGTGATTTCAACTGGCCGCCTCGGGCATCCCCAGCGATTTATCGGCCGCAGCGGCCGCGCTCGATCGGCCGATCCGGGCGGCCATCACCCCGCGCCGCACCGCTCGCTGGCGCTCCACTCGGTTGGCCCCGTGGGTCCCGAAACGCGTCTAACTTCTGTCCAATCAAGAAGTTACGTAACGTTGGGCCTCTGGCTGTCAGCTCGCCGCGGCCGCCGCGGACATCCTCAACGACCGGTAGAGCTCGGTAACTCGTTCGGCGTGGCGCCGCATCGTGAATCCGGGCGCTTGCTCGGACGCGGCAACCGACATCTGGGCCCGAACCTCGGGCCGACAGAGCTGCCGGACGCAGGCGGCCAGCCGCCCATCACGCGGATCGGCAAGCACAAACCCGCTGATCCCGTCGCGAACGGCCTCGGCGGCACCATCGAACTCCGTCGTCACGACGGGCAAGCCGGACGCCATGGCCTCAAGGACGACGCGGCTGCAAGGGTCGTAGTAGGTTGGATGTACCAAGAAATCCGCCGCGTGATAGAACGCCTCGATGCGCCGCGTGGGCCCGACGAATCGGATCCGGTCGGCAACGCCGCGCCGATAGGCCCGGCGCTGCCAGCGCTGCGGATTGTCCTTGCCGACGACCAGCGAGCGCAGCGCGCAGCCGTTGTCGGCCGCCAGCGACGGAAGCGCGTCGATCCAGGCGCTGATCCCCTTCAGCCGGAAGTTGTGCGCCACCAGCAGTGCCAGGCTCTCGTCGTCGGCGATGCCGTAGAGCCGGCGGACACTGAGACGATGCTCATCGCGCTGGGCCGGCGCGGCGGTATCGGGTTCGACGCCGTTGAAAATCAGGCCGATGCGCGAGCGCGGGAAACCGTAGTGTCGCTCGAGCTGGCGGGCGACGTAGTCCGAGATGGCGATGACGACCGGTGGCTGGCGGGCCAGCAACAAGCGGCGCTCGAGCTTGAGCATGCGCCGCTGCCGGGCGTTGAAACGCGACGTCAGCCGTTTGATCGTGCGCGCAGCGCCGTCACGCAGTGCGACGTTTCGTTCGATGGTTTCCGCGACTGTGCCGCCGCGCGGCTCGTAGACGTCGGCCGCCAGACACGGCGTGATGGCGTGAACGATGTCATAAGCGCCACGCACCCGGCGGGCGGCCAGCGTCGCAAACCGAGCCGAGCCACGGCCACGAAGCGGCGACCGCACACGGATCGTCTGGACGCCGATGCCTGGCGCGGGCGACAGACGGCTGCGCGTGATCAGGTCGACGGCGATACCCAGATCGGACAGGTGCCGGACGAACTGCTGCGTCGAGGTTTCGGCCCCGCCGCGCCACGGATCAGCCCATTCGACGACAACGGCGACCTTCATCCTTTCGCGCCTCCGGCGTGCAGCCGAGCGCGGCGCGAGCGATCGTGGGCAGCGATCCGGGCCGTCTTGCGCGTCACGGAGCGGGCCAGGCGCTCGGCCGAGCGATTCAGTCGCGGCAGCCCAAGGTACGAGCGCAGCCAGCGGAGGCGATCAGTGCGCGTGGCGACCCGCGCGGGCGTCGAGTAGTTGAGCGATGCCAAATCCTTCACAATCCAGCGGCGCCTCAGCAGCCTGGGGCGGAACACGCGCTGCAGGTCGATCAGGTGAAACGGATCGGTTGTGGCGCCTTCGTCATAGAAAACATGGCTCACGTAGAGATCGCGGTGCACGAATCCAGCCCGATGGAATCGGCCGATGAAAAAGCCAAGCCGACGGATGAGCTCGCGATCCGCACGTGTCGCGCGTGCCGCACACCAGTTCTGTAGCGAACGTCCCGGCACGGCCGTCATGAGCAGCGCTCCGACACGCCCGACGCTGCCACATGCCTCGGCAAAGGCAACGACCTGCGGACACGCGATCCCGGCGGCGCCCAACTGTTTGAGCCAAGCCATTTCAAGGGTGGCCATGCCACGTCCACCCGGTCCGAGCCGCTTGCCCGGCCAGCGCAGCGGCCAAGGCGCGCGAAGCTGATGAAAGCGCTTGAGGTAGAAGTCGCGCTCGCGGCCGTCCTCACGTAAGCGCAGCCGGAGCCGCTCTCGCCAGGCGTGCAGCCCCGGCTTGGCGAGACTCTCGCCGGTCGCGCTCAAAAGTGCGAGCGGCTCGTCGAGCCCGTTTCGGCGGAGCAGGTCGGCGTAGTCGGCGGCCACGAAGTGTCTGACATGTGCCGGGAAGTCGCCGGCTGCGGGCCATTCAGGTGACGCACGGACTGTGCACGCCGTCGTCTGCATGGCTAGATCAGCGGAGCCGCCAGGCGTGATTCGAGCAACGCGCGGCAAGCCGCCAGCACCATGTCGACGGTCACGCCGGTAATGCACTTGTGGTGGCCAAATGGACAAACCTTTTGCTGGCAGGGGCCGCAATCGACGTCGATGCGGACCTTGCGTTCCAGCTGATACGAAGTGTCGGTCCATTCGGGAAAAGTCGAACCGAAAATGGTCACGACGGGCACGCCGAAGGCCTTGGCGATGTGCCGCGGACCGGTGTCGTTGTTGACGAGCAGGTCGGCCCGGCGGACCAGGGCCTTGAACTCGGCCAGCGTGCCGACCGGGTCGGCCAGCACGTGCACTGGCCGCTGCATGGCCGCGGCCACTTGCTGCGCCATCGACTCTTCGCCCGGGGCGCAGGTGATGAGGATCGCCGCGCCGAACTCGTCGGCCAATCGGTCACCCAGTGCCGCAAACCGATCGGGCAGCCAGAGCTTGCTCGAACCGAACGAGGCGCCCGGGCTGATCAGCACGAGCGGGCGAGTGCCGGCCACGCCCATCGCGGCGAGCCGCTCATCGATGGCTTGCTCGGCTGCGGGATCGGTGAACAGCTCGAGCTGGTCGCCGGGCGCATCGCAGCCGATCGCCTCGGCCAGCCGGCCGTAGTACTCCACCAGCGGCGACGGAACGATCTTACCGCCCACGCGCGGCACGCGGACGCGGTCGGTGAGCAGCCAGCCGCGGCCGTCTCGCTGGTAGCCGATCCGCCGCGGGATGCGGGCCATGACCGTCGCAAGCGCCGCACTGAAGGAGTTGGGCAGCAGGACGGCCGCGTCGAATCGCTCCTTACGCAGCCGGGCGGCGGTCCGGCGAAGGCTGCGCCGGTGTCGTCCGCCGCGCTCGACCGTTTCCCATACGAGCAGGTCGTCGAGCCACTCGGCGTCGTCGATCAACGCACGCAGGTTCGGCCTGACCAAGCCAGCCAGTCGCGCGCTGGAGAATCGGCGCCGCACGGCGCGGATGAACGGCGTCGCCATCACCACGTCGCCCACCCACGAGGGCAGGACGATCAGCATCCGGGACGGGGCCATACGAATGGGTTCGCCTGCTCGCACCACGGCGGATTCTATGGGCGGCCGGAGGCTTCCACAACGCAGGCGGGCCACATCGCCATCAAGGCGCCCGCCGTTCGCCCGGAGTCGTCATGGGGCGGGCCCCGACCCGGAGCCATGAAGACCTTATTCTCACGACAGGGCAGACGAATGTGTGAACGCGCCTTGAGCGTTCGCTCGCTCTGTCGGGCGCGCCTGGCACGTGCAAGATAGCGCTGGCTTTCACCCGGCGCAGAGGGCGCCTGCCGTTTCGCGCGCAGCCCACCCGTCGCCGGAGGCGTTGCCCTGAGTGCGGACCATCGATTAGCCTTGGGATGGCCGAATCACCGGCGCGCCAAACGGCGCGTTAGATAGCACGGGAGTGTTGGCGTGCGTGCTTGCATTCTGCGAAATCCCAGGCCGGTGGGCGAATCGCCGCTCGAACTGGTCGATGTTCCGACGCCGGCGCACGGTCCCGGCGACGTGTTGATCCGCGTCCACGCCTGCGGCGTTTGCCGCACCGACCTGCACGTGGTCGAGGGCGAGCTGCCGGTGCGGCGGTCGCCGGTGGTTCCGGGTCATCAGGTGGTCGGCACGATCAGCGCCGTCGGTCCGGGCGTTTCCGGTCGGTCGGCCGGCGAGTGCGTCGGTGTGGCCTGGCTGAATCACACGTGCGGCGCGTGCCGGTTCTGTGCGTCCGGACGTGAGAACCTGTGCGAGCAGGCCGCGTTCACTGGCTGGACGGCCGACGGCGGCTTCGCCGAATTCATCGTTGCGCCGGCTGATTTCGTTTATCACCTGCCGGCCGGCATCGACGACCTCCAGGCGGCGCCGCTTCTATGCGCGGGCATCATCGGCTATCGGGCGCTGCGGCTCAGTGGACTCGACCAGCGGCCCGGTGGTTGGACCGGCGCGCGGCTGGGCTTGTACGGTTTCGGCGCCGCCGGACATGTGGCCATTCAGCTCGCCCGCGCTCGCGGGGCACACGTCTACGTCTGCACACGCGACCGCGAGCGGCATCAGGCGTTGGCCAGCGAGCTCGGCGCTGCGTGGGTGGGCGGCGCGGCCGATCCACCGCCCGACTTGCTCGATGCCGCCATCGCCTTCGCGCCGGCGGGCGAGATCGTTCCGCCAGCCTTGCGCGCACTCGACAAGGGCGGCGTGCTGGTGCTGGGTGGAATCCACATGAGCCCGATTCCGCAGCTCGAATACCGGTTGCTGTACGACGAGCGCGTCGTGCGGAGTGTCTGCAACAACACGCGCGAAGACGGCAGCAGCTTCCTGGCCGAAGCCGCCCGTGTCGGCGTGCGCACGCACGTCGAAGTGTTCCCCCTCGCTCAAGCCAACCAGGCGCTGCAGGCCCTCAAGCACGACGCCATTCGCGGCGCGGCCGTGCTCACTTGCACGTGACCGCCGGGCGCGTCGTGCTCAGACCGGGCCCGCAGGCGGCGCGGGTGGGATCAGCGAAGCCCCGCACTCGGGGCAGATGCCCGTGGTGTTGCCGGTCAGGTTGTAGCCGCAGACGTAGCAGTGCGGCGCGCCATCGGCCGGCGTGAAGAAGCCCCACTGCGGCCCGAACTGCTCGATGAAGCACAGCGTGTAGCTGGCGCCGAACACGCTCAGCGGCAGCAGGACCACGCTACTCAGGTATGGCAACGCCCCGATGCAACACGTGCCGCAGATCATCAGGATCCCCAACACTCCGATGACCAGGCCCAGCACGATCTTCATCAGATAAAACAGCACCAACGTCCCGACGTTGCCGGCGAAAAGCTCGGCGCGGGCGATCGACCAGGCGCTCATGACCGGCACGCGGCGCAGATACATCGTCGGCACGACGAAATCGTCCAATAGGAGCGTGACGACGATCAACGCGAAGCCGACGACCACCAGCGGCAAACCGCCGAACAGCAGGCCGAACATGGCGTTGTCGCCGAAGTGGCCAGCCTTGATATCCGGCCAGGCGATGGCAAATCCGGCGGCGGCGCACAGCATCACGACCGTCATGCCGATCAACTGGAGCACGAAGGCGAAGCCGAACAGGCTGTTGCCCAAATCGCGAAATTCCCGCCAGGGGGCGGTGACGCGGGCCTGATTGCGGGCCACGCCGGCCAGCAGCATGAACTTGCCGCGGCTCTGCAGCCAGGTAAAGAGCGCGGTCAAGCCGAGCACGAGCGCCAGCACGACGACGCCGATCAAGATGACCGAAGTCACGTTGTTACGGACCCAGTCGATGCCTTCCTGGATTTCGGGTGGTACGCCGCCTCCGGGCGCGCCCGGCCCGGGAGCGGCGCGACCCGGTCCGCCGCCCCAACCACTGCAACCGCCGCCTCCGCCGCCCCCGTCGCCCAGCGTGGCCAGGAACGCGCAGAAACCCAGCGTGAACCACTTGCCCAGGTCAAACGGGCGAAACAGGATTCGCTTGGTGTGCTCGATGGCCAGGCCGATCGGTCGCGTGACGGATGGGGTCATCGGGGCTCCCTGTGTGGCGCACTCGACGATTATCTTACGTCACGAGCGCGGCGCGGCAATCGACGCAGTATGGACGCGGGAAGGGATTCCCGCCGGCGGGGTGCGAGAAAGGATTCTCGCACCAGCCGCATGCGGGAACGGATTCCCGCGGGATGGGTGCGAGAAAGGAATCTCGCACCAGCCCCCCGGGGGGTGCGGGAAAGGCTTCTCGCACCAGCACTTCCCACGGACGGGGTGCGAGAAGGGATTCTCACACCACCCGAGGTGCGAGAAAGGATTCTCGCACCAGCAGCACATTCGGGAACCGAGGCGAGATATTCACTGCGCGGCGGGTTCGGCGAGTGCAGGCGTCGTCGGGCGAGGCGAGGCGTTCTTGAGGTACTTGTCGAGCCACTCGGCCGTTTCCCACAGCGTGTGCAGGACCGACTCACGGGCCTGGTAGCCGTGCGACTCGTGCGGCAGCATCACCAGCCGGGTGGTTGCGCCGTGTCCCTTGAGCGCGTTGTAGAAGCGTTCGCTTTGCATCGGGAACGTGCCGGGGTTGTTGTCGGCCTCGCCGTGGATCAGCAGGATCGGCTCGTTCACGCGGTCGGCGTGCGTGAAGGGTGACATGGTCATGTACGTGCTGGCAGCTTCCCAGAACGTGCGCTCTTCGGACTGAAAGCTGAATGGCGTGAGCGTGCGGTTGTAGGCGCCGCTGCGGGCCACGCCGGTTCGGAACAGTTCGCAGTGGGCCAGCAGGTTGGCGGTGGTGAAGGCGCCGTACGAGTGGCCGCCGATCGCGACCCGCTCGGGGTCGGCCACGCCGCGCCGCACGACTTCGTCGACGGCAGCCTGCGCGCCGGCCACCAGTTGGTCGACGTACGAGTCGTTCGGTTCCACGTCGCCCTCACCGACGATCGGCATCGACGGATCGTCCAGGACGGCGTAACCCTGCGTGAGCAGCAGCAGCGGCGAGAGCGGGCTGGCCCGGACGAAGCGGTAGGGCGAATCCGTCACCTGGCCGGCGGCGTCGGCGCTCTTGAACTCCTGCGGGTAGGCCCACATCAGCATCGGCAGCGGACCGTCCGAGGGCGAATAGCCGGCCGGCAGGTAGAGTGTGCCGGTCAGCTTCACGCCGTCCTTGCGTTCGTAGCGAATCTGCTCTTTGCTCACGTCGGCAAGCTGCGGCTGCGGGTGCGGGAACTCGGTGACCGCTTTCAACGTGCCGCCCGACAGATCGCGAATGTAGTAGTTCGGCGGCTCGCGGGTCGACTCGCGCCGCGTCAGCAGCTTCTGGCCGGTCACGTCGAGCAGGTCGACGACCGATTCATAGTAGGGGGCCTCGCTGCGCCACCAGCGCTTCGTTTCCTTGGACGCCAGCGAACATTGATCCAGGAACGGCCGGTCGCCCTCGGGCGAGGCGCCGGCGCCAGCCAGGAGAATCGACTGGCCGCCTTCGGCCGTCAGCAGCACCGATGTGCCCTGCGGGGTGGCGCGCGTCAGCGGCGTGCCCGGGTCGTTGTAGCGGTCCTCGGACGAGCGGTCAAAGAGCAGGGTCGCGTTTCCGCCTCCACAGGGATCGACGATCCACGTGCGCGTCTTGCGCGTCTTCCACCACCACTCGGAAACCAGGGCCAGCCGGTCGTTGCCCCAGGTGATGCCGCCGTAGCGAAGTTCGAGTGACACGAGCGGCGACGGTTTGTCCTTGAACGGGGCCGCCAGCGTGAACAGCCGATCGCGCTGCGCTGCCTCGACGGCGGGGTCGCCCCCGTCCAGCGCCTCGGCCCAACACAGCGTCGCCGGCGCGTCGGCCCGCCACGCTACGGATCGCGGGCCGGTGCGCGCAGAAGCAAACGCCACGGGGATATCCTCGGCCAGCGGCAGGTCGGCGATCGTGTGGATCGGCTTGCCGTCCATGTCCCACACGTCGATCCGCTGCGGGAATCGGCCCATCGGCACAAGATACGAATAGGGCCGATGAAGCGTGTGTACGAGGATGTACTTGCCGTCCGGTGAGGGTTGGTAGCCCGACACGATCCCCGGCTCGCCAAGCGGCGTCAGCTCGCCCTCGAGAGTCACGCGCGCCAGTTGAGCGCTGAAGTAGTGTTCGAACAGGTGCTCGTCATGCGGATTCTGGAGCAGGTCCTGGTAGGTGCGCGACGGGGCCTTGCGGCCGGTGGACTGCTCGACGATCGGCCCGCTGGGTACGCGCGGCGCTTCGGGAGCCGCGCCACGCCCTTCAGGCACAAGCCGGCAGATCAGCGTCCGGCTGTCCGACACCCAGTCAAATGCCTGGCCGCCGGCGGCGTTGATGCGGGCGTCGGTCAAGCGACGCGCCTTCCCGCTGTCGACATCGATGGCCCACAGCTCGATGCCGTCCTCGCGCGTCACGATGAACGCGATCGACTTTGCGTTCGGCGACCAGCTCACGGCGCCCACGCGTGGATGGTCAGGCAGGCCAGTCACCGGCACATCGCGCCCATCGGCCAGCCGCCGGAACGTGAGCCTTGTGAAATAGCCGCCGCGGCTTGGTCCGTTCGTACGCGGGTTGATCCGTGCGCCGGCCAGCCGCAGCTCGGGTTCGGCCAGTTCGGATATCGGCGGCAGGCTGGGCCGGTCCATGATGACCATCCACTCGCGCGACGGGCTGCGGCTGACGCCGGGCGTCGGCGGGGCGTCAACCAGATCGACCATCGCTTGAGGCGGCAGCCGATAGGTGGTGGCGTTCGGACCCGGATCTTCGGCGAAGGCCGGTCCGCACCCGAATACAACGATCGCACACGCAGACAAGGTCGTTCGCAGCATGTCGCAAGCCTCTGAAGTCACGAATTGGACGCGGCCGGGGGCTGGGCACCCGGCTCGCGGTCGAGGACCGCAGGCGCACCGCGCGCCGCGGGAAGATAGATGCGGAACGTCGTGCCGACGTCCGGCTCGCTCTCGACATCGACGTCGCCACCGGCCCCGCGCACGGCCGAGTAGACGATGGCCAGGCCCATGCCGCGCGCCCGGGGCGAGTCGGACGGTTTGGTCGTGAAGAATGGCTCGAACGCACGCTGCTTGACTTCGGGCGTCATGCCGCAGCCGCTATCGGTGATGGTCAGAACCACAGCGGCGGTTGCGCCGGTGCGGACGGTGGCGGCTCCGCCTTCAATCGACCCGACCGAGATGTGCAGATCTCCGCCGTCCGGCATGGCCTCGCGCGCATTCTGCAAGAGATTCAGGATGATCTGCGTGATGTGGTTTCGATCGATGGTCACCAGCGTTGCGTCATCCCACACGGCCCGCACGCAAATGTGATGGAACAGGGTCTCATCCAGCGATCCGATGACGTTCTCGACCACTTGCCGCAGGCACAACACCTCCGGCCGGCCGCGGTCGGAGGTGGCAAAATCGAGCAGCCGGCTGGCCAGCGCCGCGGCTTGGCCGCAAGCCCGCTGAGCCGTCCGGACGCGCTCGGCCAACCGCGGGTCCGCCAGCGACGCTTCGAGCACCGACAGCGTGCAGTTGGCGCTGAACAGCAGTGTGCTGAAGTCGTGGGCCACACCGCGGGCCAGCGTCACCGTGGCGTCCATGGCTTCGGCGCGGCGCGCCTCGCGTTCGAGGCGTTGGCGCTGCGTCACATCACGGAGGACGATGGCGATGTGGGCAACGTTGCCGTACTCGACCGGATACGCGACCAGATCGATGGCTACCGAGTCGGCATCGCCGCCGCGGCGCAGCTCGACGTCGACGGCGCGGGCCTGCCGCCCGTTGGAGTTGATCCGCTCAATGAGCGCGTTCCAATTCAACGTGCTGAAACGCCAATGCGGCCAGGCATCGAGCAAATGACGGCCGATGGATTCGCCGGCCTCCTCACCCAGCAGGCGTGTGTCGCTGTCGTGGCACTCGACGACGATGCCGCGCGGGTCGCAGATGACCACGGCGTCACGCAGGTTCTCGAACAGGCCGCGGTACTTGGCTTCGGAGGCGCGCAGCCGCGCTTCGGCCTCGAGCAGCGAGCTGCCCATGCGGTTCATGGCGGCGGCCAACTGGCCCAACTCGTCGGCGCCTGGCAGCTCGACGCGATGTTCAAAGCGGCCGGCACCGAATTCGACGGTCGCCTTCTGTAGCGCATCGATCGGCCGGATCAGCCAGCGCCGGATCAGGGCCGCGCCCATGGCTACCAATCCCGCTCCGAACGCACCGACCGAAGCTGCCAGGGTCAGCGCTCGCGCGTGGCGGTGCGACACGCGGTCCAGCGACTGGTTGCGCGATTCGTCCAGCGCCATCCGCGCGCTGCGCAGGCGGGCTTCCAGGGCCGGCAGCAGATCAGGACTCAGCCGGCTGCCGAACCGCTCGCGGGCCGCGTCGAGCTCACCGGATTCGGCCAGGGTCAGGCACACGTCAAACTCTTCCTGGAGTCCCGGGACCAACTCCTGCAGCGGTACGCTCATCTCGCTGGCGCCTGGATCGGGGGCAAAGCGCGCCAAATGCTTCAGTCTGGCGATGAACTCATCGCGCTCGGCGCGGTACAGCTCATCGGCGTCGCGATGCCCGGCAATCACGTCGCGCAGAGCCAGTGACTGTTCGCGGGCCTCGGTGGAGAGATTGTCGACCACCTGCGACTGGTCCATCGAGCGCTGAAAGGCGTCCAGCGCGTCGTCCACGTAAAGCTGAATGCCGTAGAACGTGGCGAACGACGCGGTGACGGCGAAGGCGGCCACAGCGGCAAGCAACAGGATCAGTCTTTGTCGCAGGTTCATGAACGGCTAGTTTCCGACCTCGGCCTGGTAGTACCAGTCCCACGACTCCTTCGCCGGCTGACGGCTGCTGAGCACGTGACCGCCAACGAAACTGACGTTGGTGCGGGCGGCGTGGCGGTACGACGGGTGCCAGAACAGGCCAGAGGAATACGGGTTGTTCGCGCCCGGCTGCGGCGGGGCGATGTAAAACGGCTCGACATTGCTCCCGACCGCCTTGCGGCCGTCGACATCGATGACGAGCGGCACATAGGGATGGCTCAGGATGTCGGACCGGACCCGCGCAGACGCGACCGGCGCCAGCACGAACATGCCGACGAAGCTGATGACGGGCCGGCGCAGACGCATGTTGAAGGCAAGGCTCACGTCGGCGCCGGGCAGGATGGCCTGGTTTCCACAGGCAAACCCCTGCACCTTGGTGAGCCGGGCGGCGCCGGCCGGGCACAGCATCAGCGATTGGCCGCGCTCGAGCGTTCCGACGGACGTGGGCAAATCCCAGAACTCGTCGATGCGATACAGGCTCTCGTGGAAATCGTCGATCTGGAACCGGTTGCGCCCGAGCGCCTCGCTCTCGCCGCGGCCTTCGGCCACGTTGCCCTCGGCGAAGAGCTGGAACCGGAACGAGACCGTGCGCAGATTGGAGGCGCACACCAGGGCCTTTACGCGGCCGCGCGCGGCCGAGAGCATGGGCAGCAGGATGATCAGCAGGATGGCCATGATGGCCAGGACCACCAGCATCTCGATCAGCGTAAAAGCTCGCGCCGCCCGGCATGGACCGGCCGTACGAACGCAGGCTGAGATGTAGGTTCTCGCCCGTTGCATTCCGCGTCCGTCTCGTTGTTTGGCCGCGGCGCCGCTCAGTCGCGCGTGAACTCGACCGTCCATCGACCCGCATCCTCCAGCGTCACGGCCTGGTCGGTGTCAAGGTCGAAGAGCGCGCAGACCGGCGCCTCGCTTTCCACGAGGTCGTCGGAAAAGCAGGTTTGCAGGCGAGCGAAGTCGGCCAGATCCACATCGCCGTCCAGGTCTCCATCGCCTGGCTCGCTCACCAGCATGACGTCGATGCCGTTGATGACACCATTCTGATTGATGTCATAAAGGCTGAAGTCTTCGGCGAACCCAGTGATGATGATTTCGCCGCACGGTTCGCCAGGGCAGGTGTCGGCGGAATAGATGTAGTCCAAAATCGTTTGTCGATCGTCGTTGCCGGCGAGGCCGTTACCGTCGATGTCGCCGCGAACCACGTCGGGGTATACGTCGGTCCAAACGTAGTGAAGGCCACCGGGATCGGCCGTGTCACTGCAGGTGCCGAGCAGCGCGGTCACACGCCAGGCGGTGGGAGCCAGGTAGTCCCAGGGCGATTGGCCGAACCAACCCAGGATGAGGTCCTCGCCGGGCATACCTGTGGGGCAGTACGTTACGAACTGTGCGCTCAGATTGAGGACGAAAAGCGCCTCGAGGATGGACGATTGATTCGATGTGTTGAAATCGAGTCGTTCGGGCGCAGCCCCGACCATCATCCCGGCCGCCGCGTTGGTCAGGGGAAACACGAGCGAGACGCGCGTCTCGTCGGCCGTTGTATCGTGGTGAAACTGAACGACGGTCGCGGGGGTGTACTGGCCAGTCCCGGCGAGGAACGGCTCAAAGCCGTGGGCCAGATGCAGCATCGCGCCGTGCACGTTCCAGGTTTCGCCTTCCTCGAAGATGCTGTCAGAGTTGCCGACGAGTTCCTCGATGGTCACGGCCGTCAGCCCTTCGTCAAATAGAGCGAGATGGAACTCCTCGCCGCTGCGCTCGACAAACGGCGGCGAGTAAAAGTCGCTGTCAAAATCGGCGGCCCCCAACGCGGCATGAGGCGCGAGGTCGGGCAGGGGCGTCATCCCGCCGAACCGAACGACGTTGCCGAGATAGCGATACCGAACCTGCAGGGCGTTCGAGTGCCCGCCCGTGTCAACGTTCTGATCAACGTCGATCTCGACGAACCCGAACACCGGATTTGGGCCATACTGATATGGATTGAAATTCAGCGGCCCCGACGGGCCGGGCGGATTCACCACGCCGGCGAGCACCAGGTCAAGGCGCATGAACAGGCCGGATTCAGAGAACGCCCCGTCGAACAGATCATCGGCCGGATCGTCCGGGCTCCATGATCCCAATGTGATCTCGAGCAGGTCGGTAAGCTGATGCGCATTGACGTCGAGCGATGCTTCGGCGCCGCTGTCGGTCACGCGCATCACCGTGTCACGGGGCTGATCTGACCAGGTCACGACCGGCGCGCCGGCCCGGCTGGTGCTGGCTCCAGTCAGAGCCAGACCAACCATTGCGAGAACGAACGGGCTGCAGTTCGGCCTTGGACGCATCGTGCCGTGCGAAATATCCGGACAGCGAGAGAGAGCGCAAATCCCCGCCTGCGGCGCACTCAAACTGTTGAAGCGTATCCGATCCGCCCACCGTGCGTCAAGCCGGACCGGAGTTGTCGAGCCGATTAAGACGATCAATGCAGGCCTGTAGCTCGCGGCGGACGCCCGCGAACGGCGCCGAATGCGACGTGACGATGCGCTCGACGAGGCCGCGGCAGGCGGACTCGACTGCCGGGTCGGCCTCCAGGGCCGGGTGGCCATGGGGCAAATGCCCCAGCGCGGCGCCGCGTACACGGCGGACATCCCGGATGCAGCCCGCGTACATCGCCGCCAGGGCAACGACACAGATGGCGGCATCCACGCCCAACCCGGCCAGCAGGCGTCCGGCGCCGAGGGCCCTGACGACGCCCCAGGCCGCCGCCCAGCCTGAGCCTCCCGCACGCGCCGACAGCGCAGCCTCCGTGACCGGCTGAATCAGCGGGAACCAAAACAGAGCGAACCAGAGCAGCCCGCGCCGCCAGAGTGCCGGCCGTCGATCGGCGCTCCGCAGGCCGTTGAGCAACTCGCGGTCGACGTCGTCGACCAGCGTGTGGCACATGTGCCTGAGTTGTGCGTCCAGGTCTTCGGGGCGGGGGAGGCGCTTCGCGAGCCGAAACCGCTCGATGACGCGGGCGTGGTCGTCGCGCGAACGGGCGTCGAGCAGGCGGAGGCGGTCGAGCAGACTGCGGCCGCGCACCTCGAGCGGATCGCCCTGCGGCCGGCCGGCCTCGACGTTGGCATGCGCCAGGCCGCGGCCGATGCGGACGACGAACCAGCTCAACGGCCAATACGCGGCCCGGAGAATCGGCCAGCGCTCGACCCGCGCGGCCATCAGCTCTTCGGCCAGCACCTGGTCCGGCTGGCGGCGGCGCGCCAGGTTGCGGGCAAGCTCGCTCAGGTATTCCGGCTCGAGCGCCTCGCTCAGGTTGGCGAGATGATGCGATGGGTCACACGCGCGATCGATCAGCTCGCGCCACTCATCGACGCGATAGTGAGCGCGCAGCCGGTGCACGTGCGCGGCGACTTCGCGGCGCTGATTGGCCTGTTTGATGGCGTCGGCATCCGGCCGCGTGACCGGACTCAGGACGCGCTCGCGCAGCCGTCTGATCTCCTCGGCGGCATATTCGCTGATTCGTTGCACGATCGCGCGATCGCCGGCGTGCTGATGCCAGTGCGGGTCATCCCAGGCGTGGGCGACACGGGCGGTCAGCGCGTCGGCGTCGGCGTAGGCCGCCGCGACGAGGAACTGGTGGTCGCCGGGCAACGGCGCGGCGCTTTGCGGCGTCAAACCGCCGGCCGTCGCCACCCAGTCGTGAAACGAACGCCACAGCTTGTCTGCCCGTGCCTGCGCGTCGGCCCGAGGGTACCCGTCCCCGTTGCCCGCGGGACCGCCGGCCCGCCGCGGCGCCGCCCACGACTCGTCGTCGATCAGCAGCTCGTCGAGCTTGTTCAAGACACAGTGAACGTTCTGCGTGTCCTTGATGACGTTGCGAACGAGCGCCACCCACTCGCGGTCGCCGATCTTGCGCGGGGTGACCACCCAGATGACGCGGTCGAGCAGCGGCGCGACCGACTCGACGATGCGGCGATGCTCGACGAACTCGCTGTCGAAGTCGGGCAAGTCGATCAGCACGACGTGGCGAAGCAGCTCGACCTCATGAACGGCGAAGTCAAGCTCGACACCGCAGCAGCGGGGCGGGGCAAACCGCGCGCGGACGATCGCGATCACGTCGGCGTGTACGTAGGCGATGGGTCGCGCCGTCCCCGGCCCGACTTCGGCCTCGTCGGCCGACACGCGCGTGCCGGCCAGCGCGTTGATCAACGTCGACTTGCCCACGTCCTTCCCGCCCAGCAGGCCGCAAATGACCAGAGGGTCGGCCAGGGCGTGCGCAGCGCCCGCCCAGACGCGCGCGGGCGGCTGGTCGAACAGGCGGGCCAGATCGTGATTGACCTGTTCGAGTTCGCCGGAGGTGTCGTCCGCTTCAACGCGTTCGTTCATCACGGTCCCTCGCACATGCGCGATGATGCGTCATCGGGTGGCATGGGCAAGCGAACGTCGCGGCCTTTGGCGACGAGGGGTCCCCAACCGCGGTCTTTTTGCGGTTGGGGTTCCCCGATCGCTTGCCCGTGCCTGCTGAGAATGTCTCGCACTTTCCGCACGGGCAAGCAAACAGCCGCTTGCCCGTGCCACCCGCTCGACGGCGACGCATCGCGCACGGTGATCTAGCTCGTAGCCACTCGCTCGAGCGCGGCACGGAGCGGGTCCCCGCGCCTCAAGACCCGGCGCTGGGCGGATTCGGCACAGCGCTCACTGAGCTGGCGGGCGTAGTCGGCGATCACCTGGCGGTAGTTCTCGGCCGCGTCTTGCACCGCGTTGAATTCGACGCTCCCGACCAGCTTCTCGTGGGCCACATCCACCAACCGATGAAGGTGACGCCCGGCCAGCGCCCCGCCTCCCGCCAGCCCGAGGATGTGCCCGAGCGCGCCGGCCAGCGCCGCCTTGGCGGCCGGCAGCGTCAGGGCGGCGATCGGACCCTGCACCGCCACAAGCACAATCCCGACGCCGATCACCGCCGCGCCGACGGCGCCGGCCACGTTGGACGAGACGCCCTTGCACTCGTGCGCGACCTTTACGTTCCACTGGTCCAGCGCCCGATCGAGGTCAGCAAGGGCCTCCAGTGCCCGCTGTTCGGCGGATGGGTCGATCACCCTGGGACCGCCCGATTCGGGCACGGTGCGCGCGGCGCCAGCCTCGTCCGCCGGCAAGGCGTCGAACGCCGGGACCAGTTCGCGAAAAGCGCTGGCAGCCGCCACACGCCGCAGCCCGTGCCAAATCTCCTGGCAGATCGACTTGAAGTGCTCAATGCCCGTGGCTTCGCGGTTTGGCGCGGGGTCGGTCGGCGGTGTTCGCCGTCTGCGCAAGCTGAAGGCGCCCACGACCGGAATGCTGCCCAGGGCGCGGCCGATCCGGTCGCTCTGCCGGCCAAGCCAATCCCGCCAATCCGTCAGGCGAAGCACGCGGGCGGCGACATCGAGCTGTTCGCGTTCCGTGGGGTTCATTAGCGCCCGCAGGCACGCGCCGGCCGTTGGGATGGACCGCTGCGCCTCCCGGGCAAGCTGGGCGCGAAGCTGCACGAGCCGCTGGGCACGCGCCTCATTGACGGTAAGGATGCGGCGACTCTCCGCGCTCACCCGGGTCAGCAGAGTCTTCGCTCGCTGCGGCGGCGCCAGCGCCACGAATGCGCGCAGCGGCGCCAGTTCATCGGCGTCCAACATCCGGCAACCGCGGCCACGGTGATAGTCGATCACGACCATGCCGGCTGCATCCATTCGGACGGCCTGCTCTTCGAGCCGGGCTCGATCGGTCGGGTCGATCGGCGCCTCGAGCGAACGGTTGAACGCGGCCAGACGGTCCTGTCCAAACATCCGCGACTGGCGGGTGAGTTGGTCGATGGCCTGGCGGTCAAACCAGCGCTCGGCGTCAATCACGAGCACCAACCGATCGAACCAGGGCAGCAGGGCCAGGGCCACGTCGCCCTCCAACCGCGACGCTTCCGACGTCAGGTCAGGCGTGTCGAGCAGCAGCACGTCGCGCAGCGGGTCAACGGAATGAGTCACGACGGTCACCGCCTCGGGCGTTCCCATGGCGGCGTCGTCGAGACCGCTTGTCCGGCGCATCATCTCCGGCAGAAGCACGCGTTCGCGTTCCAGAAAACGGTCGAGCCACGTCCGTCGCCGCTCGTGTACCGCCAGGATCACGCCGCGCGTGGCATGCCCGCGGGCCGTGACGAAGCTCGCCAGGTGGCCGCCGAGCAGGTTGTTGAACACGGTGCTCTTGCCCGACGACGCGCCGCCGATGATCGCGACCAGCGCAATCGGCTCGGCTCCGGCTGTCAGACTCGCGAACCGCAGGGCGTGGACGATGTGCTGCGTCTGGGAAGACCAGTCGAAATGCAGCTCGTCGCGGAGGCGGCGCCCGGCCGATGCCAGTGTCTCCAGATCAGCATCGGCCTGAGACGGCGAAGCGCTCGCGGCGACGGTCGATGGGTCAGACACGGGCGTGATTTTCGACGGGCGCCCGTGCGAACGCAACACGATCGGCCGGACTTATTCGGCCCGCTGGAAGACGATGCAGGCGTTGTGGCCGCCGAAGCCGAACGAGTTGCTCATGGCGCGGTGGATGCGGCGGTCGCGCGGCGCGTTCGGCACGTAGTCCAGGTCGCAGCCCTCGCCGGGATGGTCCAGGTTGATGGTCGGCGGCGCGACCGAGTTGACGATGGCCAGGATGCTGGCGATGGCCTCGACCCCGCCGCTGGCGCCCAGCAGGTGGCCGATCGAGCTCTTGGTGCTGCTGACGGGAACGCGCTGCGCGTGCGGGCCGAAAACCTTCTTGATGGCGATGGTCTCGGCCACGTCGCCGAGGGGCGTGCTCGTGCCATGCGCGTTGATGTAGTCGATGGTGTCGGGCGCGAGACCGCCGTCAGCCAGCGCGGCCCGCATGGCCTGAGCGGCGCCTTCGCCGTTCTCGCTGGGCTGCGTGATGTGCGACGCGTCGGCGGTGGTGCCGAACCCCGCCACCTCGGCGAAAATGCGCGCCCCGCGGCGGCGGGCGTGCTCGAACTCTTCGAAGATCAGAATGCCGGCGCCCTCGCCCAATACGAACCCGTCGCGGTCGCGGTCGAACGGCCGTGAAGCGTGCGCCGGGTCATCGTTGCGGACCGACAGGGCCCTCATGGCGGCAAACGCGCCCAATCCCAGCGGCGTCAGGGCCGCCTCGGAACCGCCGGTGATCATCACATCGCACTCGCCGCGACGGATGCAGTTCAGTGCGTCGCCCATGGCGTTGGTGGCGCTGGCGCAGGCCGTCGAGACCGCTGTGCTCGGCCCGCAGGCCCCATATTGGATCGACAGGTTGCCGCTGGCGGCGTTGACCATCAGCTTGGGAATGGTGAAGGCGGAGACCTTCCCCGGTCCCTTGTCGCGCAAGCGCAGGTGTTGCTCCTCCAGCTCCATCAGCCCGCCGATGCCCGAGCCGATGATGACGCCAAAGCGATGGCGATCGATCGCAGCCGGATCCAGCCCGGACTGAGTCATCGCCTCGTGCCCCGCCACCATCGCAAACTGAGCGAAGCGATCGAGCCGCTTGACCTGGCGGCGGTCGATGCAGACCGTTGGATCGAATTCCGCCACTTCGCCGCCGATCTGTACGTCGAACGGCGTGGCGTCAAACAATTGAACGCGTCGAACGCCGCTCCGGCAGGAAAGCAGAGCATCCCAGAACGCGTCCACCGTCTGCCCGACCGGCGTAACCGCTCCCATCCCGGTGACCACGACGCGGCGCTTCGACATGTCAACCCTTTGAGCCTGTGCCCTTGTGCTTTTCGATGTAGTCGATCGCCGCGCCGACGGTCTGGATCTTTTCGGCGTCTTCGTCGGGGATGTTCATGTCGAACTCGTCCTCGAACTCCATGACCAGCTCGACCGTGTCGAGCGAGTCGGCGTTCAGGTCGTTGACGAACGACGTGTTGCGGTTGATCTGCGACTTGTCCACGCCCATCTGGTCGCTGACGATCGCGATCACCTTTTCCTCGATTTCGTTGGTAGACACCAAGGTATCCTCCATGTGGACAAGCCACGAATTCGCCCGGTCAATATAAGGACCGGCCGGCGTGCCCGCAACACGCGGGCACGGCGCACGCCGCAGACCCGAGCCAAGCCGATTCGGCCAGCGGCCGGGCCGCCGTCCCTCACATGTGCAGGCCCCCGTCCACCACCAGCACCTGGCCCGTCACGTACGTCGCCGCCGGGCCGGCCAGGAATGCGACCACCGCGGCGATCTCGTCCGGCGTGCCGAACCGCTGCATCGGGATGAGCGGTTTGACGCCTTCCTTGAGCTTCTCCGGCAGGGCGTCCGTCATGTCGGTCGTGATGAAGCCCGGTGCGACGGCGTTGCACGTAATCTGCCGCTTGGCCAATTCCTTGGCGACGCTCTTGGTCAGGCCGATCAGGCCCGCCTTGCTGGCCGCGTAGTTGGCCTGCCCGGCATTGCCCATCACGCCGGCGATGCTCGAGACATTGATGATCCGTCCGCGACGAGCACGGACCATATAGCGGCTCACCGCGCGGGTCAACCAGAAGGCCGACAGCAAGTTGGCCCGCAACACATCTTCGAACTGGTCATCGGCCATGTTCATGACCAGTCCGTCGCGCGTGATGCCGGCATTGTTGACCAGGATGTCGATCCGCTCGTGCCGGGTGCCGATTTCCTCGATGGCGGCGTCGACTGTCGACCGATCGGTGACATCGAGCACGCGCGGTTCGACGACTCCGCCGTTGGCCCGTGCCTCGGCCGCCAGCGATTCAAGCTTGTCGGGATTCCGGGCGCAGGCGATGACCTGCGCGCCCTCGTGCGCCAGGCGCAGGCAAATCGCCCGACCGATCCCGCGGCTCCCGCCGGTCACGATGGCGATCTGGTCTTTGAGCGTCATGTCGAATCCTCTTCAGGGCCGGTGCGATCAGCTCGGCAACGTCGTGACGGCCGCAGCCGACGCGCGCTCGACTTCGTCCGCCGTTCCAACGTTGGTCGCCTTGACCTGCCGGTCAATCTTCCGCATCAGGCCTGACAATACCCGACCCGGGCCGATCTCGACAAATCGGGCGAAGCCATCGGCGATCAGCCGCTCCATCGAGCTTTGCCAGCGAACGGGGCCAGTCAACTGCCGGCAGAGCGATTCGCGGATGGCGTCGGGCGTCCGATGGTCATCGGCGTCGACGTTGGACAGGACGCGCAGGCGCGGCGCCTGGATGGGTGTATGGGCCAGGACCTTTGCCAACTCAGCGGCCGCCGGCGCCATCAGCGGCGAGTGGAATGCCCCGGCCACTTTCAGCGGCACGGCCCGGACACCGAACTCGTCGGCCAGCGCGACGGCACGGTCGCACGCGACCTTGGCGCCCGAGATGACGATCTGGCCCGGGCAGTTGAAGTTGGCCGGGCCGAGCACTTCGCCGTCGGAGGCCCGCGCGCACAGCGCCTGGGCGGCGGACTGGTCGGCGCCGACGAGCGTCACCATTCCGCTCGGAGTCGCCAGCGCAGCCTGCTGCATGAGTTGACCGCGGCGATGGACCAGCCGCAGCCCGTCCTCGAACTCGAACGATCCGGCGGCGTACAGGGCGGTGTACTCGCCCAGCGACAGTCCGGCGGCGGCGGCGGGTTCCGTTTCCAACCCGCCGCGCTCCACAACCGCTGCCCACAAAGCAGCGCTCGTGGCGAAAATCGCCGGCTGTTGGATGTCGGTGCGCTCGAGGTCCTCTGGCGTCCCTTCGAAGCACAGCCGCGACAACGGAAAGCCGAGCAGGTCATCGGCGCGAGCGTAGATCGCGGCTGCGGCCTGGCTGGCCGACGCGATGTCTCGACCCATGCCAACCTGTTGGGCGCCTTGACCGGGAAACAGCAGTACCAATCTGTTCATCACATTCGGTCCGCTGTGCGGGCCGCATTGGGCCATGTGCCAGTCCAAGCCGCCGGCGCGGGCCGTTCCGCTGGTCTCTGAATTCCTGACTATGCTCGGAGTAAGATGGTTCCCCAGGTCAGCCCCGCGCCGAAGGCGACCAGCAACACCCAGTCGCCGGGCTGGATCGTGCCGGCACGGTACGCTTCATCCAGCGCCATGCCGATTGAAGCCGCCGACGTATTGCCGTACCGGTCGATGTTCACGACCACTTTCTGCGGCGGCAATCCCAATTTGGAGCGAGCGGACTCGATGATCCGCAGATTGGATTGGTGCGGGATGACCAACTTGAGCTGCTCGGCACTCACCCCGGTACGGTCGAGCGCCTGGTCGATCTCAGCCTGCATCTTCACCACGGCGAATTTGTAGACTTCGCGGCCGCGCATCCGGATGAAGTGGAGTTTCTCGTTGATCGTGGTCGTGCTGGCCGGGTGACGGCTGCCGCCCGCCGGCAGCCAGATCTGTTTGGCGGCCGCGCCATCAGCCCCCAAGTTCCAGTAGTGGATGCCGCGCGAGGGGTCATCGCTGCGCGAGACGACCACGGCCCCGGCCGCATCGCCGAACAAGATGCACGTTGCGCGATCGTCGTAATCGACGAAACGCGTCAATGCCTCGGCCCCCACGACCAGGATGTTGCGAAAGCCCGGCGATTGCAGCATCGACGCCGCCACCACCAGCCCGTAGACCAGCCCGGAACAGGCCGCGCCCAGGTCGAAGGCCGGAATGTTGGCTGCGCCGATGTCGGCCTGAACGAAACAGGCCGTCGACGGGAAGACCGTGTCCGGTGTGGCCGTGCAGACGACGATCAGGTCGAGCTCGGCCGGCGAGAGCCGTGCCTGCGCCAGGGCGCGGCGCGCCGCCTCGGCCGCCAGTGTCGACGTCGATTCATGCGGCGCACAGCGCCGTCGCTCGCGGATCCCCGTCCGCTCGACGATCCATTCGTCGGTGGTGTCGAGGTAGCGCGCGAAGAACGCGTTGTCGAGCACTTCGCTCGGGACGTACGAACCGGTCCCGCGGATGACAAGCGGCAACGTCTGATTCATTGGCGGGCTTGGCTCGGTCACTCAGGTCCCGGCGCGCACCGGAGCGGCCCGGCCCAGCCGCTCGACGATGGCTTCGTTCAATCCCATGGAGACGAACTGTCCCGCGACCCGCACGGCGTTGCGGATCGCCCGCTCGTTGCTGCGCCCGTGGCAGATGATGCACACGCCGTCGATGCCGAGCAGCGGCGCGCCGCCGTACTCGGTATAGTCGTGTCGGGTGTAGATGCGTTTGACGGCCGCCTGAATCTTGTCGCGGACGGCCGGCTCCTCCTCGGCGACTTCGTGGAAAATCGTCTGAAACAGGCCGTCGGCCAGCCCTTCGGTCAGCTTCAGCAGAATGTTTCCGACGAAGCCGTCGCACAACGCCACGTCGCACACGTTGCTGAACAGGTCCTTGCCTTCGACGTTGCCGACGAAGTCGATGTCAGGATCGTCGGTGAGCAGCTCGTGCGTCTGCTTGACCAGATCGGTGCCCTTCTTGTCTTCTTCGCCGATCGAGAGCAGAGCGACGCGCGGGCGCTCGATGCCGAGCACCTTCTGAGCATAAGCGGTCGACATCACGCCGTACTCATACAGGTGTCGGGCCTTGGTCTGAATGTTGGCCCCGACGTCGCACAGGACGAATGGGCCGTGGAACGACGGAATCGTTACGGCGATCCCCGCCCGCGTCACGTTGGGCAGCGGCCGCATCTTGAGCTGGCAGGCAGCGGCACAGGCGCCCGTATTGCCGGCGCTGATAACCGCGTCCACCTCGCGGTTGGCGGCTATCTTGGCCATGACCACGATGGACGAGTCCTTCTTGGCTCGCAGACCCTCGACTGGCGACTCGTCCATCTCGATGATCTGTGAGGCGTGCACGACGCGCACACGCGCCGCCTGGTCATCCAGGTCGAGTGGGCGCAGCTCAGCGTGCACGCGGCCCTCGTCGCCGATCAGCACCAGCTCGACGTCATCGCGGTCGGCCAGCGCCTGGACCGCCCCGCGGACGATGACGCCCGGTGCGTGATCGCCGCCCATCGCATCGACGGCAATGCGGACGGCCATCAGCTCTTGCGCTCCGCAACCTTAAGTGTCGTCTTGGCGCTGACGTAGCCACAATTCGCGCAGGCGGCGTGCGGCAACTTGGCCTGGCCGCACTTCGGACAGCTCGACAGCGTACGCGGCGAAAGGGCGTGGTGCGCGCGACGGCTGCGCTTCAGCGATTTCGATGTCTTTTTTACTGGAAGCATGACAATCCCAAACCGTCCGGCGCCTGGGCTGCTGAATCCTCCGCGATAACAGCGCGTACCCGGACCCCGAACGCAAGCCCGACAGGCTACGGACCGCCCGCGCGCCTGTCAAGTCGCCGCAAAGCCGGCCAGACGGGCGCGGGGGCGCTCGTAGCCGCAACGCCGTACGCAACCGTTTTGTCCGGTGAGTTGATGCGTCTGACCCCTCCGCCGCGCCCGGCCCTCTCCTTCGATTGACCCGCCGATCGTCTAATTAAGTGTGTCGGTTAACGACGCGCATGGACCATGATACCGGACATGTTTTCCGAGTGTTGCCGCCAGACTTGACTGGACTCATCCAGGCAGAGCCGCGCTGCTCGCCCATGCCTCGCGTGGTCGTGGGCACGATCGGCGGCCGCGTTCATGGAGGACACGGTCATGGCACGCTTCGAACTGAGCGACCCAGTTCTGGTAGGACCGACGGGTCGATTGGAGGTGAGCGCCGATGACGAGATCACACGCAAGTTGTCGATGCTCATCGAGCGGCCAGCTGATGCCTATCGTGTGAAGGTCAGGCTACGAGAAGCGCATGTCCCGCACCTACTACGAAGTGACCGCGACGATGAGCGACCCGTCGGCCACTGACGCCTGGCTGGCGTGGATGCTCGGCGAGCACATCGCCGACGTCGTTCGCGCGGGAGCCGAGTCCGGCCGCGTCATCCGGCGTGACGAGCCGCCGCACACCTTCATTGCCCAGTATGAATTCGCTTCACGCGCGGCCTTGGATGCGTATCTGGCCCACCACGCCCCGCGGCTGCGGGCCGAGGGCGTGCGGCGATTTGGCGACCGCGTCAGCTACAGGCGCCGCGTCGGGCAGACCGTCAATCGTGTGACGTGAGCAAGCCGGAGCGGGTGGCGCTACAGACCCGCGACGAGCGCCTCGATCAGGTCCTCGTCTTCGATGCCCATGTCACGCAGCGCCTGGCGCTGTTCGTCCGGCGTCATCATGCTGCCGGTGATGGCCAGAATGTCGTCGAGCAGGAGCGGCTGCTCGTTGGCGCCGCGCTCGACCGTGGCCGAGAAGTCCGGCTCGGCCGGAGCCACGATTCCGCAGCCCGGCAAGATCAAAGCCCACGCAGCGACTGTCACCCGTCGCGCTCGGCAAACAGCCCTTTTCACGTCGGTACGCTCCTGTCTGCGACCCGGCCGGCCGGCCGCCCCGTACAGCGGATACTCTAATTGTCGGCCGAACGATGTGCCATAGGTTAGCTCGCGGTCTTGGCGCTTCAACGGGCGTCGACGCCGCTCAGCTCGCGGTGGTCCGCGGCAACCATCAGGCCAGGGATGGCCGAGATGCCGTCGGTGGTCGAGTGCCGAACGCAACCGCTCGTGCGTTCGTGCGATGGTCTCGGACGTGATCCGTCAAGCCGGGATCTATTTGCGCGGCGAGCCGTTGCCGTTCATGCCGCGGCGGCGGCGCTGGCCTTTTCGGTAGCTGAGCTTCGTGACCAGCAGCAGGTCGATCACGTCGAATGACTCGTCTGGTTGATCCACGAGAATCGTTCTTCCGGGCGGGAGGAAGGCAATCTGATACGGGCTACGGATCGCGACCACGTCGCCGTCCGCCAGACGCAGACTAAACGGCCTGAATGGGACAGCATCCACCGCGGCCTTCAGGCGATCAAGGGTCATACCCTTATCCTACGCGAGTCCTCAGCCCCTTGCCAATCCGCTCAAAACGCAGCGACACCGGTCAGCTCTCGGCCGACGATCAGCTCGTGGATCGTCTCCGTGCCTTCGTAGGTAATTACGCTCTCCAGGTTCAGCATGTGCCGGATCGGGCAGCATTCGACCGTGATGCCGCCGGCGCCGAGCAGGTCGCGCGCGTCGCGGGCCACGTCCAGGCCCGTGCGGACGTTGTTCCACTTGGCCAGACTGACCTGGGCATGGTGCATCTCACCCTTGTCCTTGAGCCGACCGAGCTGCAAGGCCAGGAGCTGACCGAGCGTGATCTGCCGCACCATGTCGGCCAGGCGGCGCTGGATGGTCTGCGTGTGGGCCAGCGGCCGGCCGAACAACACGCGCGTGCGAGCGAACTCAAACGCCTCGCGGTAGCAGGCGATGGCCGAGCCGACCGCGCCCCACGCGATGCCGTAGCGGGCCTGCGTCAGGCACGAGAGCGGCCCGCCCAGACCCTCGGCCCGCGGCAAACGGTTGGCATCGGGCACCGCCACATCGTCGAAGAACAGCTCGCTGGTGACCGAGGCCCGCAGCGAGAACTTGTGCGGGATGTCGCGGGCGGTGTAGCCAGCCATGCCCTTTTCGACCAGGAAGCCTCGCACGCCATCGTCGGTCATGGCCCATACCACGGCCACGTGCGCCACGGTGCCGTTGGTGATCCACATCTTCGCCCCGTTGAGCACCCAGTCGCTGCCCTTGCGCACGGCGCGGGTCTTCATGGCGCCGGGGTCGCTGCCGCCGTCCGGCTCGGTCAGGCCGAAGCAGCCGATCGCCTCGCCGCGGGCCATACGCGGCAGCCAGCGCTCCTTCTGCTCGGGCGAACCGTAGGTGTAAATCGGATACATCACCAGCCCGCTCTGCACGCTGGCGAAGCTGCGCAGCCCGCTGTCGCCGCGCTCGAGCTCCTGCATGATCAAACCGTAGGACACGTTGTTCAGCCCGGCGCAGCCGTAGCCCTCCAGCGTCGGCCCGAACAGGCCGAGCTCGGCCATCTCGGGGATCAGCTCGCTCGGAAAGCGCTCGCGCTCGAAGCACTCGCGGATGACCGGCAGCACGCGCTCGTCCACGAAGCGGGCCACCGTGTCCTGAACTTGCCGCTCGTCATCGCTGAGCAGGTCGCGGATGCGCAAAAAGTCGTCGCGGTCGATGGTTTTCATCCTGTCGATCGTAGTAAAACTCTCGCAACGTCACCAGTGAGCCGGGCGGTCCTCCGCCCGGTCAGCGAGCCGGGCGGTCCCACGCGCGGTTCAGTGAGCCGGGCGGTCCCCCGCCCGATTTTCGAGCCCCCGTTCCGTCAGCGCGTAAAGCCGCTGATTCAGTCGCGGACGTGCGCGAGTCGTCGTCCGGGCCGAGGACGGCCGGCTCGCAGTTACGGACACAGCGGCCCGCCGACGGGCGTGCACGTTTCCAACCGCCCATAGAAGCGGACGCACATCTTGGCGTCATCGCACACGGCGCCGCTGCACGGAAGTCTCTCGGTATCGAACAGTGCCTGCGGGCATGGGCCGGCGTCGGAACCCGCGCACGTCTCGCCGGTCGCCAGCTCGGCGGCAAACTCCGGACAGGCCGGCTCGCCGCAGCCGAAGCTGCAGCCGGTCGAGAACTCGCCGGGCACCGGCGCGTACGTGCACGCCATCGCAGCGGGTCCGCACGGCGGCGGGCACCAGCGCATCGAGAAGCCCGGCTGCGCCAGCACCACGCACGCTTGTCCGCCGGCGTCCGAGATGCCGGGGACAAAGTTGCCCTGCGCGCTCGGCGTGTGATACGTGCCGTCATCGGGCGCGCAGACCGCAAAGGACACACCGCTGGCCTGCAGCATGATGGGCGGCTGGCCCATCAATCCCGTGTCAAGCAATCTGACGCTGTCATCGGACGGCACGCCACCCGCGTCGAGCACCGCCTTGTTGACGAACACGAACAAGGGCTGCACGAAGAGCGTCGCGTCGTACGTGCCGCCGTTGGCAGCGTTCTTGCAGGCCGCGATCGAGCCGTCGACCGTCGGCACGGTCGATGGCTCGGCGGCGACGTACCACTCGCAGTCGTCCGGCACGCCGTTGCCGTTCAGATCGACGCTCGTGCCCATACTCAGATCGGTGGCGTCGGGTATGCCGTTGCCGTTGCAGTCATTCGGGTCGGGCGACGGGGCAACAATGGTTTCGGTGCTCCGCACGTTCAGCGACTCAATCCGGGCCGGCACGATATCGCACAGCGGCAGGTCGCCGAAGCCAAACCGCAGCGGCGGATGCTCGATGATCGTATCCGTCGCCGAGAAGTTTACGCCGTTGATGGCCTGACCGCCGAGCTCGATGACCCCCTCGAACGGAAGCGAACCCGGTCCAAAGAAGTCGGCCGGGATCGGCAGGTTCTCACCACCATAGCCGGGCGGCGGGTTGACCGGATTGCCGAAGACGTAGTACACGCCACCGAAAGGCAGACCCGCATCGGGCTGCGTAGCCCAACTGTCGCAGGAGCCGGCGCCGGCGTCGCACTCGTCGAGCGGCACGCCCGGTCCGTCGAAATGATGGCTGAACTCGTGGTAGTCCGAAAGCGTCGTGACGCCGTCGTAGGTAATGTCGACAAAGGCACAGCCGTCTTCAAAGCAGCCGCCGTCCGGCGTGGCGTGCAGCGGGATGCAAATCTGCAGCGAGCGAAAATCGAACAGGTCCAGATCGCAGTCCCCATCGGCGTCGCCGGTCCGCTCGATCTGCGCACAGGCCGGTTCGCACTCGTCGGGCAGGTCGTTCAGGTTCAAGTCGACCGACGTGCCGCCGTTGATGTCGCACTCGTCCGGAGCGGCGTTGAGATTGCAGTCGCGGCTCGCGCCGGTCGCCAGATCCATCTCGTCATCGATTCCATTGGCATTGCAGTCGTTGATACACGGGCTCGGATCGCAGACCGTGCCGTCGCCCTGATATGTCCCGCCCGCCGTCATGCAGGCGTTGGCCGACAGGCTGGTACACGCATCGGAGACGCAGCAGGCGCCCAGCGCCGCCGAGTTGACGGTGAAGTTGGCGTTGGCGTTATTCGTGAATATGGCCGCGCCGGGGGTCAGGGCGTAGTCGTTGAGGTTCGTCGTGCTCAGGGCGGTGGCCCGGAACTGGAACTTGATCGCCTGATTGGACTCGAATGGCATCGGCCCTGGGAACGGCGGATTGAAGTTGCCGTTCACGTCGTTGAACGTCGAGCCGGTGCCCGGGCCGGTGTACGCCGCGCCGCCCCAGCTGAGCCGCCAGTAGACAACGCCGTTGTCGCCCTCAAACGTCATCGAGCCGGCCGGCAGGTACGACTCAGGGATCAGGTTGGTCATCACGATGTTGTCATCGGTGGGCGGCGTCGTCTGGCTGTTGAAGGCGACCGTTGTGATGAGAATTCGCGCTCCGGTCCCGATGGCCGGCAGGCACGACTGCGGCACCGGCGGGCACTCGTCGAAGTTCGTCACGATGATCGGGTTGAGGCCCTGCGCGTCCCAGACGCGAATGCGCGACTGTTGAAGCTGCAATTGCCCACCGGCCCGTGTTCGAAGCTGGATGGCCTGGGCGGTCACATCGCCGTTGACTCCGCCGATGACCTGCTCGATCTGCATCAGGTGGAACGTCGCCCGCGCGGTCTGCGGTGCGAGCGCAGCGATCACAATCAACACGAACAGCAGACGACTCTGCAAGTGCCTCAACATCTCAGCGTGGCTCCTCCGGCGCGCAGGGCGCCCAAAATAAGTCGCGCAGCGCGGCGCGAACCCTCCGATGATCGGGAAAGGATGTCCGCCGAAACGGCGTGGATTGCACGCCTCGCTTCCCCTCCTTGCGCGCCGACCCGCATCACGGCGATCGCGGATCCTCAGCGCGCCGTGATTTTGCGCTGGCGTACCGCTCTCTGTCCAGCACCGCGCCGCACCAGAGGCGCATTATACGGAATGATCCCCATCATCTCATCCCCCAGGGAAGGTCCGCATTTCGCTTGCCTTATCACTGACGAATGCTCAGTCGTGCAAATCGAGCCAATTCGCTCGTGACTTCGGACTCGACTCCCTCGGCCTGGTAGAGCTTGTTTGCCGGGCGGACTCGTCCACCGCAGAATGCCAGCATGAAGCCAGGGTTCGAACCAGGAATCACGCGCGAAGTGCAGATCGTCGTTACCGCCGAAATGTGCCCCGCTTTCGATGCAGTCGTAGTACACCGTGTCTGTTCGACGTGGACGATGGCCCATCAGATGGAGATCGCTGCCCGTAAGGTGCTGGTCGAGTACCTCGAGCCGCACGAAGAGGGCATCGGCGGTCACATCAGCATCGATCATCTCGCCCCGCTCGCGGTCGGAAAGACGCTCACGGTTCGAGCGACGCTGAGCGAAGTTCGGCGTACTCACGTTTGGTGTGACCTGGCCGCGTACGACGGCGAGCGACTCTTGGCCAAGGGCCGTCAATTGCAGGTCGTGCTGCCGAAGGCGAAGCTCGCCGAGATTCTCAGCCGCGCGTAACGATCGGGGCCCAACGCGCGGCGCATGAATTGTCCCGCGTAGGCCGGGCACCTTACCGCGCTGGCTCGGCGCCTGTATAATCGCGGTCGGACGACAACGGAGGACGCATGATCGGTCTGGGCGTCAACATTGATCACGTGGCCACCGTGCGGCAGGCTCGCCGCACGGACGAGCCGGACCCGGTCTGGGCCGCCGTCGAAGCTGAACTCGGCGGGGCCGACGGCGTCACGTTTCACCTGCGCGAAGACCGCCGCCACATCGTCGACCGCGACGCCGAGCTGCTGCGCCGCACCGTCGCCGTCAAGCTGAACATGGAAATGGCCACCGCCGACGAAATGGTCGCCATCGCGTGCAACCTCAAGCCCGACCAGTGTACGCTCGTGCCCGAGCGGCGCGAGGAGGTCACGACCGAGGGCGGGCTAGATATCGTCCGCCACCGGCAGCGGGTGGAATCGGCTGTGATCCGCCTCCGCGAGCAGGGCATCACGGTCAGCGCGTTCATTGAGCCGATCGAAGATCAGGTGCGGGCGTCGGCCGACGCCGGATTCAACGCGGTCGAGTTGTGGACCGGCGCGTACGCCCATGCGCGACCTCCGGCCGATACCGAACGCTCCCTCGGCGACCTGCGGCGCTCGATCGAGGCGGCCCGCTCGCTCGGCCTGATCGTGCACGCCGGGCACGGGCTGACGTATCGCAACGTGGCGGCCGTCGCGGCCCTACCCGGATTGTGCGAGTTCAACATCGGCCACTCCATTATCTCGCGGGCGGTGTTCGTCGGCATGCGCGAAGCCGTCGCGCAGATGAAATCGCTGCTGCTGCGACACGCGCCGAAGGAGCCGACCTGATGCGATCATGCCGCTTGACGTACGTCTGGGCGCTGCTGCTGGTCGGCGCATCGAGTGCCCGCGCTGAGCCGAATCTCGAGAGCGGCGACCTGGTGCTCTTCTACGGCGATGCGTCGTCCGGATCTCGGCAGGTGGCCGAGCGGGTCGAGGCCTTTTTCGCACTGCGTTACCCGGATCTCAAGATCACGTTCCGCACATTCGAGGCGGCCAACGGCCTGGCGCTCAAGGACGCGGCCACTGAATTCGCCGGGCTGCTGGCGTGGAACACGCCGACGCTGGTGCTGCTGTCGTTCGGACCCGGAGCACTCGGCCCCGGCCGCCTGCCCGACGAAGCCGCCCTGACCGCGTTTGAACGCGATGTTTCGGCCTTCTTGGAGGTCGCGAAGGACGCGCGCGTTGCACTACTCACCCCGGCCGGACCGGCAGCGTCCGCCTACGCCAAGTACTTGGCCGCCGTGGTCAAGACCCGCGGTCCGGGCGGCGAGCCGCGGAACAACCCGTATCCCTACGGCACGAGCACGCCGGAAGAAGGCGCCCGGGCACACGAGCAGACGATCGGGCAGATCGCCGACACGCTGCGTCGCATCGCCTCGGACCGCAAGCTGAAGCTGCTCGACGCACACCAGGTGGTTGCCGCCAACTCGGACCTCGAGAAGTCGATCGAAGCGCTTCCGGCACAAGGCCGCGACCCGCGCGAGATCGCGTCCCGGCGCAACCTGCTGTGGAACTTGTATGGCATCAACGTCGCGGTCGGGTTGCTGCTTGACGATTGGCAAGCCGAGCCGATCGAAGCCACGGTCCGCTTCGATTGGCAAAACGGCTCGGCCGATTCGAGCGTGGGGCCTGCCGAAGTGGCCAAGCCGACGGATCTAGCCCGGAGGTTGACCATCAAGTCGCTGCCGCTGCCCTGGGACCTCGGCGAGCGCGGGCCGGGTTGGTGGAGCCTCGTGCCAGCCGCCAAGTACTGCCGCCTCACGTTGCTGGTCACCGGCGCACCGGGCGGCGGCGTGGTCGTGAATGACGGCGGGCTGATCCCGATCGAAGTGACGGCCGGTGATCTCGCCAAGGGGTTCAACCTGGCCTGCGGCGGGCCGCTGCCGGCATCGAAGCCGGCGGCTGAGCTGGGACTGGCCATCAGCAAGAAGAACATGGCAGCCATTCGACTGGCCATGTACTACCGGGAGAAGTACGCTGAACCGGAGTTTCAAGAGCCGTACCAGGCGATGCTCAAGGCCACCCACCTGTGGCTCGATGCCTACGAAAAGGTGCTGGCCCGCACGCCGCGAACCGCGGACGTGGTGTTGGAGTTGAAGGCCAAGTAGTTGCAGGAGATTCGTTTGGCTGCCAAACAACATCGAACGCTGCGCGGCTCGATGGTCGCGCTGGTCACGCCGTTCAGAGACGGTGAAGTGGATTGGGCGGCGCTCGACCGCCTGGTTGATCGTCAGATCGAGGGCGGCACCGACTGGCTGGTGCCATGCGGGACCACCGGCGAATCGCCGACGCTCACGCACGACGAGCACGACCGCGTCATCGAAGCGGTCATCGCCCGCAGCGCCGGCCGGCGGCCCGTGCTGGCCGGCACCGGCTCGAACGCCACGCCCGAGGCGATCCGCCTGACCCAGCACGCACGCGAGGCCGGCGCTGATGCGGCCCTGCTGGTCGCGCCGTACTACAACCGGCCGACGCAGGAGGGCATGTTCCGCCACTTCGCCGCCATCGCCGAAGCGGTCGACATGCCGCTCATGCTCTACAACGTCCCGTTCCGCACCGGCATCGAGATCAAGCCCGAGACCGTGGCCCGGCTACGCCAGGCGTTTCCGCACTACGTCGCCATCAAGCACGCCACCGGCTCGGTCGATGGCGCCAGCGAGATCGCCAATCTGTGCGACATCGACATCCTCAGCGGCGACGATTCGATGACGCTGCCGCTCATGGCCGTCGGGGCCGTCGGCGTCGTCAGCGTGCTGGCCAATCTGCTGCCCGGCGAGGTCAAGGCGCTGGTTGACGCTGCTTCGCGCGGCGACTACGACCGGGCTAGGGCGCTGCACCGAAAGCAGTTCGCCCTGTTCTCGGCCATGAGCGCGCTCGGCCCGAACCCGCTGCCAATCAAAACGGCCCTGGCCTTGCAGGGCCATATGGCCGATGGATTCCGGTTGCCGCTGTGCTCGCTGTCGGATGAGCAGCGCGAGACACTCGCGCGGCTACTGAAGAAACACGAGTGCCTGTAGGCCGGCGCGTCGCTGGCCGAGGCCTGACCCGATCGAAAGAAGCGTCAATGGCCGAAGCAGTCGCCATCCCACAATCACCCGGCGGGCATCATCACCATCTGACGCTGCCCGAGCGGCTGCTCAACTACACGGCTTGGGCCGTGGCCGTGGGGCTCTTCTCGACCATCGGCTGGATGGCCATGGCCCCGGACGATCCGCTCGGCGCGGTCAGTCTGACCACGCGCACGCAGGCCGGCCTGATGGTCATTCAGGTCGTGGGCCTGGCGGCGGTCGTCTCGGCCGTCGCGACGATCCTCGTCGGCCGGCGCATTCCGGACGCCGGCGTCTTTGCCGTTGCCATCGGCTTGGCGGCCGCCAACTGGCGCGGCGAGACCGGCGCCTACATCCTCATCAACGTCGCGCAAGGCGACCCCGCCGCCTACCGCGCGGTGTTCGCCACGTTCGTGGCCGAGTCGTTTGTCTGGTTCTTCGTCGTCCTCGTCGCCCTGCTCGTATCGGGCCTGGTCACGCGGTTGTCGGTTGGCCCCGGCGATGGGCCCTCGCCGCCAGGTCTGGGCGTGACTCGAAACACGCTGGCCCTGAGCGACCTGCCCATCGGTCCGCTCGCCGTCGATCGAGACGATCGGCCGTCCGTCGTCGCCGGTCTGAAAACGGCCGGGTTGACCGTTGTGACCGGTTTGCTGCTGATGGCCCTGCTGTCGTCGGCCGATCCCGAACGCGCCGTCCGCCACGGCCAGACCTATTTCACGATCGCGCTATCGTTCTACGCCGCCACGCTGCTGGCCTACGAGGTCGCCCCGGCCCGCTCGGCGTGGTGGGGCCTGGCGGCCATACCCATCGCAGCGGCCATCGGCTATGGCTGGACGCTGGTGCGTGCAGGCAGCGCCGCGGCCCACACGCCGGCCAGCGTACCCCCAACGCCATTCGCGCGTGCTACGCCGATCGAGTACATTTCGGTCGGAACCGCCGCGGTGTTGATGGGCTTCTGGCTCTACCGCCGAACCGCCCACGCCAAGTCACTCAGTGCAGCCGCCAAACCGGCTGCGGTGCCGACCCCAACGCCAAGCTCCGGCGCGCGGCGGAAACGGTAACGGATATGGTCTGCGAGCGCGCCCCATTCGACCCACTCACCTACTTGCGCTGGCGGATGATCCGCGAGACCGAAGCGTTCCTCGAAGACGCCCTGCGGCACCCCAGCGACTTCCCGCGCATCCCGGCCGTGCCGGTCGGAACCTACACGTTCCCCCCAGCCCTCGCCGCCCGCTTCTGGGCAGAGATTCTGGCCGAACACGCTTGATGTGTGGGCGATCCGCGGGTCGCGCCTCACGGGCAGGCGGCGACCGTCTTCGAATTCCACGCCT
>Ga0187892_10002278_pt1 | contig 39398 bp, 34 predicted proteins | sample MA1701073metaG_FD_139345 | JGI IMG/M metagenome (GOLD analysis project Ga0187892, IMG submission 139345) | Bio-ooze microbial communities from a basaltic lava cave in the Kipuka Kanohina Cave System on the Island of Hawaii, USA - MA170107-3 metaG ... | reverse complement strand
GGCCGCGGCGTCGGCGGGGTTCACGAGCAGCCGCAGGTAGGCGAGCGCGTCCTTCACCTCCGCGCGCTCGTAGAAGCGCACGCCTCCCACCACGACGTAGGGCACGTCGTACTTCAGCAGCTCCTCTTCGATCGGGCGCGACTGCGCGTTCGTGCGGTAGAAGACCGCGCACTGCCCGAACGAGCGGCCCTGCTCGCGCACCGCCTCGAGGATGCCCCGCACCACGTACTGCGCCTCGTCGCGATCGTCGCGCGCGGTGTACACGACGATGCGCTCGCCTTCGCCGCGGTCGGTGATCATCCGCTTCGGCGGCAGCCCCGGGTTGTGCTCCACCACCGCACCGGCGCCGGACAGGATGCGCTGCGAGGAGCGGTAGTTCCGGTGCAGCGCCACCACCTTCGCGTCGGGGAAGTCGCGCTCGAAGTCGAGGATGTTCTTCACGTCCGCGCCCCGCCACGCGTAGATCGACTGATTCGGATCGCCGACCACGCACAGGTTGCGATGCGCCCCGGCGAGCTGGTTCACGAGCCGGTACTGCACGCGGTTCGTGTCCTGGTACTCGTCCACCAGCACGTACTGCCAGCGCTCCTGGTAGTGCCGGAGCACCTCCGGGAAGCGGTCGAACAGCTCGACCGTGAGCAGCAGCAGGTCGCCGAAGTCGAGCGCGTTGGCCTCGGCGAGCAGGCGCTGGTACGTCGCGTAGATCTCGGCCGACTCTTCGCTCTCGAGGTCCTCGGCGCGCTCGGCGGCCGCCGCCGGCAGCAGGCCGGCGTTCTTCCACTGGTCGATGCGCCAGCGCAGCCGGCGCGCGTCCTCCTTCGGATCGCGCCCGTGGCGGCGCAGCGCCTCGCGCACGGCGGAGAGCGAGTCGTCTTCGTCGTAGATCACGAAGCCCCGCGAGCGGCCGAGGTGGCCGATCTCCTGGCGCAGGATGCGCACGCAGCTCGAATGGAACGTCGAGAGCCACACGCCGCGCGCGTGCGGGCCGAGGAGCTTCTCGACGCGCGCCTTCATCTCGCCCGCGGCCTTGTTCGTGAACGTGACGGCGAGGATCGCCTCGGGAGCGATGCCGCAGACGCCGATCAGCCAGGCGACGCGGTTCGTGAGCACGCGCGTCTTGCCGCTGCCGGCGCCCGCGAGCACGAGCAGCGGGCCCTCGGTGGTCTGGACCGCCTCCTGCTGCTCGGGGTTGAGGCCCTCGAGGAGTGCATCGGCGAGCACGGCGAAAGAGCTCCAGGAGGAGGGAGCGGGGATCGGCGGAACCTAGCAGCCGCGCGCGCGGGATTCAGCGGCCCGCGAGCGATTCCTCCGTCGCTGCGACTTGCTACTCGAAGAAGAACGGGCTCGACCAGGCGGCGCCGCCGTCGGTCTGGCGCACGCGCACGTAGAGCCACGCGCCGGTGCCGAGCTCGGGCGGGGCGGTCTCGAAGGCGAGGCTGCGCTGGCCCGCGCCGGGCGTCGCGGCGACCACGCCCGCGGCGGTCACCAGCTCGACCGCTTCGATCACGCCGGGCGCGGCCACCCGCACCACGAGCGTCCTCCCCGCGCCGGCCGGGAGGCTCGAGCCCATCGGCTTCCCGTCGAGGGTCGCGTCGAGCACGATGCGCGGGCCGTTCGTGGCGTAGGCGCGGCGCGCGCGCAGCGCCTCGAGCACGGCCTCGCGCGTGGCCTCGGCGGCGTAGATCCCGGCGAGCCCGCCGCTCGCTTCGGTCGCGAGCTGCGCGAGGCCCGGGTGGCCGTCGTGCGAATCGCCGCTGCCGATGAAGCCGAGCCGGTAGCCGCGCCCGAGCGCGTCCCGCACGGTGTTGCCCTCGCGCATGCCGCGCAGCGGGAAGGACGTGTCGAAGGACTCGCTGCTGCCGTGGATCGAGACGATCTCGGTGATGGGCTCCAGCGCGGGGTCCGGCGGGATGCTCCAGTCGGTGGCGACCGGCTCCCCGGCGGAGTGGTGCGCGAAGGTGAGCGCCGGCCCGCCCGCGAGCGCGGCCCACAGCTCGGGCGGCGTGTCGAAGCGCTCGTCCACCGAGCTCCGCAGCTCGGCCTCGTCCGCGAAGTGGAGCACGTGCCGGTGGCCGTACACCCAGCTCGTCCACTCGTAGCCGAGCAGCGTCACGAAGCGGCCGGGCGCGTGGAAGCTCTGCGCCGCGGCCTCGATCCGGCGCCAGTGGTCGGGCGTCTCGTCGAGGAACGGGATGCCCCAGTGGTCGTGGTCCGTGAGCGCGGCCACGTCGAGCGCGGCCACGTCGCGCGCGTAGCGGTAGTAGTCCTCGGGCGTGCCGGTGCCGTCCGAGAGGTTCGAGTGCCCGTGCAGGTCGCCGAACAGGAGGGGAGGCGCATCGGGCATGACCACGCACGGGTTGCTCTCGGCGGCGAGCCCGTCCGGCCCCTCGGCGCGGACGCGCACGATGCCGTAGCTCCGCAGCGACAGCTCCGCCTCGGCGACGCCGCGCGCGTCGGCGGCGAAGCGGAGATCGCTCGGGCCCGTCACCTCCGGCGGCAGCGCGAGACGCAGCGCGCCCTCGAAGGCGACGCCGGCGTTGCCGGCAGCGTCGAGCACCGCGGCGCGCAGCACGAACTTCGCGCCGGGGCGTGCGGTGGCGGGCAGGTGCAGGACGAGGCGCGCGGGCGGGCCCGGCGCGACGTCGAGCCGCGGCGGGTCCGCGATCCACGCCCGCACGCCGTCGCCGTCGCCGTCCACGCCGACGAAGAAGCGCGACTCGCGCTCGGCGAACCGGTCCACCTCGGCGCCGGCCGCCCCGCCGCCATACTCGATGCGCACGCGCTCGCCCGCGGCGAGCGCGCGGCCGCCGACGCGGATCGCGAGCAGGCCGAGATCCACCGTCTCCGGGGCGAGCGCGACGCCCGCCGCCTCGGTGGAGACGAGCGTGTAGCCCGGCTCGGCGGCCGCCTCGACCTGCGGCGTGCTCCACTCCCAGTAGGGCGGCGCCTGGAAGAGCAGCGTGCCGCCCACCGCGATGCCGAGCGGCCCGGCCTCGTAGAGCAGCACGAAGCGGCCGGGCTCGCCGACGCGCGCATCCGGGGCGCCCTCGAGCCAGGCACGGCCGCCTCCGTCCGCCGCGTGACGCACGCGCGCGCGATCGGCGGCCAGCTCGCGCGCCAGCTCGTGGTTCGCGTTCGGTGCGCCGGGCGTCGCCTCTCGCGCGCACGCGAGCAGCAGGACGGCCGCGAGCCGAGCCAGGCTCCCGCGGCGCAACTACTCGACCGTCACGCTCTTCGCGAGGTTTCGCGGCTGGTCCACGTCGGTGCCCTTGAGCGCGGCCACGTGGTACGCGAGGAGCTGGACCGGGATCGTGGCGAGCAGCGCGGTCAGGTAGTCGCCGAGCTCGGGGATGCGGATCACCGCGTCGGCCTTCTCGTCGATCCCCGCGTCCCCCTCGCTCGCGAGGGCGATCACCTGCCCGTCGCGCGCCCGCACCTGCTCGAGGTTCGAGATCATCTTGTCGTACACGGGGCTGCGGTTCGCGATCACGACGACCGGCATGTTCTGGTCGATCAGCGCGATCGGGCCGTGCTTCATCTCGCCCGCCGCGTAGCCCTCGGCGTGGATGTACGAGATCTCCTTCAGCTTGAGCGCGCCCTCGAGGGCGATCGGGTACATGATGCCGCGGCCGAGGAACAGGAAGTTCGTGGCGCGGAAGTACTTCTGGGCCACCGTGCGGATCTGGCCGTCGAGCGAGAGCGCCTTCTCGACCATGCGCGGCACGCTGCGCAGCTCGGCGAACATGCGGTGGAGCTGCTCGGCGTCGAGCGTGCCCCGCGAGATGCCGAGCTTCATGGCGAGCAGGTAGAGCGCCAGGTACTGCGCGGTGAAGCACTTGGTGGAGGCGACGCCGATCTCGGGGCCGGCGATCGTGTAGAGGACGTCGTGGCTCTCCCGCGCGATGGCCGAGTCGCGGGTGTTGCAGATCGCGAGCACGCGCGCGCCGCGCGTCTTGCCTTCGCGTAGGGCCGCCAGCGTGTCCGCCGTCTCGCCCGACTGGGACACGGGGATGAGCAGGCAGTGCGAGTCGACGACGGGCTTCCGGTAGCGGTACTCGCTCGCGAGATCGACCTCGCAGGGGATGCCCGCGATCTGCTCGATCAGGTACTTGCCCACGAGGCACGCGTAGTACGCGGTGCCGCACGCCACGAGCGTCACGCGCTCGATGTTCTTGATCGCCGCCGGCGACAGGTCGATGCCGTCGAGGTCGACGTCGAGCTCCTCCTCGTGCAGGCGCGTGCCGAGCGTGTCCCGCAGCGCGCGCGGCTGCTCGAAGATCTCCTTCTGCATGAAGTGGTCGAAGCCGCCCTTCTCGGCGGAGACCGGATCCCACTGGATCGTGCGGGGCGCTCGCTCGATCAGGTGGCCGTTCGCGTCCACGAGCTGCACGCCTTCGCGCGAGAGCACGGCGAACTCGCCGTCCGCGAGGAACAGCATCTGGCGCGTGTGCGGCAGGATGGCGGGGATGTCGCTGCCGAGGAACGCCTCGCCCTCGCCGAGGCCGAAGATGATCGGGCTGCCGCCGTTCTTCGCCACCACGATGTGGTCGGGCGAGCGCGTCGAGATCACGGCCAGCGCATAGGAGCCGACCAGGCGCTTCGCCACGGCGCGCGTGGCGCCGAGCAGGTCGTCGCCGGCCTCGACGCGGCGGTCGATCAGGTGCGCGACCAGCTCGGTATCGGTGTCGGACAGGATCTCGCAGCCGGCGGCCTCGAGCTCCGCGCGGATCTCGCGATAGTTCTCGACGATGCCGTTGTGGATGATCGCGACGCTGCCCGCGCGGTGCGGGTGCGCGTTCGGCTCGGTGGGCTTGCCGTGCGTGGCCCAGCGCGTGTGGCCGAGGCCGAGCTCGCCGGAGAGTTCCTCGCCGCGGAGCTGCGCGTCGAGGTTCGAGAGCTTGCCCACCGCGCGCCGGATCACGAGCTCCCGGCCGTTCCAGACCGCGACGCCCGCCGAGTCGTAGCCGCGGTACTCGAGGCGGCGCAGGCCGTCGATCAGCACCTCGTGGACGCCGCGCGTGCGCCCGACGTAGCCGACGATTCCGCACATGCCGCGTCCTCCCGCTTCCTCTTCGCTCGCCTTCGGCTCGCTGCGCGCGCCGAGGCGCTTGCTAGGTCTCTTCTCGTTTCTTCCGGCGCGCCCGCTTCCGCTTGCCCCAGCCCTCGACGTTGCGCTGCTTGCCGGTCGAGACCGCGATCGCGTCGGCCGGCACGGCCTTCGTGACGGTGGTGCCGGCGGCGACGAACGAGCCCGGCGCCAGCTCGACGGGCGCGACCAGGTTGACGTTGCAGCCCACGCGGGCGTCCTCGCCCACCGTGGTGCGGTGCTTGTTCTCCCAGTCGTAGTTCACGGTGATCGCACCGCAGCCGAAGCTCGCGCCGGCGCCGATGTCCGCGTCGCCGATGTACGCGAGATGGTCCGCCTTGGCGCCCGGGCCGAGGTCGCTGTTCTTCACCTCGACGAAGTTGCCGATGCGAACGCCACGGCGCAGCCGCGTGCCGGGGCGGAGGTGCGCCGAGGGGCCGACCACGACATCGTCCTCGAGCACGCTGGACTCGATCACGCTGTGGGCCTTCACGTGCACGCCCTCGCCGATGCGCGTCGCGCCCGTGATCACGACGCCCGGGTCGATCTGCGAGTCGCGCCCGACCTCGACGTCGCTGTCGATCCAGACCGAGGACGGGTCGATCACCGTCACGCCGAGGCTCAGCAGGCGCTCCACGTTGCGGCGATGCTGCACGCCGGTCGCCCGGGCCAGCTCCGCGCGGTTGTTCACGCCGAGCGCCTCGTTGGCGTCGTCGAGGCGCAGCGCCTCGACGGCGAGGTGGCGCGCGCGCGCGATCGCCACCACGTCCGTGAGGTACAGCTCGGCCTGGGCGTTCGCGGAGTCGAGCTCGCCGAGCGCGCTCGCGAGGAGATCGGTGTCCACCAGGTAGACGCCCGTGTTGCCCTCGCGGATCTCGAGCTCCTCGGGGCTGGCGTCGGTCTGCTCGACGATCCGCTCGACGCGCCCGCCTTCGCCCCGCACCACGAGGCCCGGCAGCGGCTCGGGCGAGGTCAAGAGCGCGAGCGGCGCCTTGCTCTCCGCCTTGAGCGCGCGCAGGCGCTCGACGCTCTCCGCCCGCAGCAGCGGGCAGTCGGCGTACAGGATCAGCACCTCGCCTTCGAAGCCGGCGAGCGCGGGCAGCGCGGTCTGGACCGCGTGGCCGGTGCCGCGCTGCTCGGACTGGATCACGAAGACGCCGCGCTCCGCGAACGCGGCCCGCACCGTCTCGCCGTCGCGCCCGATCACGATCACCAGGCGCTCGGGGCCGAGCGACTCCGCGAGCGCGACCGGGTAGGCGAGCATCGCGCGCCCCGCGATCTCGTGGAGCACCTTGGCGCGCCGCGACTTCATGCGGGTGCCGTGGCCGGCCGCGAGGATCACCACCGCGAGGGGCGGGCGCTTCTGGATCGGTCGCGAGCTCATCGCCTCCCCGTTTCGGCGGCCGGACGCGCAAGAGTAGTCCTCGGAGTGGGTGCCGGTATGGGGCGATCAGGATTCTCCCCCGGGGGCATCTTGCCGCCGGACGGCCCCCACATTGGCGGGGCCCCGCCCCCCCTCGTACCCTGGGACCGGGTCTCCCCTCTCAGGAACCACCATCCGCGTCGAAGGCAACACGCACGGCCTGAAGGCCAGCCAGCTGCAGCGGCTCGAACGTCTGGGCCGCCGGCGTCTGCCGCCGGAGCGCCTCGTGACCCACGAGCTGGCGCGGGAGCTGTCCGAGCTCTCTCGCGAGATCGCCCGCCAGGTCGGCGTGCTGGTGGACCGCCGCGGCGCCGTCAGCCACGTCATGGTGGGCGACGCCAGCTCCATCGGCATGCCGGACTGGGGCCGCATGCGCGCCGGCCTCGGCCGCCTGCGCGGCGTGCGCTGCCTGCACACCACCCTCGGCGGCGAGCCGCTCACCCGCGACGACCTGACGGACCTCGCGAAGCTGCGCCTCGACGCCATGGCCACGATCGAGGTGCGCGAGGACGGCCTGCCCGGGCCGGTCCACATCGCGGCGCTGAGCCCGTCCGGGGACGGCAACGGCGGCGGTGGCATCGAGCGGTTCGCGCCGGCGCTGCCCTCGCAGCTCGAGCTGGACTTCCAGGGCTGGATCCGGGCGCTCGAGGACGAGCTGGCGCGCACCCGACCGGTGCGCGCGGTGGACGCCGTCGAACGCGCGATCCTGGTGGTGATCACGGCGGGACGGGATCACGAGGAGACGGACTACTCGACCGACGAGCTGCGCGAGCTCGCGCGCTCGGCGGGCGTCGAGGTCGTGGACGTGCTGGTGCAGAACCGGCCGCAGCCCGACCCGAAGACCGCGATCGGCACCGGCAAGCTCCAGGACCTGATGATCCGCTGCTTCCAGTCGGACGTGGACCTCGTGATCTTCGACGACGAGCTCACGGCGGTGCAGGCGCGGAACCTGGGCGAGCGGCTCGACCTCCGGGTCATCGACCGCACGCAGCTCATCCTCGACATCTTCGCCCAGCGCGCGAGCACGCGGGACGGCAAGCGCCAGGTCGAGCTCGCACAGCTCCAGTACCTGCTGCCGCGGCTCGCGCAGCGCGACACCTCGCTGTCGCGCCTCGGCGGCGGCATCGGCGGGCGCGGACCCGGCGAGACCCAGCTCGAGATCGATCGGCGCCGCGTGCGCGAGCGCATCACCCGCCTCCAGCGCGACCTGCGACTGCTCGAACGCCAGCGCGCGCACCGTCGCGCGCGGCGCTCGCGGCGCGGCCTGCCCGTGCTGTCGATCGTCGGCTACGCGAACGCCGGGAAGAGCACGCTGCTGCGCGCGCTCACCCGCACCGAGGCGCTGGTCGAGGACAAGCTGTTCGCCACGCTCGATCCCGCCTCGCGACGGCTGCGCTTCCCGCGCGACCGCGAGGCGATCGTCACCGACACGGTGGGCTTCATCCGCGACCTGCCGCCGCAGCTCGTGGCGGCGTTCCGCGCCACCCTCGAGGAGCTACGAGAGGCCGACGTCTTTCTCCACGTCGTGGACGCCTCGGGCGAGGCCGACCGGCGCATCGCCGCCGTGCGCGGCGTGCTCGGGGAGATGGGCCTCGGCTCCGTGCCGGAGCTGCTCGTGTTCAACAAGATCGATCGGCTGCCGCCGGGCGAAGGCGCGCGCCTCGCGCGCGAGTACGGCGCGGTGCCCGTCTCCGCGCGCGCCGCGACGGGCCTGGCCGCGCTGCTGGAGCGCGTCGACGAGCTGTTGTTCGAGGGCGGGCGGCCGGCAGGCCTCGTGGCGGAGCCGCCGGGCCCCGTCCACGCCATCGGGAGGGGGTGACACATGCTGCGAGCCAAGCTCACGGGCACCGGGATGTGCGTGCCCGAGCGCCGGGTCACGAACAAGGACCTCGAGGCGCTGATGGACACGACCGACGAGTGGATCCGCCAGCGCTCGGGCATCGTCGAGCGGCGCTGGATCAGCCCCGGCGAGACGCCCGCAGACCTCGCGGAGAAGGCATCGCGCCAGGCTCTTTCGCGGGCGGGCCTCGAGCCCGGCGACGTCGACTGCATCGTGCTCGCCACGCTCTCGGCGCAGGCGGAGTTTCCCGGCACCTCGTTCTTCCTGCAGGAACGCCTCGGCGGGACGACGCCCTGCTTCGACCTGCGCGCGCAGTGCAGCGGCTTCCTCTACGGCCTGTCGGTGGCGAGGAGCTTCGTGCTCTCCGGCCAGCACCGGCGCGTGCTGCTGGTGGGCGCGGAAGTCCACTCCACCGGGCTCGACATCTCGACCGAGGGCCGCGACGTCGCGGTGCTGTTCGGGGACGGCGCGGGCGCGGTCGTGGTCGAAGCGAACGACGACCCCGACGACCTCTCGGACGTGCTGGTCGTTCGGCTGCATGCCGAAGGCAAGTACGCCACCAAGCTCTGGACCGAGGCCCCGGGCTCGGGCCACGTGCCGACGCGGATGAACCAGGAGCTGCTCGATCGCAAGGCGCACTTCCCGAAGATGGAAGGGCGCTTCGTGTTCAAGCACGCCGTGAGCCGCATGCCCGAGGTGCTCCAGGAGGCGCTCGACACGGCGGGCGTGAAGCGGGACGACGTCGCGCTCTTCCTGTTCCATCAGGCGAACCTGCGCATCAACGAGTTCGTCGCGAACGCGCTCGAGATCCCGGCGAGGCGGCTGCGGAACAACATCGACCGCTACGGGAACTGCTCCGCCGCCTCGATCCCGATGCTGCTCGCCGAGGCCGAGCAGGACGGCGCGCTGCGGCGCGGCGACCTGGTGGCGCTGACCGGCTTCGGCTCGGGCTTCAGCTGGGCCAGCGCGGTGGTGCGCTGGTAGGGCGGCGTGCCGCAGCGCGTTGGCTCGGACCCGAGCCGACGCAGCGCGTCGTTCGTAACTGTCTGATTATACTGATATAAATTGATTCTCTCCCGAGACTTGACGCGGTGACGCATCGTGTTAGGTTTCGCGCCGTCCCCCAGCGAAGGAGAACCGGGATGGCACGGAATCAAGGTTTGATCGAAGAGGGCCGCGAGCGCTTCGAGGGCGCCCTCAAGGACATGGAACGCGACTGGAAGCGTCTGCAGAAGCGCGCCGACCAGGGCCGCAAGCAGTTCGAGCAGCGCGCCACGCGGCAGGTGAAGCGGATCCAGAGCGAGCTGCGCAAGAGCCCGCTCGTGAAGCGCGCCGACGAGCAGCGCAAGCTGCTCGAGCGCCGCGCCCGCAAGCTCGGCAACGAGCTCCGCAACAGCTCGGCCGTCAAGCGCGCCGAGTCGCTGCGGAAGGACGCCGAGAGCCGCTTCGAGAGCCAGCTCGAGAGCCTGTTCGGTCTGCTTCGCATCGCGAGCACGGCCGAGGTCTCGCGCCTCGAGCGGAAAGTCGACCAGCTCACGCGGAAGCTGCGCGAGCTCGAGAAGGGCTCCCAGGCCGCCGCCTAGCTCGGCCCAGCCGGGGTGAGAGGGCCCGGCGGCAGCGCATCGCCGCCGGGCCCGCCTTCGTCTTCCCCTCCGGTCGCCTAGCGATCGGAGCGCAGTCGCGCGAGCGCGTCCTGCACGCTGCCGTGGCACTCGCGCAGCAGCTTCCGCGCCTGCGCCTCGTCGATCTCGCCGAGCCGCGACAGGATCCGGAGCGCCCGGCGCTCGAGCTTGCGCGACGCGGGCACGAGGTTCGTCATCTGATTTCCCTCGACGCGGCCGAGGCGGACCATCACCGTCGTCGAGAGCAGGTGCAGCACCATCTTCTGGGCGAGCCCGCCCTTCATGCGGGTCGAGCCCGCGATCACCTCGGGCCCGACCTCGGGCGCGATCGCCACCTCCGCCTTCTCGGCGAGCGGCGAGCGCGGATCGCACGTGATCGCGATGCGCCGCGCGCCGATGCGTTGAGCCTCGTCGAGCGCGGCGAGCGTGAACGGGGTGCGCCCGCTCGCCGAGATCGCGACCACCGCGTCGCCGGGCAGCAGCTCGCGGCGCTGCAGCTCCTGGCGCGCCCCTTCGGCGCGATCCTCCACACCCTCGGCCGCGCGCCACACCGCCTCGAGCCCGCCGGCCTGGATCGCCTGCACCCGATCCGCGGGATAGCCGAACGTGGGCGGGATCTCGGCCGCGTCGAGCACGCCCATGCGGCCGCTGGTCCCCGCGCCCACGTTGAACCAGCGCCCGCCGCCCTGGAGCACGAGCACCAGCACCTCGACGGCGCGCTCGATCTCGCCGAGCACCGCGCCCACCGCGCGGGCGGCTACCAGATCCTCGGCGTGGATCAGCTCGAGGATCTGCCGCGTGCTGCGGCGATCGAGATCGCGCGTCGCTTCGAGGATCGCCTCGGTGAGTAGCTCGTCCGGCATCCCGCGGTTCCATCGGCCGATCGGGCCGCTCTGTTGAAGATGACGCGTACACTGCGCCCATGTCATTCCGGGTCTCCGAGAAGAGCCTGGCGCGTCTCGAGTGGCCCGATCTGGTCGGGCGCCTGGCGCGCCACCTGCGGACGCCCGAGGGCCGCACGGAGCTCGCGGAGGCACCCTTCGCGCCGAGCGCCGAGGCGGCGCGCGGCCGGCTCGCCGAGACGAGCGAGGCCCGCGCGCTGCTCGAGGGCGGCGCCGAGCTGCCCTTCGGCGCGATCCCGGCGCTCGCCGCCGAGCTGGCACGGCTCGCGAAGGGCGGCGCGCTCGCCGCCGGCGAGCTGCTGGCGATCGGCGGGCTCGCGCGCGCGGTGGCGGAGACGCGCGGCTTCTTCGCACGCCGCGCGGCGGAGGCGCCCCGCCTCGCCGCCCTCGCCGGCGCCCTGTCCGAGACCCGCGCGCTCGCCGACGCCATCGACGCCGCGCTCGAGCCCGGCGGACACGTGCGGGACTCCGCCTCGCCCGCGCTCGCGGCGGCGCGCCGCGAGGCGCACGAGGCGAGCGCTCGGGTGCAGGAGCGCGTCGAGCGGCTGCTCACCGACCGCGAGCTCCGCGCCGCGCTCCAGGACGCCTTCGTGACGATGCGCGGCGACCGCTACGTGCTGCCGGTGCGCGCCGACGCGCGCGGCCGCGTGCCGGGCATCGTGCACGACGCCTCCGCGTCGGGCACGACGCTCTTCATCGAGCCGCAGGCCGTCGTGGAGCTCAACAACCGCCTGAAGCAGGCCGAGCTCGCGATCGAGCGCGAGACGCGGCGCGTGCTCGCCGCGCTCTCGGAGCAGGCCGCGCCTGCCGCGCCCGCGCTCGCCAGCGACCTCGCGTTGCTCGGCGGCCTCGACCTCGCGTTCGCGCGGGCGCGCCTCGCCATCGAGCAGGACGCGAGCGAGCCCGAGCTCGACGACGAGGCGCGCTTCGAGCTGCTGCAGCTCCGGCATCCGCTGCTGCCCGCCGCAGGCGCGGTGCCGAACGACCTCCGTCTCGGCGGCAGCTTCCACGTGCTGGTGATCTCGGGCCCGAACGCCGGCGGGAAGACGGTGACGATGAAGGCGCTCGCGCTCGCCGCGCTGATGGCGCGCGCGGGGCTCCACGTGGCCGCGGCGCCCGGCGCCCGAGTCGGCGCCGTGGACGCCGTGCTCGCCGACATCGGCGACGAGCAGGACATCCGCGAGAGCCTGTCCACCTTCTCGGCGCACATGGCGAACCTGGCGGCCATCGTGTCCGAGGCCGGGCCACGCACGCTCGTGCTGCTCGACGAGATCGGCGTCGGCACCGACCCGGGCGAGGGCGCGGCGCTCGCGCAGGCCGTGCTCGAGCAGCTCGCCGACGCCGGCGCGCGCGTCGTCGCGACGACCCACTTCGGCCTGCTGAAGGAGATGGCCGAGGTGGACGCCCGGTTCGAGAACGCCTGCGTCGACTTCGACCCGGAGAGCCTGGCGCCGACGTACCGGCTGCGGCTCGGCATGGCGGGCGCGTCCTCCGCGCGCGCGGTGGCCGCGCGCATGGGCATGCCGGGCCACGTGCTCGAGCGCGCGAGCGGCCTGCTCGCCCGCGAGGATCGCCGCCTCGACCAGATGCTCGCCGAGCTGGCCACGAGCCGCGCCGCGCTGGAGCGGGAGCGCAGCGAGGCGGCCCGGCTGCGCGCGCTCGGCGAGGCCGCGCGCGACGAGTACCGCGCCAAGCTCGAGCGGCTCCAGGAGCGCCGCGACCAGCTCTTCGCGGCGATGCGCACGGAGCTCGACGGCGCGTTCCGGGACGCGCACGCCGAGGTCGCCGGCGTGATCCGGGAGCTCCAGCGCGGCGGCAGCGCGCGCGACGCGGCGCGCGCCCGCGCGAGGCTCGTGGCGCTCGAGAAGAAGGCCGAGCAGGCGGTGCCCGCGCGACCGGGCCCCGCGCCCGAGGCGGCGCCCGCGCCGGCCGACTGGCGCCACGCGCGGCCCGGCGACGCGGTGGACGTAGCGGGCGTCGGCGCCGGCACGCTGCTCGCGCTGCCCGACGCGAAGGGGCGCGCGCGCGTCCAGGTCGGGAGCGCGCGTCTCGAGCTGCCGGCCGAGCGCATCCGGCTGCGCGCCGCGGCGCCGAGCCGGCCCGCACCGGCCGTCGCGCGCGTCGATCCGCTGCCCGAGAGCGCGGCGCCGGGGCGCGTGGACGTGCGCGGGCTGCGCGTCGACGAAGCGATGGCGGTGGTCGAGAAGGCGCTCGACGACGCCGCGCGCGCCGGCCTGCCGAGCCTCGAGATCGTCCACGGCATCGGCACGGGCGCGCTGATGAGCGGGCTGCGCGGGCGGCTGCGGGAGCTGCCGCACGTGGCGCGAGTCGAGGCCGGCGGCGCGCAGACCGGCGGCCCCGGCGTGACGCTCGCCTTCCTCGCTTGAGCTTCAGCCCGGCGCGGGCACGCCGAAGTCCGCGCACAGCTCGAGCGCGGCGCGCCGGCCCGAGGCGATCGCGGCGTCGAGCGTCGGCGCGAGCCAGTGGTCGCCCGCGAAGTAGAGCCGCCGCCCGCCCGCGCGCCGCTCCGCGTCGAGGCTCCGGAGCCGGGCGAGCGCGCGGTAGCGGCCGACGTCGAAGTGCGGGAGCGCCTGCGCGTAGCGGCGGATCTCGCGGAAACGGACGCCGGCCGACGTGCCCGGGAGCACGCGGTCGAGCGCGCCGAACAGCTCCTTCTCGACGACGGAGTCGTCCGCCGCGAGATGCGCCGCGCTCCAGCGCGACGTCGCGACGAGCGTGACGAGGGCGGCATCGCGGGGCGCAGGCGCGCCCGCGCCGCCCGGCTCCACCGCGACGGTGGCGAGGGGCAGCCCCTCGGCGCCGGGCACGCGGATCCGCGTCGCCTTGCGCGTCGGCGCCCGCGCGAGCGCGACGTGCACGACGATCGCCGCGAGCGCGCGGCTCGCCGCGAGCCCTTCGCGCTCGGCCGGCCCCAGCGCGGGCGCGGCGACACGCAGCGTCTCGGCCGCCGGCAACGCGAGCACGACGGCGTCGGCGCGCCGCGGGCCGGCCGTCGTGTCGAGCGCGAGCCCGGCGCCGGCGGGCTCGAGCCCGCGCACCTCGAGCGAGAGGCCGTCCTCGGGCCGGAGCAGCGCATCGGCGATCTCGGCCGGGCTGCCGCGCAGCGTGCCGAGCGGTGCCTCGCCGCGCGCTCGGCGCGCGAGCAGGAACGCGACGCGGCTCGTCTCCGCGGCATCCGCCAGCAGGTCCGAAGCGAGGATCGGCTCGGCCCAGCGCTCGAGCACGCTCGGGCCGAAGTAGAGGCGCACGAAGTCGGCGGCCGAGCGGTCGTCGAGGCGCACCGCGCGCTCGGGCGCCTCGGGCGCGAGCAGCTCCGTGAAGCGGCGCTCGAGGCGGGCGAGGCGGTGCAGGCGCAGGGCCTCGCGCAGCCTCACGCCTCCGATGCGGGCGACCTCGCGGCGGCGCCCGGCGGGCGGCGCCGGGTCGAGGCGCCCGCCGCGCGCGTGCACGAGCGCGATCGGCCGCAGCGGCAGCAGGCGCTCGGCGAGACCGGCGTCCGCGATCAGCCCGAGCAGGCGCCGTTCGCTCGCGCCCGCCAGGAAGGGCGCCGCGTCGAGGCGGAAGCCCTCGCGGGCGGCGCCGGCGGCGCGGCCGCCCGGACGGTTCTCGCGCTCGAGCAGCTCGACGCCGCAGCCGGCGCGGCGCAGGAGCGTGGCCGCCGCGACTCCCGACAGGCCGCCGCCCACGACCAGCACCTGCGGTGCGCTCACGACGTCCTCCCCGTTCCGGGGGCGGATGTGTAGCCGAGCCGATCGGCTTCGCCCCGTGAACCGGAGGCGGCCGTGCGCCGTAGTACCGGCCGCCCCGGACAGCGGTTCGCCGGCAGGCGTGCGATACCGTGCGACCCGTGGGCTCGGACGAGGACCTGATGGTGCGCGTCCAGGCGGGAGACCCGCAGGCGCTCGCGGCCCTGATCGATCGCTGGCGCGGTCCGCTCTACGCGTTCCTGTGGCGGCGGGCCGGAGACGGCGCGGACGACCTGTTCCAGGAGAGCTGGATCCGGGTGAGCCGCGCGCGCGACCGCTTCGACAAGAGCCGGCGCTTCTCGACCTGGCTGTTCCAGATCGCGAACAACCTGTGCCGCGACCGCTGGCGGCGGCTCGACGCGCGTCGCCGTGCGCTCGACGCGATGCGGGACGAGACGATCACCGTCGGCCCGAGCGCGGCGGCGCCCCCGGATCTGCCCGCAGACGCGCGGCTCGCGCGCCGGCTCGAGGCGCTGCCCGAGCGGCTCCACGAGGTGCTCGTGCTCCGCTACTACCAGGACCAGAGCGAGGCCGAGATCGCGGAGATCCTCGGCATCCCCCGCGGCACCGTGAAGAGCCGCCTGCACGCCGCCGTGCGCGCGGCGCGCGAGCTGCTCGAAGAGGACGACGCCCGTGACTGAACGCCCCCTCGACGACGGCGCGCTGGCCGTCGAGCTCGCCGTGCTCGCGCCGCTGCTCGACGCCGGCGGGGCGCCCGGGCCGTCTCCCGCGCTGCTGGAGCGCACGCTCCGCCTCGCGACCGCCGAGCTCGCGCGCTCGCCCGCGCTGCTGCCGGGCGTGGCCTCGAGCCTCGCGGTCCTGCCCGTGGGCTTCCGGCGCGAGCTCGCCCGGCTGCTCGCGGCCGCCCTCCCTGCGCTCGCGCTCGGGCTCGGCTGGGCGGCGCTCGTGCTCCGCCTCGGGCCGGCCTGGCTCGGGACCTGGCTGCCGGCCGATCTCGCGCTGGCGCTGATCGGCGCCCAGCTGCTCGTCGGCCTGTCGGCGCTCGGACTCGTCACTGCCAGCCTGCCGCTGGTGGCTCATCGCCGGGCGCTGCTCCGGACGCGAGGTGCAAGCTGATGAACGACGTGCGCGTGTGTCCCTTCTGCGCCGAGGAAGTCCGCGCAGCGGCCATCAAGTGCAGGCACTGCGGCTCGCTGCTCTCGACCCGCTACGCGCCGGGCGACTGGTACCGGTCGTCGCGCGACCGCATGCTCGCGGGCGTGTGCGGCGGGCTGGCCCAGCAGTTCGGCGTCCCCGCGGCGGTGATCCGCCTCGCCTTCGTGCTGATGACCCTGTTCTCGCTCGGCATCGCGGGGCCGCTGATCTACCTCGTGCTCTGGATCGTGATGCCGAGCGACGAGTGGGCGCGCGAGGAGGCCGAGCTGGACCAGCTCGAGCCCTAGCCCCGCAGCTTCGACGCCAGCCGTTCGAGGCCAGCGACGACGTCGTGGAGCGTCGCGAAGCGCTCGAAGGCGACGCCGTCCGCGGCGAGCGCCTCGGCGAGCGAGTCCTTCGCGAACACCACGTCGGCCGCCAGCGCGCCGCACAGATCGGACACACGCCCGTTCCCGACGTGCACCACGCACGCACCGGGATGCACGGCGCGGAAGGCTCGGATGCGGGCGCGCTTGCAGACGCCGGTGCCGCAGCCGCAGCTCGGGTCGGGCGCGCTCGCCGCGATGCGCCACGCGCCCTCCTCGTACCAGAGGCGATTCGCGTCGTAGGCGAAGCGCACGCCCGTGAGCTGCTGGATGCGGTCGAGGTTGCGGTCGAAGCCGTCGGACAGCACCCGGAACGGAACGCTCTGCTCCTCGCACCAGCGCACGAGCGCCGGCGCGCCCGGGTCGAGCTCGACGGTGCGCAGGAAGGCGTCGAGCTCGGCCTCCGGGAGACGCAGCCCGTCGAGCAGCTCCATGTTGTACTGCCACGCGTCGAGCTCCTTGCGCGCGAGCCGCTCCCAGAGCGCGGGCCGGCGATCGCCCGCGTGTCGCTTCGCGATCGTCGAGCCCACGTCCTGCACCGCGAAGGTGCCGTCGAAGTCGCAGAACACGGCGAGGTCGATGTGGGCGTGGACGCGGAGCAGCAGGCTGCCGTGCGGCGCGAGCGAGGCGCGGACCACGCCTTCGGCGTCGGCCTCGAAGGAGACCGCCCCGAGCGCCGGACGCGGCGGCAGGGGCCCGGCGGCGGGGAGCACCTCGCGCAGCGGCGCCGCGAGCTCGCGCGGCTCGTCCGACCAGTTGAGCAGGAACGCGAGCGCCGCGCTCTCGCTCCGGCCCACCAGCCCGCTCGGCGCCGGCGCGTCGAGCAGCCCGAGCGCGCGCGCGGTGCCCTGTGGCGCGCCGTCGTCGATCTCGCGCGCGAGGGCGAGCGTGTCGCGGAGCAGCCCGCGCTCGTCGGCGCCGAGGCGCGAGACGTCGTCGGAGAAGATCACCATGCCCCCGCTGGCCGCGATCGCGCCCGCGAGCGACGAGAGCTCGGCCGGCGACAGCTGCGTGTCGCTCCGCCGCACCATCAGGCAGTCGGGATCGTTGAGCCAGAGGCGGCGGTGCATGAAGGCGCGCGACAGGACGTTGCGGATCGCGTTGGCGGCGGAGGGCTGCGTGGGCTCGAGGCCGGCGATGCGCGCGTCCGCCTCGACGTGCCAGCTCGGCGCCACGTCCGGGCCGATGCGCATGCCGTCCACCATGCCGACCGCGGCGCCGAGCGGAGAGCCGCAGCCGAGCAGGAAGGTCTCGTCGCCCGCGCCGTCGCGGATCGCCGCGAGGCCGCGCCGCAGCCGGCCGGCGCGCGTCACGCGGGGGTCGTGCGCCCGCGCCTGCATCGCGGCGACGTACAGGAAGTCGAGCTTCAGATACGTGAAGCCGAGACCGACCAGCGCGGCGGCGAGGCGCGTCAGGTGGCGCGTCACCTCGGCGCGCGAGGGATCGAGGGCGTAGACCCAGCCGTCGCGCGCCCAGTCCGGATGGATCAGGCCGCGGAACGGACCGTCGGCACCGCGCAGCAGCCAGTCGGGATGCGCCTCGAACAGCCGGCTCTCGCGCACGGCGCAGAAGGGCGCGAGCCAGAGGCCGGCGCGAAAGCCGGCGCTGCGGATCGCCTGCGCGAGCGGCGCCAGCCCGCGCGGGAAGCGCTCGTTCGTCTCGAGCCAGTCGCCGGTCGCGCGCTGGTAGCCGTCGTCGAGCTGGACGAGGTCGATCGGAAACTCGGCGCGCGCCTTCGTGAGCGCCTCGAGGTTGCGCAGCAGGTCGGCCTCGCCGACCCGGCCGAAGAACTGATACCAGCTGCACCAGCCCGCCTGGAACGGGCTGCCGACGCGCGCGCCCGCGCGTGCGCCGAGCTCTTCGGCGAACGCTTCGAGCAGCCGGTTCGGCTCGTCTCCGAGCGCGATGCTCACACGCTCGAGCTCGAGCGCCTCGCCCGCGGCGAGCGGCGCCTCGAGCCGCGCCTCGACCTCGATCTGCACGTCGTCGCCGTGGCGGCGCAGGTAGACGACGCCGGTCGCGACGCCGCACTCGAGCAGCGCAGCGAGGCAGGCGCCTCGCGCTCCGCTCGCCACCGAGACCAGCTCCGACTCGTGCCAGCCCGCGCGATCGGCGGGCGGCGTCCCGAGCGCGTGGTGCATCCCCCGGAGCCACGGGCCGGACGGGAAGGCGGGCTCGCCCGCGTCGTCGAGCGCGCGGCCCGCGCTGAAGGACCACGACTGCCAGCCGTGCCGGAGGAAGCGGAGCTCGGAGCCGGCGCCGACCCAGCGGAAGCCCAGCACCACGGCCTCGAGATGGACGGGCTGAGACGCGCGATTCGCGACGACGCAGTCGATGCTGGCCGCTTCGTCCGCTGCGTCGAGCGCGACGGTCACCGCGAACGGACCGAGGCTCTGCACGCCGGGCGCGAGCGGCCCCTCGAGCCAGAGCAGCGAGCCGATCGAGCCGTCGTCGCTACGCTGCGGAGCGGCGTCGGCCGTGTAGCGCAAGCCGAGGCGAACCGGCTCCACGCGGCCCGCGCGCTCGTGTCGTGCCAGAGAGGGAGCGCGAGGCATGGCGGCGGATTATAACGGCGTGCGCGCGCAGCCTCGTCCGTCGCTCCGCCGCCGGTTCGCGGATGCGCGGCCGCTCGTGCTCGACGGCGCGACCGGCACCGAGCTCGAGCGCCGCGGCGTGCGCGCCGACCTCCCGCTCTGGTCTAGCTGGGGCCTGCTCGAGGCGCCCGGCGTCGTGCGCGAGATCCACCGCGACTACGCGCGGGCCGGCGCGGGCGCGCTGACTGCGAACACCTTCCGCACCCACGCCCGCAGCCTCGCCGCAGCGGGCCTGGCCGCGCGCGCGGGCGAGCTCACGGGCCGCGCGGTCTCGCTCGCGCGCGAGGTCGCGGCCGCGGTCGACCCGGCGCCGCTCGTGCTCGGCTCCGCGGCGCCGCTCGAGGACTGCTACCACCCCGAGCGCGTGCCGGGAGACGCCGCGCTCGCGCGCGAGCACGCGCTCCACGCGCGCCATCTCGTGCGCGCGGGCGCCGACGGGATCCTGATCGAGACGATCAACACGCTGCGCGAGGGCGTGGCCGCCGCGCGCGCGGCGCGCGACGCCGGGGCGGAGCTGCTCGTGAGCTTCGTGTGCGGTCGCGAGGCGCGGCTGCTCTCCGGCGAGCCGCTCGCCGAGGCGATCGATGCCGTCTCTCCGTTCGCGCCGGTCGCGCTCGGCGTGAACTGCCTGCCGCCCGACGCCGCGGACGCGTGCCTGGCCGTGCTCCAGCGCGCCGGCGCGCCCTTTCTCGTCTACGCGAACCTGGGCGCCGCCGGCGGCGCGCCCGGCGACTTCGTCGCGCATGCGCTGCGCGACTTCGTCGCGCATGCGCTGCGCTGCGTCCGCGCGGGCGCCGCGTGCGTCGGCGGCTGCTGCGGCGCGGGCCCCGCGCACCTGACCGCGCTGGTGGAGGCGCTCCGCACCGCGATCCCCGCTGCACAGTGACGAAAATTGCGTCGCTTCGCGGCCGCGGACGCGCTCGGGGCGGGGCCCTCACGCGCCGGCAGGGGTAGCCCGTTTCGTTCGGCCGGACGGGCGGTTCCGACCGGAGTGGGCCTTTCGCCCCAAGGCTGGCACGCGACTTGCTCCCTGTTGGATCCAGTTTCTGCGCCCGGGCCGGCTACCCCTCCCCTCGCCGTCAAACGCGAGGAGCCGGCCCGGGCGTTCGACTTTCGGGCGCTCGCTCGCGCAGCACGCGGCGCGCGATGCCGGCGAGGTAGAACGAGCCCGCGGCGCAGAGCAGGTCGTCGGCGCCGAGCGCCTCGCGGGCGGCGCGCAGCGCGAGGTGGGGATTCGGCACGACGCGCACCTCGGCCCGGCCCGCCGCCGCGCGCACGGCGTCGGCGACGAGCTTCGGGTCGAGCGAGCGCACCGCTTCGGCGCGCGTCACGGTCACGACGTCGGCCTCCGGCGCGAGCGCCTGGCAGATCGCGGCGAGGTCCTTGCCGGCGGAGACCGAGAGCACGAGGTGGCTGCGGCGGCGGGGCAGGCGCCGGAGCGTGGCGGCGAGCGCGCGTGCGGACGCGGCCGTGTGGGCGCCGTCGACGACGATCCACGGCGCGCGCGCGAAGATCTCGACGCGGCCCGGGAGCTCGACCCGCGCGAAGGCCCGCCCGGCTGCGTCGCGCAGCGTGCGGTCGTCCAGCCGGCCGAGCCTCCGCGTGCACGCGAGTGCGAGCGCCGCGTTGGCGGCCTGGTGGCGCCCGGGCGCCGCGAGCGCGAGCTCGGCCTCGAAGGCGTCCTCGCCGAAGCGGAAGCGCGAGCCCTCGATCCCCTCCTCGAGCAGCTCGAAGCGGATCTCCCGGCCGAGCACCGCGAGCGGACAGCCGAGCGCCCGGGCGCGCGCCTCGGCCACCGCAAGCGCCTCCGGCGGGAGCGCGCCGCACACGAGCGGAACGCCGGGCTTCGCGATGCCCGCCTTCTCGCCGGCGATCGCCGCCAGCGTGTCGCCGAGCTTGTCCGTGTGCTCGAGCTCGATGCTCGTGATGCAGCAGACCGCCGGCTCGGCCACGTTGGTCGAGTCGAGCCGCCCGCCCAGCCCGACCTCCACGATCGCGACGTCGACCCCGGCCTCGGCGAAGAGCCGGAAGGCGGCAGCGGTGGTGACGTCGAAGAAGCTCGGCGGCTCCGGGCCCTCGCGGAGCGCGTCCGCGTGCGGCCGCAGGGCCGTGACGGCGGCCGCGAGCGCGTCGCCCGGCACCTCGCGGCCGTCGATGCGGAAGCGCTCCGTCCAGCGCTCCAGGTGGGGCGAGGTGAAGGTGCCGGTCGAGACCCCTGCCGCGCGCAGCAGCGCCTCGCACAGCAGCGCGGTCGAGCCCTTGCCCTTCGACCCCGCGACGTGGACGACGCGGAGGCCGCGCTGCGGATCGCCGATGCGCGCGAGCATGGCCTGCACGGGCGCGAGCGAGAGACGCGCGTGCCGCAGATCCGGGGAACGCTCGAGGTTGATCAGTCCCTCGAGCCAGGCCTCGGCTTCGGCCAGCCGCATGGCCCCCCCGACGGGCTACTGGACCAGGTACTTCTTCCACTGGCGGTATTCCTTCACCGCCGCGGGCGTGCCCTCGACCGCCGGGTAGTAGTACCGGACGGCGTGGCCGCAGTCCTCGCAGATCTTGTAACAGAACTTGAAGCCATCGACTTCGCGCACCGAGCCGACCACGATGCGGTTCTCCTCGCGACAGCAGCGCGACGGCTTGGTCGGGGAGACGATCCGCTTCGGATACTCGTTGCTCGGCTTCTCTTCGTCCGAGTAGCGGATGATGTTGCGAACGACGCGGCTGGGCTTCGCCTCCGCGTTCTGCCTGCGAATGTTGCTGCCGATCCGTCTCACGCGTGCTTCCTCTCTGCGGCTCCGAGCTGCGCCAGGAGCGGGGTGAAGTCTTCGTAGCGATGGGTGCAGGGCGGTCCGCTCGCGAAGCGGAAGACGTCCTGCGCGGGCTCTGCGCCGCGTCGCAGCAGCGTCGAGCTGCGGGTTCCGTAGACGCCGGCGTGGATGCAGGTGGCGTCGAGCGGGTTGCCGTCGGGACGGTGGGCCGCGCAGGCGCGCTCGAGCGCCGGCAGCGCCTCCGCGGCGGTGCCGCGCGCGATGGCCTCGGCCTCGTCGAGCAGCCGCGCCCCCTTCGGCGTGCGCCGGCTGTCGGGGTCGCCGTTGCCGACGACGTGCGGACCGGGGGCCAGACGGCGCAGCTCCGGCTTCTCCTCGTAGACCGCGACGAACGCGTCCCGCGCGTCGCACACGAACAGGTTGAACGCGTTGTACGCGCCCGCCGGGAGCTGGGCGAGCTTTGCTGCGGCCTCGAGCGCGCTGCCCGCCCCGAGGGCGTCGGCGACGAGCAGGCCGCGCGAGCGCCGCGAGGCGTCGGGCCGCGGGTTCGGACGGTTCGTCAGCGCGGCGAACACGCCGGCGTCGTTGGTGCCCAGCCAGGTCCCTCCTGCGCGAGCGTCGCGCGGCGCGATCACGCTGCGCCCGTTCCAGGAGCGCAGCGCGGGGGGCTCGGCCGGGCGGTCCAGGTACTCGTCCCGGTTCGCCGCGATGACGAGCTCCGCGTCCGCGAAGCAACGGTGGAACACGATCAGCGTGCACATCGGAGGATTGGGGTGCCGGGCGCGGGGGTGGCGGCGGACACGAGTGGGCGGAGCCTAGCACCCCTTCCCCGGGGGAGCAAGCGCTGGCCCGAAGGGGGCCTACGGCGCCGCTCAGTCCCCGCCGACGACCCGGAGCTTCGGGGAGCTGGGCTCCGCCTCCGTGTCGCGGTCGCTGACGCGCCAGCCGCGGCTCGCGCGCAGGCGCATCGCGCGGCGCTGGGCCGCGCGGCGGTCCATCCGCAGCCCGTAGCGGGCGAACACGTCCGAGATCGCGTCGAAGTTCTGCTCGATGGTGACGCGGACGGACTCGAAGCCCTCCCGGATGGCGTCGGCGCGCTTCCAGAAGGCCAGCGGGTTGATCGCGAAGAAGTCGGCGTCCTGCTCGCGCGGCTCGAGCAGCACGATGTCGCCGCGGAAACGCTCGTCCGTCAGATAGCCGCGCAGCGCCGTGCGCAGCCGAGAGTGGAGCAGCGTCCGGAAGACCTGGTTGATCAGCATCTTCATGCCGCGATCCGACAGGTAGCGCCCGGCCGCGAAGTAGCGGCTCTGCCCCTCCCGGTCGATGCGGTTGAGGAAGGGGCGGAACGGGTTGTAACAGATGACGAGGTCGGCGCCCTTCTCGATCGCGACGTCGATGTTGGCCGTGTTGCGGATGCCGCCGTCGACGTAGTCGACGCCGCCGATGCGGGCGGGTCGATAGAAGATCGGCAGCGCCGTCGAGGCCTGCACCGCCTGCGAGATGGTCACCTCGTTGACCTCGTCGGAGCCGAAGATCACGCGCTCGGCGGTGTCGAGGTCGCACGCCGTGACGTAGAGCTGCCGGCCGCGCTTGCGCGCGAACTCGCGGAAGTCGTTCGGCATGCGCATGCGCTCGAGGCTGCGCCGCAGCCAGCGCTCGAGGCTCGAGTTGTCGAACAGGCCGGTGGGAATGTGGTTGGTGAGCGCCGGAATCTCGCGCGACGGCGAGACGTGCTCGATCAGCGCCATCGCGAGCTCTTCGGCCGAGGTGTAGTTCGGCTTGTCGAGGAAGGCCCGCAGGCGCGGCCCCACGACCTCCGGCAGGCGCGGCACCTGCCGCACGAGCTCGAACAGCACGCTCGGCACGTACGTGAACAGGTCGTAGAAGAACTTCGCGGGCCGCTCGATGAACTCGCGCACGTTCGGGTTGTAGAACTGGAGCGGCGTGAGCTGGTCGAGCTTCCCGCTCGTACCCTCGAGCACCTTCACCATCTCGTCGGGCGTGATACCGCCGGCGAGCGACACCGCGAGCATCGAGCCGGCCGAGAGACCGATGTACATGTCGAGGTCGGCGACCTTGCGATCGACCAGGTAGTCGTCGAGGGCCTTGAGCCCGCCGACCTTGAACGCGCCGCCCGACACGGCCCCGCCGGCGAGCACGAGCGCGATCTTGGGCTTGCGCTTGCGCGGCGCCCCGTCGCTCTTGCGGATCAGCGTGAGGCCCAAGCGACGGTGGTCTCCCGGGGGTGGTTGCGATGCGCCGCGTTAGCGTAGCCGGGTCGGGCGGGGCTGCCATCGCTCGGCAGGCAGCGGGATCTCTGCGGGATCCAACGCATACCGCGGCTCCTGCGACTGGAAGTCAGGGCGGGCCGGCCCGCCTGGGCTTGCCGCAGCGCGTCGAGGCCGGGCGCCCGCGGCGGGGCGACCGTACTCGTTTTGAGTTGGCACCCACAGGGAGTACGATCACGCGCCGAGCCCTGGCGCGGCGAGGGTCCGATGCGACGGCCGTTCACCATCCTGCTCGTTTTGGCGCTCGCCGCCTCACTCGCGTGCAGCACCACCCAGACCGCAGGAGCTCCGGACCCGAACGCTCCTCCGCCTGCCGACCCGCAGCCGCAGCGGCCGGATCCGAACGCCCTCGGCTCGCACGATCGCGTGAGCGCTGCGGTGGAGTCGATGATCGTCGGGGCGATGCTCGGCTCGTTCTTCGCTCCGCCGATCGGCACCGCGGTCGGCGCGCTCAGCCTCGGCCTGTACGGGGCGGTCACCGGGCAGGTGCCGCTCGGCGGCAACCGTTCCGGCGGCTCGCGCGGCGAGGCGGAAGCCGAAGACGAGATGGAGCGCGAGATCGAAGCCGAGATGGCGAAGCAGGACGAGCTCGAGGCCGAGATCGAGGCCGAGCTGAAGCGCCAGGAGGAGCTGCTCAAGCAGATCGAGCGCGACGAGAAGGTGCGGGAGGCCGAGCAGAAGGAAGCCGTCGCCGCCGGCACCACGACCGCCAGCGTCGACCCGCTCGAGGCGCCGCAGATTCCGAAGGAGCGCGACCTGCCCGCCTCGATCTTCGAGGAGAAGCCGCGCCAGGTCGCGAAGGGCGAGTGGGGCAACGACAAGGCGCTCGACGTCGTCGCGCGCTCGCTCGACGCCGATCGCGACGGAGCGCCCGAGGAGGTCCGCTACCACGACCAGAAGACGGGCGTGATCGTGCGCAAGGAAGAGGACCGCGACTACGACGGCCGCATCGACACGTGGGTGCGCTACGACGCCGGCATCCCGATCGAGATCGACCGCGACACCGACGGCGACGGCAAGCTCGACGAGTGGCAGAGCTACGGGCGCGACGGCCGCATGGCGCGGCGCGAGGTCGACCGCGATGGCGACGGGACGCGCGACGCCTTCTACGAGTACCAGGCCGGCTCGCTCGTCGAAGAGCGCCACGACGGCAACTCGGACGGAAAGATCGATCGGGTGGTGCGCTACACGGAACGCAAGCTGACGCACAGCGAGGAAGACCTCGACCACGACGGCCGCATGGACACCTGGACGCACTTCGAGAGCGTCGCCGGCCGCGCGCAGGTCTCGCGCGTGGAGCGCGACGCGAACGGCGACGGCAAGACCGACACCTTCGAGACCTACGAGCAGCTCGCCGGGAAGCCGAGCCTGAAGCAGCGGGAAGAGGACAAGAACGGCGACGGCACGATCGACGTGCGCTCGGTCTACGAGAACGGGAAGCTGAAGCAGCGCGAGATCAGCGATCCGACGCTGACGCCGCTCTAGCGCGCCTCGTCGGGCCGCACGGGCTCGATCTCGAGGCGCTTCTTCTGCTCCAGCCGGAACTGCTCGACCTCGAGCCCGAGGCGGTGCAGCTCGAGCTTCTTGTTCTGCTCGCGGATGCGCTCGAGCTCCGTGAGGCGGCTGCGGTCGCCGATCGCGTTGTGTTCGAAGTCGAACTCGAGCTCGACGCTGCCGCGCGAGCCGTCGCTGGCGAGCGCCGAGATGCGCACCCGGTTCCGGCCCTCGCGCACCGGCACGAAGCCCGTGAAGCTCCCGTCCGGCGCGAGGCGCACGTCCGTCGAAAACTCGCCGGTGCTCAGGTTCGTGAGCACGACGTCCTCCACGTCCGCGAAGGTCACGCCCTGGAGCAGCGTCACGATGTCGCCGGGGTTCTGCACCGGCGTGTAGGTGCCGACCGTCATCCGCGCCATCTCCGTCACGACGCGCGGGTACTTCAGGGATTCCGGGCCGAGCGCGTACGTGTTGACCGAGATGCCGGCGCTTCGAGCGAGCTGGGTCGCGCGCAGGGCCGCCTCGTCGTCGCCCGGATCCTCGACGTTCCCTCGGCCCACCGGCAGGGTGGGGATGCCGTCGGTGAGGAACAGGACCACCTTGCCGGCGGCGGCGCGGGGAACGCTCTTCGCTCCGCTGAGGCCCGCGAGCTCGACGATCGCAAGGCGGATGCCGGCGGCGTAGTTCGTCGCGCCGTTCGGACCGCGCGCGAGGACGGCCGAGAGGGCCCGATCCACCGCGGCGTAGTCGCCGGTCAGCGCGACGTCGAGCCAGGCGTCCTGCTGGTCGATGCTCTTGCGCTCCCCCGTGCTCGGATTGATCTCGCCCGAGAACGTGGCCAGGCCGACCCGCACCCTGCGCGGATCGAGCCCCTGGAGCAGCGACCGAGCCGCCAGCACCTGCGCCTGCAAGATCGTGTCTCCGGGGTCGGTGCTGCGAACGGCCGGGTCGAAGGCGCCGGGCGGGAGGAGCTCGTTTTGCGGATCCACACCGACCTCTCCGTCGCGATCGACGTCGACGCCGCTGGCCGCCTTCGTCGAGTCGGAGACGTCGATCACGAGCATCACGTCGAACTGGTCGGGTCCACCGTGCTCGGCGAGCGCGCTGCCCTCGATGCGCGCCTGGTGCAGGTAGTCGCGCAGCTTGCCACCGGGCGCAGGCGAGGAGACCGAGACGCTCACGTCGCCGCCCTCGGCGGCCCGGGCGCCCGAGGCGAGGCCGAGCGCCGCGAGCGCTGCGAGGGCGGAGGTCCACCGGCGCGCGCGCAAGCCGCTAGTTCCCCTGGCTGCTCTGCTGCTCGCGCATCTGCTCGGTGGGACGCACCTCGATCTCGACGCGGCGGTTCTGCTGCCGGCCTTCGACGGTCGAGTTGGTCACGAGCGGCATCGACTCACCGAAGCCGACCGACGTGACCCGCGCCGGCGAGATTCCCTTGCCGATCAGGTAGCGGCGCACCGAGTCCGCGCGCTGCTCCGAGAGCACCAGGTTGGATTGCTCCGAGCCCGCGCCGTCGGTGTGGCCCTTCACGATCACGGTGGTGTCGGGATAGCGGTTCAGCGTGTCCGCGAGCTGGTCGAGGCGGCCGAACGCGCCCGGCGAGAGCGAGCTCGAGCCGGTGTCGAACAGCACGTCGCCCGGGAAGGCCACCATCAGCGCCTCGCCCTGCTGCGACACGTTGGCGTCGGGGATCTGGTCGATCTCCTGCTTCTGCTTCTCGAGGTAGTGGCCGATGCCGGCGCCGGCGAGCCCGCCGACGGCCGCGCCGATCAGGGCCCCGCGGCCGCGCTTGTGGTCGTCGATCGCCGCGCCCGCGGCGGCGCCCGCCAGCGTGCCCAGCACCGCGCCCTGCACGCGCCTGTCGTCGACGGCGGTTCCGGTGTTGGTCGCGCAGGCGCCGAGCGAGCCCAGCAGCGCGACGACGATCAGCCCGGCGGACGCCCGGTGGAACGAACGGATCATCTCGGTTTCCTCCTCGCGGACGAGGGCTTGGATGCGCCGCGGCGAGCGGTATTCGCTCCGAGCGCGTGCGGCCCCTCGGGGCCGCCCTCCCTGGCCCCCTCTCCCCCGTCCGGAAGACGGGAGGATGACCGCCTTCCTCGAGCCGCGCCGCCCCCCAAGGGCGCTCGGACGCTGCGGCTGACACTTTCCGACCCCGTGCGCCACTGAACCATTGATAGCCCCATCCCTGGCGGGGCTTCTCAAGGGTGGAAGGCAGGGCTCGCTTCGGCGGGCCCTGCCTTCATTCCCGAGCGCCTCCCTCCCCCACCGGTCCCGCGGAGCTGCCGGTGTCGCGCGTGATGGGGGGTGCGCTGGTGGGCGTCGACGGCGTGCCCGTCGAGGTCGAGGTGCGGATCAGCTCGCAGCTGCCGCGCGTGGACGTGGTCGGGCTGCCCGAGGCGGCCGTGCGCGAGAGCGCGGCTCGCGTGCGCGCGGCGATCGCGGCGCTCGGGCTGACCTTCCCGGACCGCCGCGTGACGGTGAACCTCGCGCCGGCCTCGCTGCGCAAGTCCGGTGCGGGCCTCGACCTGCCGATCGCCGTCGGCATCCTGGCGGCGGCCGGCGCGCTCGACGTCGAGCGGCTCGGCGGGCTCGGCCTGCTGGGCGAGCTCGCGCTCGACGGGCGGGTACGCGGCGTGCGGGGCGCGCTCGCGCAGGTGCTGGCGCTCGGCGCCGCCGGCTGCACGCGCGTGGTCGCGCCAGCGGAGAACGGGGCGGAGGTCGCGCTCGCGCCGCGCGTCTGCGTCGGCCTCGCCGCGACGCTCGGCGAGGTGGTGGCGGCGCTGCGCGACGGGGTGCCGCTCGCCGAGCCGCCCGCCGCGGCCTTCACACCGCCCGCGTCGAGCGCGCCCGACCTCGCGCTCGTGCGCGGCCAGGACTACGCGCGGCGCGCGCTCGAGATCGCCGCCGCGGGCGGGCACGGGCTGTTGCTGCGCGGCGCGCCGGGCGCGGGCAAGACGCTGCTCGCTCGCGCGCTGCCGGGGGTGCTGCCCCCGCTCGAGCTCGACGAGGCGCTCGAGGTGACGCGCATCCGGAGCGCGGCGGGGCTCGTCGAGCCCGATGCGCCGCTCGCCGGCGAGCGCCCGTTCCGAGCGCCCCATCACTCCGCGAGCCGCGCCGGCCTGCTCGGCGGCGGGAGCCCGCCCGGACCGGGCGAGATCTCGCTCGCGCACCGCGGCGCGCTCTTCCTCGACGAGCTGCCCGAGTTCGATCGCCCCTCGCTCGAGGCGCTGCGGCAGGTGCTCGAGGACGGCGGCATCGCGCTGGCGCGGGCCGGGCGTCGGCTCTGGCTGCCCGCGCGCTTCCAGCTCGTGGCGGCCGCCAACCCGTGCCCGTGCGGCTGGTACCGCTCGGGCGCGCGCGACTGCCGCTGCGACGACTCGGCGATCGCGCGCTACGCCGCGCGCCTGTCGGGCCCGCTGCTCGACCGCATCGACCTGCACGTGGGCGTGCGTCCGGTGCCGTGGCGCGAGCTCGATGCCGCCGCGGAGCCGCGCGAGTCGAGCGCGGCGGTGCGCGCACGCGTGGTCGCGGCGCGCGAGCGCCAGGCCGCGCGCCTGGCAAAGCTCGGCCGCCGCACAAACGCGGAGATTCCGCTCGGCGCGCTCGAGGAGCTCGTCGAGGCCACCGCCGCGGCGCGGGCGCTGCTCGCGCGCGCCGTGGACCGCCTCGCGCTCTCCGCGCGCGCCGCGCACCGCGCGCTGCGCGTGGCCCGCTCCATCGCCGACCTCGCCGGCGAGCGCCGCGTGGACACGGACGCGATGGCCGAGGCGGTCGCCCTGCGCGCCGCCGAGTCCGGTCGCTGAGCGGGCGGCGGTGTCGGGTTTCGTGCACTCCGTCACCCGAAAGTTGTCACTTTTCCCCGAGGGGGAACGGCCGATCTGCGAAAGCCTACGTACTTCCAGGGGTTTCCGGAAAGCCCCGGGGCACCGAACGAATGGCACGGCCGATGCATCCAAGGTCGGTCAGGAAGAGGGTCCCATGGCCAGAAGCGCAGCACTCCGCAAGCTCCCGATCCACGAGCCCGCCACGCAGGGCGAGCCCGTCGAGACCACCCTGCTCGAGCTGGTGCAGACCATCGGCGAGCTCACCCAGGACGACCGCGAGGTCGTCGCCACCGTGATCGAGATGCTCCGCAACGGCCGGGTGCGTCTGATCGGGAACTTCCGCGGCCAGCGCATCGCGCTGGCTTGACCCCCTGAGCCGCGACCGGAATCCTCCCGGCCCGGGGGGATCCGGCCATGTCGGAGCAGCAGTCGCTCGCGTTCGCGGCGGCGGAGGTCGATGAGGGCGGCTCGGACTCGCCCCGTCGCAGCCGTCGCGCCCCCAAGTCCCGCACGCGCGCCACCGCGCAGGACATGGCGAAGAAGCAGCGGGACATCTCCGTCTCGGAGTTCTTCGCCAAGAACCGCCACCTGCTCGGCTTCGACAACCCGTCGAAGGCGCTCCTCACCACGGTCAAGGAAGGCGTCGACAACGCCCTCGACGCCTGCGAAGAGGCCGGCATCGCGCCCGACGTGCGCGTCGAGATCCACCAGCTCGACGAGACGCGCTTCCGCGTGGTGATCGAGGACAACGGCCCCGGCATCGTGAAGGCGCAGGTGCCGAAGGTGTTCGGGCGGCTGCTCTACGGCTCGAAGTTCCACCGCCTGCGCCAGAGCCGCGGCCAGCAGGGCATCGGCATCAGCGCCGCCGGCATGTACGGGCTGCTCACCACCGGCAAGCCGATCCGCATCGTCACCCGCACCGGCGAGAAGAAGCCCGCGCACCTGTTCGAGCTGGTGATCGACACCAAGACCAACGAGCCGGTCGTGAAGCGCGACGAGGAGTTCAAGTGGGATCGCCCGCACGGCACGCGCGTCGAGATCGAGCTCGAGGGCGCGTGGCGCGGCGGCCAGCACTCGGTCGACAACTACATCCGGCAGATCTCGCTCGCGAATCCCCACGCGCAGCTCGAGTTCCTGGGCCCCGACCCCGAGAAGACGAACGGCGTGGTGCTGTTCCCGCGCGTGACCGACGAGCTGCCGCCCGAGACCGCCGAGATCAAGCCGCACCCCTACGGCGTCGAGCTCGGCGTGCTGATGCAGATGTTCCGCGACACCGCGGCCCGCAACCTGCGCAGCTGCCTCCAGAACGACTTCTCGCGCGTCTCTGGCAAGATCGCCGACGAGATCTGCGAGCGCGCCCACGTGAAGAGCAGCCGCCGGCCGACCGAGCTGGCCCGCGAGGAGGCCGAGCGCCTCCACCACGCGATCCAGGCGACCAAGATCATGGCGCCCCCGACCGACTGCATCGCGCCGATCGGCGAGGAGCTGATCGAGCGGGCCCTGCGCGCCGAGGTGAAGGCCGACTTCTACGCCGCGGTGACGAGGCGCCCGATGGTGTATCGCGGCAATCCCTTCCTGATCGAGGTCGGCCTCGCGTACGGCGGCGACCTGTCCGCCGAGGAGTCCGTCACGGTCTTCCGCTACGCGAACCGCGTGCCGCTCCAGTACCAGCAGGGCGGCTGCGCGATCACCAAGGCCGTCACCGGCACCGATTGGAAGGCCTACCAGCTCCAGCAGCCGAAGGGCGCGCTGCCCGTCGGCCCGGCGCTCATGATGGTGCACATCGCGAGCGTCTGGGTGCCGTTCACCTCCGAGAGCAAGGAGGCGATCGCGCACTACCCGGAGATCATCAAGGAGATGCGGCTCGCGCTCCAGGAGTGCGGGCGCCGCGTCGCCATGCACATCCGCAAGCGCCGCCGCGACGCCGACGAGGCGCAGAAGCGCGCCTTCATCGTGAAGTACATCCCGCAGGTCGCGATCGGGCTCCAGGAGATCCTCGAGCTCAGCAACGTGCAGCGCGACGAGGTGATCACGCGGCTCACCGACGTGCTCGAGCGCAGCCGGGGGAATGGCTGATGGCCGCCAAGAAGAAGTCGACCGCCAAGAAGGCGACGGGCACCGTGGCGAAGGCGGCCTCGAGGCACGCGGAGGACGTGCGCGAGCGGAACAAGAAGCTCGACGCCGTGACCGTGAGCGTGATCAAGGACTCCGCGAGCGGCGTCCACCAGAAGATCCTGAAGAAGGGCAAGCCCGAGCTCGCCTTCCCGATCCGCTCGCTGCAGAACGTCTCCTACGCCACCGACAAGGGCTACTTCGAGATCGGGCGGCAGAAGAAGACGCGCACGCTCACCGTGAACACGGTGAAGAGCTTCGCGCAGACGCTGCGCATGATGGGCCTCAGCAAGCAGCTGGTCGAGACGAACGACTTCGCCACGAAGCGGGACGCGTACTACCAGAGCAAGAACTGGGAGGAGGCGCGCTTCGACGAGCAGACCGAGAGCGACGCCGTGATGGACGACATCGAGGCGATGTGCTCCGTCCGCGGCGTCTCCCGCGAGCAGCTCCGCTTCATCCCCGACGAGCACGGCGGCGCCGTCGCCGGCAACCTGATCGTGCTCGACCCCGACCGCGAGACGGGCGTGGTGGAGCGCATCGACTGCACGCGCTTCGGCTCGGGCGCCTACTCGATTCCCTCGAGCGTCGAGCACCTCTCCTTCGAGACGGACGCGAAGTTCGTGCTCGCGATCGAGACCGGCGGCATCTTCCAGCGCCTCCAGAGCCACAAGTTCTGGCAGACGTCGAACTGCATCCTGGTCTCGATGGCCGGCGTGCCCACGCGCGCCACGCGCCGCTTCATCCGCAAGCTCAGCGACGAGTGCCGGATTCCCGTCTACGCTTTCGTGGACTGCGACCCGTACGGCATCTCGAACATCTACCGCACGCTCAAGGTGGGCTCGGGCAACGCCGCGCACCTGTCGCAGTTCTTCTGCGTGCCGCAGGCGCGGTTCCTCGGCGTCACGCCGGCGGACATCCGCGAGTACCGGCTGCCGACGCACCCGCTGCTCGACGTGGACATCAAGCGCGCGCGCGACGCGCTCAAGAACGACCCCTTCTTCAAGACGCACAAGCCGTGGCAGAAGGCGATGGCCGACCTGCTCGAGATGGGCGTGCGCGCGGAGCAGCAGGCCCTCGCGAAGTGGGGGCTCAACTACGTGATCGAGGAATACCTGCCGCGGAAGCTCGCGAACCCGGCGCAGTTCCTGCCCTGACAGGCGCCCCGAGAGCGATCCAGCACCCAGGGCAGCAGCCCTCCCGCGACGCGGATCTCAGCTGTCGTGACTTCGCTCGCCTTCGGCTCGCTGCGCGCTTCGCTTGCTCACCCGCCCGTGAGCTGCCGCAGCATGCTCGCCGAGTCGAAATAGACGCGCTCGCAGACGATGCCGTCGCCGTCGCCCTCGAACAGGAACAGCGCGGTCATGCGCACGCGGAAGCTCTTGCCGGTGGGCGCGACGCCCGCGAGCGGGCCGCGGTGCGTGCCGAGCAGCCAGAACTCGACGATCACCGCGTCGTCGCTCTGCCGCAGCGAGATCAGCTCGTTGCGCTGGTCGGGGAAGGCGCTGCGCGTGTCCTTGAAGTACTGGCGCACGGCCGCGTCGCCGTCGTGGACCTGGCCGGTCGGGATGATCTCGTAGCGGGGGTGGGCGAAGGTGCCCATCACCGTCTCGAAGTCGTGGGTGTTCTCGGACTCCATGTGACGGCGCACGGTGGCCTCGCGCCGCGCCTGAAGATCCTGCATGGCTCCTCCGAAGTGTTCGCCGCCCGACGCGAGGTAGGCGCGCTCCGCGGCGGTCGGGAGGCGACCGAGGAGCGCGTTGCGATGGGGGAAGCGCCCGAAGCGGGCGATCACGTCGCGATGCCGCCGGGCGAAGCCGGCCCAGCTCGCGAGCGTGGGCCGCAGGTGCCCGGGCGCCCGGGCCTCGAGCGCCTCGAACGAGGCGACGCTGCGCGCCTGGCAATCCACGCGCTCCGCGTGCTCGAACGGCAGGTAGAGGAAGCCCGCCGCCAGCGGATGCAGCTTCGCGTCGAAGCCGGCGTCGAGCGCCGTGCTCGTCGCCTCGAGCGCGAGGCCGTCGTACGCGAAGCTGCGCGCGCTGCCGCGGAACAGGTTGCGCGGGAGCTGGTCGAGGGCGAGGACGAGCGCCAGCGCCGAACGCGGTGCAGCGAGCCAGTCGGCCAGCGCCCCGCTCGCGGCGAGGTCCGGCAGCTCGCTGAAGCGGGCGCGGATCTCGCGGTCCATCTCGGCGCCCCCTTCGAACCAGAGGCGCTCGCGCTCGGCCACGGCATTCGGCGAATCGAGGTCCGGCCCGAGCCAGAACGCGAGCAGCTCCTCGGGGCTCGCGCTCATCGCCCGTCCCACGTCGCGACGATCTCGTCGCGCTTCGCCTTCCGCGCCACGAGCTCGAGCCGGATGCCGTCGGGGTCCGAGAAGAAGGTGGCGTAGTAGTCCGGGTTGTACTCCGGGTAGAGGCGCGGCGCGCTCGCGGCGACGCCGAGCCCGCGCAGCTTCGCGAAGGCCGCGTCGACGGCCTTGTCGTCGCGCAGCTGGAGGCAGAGGTGGTGGAGGCCGGGCGCGTAGGGATCGTGCCGCGCGGCGGCGGCGTGCGCCGGGCGGATCGAGAGCTGGAGCGCGCGATTCCAGTAGTGGGCGTGGGGCTCGCCGCCGATCGGCTCCTCCGCGCGCCGGAAGCCGAGCGCGCCCAGCACCGCGTCGTAGAAGCGCGTGGCGCGCGCGAGGTCCGACACGGTGAGGTACGCGTGATCGAGGCCGATCACCTCGACGTCGGCCTCGGGCGCGCCTTCGAGGCGGCTCCGCGCGAACTCCGGCCAGCGCGGCTCCGGCCGCCACCAGCGCAGGCGCTCGCTCGCCCAGGTGTGGTCCACCGGCGGACAGCGCGCCGGCTCGTCGAGGCTCGCCGTCGTGACGTCGACGCCCTGCGCATACGCCTCGTGCTGGTAGGTGAGCGGGGTGCCGCAGCGCCCGCAGAAGCTCCGCACCACGGGCTCCGAAGAGCGGTAGCGCAGCGGCTCGCCGCGCGTGAAGGCGAAGGCGTCGGTCGGGAACGTGACCCAGGCGACGGCGGGCGCGGCGGAGGCGCGGCGGCAGCTCGCGCAGTGGCAGAGCGTGGCGGAGCTGGCCGCGCCCGTCGCGCGGTAGCGCACCGCGCCGCACAGGCAGCCGCCCTCGAAGCTCTCCTGCACGCGCCTCACTTCCTCGTGGCGAGAGCGCATCCTAAGCTGTGTGCTTCCCGATGTCGACGCGCATCACGCTCTACGGCGCCGCGATCACCCCGTACACGATCAAGGTGGCGCGCGCGCTCCACTGGAAGGGGCTGCCCTTCACGCTCGTCGAGCCCAGGAGCGCGGAGGACTTCCGGCGCTGGAGCCCGGCGAACGGGCTGCTGCCCGTCCTCGATCTCGACGACACGCGCGTGCAGGACTCGGCCGCGATCCTCGACCTGCTCGAGCAGCGCTTCCCGACGCCCCCGCTGCTCGCGTCGGACCCGACGGTCGCGCGCGAGCAGCGCCACCTCGAGCAGTGGGTGGGCGAGACGTTCTTCTTCCACCTGATCCGCTGGGTGCGCTCGCGCGTGGGTGACGCGGAGCGGCCGGCCGACGGCCTCGGCCCGATGATGCGCCTCGGCCTGATCGGACCGAACGGGCAGCTGCGCCCCGAGGTCTTCGACCCGGCGCGTGGCGGCATCGGGCCCGACTTCGACAGCGCGGTCGGCGAGCTGGTGAAGCTGCTCGGCACGCGCGACTGGTTCTTCGCCGACCAGCTGAGCCGCGGGGACCTGGCGGTGTACGGCGCGCTCCAGGGCTTCGTGCACGACCGCTATCCGGGCGGCCGCGCGCTGCTCCGTTCGCGTCCGTCGCTGTGGCGGCACAGCGAGCGGGTCGAGGCCGCGACCTTGCCGAAGCCCGGCGCCTAGAAGTCCTCTTCCAGGTCGATCTCCTCGTCCGTGCTGCCCTTCGCGACCTTGAGCGGCGCCTTGCAGTAGGCGCAATAGACGGTGTCGCCCCGGCGCTCGTCGCCGTCCATGGGCACGTCGGCGTTGCAGATCGGGCAGGAGGCTTCGCGCACGGGGGACGTGTCGTCGGATCCGTCCCCGAGCTTGAATCAGGCGCCGAGCGCGCGCGCCGCCCGGGCCGTGTCGCGCGGCTTGACCCAGAGGATCATGCCGAAGCGGCCCCGCCCCGCCGTGACGGCGTCGACGGCCGTCACGTTCACGCCGCGCTTCGCCAGCTTCGCGAGCTGGCGCTGCACGGCGCCGACCCGGTCCCTGCCCTGGATCAGGAAGCCGCGCTTCGCGGCCGAGAGCTTCCAGCCGTGCGCCTTCGCGACGCGGCGCAGCTTCCCGACCTGGTCGGTGACGAGGTCGAGCTGCGAGCGCCCGCCGCGGTCCGGGAAGCCCGTGAAGGCCTGGAGGCTCACGCCGGCGTCGGCCACCGCCTTCAGCACCGCCGCCGCCTGCCCGGTCCGGCTCGGCACCTTGATGTCGACGTAGGTGACTTTCTTCGCTGCCATGGTTCCTCCGGTTGGCGCCCGTCGTGCGCGTCGCGGCAGCGGCAGCTAGCGGAGCGTGCGATCTCGCTTCTGGCAGTCGGGGCAGTGGCCGTAGAGCTCGTGTCGATGCCGCAGCAGCCGGAAGCCGTAGCGCTTCACGATGTCCTGCTGCGCCTGCTCGATCATGTCGCATTCGAACTCGACGATCTTCCCGCAGCGCGTGCACACCAGGTGATCGTGGTGCTCGTGCTCGATCTCGAAGCGGGTGACCCCGTCGTCGAAGTGGCGCTCGCTCGCGAGGCCCGCCTCGCAGAGCAGCTTCATGGTGCGATAGACGGTCGTGTAGCCGATCTGCGGGTGCTTCTCGCGCACGCGCTGATACAGCTCCTCGCTCGTGATGTGGCCGTGCACGCCGAGGAACACCTCGAGGATCGCCTCGCGCTGCTTGGTGTGCTTGAGGCTATGACCCTCGAGATAGTCGGCGAGCGCCTTGTGCTCGAGGTCGTGCGACATGAGGGGACCGTAAGAGATGGGGTGGACGGGATCAACGGGCCGGTGACGCCGCGAGCAGGGCCCGCAGATTCTCGGCCGCGGCGCGATTGTCGCAGTCGAGAGCGACGGCGCGCTCGTACGCGGAGCGCGCCTCGTCGGGGCGGCCCGCCGCGGCGTAGGCGAGGCCGAGGTGGTTGTGCACCTCCGAGCGCTCGGGCGCGAGCGCCGCGGCCTGCTCGAGCTCGGCGACCGCCGTGGCCGCGTCGCCACGGTCGAGCGCCGCGTTGCCCGCCTCGAAATGGCGGTAGCCGTCGAGGCTGGCGCAGCCGAGCCCGACACAGAGCGCGAGGAGGGCGATCCGGATCACGCCCGCAGCCTAGCAGCCGCGTCAACCGAGCTTGAGGCGCGCCACCACCGGCAGGTGATCCGAAGCCCAGCGCGCGGCCGCACTCTCGTGCGCGGCCACCTGCTCGATCGTGGCGCCGCGCGCATAGACGCGGTCGAGCGCGAGGATCGGGCGCGCCGCAGGGAAGGTGCGCGGCCAGTCGATCTCGTCGTCGCCCGCGAGCTCGCGCTCGAGCGTGCGCGTGGCCTTGCAGCGCCGCCAGGCGTTCATGTCGCCGAGCAGCACCACGGTGCCCTGGAGCTGCGGGTGCCCGAGGATCGAGTCCACCTGGAGACGGCGGGTGCGGTCCACGAGCGCGAGGTGCGTGGCGACGACGGAGAGCTGCCCGGCCTCGCTCTGGAACTGCGCGGCCACCGCGGAGCGGCGCTCCATGCGCGAGAACGAGAGATCGAGCGAGAACACGCTGGTGATCGGCCAGCGCGAGAGGATCGCGTTGCCGATCTCGCCGCGCCGGTGCACGCGCGTGGCGACGAACGCCATGTGCAGGTGCATGGCGTCCGCGAGCCGCGCGAGCGGATCTTCCTCGTCGAAGGGCCGCAGCACCTCCTGCAGGGCGATCACGTCCGCGTCGAGCTCGGAGATCACGAAGCCTGCCCGCGCGGCGTCGGGCGCGCTCGCGCCGTTGAGGCCCGCCCAGCGGTGCACGTTGTAGGTAGCCGCCTTGAAGGTGCGCCCCATGCGCTTCTGCGGGCGCGGCAGGCTCGGCGCCTTCACCACCGCGAGGTAGGGGATCGCGGCCGCGAGCGCCTCGCGGCGCTCGAGCCGGCGCTCGCGCTCCTGGCGCGCCTCGTCCCGGCTGCGCCGGCGGGGATCCGCACCCTGGTCGGTCATCTTCCGAGTCATCGGCTCCTGCGCGGTGGGAATGAACCCCCGCCGAAGCGACGAACGATAGCGACCGGAGCGGGGTGGACTGTGACGGCGCGCCGGCCCAAGGCGACGTGCCGGCCGGTCGATAGGCTCCGAGCATGGGAAGAAGGCCGCGAACTCCTCGCGCGGAACGCCGTTCGGGCGCCCGCGAGGCCGCCGGCGCGCTCGTGCGCGCCGCGGCCCGCGCGCGCGAACGCGCGCCGCTGTCCGCGGCGGCCTACGCGCGCGCCGTGCGCGCGCTCGGCCGCCAGCGCGGCCGCCCGCTCGCCTTCCCCATCCTGATGGGCGGCCCCGCGGACGGCGCCCACGTGCGCCTCGCGGACGGCCGCGTCGTGCTCGACTGGATCGGCGGCATCGGCGTCTACGCGTTCGGCCACGGCGACGCCGATCTGCTCGAGACCGCGGCGACTGCCGCGGCCGCGGCGCCCGTCTTCCAGGGCCACCTGCTGCCGGGCCTCGAGCAGCTCGCGCTGGGCCGACTCCTGCTCGCGCACGCGGCGCCGCGCCTGCGCCACGTCTGGCTCTCGCTCTCCGGCGCGATGGCGAACGAGAACGCGCTCAAGCTGATCTGGCAGAAGCACGCGCCCGCCGACCGGATCGTGGCCTTCGCGCACGGCTTCGCCGGCCGCACCACCACCCTGGCCGAGATCACGGACAAGCCGGCCTTCCGCGAGGGCCTGCCGCTGCGGGGCATCGCGCTGCATGTGCCCTACTTCGACCCCGGCGCGCGCGATCCCGTTGCCGAAAGCGTGGCCGCGCTCGACGCGCACCTCGCGCAGCACCCGGGCCGCGTGGCCGCGATGCTGTTCGAGCTCGTGCAGGGCGAGGGCGGCATCCGCACGGCCCCGCGCGAGTTCTTCGTGGCCCTGATGGAGCGCTGCCGGGCCGCCGGCGTCGCGGTCTGGGTGGACGAGGTGCAGACCTTCGCCCGCACCGGCGAGCTGTTCGCGCACCGGACGCTCGGCCTCGAGCGCTGGGTGGACGTCGTGACCGCCGGCAAGGCGCTGCAGGGCAGCGCGGTGCTCTTCCGCCCGGCGTACAACCCGAAGCCCGGGCTCGTCTCGGGCACCTACGCGGGCGCGACGGTGGGGATGGCCGTCGGGGCGCGCATGATCGAGCGGCTCGACGAGGGCGGCTTCCTGGGGCCGGACGGCCGCATCGCGCGTCTCGGCAACCGCGTGAAGCGGCGCCTCGCGAAGCTCGCGCGCGCCCTGCCCGGCGCCGTCGCCGACGCCGACGGGATCGGCGCGATGTGGGCCTTCACCGCCTTCGACGGCGGCTCCGCCGCGGTGGACGGCGTGATCCGCGCGGCCCTCGAAGAGGGCCTCCTCGTGTTCAGCGCGGGCGCGCAGCCGAGCCGAGTGCGGCTGCTGCTGCCCGTGAACACCAGCGACGCCGAGCTCGCGGAGGGCTTCGCGGCGCTCGAGCGCGCGCTCCGGCGCGTCGCGGCCGAACGGGGGGCGCGATGCTGATCCTGCGCCCCGTCGCCGCCGAGGACCTCGACGACCTGCTCGAGCTCGCCGCGCAGCTCGACTCCGTCAACCTGCCGAGCGACCGCGAGTTCCTGACCGAGCGCATCGCGCGCTCGCAGCACTCCTTCGCCAGCGCCTACGGCCGCGAGCGCGGCGACTGGCGCCGCTGCGAGTACGTGTTCGTGCTCGAGGACCTCGCGGCGCGGCGCTGCGTCGGCACCTCGCTGATCCTCGCCAAGAACGGCCGGCCCGAGGCGCCGTACTACTGGCTCGAGGTGTCGAGCGAGGAGCGCTTCTGCCCGGACCTCGAGAAGCGCTTCGTGCACCGCAAGCTCCGCCTGCGGTCGACCGTCGACGGCCCCACCGAGGTCGGCGGCCTGATCCTCGATCCGGAATACCGCGCGCACCCGCAGAAGTGCGGGAAGGCCCTCTCGATCGTGCGCTTCGCGTTCATCTCTGCGCACCCCGAGCGCTTCGAGCGCCAGCTCATCGCCGAGATGCTCTCGCCCT
>Ga0187892_10002277_pt1 | contig 39415 bp, 40 predicted proteins | sample MA1701073metaG_FD_139345 | JGI IMG/M metagenome (GOLD analysis project Ga0187892, IMG submission 139345) | Bio-ooze microbial communities from a basaltic lava cave in the Kipuka Kanohina Cave System on the Island of Hawaii, USA - MA170107-3 metaG ... | reverse complement strand
GTGGAGTCGCCGCCCCCGGAGCCGAGGTCGGTGGGCTGGGTGACGGAGTCCCCCGAGGCGCCGCCCGAGCCCGCCCCGTTCCCGCCGTTCCCGCCATGTCCGCCGCCGGCGCCGGGGTTGCCGCTCGCGCCGGCGCTTGGTCCTGTCACCGGCCCATACCCCTGCCCGTCACCGTTCAGGTTCCCCAATACGGTGATGTTATCGGACTGGAGCACCACCTGTCCGGTCCCGATGCTCGAGGCGACGGTGACCGTCACCCCGCTATTAATGGTAAGCGTCCCGGAGAAGGTATAGGTCCCCGCGTCGTAACTGCACGAGGACGAGATGGTGACGTCAGTGCCCGAGGTGGGGCAGGTGGTCACCGCGATCCGGAGCTTCCCCGAGAACGCGAAAAGACCCGCTACGGCGAGCGTCGCGACCGTAAAGAGTACTTGCGAGCGCTTCATGAATATCCGTCTCCAGCGCATACGGTAAGTATACCGCACGCGCCAGCGATACGGATATCATACCAGCGTCGCGGATGAGAGGGTATCTTTCTCTTCCCTAAACCGCATGAGCCGCACGCCCTGCGTGGCGCGGCCGATGGCGCGGATCGATTTGAGCGCCGTGCGGATCACCTGCCCCTTGCCAGAGATGGCGACGATATCCCGCTCGTCCTTGGCCGAAACTACAAACCCGGTCACCACCTCCCCGGTTTTCGTGGTCACCTCCGCGGTCTTTATCCCGGTCCCGCCGCGGCCCTGGAGCCGGTACTCCTTAAGGTTGGTGCGCTTGCCAAAGCCGTTCTCCATGACGACTAAGAGCTCGAGGAGGTCTTTCTTCACCTCCACCGACGAAACGACGTCCACCCCCACCACGTAGTCGCCGCGCCGGAGTCGCATCCCGCGCACCCCGGAAGCGGCGCGGCCCATCGGACGCACGTCCCGCTCCTCGAAACGGATGGACATCCCTTTCCCCGTCACGATCACGATCTCATCCTTCCCGGTGGAGGGACGCACGTACTCGAGCGTGTCCTTGTCCCGAAGCTTTAAGGCGATGAGGCCGGAACGCCGCACCGACTCGAACTCCGTGAGCTCGGTCTTTTTGATCACCCCGTCGCGAGTGACCATGACGAGGTACTTGGCGTCCGGCATCTCGGAGATGGGGATCACCTCGGTCACCTTCTCGCCCGGCGCGAGCTGGAGGAAGTTAACGAGCGCCTGCCCCTTCGCGGTGCGCGAAGCGGCGGGCACGTCGTAGGCCTTGAGCTGGAACACCCGCCCGCGCGAGGTGAAGAAGAGCACGTCCGCGTGCGTATTGGTCGAGAAAAGCTGTTCGACGACGTCCTCTTCCTTGGTCTCCACGCCCTTCACCCCTTTGCCGCCCCGGCTCTGGCTCCGGAAGGTGTCCGGCGGCACGCGCTTCACGTAGCCGTCGCGGGTGACGATCATGATGGTGGGCTCGTTCGGGATGACGTCCTCCATGGAGAACTCCTTTACGCCGTGCGCCATCACCTGCGTGCGCCGTTCGTCGCCAAACTTGTCGCGGAGCGCGACCGTCTCGTCGCGGACCACGCCCAGTATGCGCTTGGGGGAGGCGAGGATGGCGGTGAGCTCCTTGATGATCTTCTGCTTCTCGGCGAGCTCGGTCTCCACCTTGAGCCGCTCCAAGTTCGCGAGCTGTTGGAGCCGCATCTCGAGGATCGCGACCGCCTGCGGTTCGGTGAGCTTGAAGGATTTGATGAGGTTCGCGCGCGCCTCATCCTTGTCCGCGGACTTCTTGATGGTGGCGATCACCTTGTCGATATGAAGGATGGCGATGGAGAGCCCCTCCAAGATGTGGGCACGATCCTTGGCACGGGCGAGCTCGTATTCGGTGCGCTTCCGGACCATCACCTGGCGATGCTTGAGGTACTCCTCAAGGAGCGTTTTGAGGTTCAGCACCCGTGGCTGCAAACCGTCCACGAGCGAGAGCATGTTGATATGGAAGGTCTCCTGTAGCTCCGTGAGCTGGAACAGGCGGTTCAGCACCTTCTTGGGGTAGGCGTCCTTCTTCAGTTCGATCACGACCCGCACGCCGGCTTTGGACGATTCGTCGCGGATGTCGCGTATCCCCTCGATCTTCTTGTCGCGGACGAGCTCCGCGATCTTCTCCAAGAGCGCCGCCTTGTTCACCTGGAACGGCACCTCGGTCACCAGTATCCGGTACGCTCCGTTCTTCTCTTCGACGATCTCGGTTTTCGCGCGCATGACGACAGGGCCCCGTCCGGTCACGTACGCCTGCAGGATCTCCTTCTTGTTGTAGATGATCCCCCCGGTCGGGAAGTCGGGGCCGGTCACGTGCGCGGTGAGGTCCTCCACCGTGCACTCCGGCTCGTCGATCACCTGTAGAATCGCGTTCGTGATCTCGGTGAGGTTATGCGGCGGTATGGAGGTCGCCATGCCGACCGCGATGCCGACTGTGCCGTTTAAGAGGAGGTTGGGAAATTTCCCCGGGAGCACGAGCGGCTCCTTATGCGAGCCGTCGTAGTTGGGGCCGAAGGGGACCGTCTCCTTCTCGATGTCGAAGAGGAGCTCCTCGGCGATCGGCGAGAGCTTCGCCTCGGTGTATCGCATCGCCGCCGCGCCGTCGCCGTCCATGGAACCGAAGTTCCCCTGACCGGTCACGAGCGGGTAGCGCAGGGAGAAATCCTGCGCCATGCGCACCATGGCGTCGTACACCGACTGGTCGCCGTGCGGGTGGTACTTACCGAGCACCTCCCCCACCACGGTGGCCGACTTGCGGAACTTGGCCCCCGGACGGAGCCCCATGGACCACATCGCGTAGAGGATGCGCCGATGCACGGGCTTTAACCCGTCGCGCGCGTCGGGGAGCGCGCGCGCGACGATCACCGACATCGCGTAGTCGAGGTACGACTCCTGCATCTCCACGGTGATCGGCCGCTGGTCTATCCTGCCGATCGCGAATTCCTTTGGCTGCGTATTCGCCATGTGATCAGTCTGAAGCTTCGGAAGGGTCGGGTCGGGTCGGCGCGGGAGCGAGGGTCGCGGCCTCGAGCTTGGTGCGCATCACCTCGATCGTCGCCTCCTCAAGCGCCTGCGCTTCGATGGCCGCCGAGAATGAGGCGACGCTCTCTTCGAGCGTGCGCTCCATCGCGCGCAGATCGGCGACCGCATCGGTCGCCGCGCCGGAGAACGACGAGAAGATCCCCTGGAGCGCCGGGTCGGCTCTGAGCGTGCGGGAGATGCGGGTCCGGAGCGTGAGCGCCCACGCGGCGACAAGCGTCGCCATGACGGGAACGGTGATGAACCAGATGAGATGACGGCGGTCGCGCATACTATTCGAGCTCCATGACGACGACCCGCATCTCCTCGGTCGGGAGGTCCTTCTTGGTGAGCTTGAGCTTGGCCGTGCGTTCGGGCTTTGCCGCGGCGATCTCCTTAAGGAACCGATCCACGGATTCGCGCTTGTCCTTGAGGCCGGGGATCGCGTAATGCATGGGAATGACGATGCGCGGCTCAAGCGCGGAGACGAGCTCGACCGCCTCTTTGGCGCCAATGGTGGGTCCGCCGCCCACCGGGAGCATGAGGATATCGATATCCTCGAGCGCGGCGCGCTGGGCGTCCACGATGGGGGTCCCGAGGTCCCCCAAATGCGCCACCGAGAGGTCGCCGACCTCAAAACGATAGAGGGTGGTGAACCCGCGCTCTGCCCCCCCCGCAGGATCGTGAGGCGCAGCGATCCCGTAGATGAAGAGGCCCCCTACCTCATACTCGCCGGGCGCATCCACCACCATGAGCGGCTTCTCCCCGGCCGCCTTCACCGCGGCGACGTTGTTGTGGCCAAGGTGGTCGTGCGAAACGGTCACCACGTCCGCGGCGAGCGCGCGGGAGAGCTTCAACCCGACCGAGGGGTCGAACGGATCGGTGACGAGGTTAGCGACCGCGTCCCCGTGCTTCGCCTCTATCGAAAAGCAGGAGATGCCGTGCCAACTGATGGTGAGGGAGGCGGCCATTCGGGCAAAAAAATACGCTCTTTCGAGCTCCCAACGTATCACGCACGGATCGGTTTGGCAACGGAGAACGGGGGGTCGGTGGATTGACGTTCCGGCCGTTCCTTGGTAGTTTTGCGCTCCGGTTCCTTCCCTATTCCCCTGGCGCCTGAAGAAAGGATGCTCCCATGGCCAAGCGATCCGTGACCGCCGTGCTCCTCTGTAGCGTGCTCGGTAACGTCATACTGATGGTCGCCTACACCCGCGTCCACCGTCGCGAGATCGACCGCGTCGCGCGTCTCGTCGCCGAGGTCGAGGCGTGGATGCCCGCCGCGCAGGCGTTCGGCCGCGAGCGGCGGCTCGTCGAGGATCGCGCCACCCTCGCCCGCGCGCTCACCCCGTTCCTCACCGAACTCCAAGAGGCGTGCCGCGGCGGCGACGGGGACTCCTGTGCCGCGATCGCGATGATCGAGGACGAGATCGTCTCGAACCGCGGTGAGCTCGGCATTGGCCCCACGCGATGACGCGACGAACGCCGATGCACGCACACGGTCCGGACCCGAAGGTCCGGACCGTTCTTAATAATAAAGAAGAACGGCCGGTGCGGCTCCGGCCGTTCTAGCGATCCCCGCCCACCGGCATCAGCTCATCTTCGAACAGGTGCCGTTCCGTGCATCCGCCCGACCGCATGCGGAGTGCCGCTACGGCCACCATGCGTCGGTGCGTCCCGTCGGTCACCGACGGGACAAGGCGAGACGGCGCGTCGAGGAGCTCAAACCGGTTCTCCTCCTCGGTGCCGTCGGGGAAATCCCGATAAAAGAAGAGCGAACGTACCACGTCCCCGGGCCTCAATCGCGCCGCGGGGGCTCCCAGGCGGCCGCAGAGCGTCGCCTGGGCGCGGGATCCGTACTCCTTGCCGCAACGGGCGCACGGGTACCCTTTCCTCTCTCGCATGGAGCACCTCCTTCCGGACCGACGTCTCTTATTCCATGATGTCTATATAATATTGTATCTCCCGCCGGACGTCCTCGACCGAGGGCGCGCGCTCGAGGTAGCAGAACCCCTGCTCGAAGGTGCGCGCCTTGTCGAGGATCTCGGGCGCCCATTTAGGGGAGCGCGAGGCGAGCGCACGGAGCTCCGCGATCTTCTCGCGGATCGCCGCAAGCTTCTTCCGGTGCGATTCCACGAGGCCCTCGAACTCCTCCTTCCCCGCGCCGGCGATCCTGCCCTCGAGTTCGGCATTGACCGCATCGTGGGCCGCAAGCTCCGCGTGGACGATCTCGGCCCGAAGGTCGGTGTCGAACGACTCGAACTTCGCCCCCTGCCGCACGTCCTCCACACCCCCGCCTTCCCCAAGGAATCGGTCGAACGCCTCCTGCGCGCGCGGCGAGAGCTTTTCACGCACGAGCGCGCGCTCGCGCTCCTCGCCGTGCGCCCGGTGGAACTCCTCGTACGCCTCGCGGAACGGCCATATCTCGCCGCCGTAGGTGATAAGCGCGGACTCAATCTCCTCCTGCGTCGCGTCGGGGTTCCGCTCGAACTCATTCAATTTCCCGTCCATCACCTGGTGCCGCTCCTGGGGGAACACGCCCGGCATCGCGTGGATGACGTTCCGGAGGAGATCGATGGTCGCCTGGAAGGGGTGCGGCATATCCCTACTATATAGGAAGCGCGGGCGGTTCGGCGGGGGGCTCCGCTCCCGTGTCCGATCCGGCGTCCGGGACCCATTCGGACGCCGACCGTTCTGGAGGGGGCGCGCTTGGAGCGTGGGGAGCGGGTTCGGGCGTGTCCGCCACCTCACGAGACGATGCGCCGGGCGCTGGCGGTAGCTCGTCGTGCGGCACCACGCGCCCTCCGGTGCGCGTCACCTGCGACGGGGTGAGGCGCGAGGGGCCGATCCCCAGGCTCCGCTCCACCTCTTTCTTATCCGCCTGTTTCGGCGCCTCGTCGCCACGGGCGCGGTCGAGCACCTTGCCCTCATTCCGCTCCTCTTCCCTCAGACGGTCCTGCAGCATCCGCCGTCCCCCTTCGCGTATCTTCTCCTGACGCTCTGCCTTCTGCTCACGCGCCGTGGGTCCTTGCTCCTCGGGCGTCATCACCTTCTGGAGCACGTGTTTGGCGGTCTCGCCGCGTGCATGGAGATCGGCCTTGAACACCGACCTGTCCTTGAGCCGCTGCACCAATTTGCGCGCCTCGGTCGCGGAGAGCTTCCCGTAGGATCCCTTCACCCCCTTAATGCCGAACTCCTTGGCGGCCTCGAAGGCCTGCTTGCGGCGGGCGAGGGGGACGTTCTTCGCGATCGCCTTCGCGAGGTCCCTGCGGTTCACGGTCGGTCCGATCCCCTTCATACGCCCCCAGTATAGCAAATATCTCGAGCGGTCGGCGGGTTTTGACAACCCGGCCGCCCTCCGCTATGCTCCCGTAGTCTCTTATTCATCCCCGCACGCAGGGGGCTCCCACCGGGGGGCTATTGACACCGTTATGGAAGCTACCAAACAGACGCTTGATCAACTCCTCGAAGATAAGTCATTCCTCCAAATCCCCAAAGTCGGGGAGATCGTCAAAGGGGCGATCGTCGCCATCACCAGGAACGAAGTGAAGATAGACATCCCCGGATTCCGCACCGGGGTGGTCCGCGGACCGGAACTGCACGACGAGTCCGGGGTCTACGACGAACTCCACATGGGCGACCAGGTGGAGGCGACCGTCATGGAGCTCGAGAACGAGAACGGGGACCTCGAACTCTCGTTCCGCTTCGCCGGCTCGATCCGTGCATGGGAAAAGCTCCGCGAGCTGCAGGCCTCGGGCGAAAAGCTCGACGTCCGCATCCTCGAGGCGAACAAGGGCGGGATGCTCGTGCGGGTCAATAACGTCCAGGGGTTCCTCCCCGTCTCCCAGCTCTCGCCAGACCACTACCCGCGCGTCTCGGGCGGCGAGAAGAGCAAGATACTGGAAAAGCTCCGCACCTACGTGGGGCAGGACTTCACCGTCCGCATCATCGACGTGAACGAGAACGACCGTAAGCTCATCGTCTCGGAGAAGGTGATTTGGGAGGAGGATCAGCGCGAGGTGCTCGCCCGCTACGAGGTGGGCGCGACAGTGGAGGGCGATGTGGTGGCGCTCGCGGACTTCGGCGCATTCATCCGCTTCGACGGCCTCGAGGGGCTCGCACACATCAGCGAGCTCGCCTGGCAACGCATCGATCACCCCCGCGACGTGCTCGCGATCGGCCAGAAGGTGCGCGCGCAGATCATCAACATCGAGGGCTCTAAGCTTTTCCTCTCCCTCAAACGTCTGGTGGACGACCCGTGGAAGAACGTCGCCGACCGCTACCACGTGGGTCAGATCGTCCGGGGGAAGATCATCAAATCCAACCCCTTCGGCTTCTTCGTCGAACTCGACTCTGACATCCACGGACTCGCGCACATCTCGGAGCTCTCCCGCGCCCCGGTCCGCGACCCTCTTGAGGTCGCCAAGATCGGCGAAGAGCGCGCCTGGAAGATCGTCTCCATCGAGCCGGAACAGCACCGCCTCGGCCTGTCACTCAAAGCGCTCGAACCCGACGCCCCTGCTCCTGCCAAGGCCGGGGGGCCCGCAGCGGCCGCGGAACCTCTCCCGAGCAACGTCGAGGGAGACAGCGCGGCCGCCTGACGATATACTTATAGAAGCCCCACGGGGCTTCTATAACGTTTTGCAGTATCCATGAAACCGAACCTCAAGAACACGCTCATCTTCCTTATCGCCCTCCTCGCGCTCGGGCTCGTCTTCTCGTCGGTGAACCTCGATCCGAATAAGCCCATCCCCGTCGACCTCGCGAGGGTCGCCACCCAGGTGAGCGAGGACCAGGTGGAGTCGGTGAGCATCCGCGAGAGCCGCCTCACCGTGACCTTGAAGGACGGTACCAAGGAGACCGCGACCAAGGAGCCGAACGAATCATTCACCGCGCTCATGGCGAACCTCGGGGTACCCGAGGACAAGCTCCGCGCGGTAGTCATCCGCGTCGAGGAGGAGGGCGCCGTGGGCGCTTGGCTCGGCGTGCTCATCCCCATCCTGCTTCCCGTCATCATCATCGCCGCCATCATCTTCTTCATGATGCGTCAGGTGCAGGGCCAGAACGTGCGCGCCATGACCTTCGGGCAATCGGGGGCGCGTGAATTTGGGAAGGACGAGAAGCACCGGCTCAAGTTCGCCGACGTCGCCGGGGTCGCCGAGGCAAAGGAAGAGCTCATGGAGGTGGTCGAGTTCCTCAAAAGCCCCAAGAAGTTCGTCGCGGTCGGCGCCAAGATCCCCAAGGGGGTGCTCCTCATGGGCCCGCCGGGTACCGGGAAGACGATGCTCGCCCGCGCGGTCGCGGGAGAGGCGAACGTCCCCTTCCTCCACATCTCCGGGTCGGAATTCGTCGAGATGTTCGTGGGCGTGGGAGCGGCGCGCGTGCGCGACCTCTTCGCGCGCGCGAAAAAAACCGCGCCCTGCATCGTCTTCATCGATGAGATCGACGCGGTCGGTCGCCAGCGCGGCGCCGGGCTGGGCGGCTCCCACGACGAGCGCGAGCAGACGTTGAACCAGATCCTGGTGGAGATGGATGGGTTCGACCCCACCATCGGGGTGATCGTCATGGCCGCCACCAACCGGCCGGACGTGCTTGATCCGGCGCTCCTCCGGCCCGGACGGTTCGACCGCCGTGTGATCCTCGACCTTCCAGACTTAAACGACCGCGAAATGATCCTCACGATCCACGCGAAGGGCAAACCGATCGTCGAGGGGGTCTCGCTCCGCAAGGTAGCCGAGCGCACCCCCGGCTTCTCCGGCGCCGACCTCGCGAACGTGGTGAACGAAGCCGCCATCCTCACCGCACGCCGGAACCGTAAGCACATCGGGGAGGAAGAGCTCCTCGTCTCGATCGAGAAGGTGATGCTCGGACCCGAGCGGAAGAGCCGGGTCATCTCGGCACACGAACGGAAGACGATCGCCTACCACGAGGCGGGGCACGCGCTCGTCTTCCACGAGCTCCCGGGGGCCGATCCGGTACAAAAAATCTCCATCATCTCGCGCGGGCACGCGGGCGGCTATACCTTGAAAATGCCCACCGAAGACCGCCACCTCCGCTCCAAAGCGAACTTTCTCACGGACCTCGCGGGGTCCCTCGGCGGGTACGCGGCCGAGATCGAGGTCTTCGGCGCCGACAACCTCACCACCGGCGCCTCCTCGGACCTCCGGACCGCCACCAAGCTCGCCCGAAAGATAGTGACCGAGTACGGCATGTCGGAGACGCTCGGGCCGCGGACCTTCGGGGAACGCGAGGAGCTCATCTTCCTTGGCCGCGAGATCAGCGAGCAGCGAGACTACTCCGAGAAGGTCGCCGAGCGGATCGACGACGAGGTCGGCCGCCTCATGCAGGACGCCAGGAAGACCGCCGAGGGGATCATTCGCAAGAAGCGGAAGGTGCTTGAGGCGATCGTCGCCACCCTGCTCAAACAAGAGACGATCGAGCGCGAGGAGTTCGAGGCGCTCTGCTCCGGCGGCGCCCCTCTTGGGGAACCCCCGACCCCTGCGGTATAATGGCGGCCTAACGACTCACGAGGAGGTTATGGCCATTGCACGGAGGGAACGGACGCTCTACCGCGAGCTCATCCGGGCCGCGTGGGAGCTCACCTGGCACCGCAAGGAATTCTGGGTGCTCGGCTTCTTTGCCGCGTTCCTCGGGAACGGCGGGGCGGTCGACGCCATCCTGCGCGCCGCCGGCAAGATCTCGTCGGCGATCCCCTTCCTTGAAGGGTACGCGTACACCCGTTCGGTCTACGTCGTACTTCTCTATGGGACGTTCGCCGAGCGCGCCACCATCATCCTCACGCTCTTGATCGTCATTACCGTGGGCGCGCTCGTGGTGATCGCGGCGATCAGCTCCATGGGCGGGATCATCCACGCCGCCGCGAGACGCGTCGGACGGCAGAAAGTCGCGCCGCGCGCGGCGCTCATCGAGGGGACCATGCGGTTCTGGCCGCTCCTCCTCATCCAGTTCCTCGGCCGGACGCTCACCTTCGCGCTCCTCTCGCTCACGGTGGCCGGCTACTTCCTCTCATCCTTCATCGTGCCGCGGGCGGGCATCCTCTACCTCATCCTCTTCATCGTCTTCGCGCTCGCCGCGCTCTTTGTCTCGTTCATGATGGCGGTCTCAAGCGCGGCGATCGTCGTCGAGGATGCCTCCTGGGCCGAGGCGGTGCGGCGAGCCTGGCGCCTCCTCACCGGCCACTGGCTCGTCTCCCTGGAGATGATCTTTGTACTCTTTGCGATCGACATTACGGTGGCGTTCGGTGTGGTCGCCGCGGCGCTCATCCTCACCATCCCGTTCATCCTCCTCTTCCTCGCTGCGAGCATACTGGGCTCGGCGATCGGATTCATCGTGGTCGCGACGCTCGCTTCCCTCACCGGCCTCGCGCTCATCGTGATCGCGGGGAGCGCCCTCGCCACGTTCCAACACACCGCTTGGACCCTCCTCTACCTCCGCATCCGCGAACGGACCGTGGTGGGGAAGCTCGAGCGCCTCTTCCGCTCGCTCCGGAAGCGCGCGCATGCCTGAAGTGAAGAAACCGGGAGACCGTTGCCGGACCCTCCGCGACGGCGCCCCCGAAGAGGGGTGGACCCTCGTTCGTTTCGAACCCGCCTCGGGGAACGCGGTCCTAGAACGCGAGGGGGTCCGCATCAACGTGCCCCGCGCCGAGTTCGACCGACTGAACTTCCCGGGGAGCGACGCCGTGCTCTCCGCACTGCGATCCGAGGAAGACACCGACGGGATTGCGGCCTTTGCCTCCGGGGACCTGGGCGCGGTGCGAAGCGCGCTCCTTACCGCCGCGCGCGCGGCCGACCACGCGTTCCGGGGAATACAGACCACCGGCGACCTCATGGCGGCGATAGAGACCCGCGCGCACGGCATCACCCGCTCGATCGAGATTCTGAAGCTCGATGTGGGGAGGGCCGAACGCGAGTACAACCGGTTCGTGGCGCGCACCGCGCTCGAGTACGACAAGAAGGATTCCCTCCTCACCCGCTCGCGTAACCTTGAGGACCAGCTCGCCGCGCGCGAGCACGAAGAGAACGACCTCCTCCCCCGCTGGCGCGCGCTTCTTGAGGCGCTCGTCGCGCTCGACGCCCGGTTGGGGAACGCCTAGAAGGGACGGCGGTCCGCGGGGCCGCTTTTTTTGTTATACTGTCCCCCGTACCGTATCCCGCATGGCCAAGGACCGCCCCTCCATCGAAGACCTGTTGAAGAAACCCTCCCCGGCAACGGCCGCCGCGCCGCCGGGGAAGGGCGTACCCCCCTCGAGGAAGAAACTCGCCGAGGAGATGGCGCCTGAGGAAAAGTTCACGGAACGGATGGAGACGATCCGGCACAAGGAGAAGGAGGCCGAGGTACAGCGGGCGGCCGAGGCGGCCGGGGTCCCCTACGTGGACCTCTTCGGCTTCGCGATCGGACCCGAGACGATCGCGGTCATCCCCCGCGACCGTGCGGATTCACTCCGCGTGGTCTGTTTCCTGAACACTGGCGCGGAGATCCGGTTGGGCGCCATGGACCCCTCCCTCCCCGGGGTCGAGGAACTCCGCTACCAGCTCGCCGAGCGCACCCACGCGAACGCGGTGGTGTATATGATCTCCGAGCGCTCGTTCCGCACCGCGCAGAAGCTCTACGATGCGCTCCCCACGATACGCAAGATCGAGAAGGGGGTGACCATCACCGACGCCGAGCTCAAGCGCTTTGAGGACGTGCGCACCTTTGAGGCCGTCGCGGAGGCGCTCCGCGGGGCGAGCATCACCGACATCGTCACCATCCTCATCGCCGGGTCGTTGAACGCGCGCTCTTCCGACATCCACATCGAGGCCGAGGAGAAAGAGATCGTGGTGCGCTTCCGCATCGACGGCATCCTCACGCGCGTGGCCGCCATACCCGCCACCGAATGGGTGAAGATGGTGAACCGGGTGAAGCTCCTCTCGGGGCTCAAGCTGAACATCACCACCACGCCCCAGGACGGCCGCTTTACCATATTCCTCGCGAAGGAGAAGGTGGACGTCCGCGTCTCCACCATCCCCACCGCCTACGGGGAGTCCGTGGTCATGCGGCTCCTCCGCTCCACCGCGGTCGGCATCAAGCTGGAGTCCCTCGGGTTCCGCGCCCCCTACGATGCCATCCTCCGACAGCAGATCGAGCGCCCGAACGGTATGATCATCACCACCGGCCCCACCGGGTCCGGTAAGACGACCACCCTCTACGCGATACTCCAGAAGCTGAACACCCCGGACGTGAAGATCATCACGCTCGAGGACCCCGTCGAGTACAAGCTTGAGGGGATCGCGCAGTCGCAGATCGACCACACCAAGGACTACACGTTCGCGAAGGGGCTCCGCTCCATCCTCCGCCAGGACCCGGACGTCATCATGGTGGGCGAGATCCGCGACCTTGAGACCGCCGAGGTCGCGATCCAAGCGGCGCTCACCGGCCACCTCCTCCTCTCCACGATCCACACCAACGATGCGGCCGGCGCCATCCCCCGGTTCCTCTCGATGGGGGTAAAGCCGTTCCTCCTCGCCCCGGCGTTAAATGCGATCCTCGGCCAGCGGCTCGTGCGCACCATCCATGAGGCCTGCAAGACCGAAACGACGATTTCCCCGGAGGAGCTTGCGCGCGTGAAGAAGACGCTGGGCGATCTCTCACCGCGCTCCGGGGTGAAGGTGGATCTCTCGAAAATGAAGTTCTACAAGGGGAAAGGGTGCGCAGAGTGCCACGACATCGGCTACAAGGGCCGCATCGGCATTTACGAAATCCTCGCCATGTCCGCGGACATCGAGAAGGTCATCCTTTCTGGCGCCGTGTCCGAATATCAGATGCGTGACATCGCGAAGGAGGCGGGGATGATCACCATGGCGCAGGACGGGATCTTGAAGGCGTTGGACGGGCTCACCACCGTGGACGAGGTGTTCCGCGTGGCCGAATGATATGCCTGAACGACCCGGCCCCTCCCCCGAAGAAATTGGTGAAGCGCCCTACGAGGGGCGCGAGGAGACGCTCAAGGTTCGCATCTTGAACTGGCTCGCCGACCTCGGGCCGGTGGTGGACCGCATCTCTGAAGCGCGCGCCGCCGATGTCATCGAAAAATCAAAAATTCGCGACCACCTGAAGGACGGCGGCACCTACCTCGACATCGGCACGGGGATAGGGCACATCGTCGAACAGCTCGTACGCGAGGACGATGACAAGCAGGTGAGGTTCCTGGCGCTCGACCCGCTCTGGAAGCCGCTTGGACGCGTCCGGAAACGCGAAGCGGCGCGCGCCGAAGCGGCAGGAGAAGCACCGCGCCTCCAGTTCATGAAGGCAGTGGGTGAGGCGCTCCCCATTACAGACAATGCATTGGACGGCGCCTCGCTCTTCTTCGTGCTCCACCACGTGCCGCCGCAGTATGAACAGACGATTTTCTCCGAGATTCGGAGGGTATTGAAGAACGACGGGATGCTCTTTCTTATCGAAGACACCCCCCAGGACGACGACGCCAGGGAGCGGAACGGCAAGTGGTGCAAGCGATTGAACTTCGAGTCCTCCGAGGACCGGCATTTCTACCGGAACCGCGACGAGTGGCGTGCGTTCGCCGAACGCGAGGGATTCGAACTGGTGGACGAGGCGGAGTTCTCGAGCGAGGGGAGGAAGTCGGAGGGGACCATCGAGCACGGGAGCTTCATACTGCGTAAGAAAAAAGAGGCGCCCGGTGAGGCGCCATAAAAAGAATTCGGCCCGGAGCAGATTGCTCCGGGCCGAATGCTAACGCGCCTCCCCCACTGCGGCAGGAAACCGCTTAGGGTCGCCGAACGGGCCGCCCGAGAGGCCGATGCGTCGGGCATCCAGAATCGCCGTCGCGATCCAGAACCCGAGACCCGCGAGCATCCCTGCCCGAAGGAGACCGCCGAGCTCATTCCACGGGAGCTTCCACGACAGGATGAGGAGGGCGACCCCGATGACCGCGGCCTCCAGCGCGAAGTACCCGAGGTGGAACTTGCCCGCGACGGTGAGCGCACCGTCGGGATGGGTGAAACCCCAATCCCAACGGTTGAACTTGCCGGCCGCGAACTGATTCTGGACGCTCACGACCCAGAGCACCGTCGCGATCGCCGCGATGACGCCCACGACCCCCGCCGCAACCGAGGTATGGGCGGTCCACCGGCCGGCAACGATGAGGTGCCGGACCGAGACGGCGACGAAGCCGTTCAGGACCGAGAGGCCGATGAGGTCCCCGTACTTCTGGCAGGCGAACGCGTCCCAGTGCAGGAACGGCTTGCCCGCCCACACGTGGACCCCGCGGGGCGGGATCTGGCCCGAGCGCACGGAGAGCGTCTGGAACGCCTCGAATCCGATGAGCACGACGAGCGCGCTCACCACCACCACGACAATGCCTAGTTTCAATGTCCTTCCTCCTTCACTTGCTGTTTCTATCTGCGCACCGGACAGCAATGCCCAATGCTAGCACATTTTTGCGGTACGGTCAATACATAAACGGCCTCTCCGGCCGCTCGGGGAAGCTATTTCCACGCGAGGTTGAAGAGCGTGCGGACGGTGTCCGCAAGATCCTTGGATTCGATCAGTATGGAGACGAGCTTGCCCTTGAACACCGAGAGCGCCACCTTGTTGTCGTAGACCGATACGTCACCCTCGAACGCGTGGTCTTTGGGCGAGAGGTGGCGGAACTCCCAACCCGCGCGCTCGGGCGGCTTCACCTTGTCGTAGAGCACGATGGCGCGCACCTTCGACTTGCGCTTCTGGAGCGCCTCGAGGTGGGGATCGATGTGCGTGGGGAACATCGCCTTAATCACGTCGTTGTTCCCTATCTCGAGGATCTCCTTGGGGTGCGTGCGCTGGATGTCGTCCTGGATGGCGCGGAGCCCCTCGAGCCCCTCGAAGAGCCGCACCACCGGCCGCTCTCCCGCGGCGAGGAGCTTCAGTTGCGTGAGGCGATCCTCCACCTCGCGCGAGAGCGTCTCCATGCGCTTGACCCGAGAATGGACGAACGAGAGGAGCCGATCGGGCGACTCGGCGGCGTAGAGCCGCTTCTTCCCGCTCTCCACGCTGCTCATGAGCCCGTCCTCCGAGAGCTCGTCGATGGCCGCGTACGCCGAGGGGCGGGAGATGTTCGCCTTCTTCGCAATCACCTGAACCGGCGACGGGCCCAGCTCGAGGGCGGCCAGATACACCCGCGCCGCGCTGTCGGTGAATCCGAGCTTCCGGAGGAGCGTCTCGTGGTTGCCGGTCATACGAAGGTCAGTATAACAAAAGGCCGCCGGGAACGGGAGGCGGCCTTGGTACGGGCAGAGCGAGGTTGGTTCGCGGAGGTGCGTTACCGAGGGCGTGAGCCCTGGGGAACGCAGTGGAGGTGAGCCGACGACGCGGGCCCGAGGTGCGCGTGCGGTCGATACTTCGTCGACCGCTCGGGAAAAAATGACGGAAAGGGCGCAGGCGGAATTTCGGGAAGTGGGGAGGTTGGGAAAGGGGGGTGGGCTGTGGGTGGGAGTTTTTTGTTTTTTGGACAGCGCGTCCCCCATTTCTTACTTCTCCTGAACCTGACAAGCATGTGCAGGTACTTTCCGAAATTTCCGCGTGATTCAGGCCCCTGATGGGCCCCTCCAATCTGAATCGGGAAAACCGTAGCACTCCCACACGGGGACGTCAAGTGGTACACTATGCGTTCGCTCCTTCTTTCCGGAACGAACCCGCAACCACAACCGAGGAGGGTCGCATTGAACACGGGGAGGAATCAGATGTACCTGGGTTAAGCTAATCCCTTGACCAGGCGGAATAGAGCGGGGATGAATCGCGAGCCGCGTACGGGTCCCCTGTAACGGACCCGGCTCGCCTCATCTTTCACCGGCAAGAGCCGGTACCGCGCATCTGAACCCTCGAGGTCCGAACACAACTGAATAACACGCTCAAAACGCATGATCATTGCGTTGATGAAAAACCGTTTGCGTGCCGAGCAGGGGCGACGCGCAGGCGGACATCGAACAGGGGCGCGGATGCGCACCCACAAAGGGCACCGCCTTGTGCGCGCGCCCTTTTACTTTTGGGCGGCGCCACGCCAGGCGAGCTCGAAGAGTGCGCGCATGAGGCCGGCGAACTGCGGGTGGTCGATGAGGGTGCCGACGATCCCCTCCGCGTAAGAGACGAGCGCCACGGTGTCGCCCATGATGACGAGTTCGCCGCCAAAAGGATACTCGTTGCGGGAGACGCGCCGGTGCTCGTTGTTCCGCGCGGCGAGCGATTCGGTGAGGATCTTGGCCTCGGCATCGGACGAGCAGGCGTAGAGCACCCGGCCCGTGAGGTCGTAGAGCTTCAACCGCTTTTGATGAGCACGAATCTCCTCAAGGGAGAGTGTGGCGCGTACCGCGTCAAGGTCCACCGCAGAGAGCACCTCATGGAAACGGTTGCGGTAGACGATCTCGCGCATGGTCGCGATCCCCTCGCGCCCCTGGTAGTAGCGGACCGCGGGTCGCGCCGCATCGGCTTTGACCAGCGCCTCAAGCTCGGGGAGGACCGTCACGAGCGCCTCCACCCTGTGCTCGACCGTCTCTTCCTCTTTCTTGACCCGTGCGAGCAGTCGCTGGGGCGGCTCGGCGACGAACACCCGTTTGGTATCGCGGTGCACCGAGCTCATGAGTCCGCGAAGGATGAGATTCTCCGCGACCAGGTACGTGGTGGCGCGGTTGATGCCTGATTTTCGCGCAACCTCGGTGGCGGTCGCGGCGCCAAGCTCAAGCGCGGCGAGGTAGACGCGCGCTTCTTTTGGGGAGAGGCCGGCCGCGGCGAGCGCCTGTTCCAGTAACGGCATACCGTTCGCCGGGGATTGTACCATGTGCGAAGTGTATGCGGCGTGCGCGGGGGGGGATGAGCGCGGCGACGCGATCCGCCCACTCGATGGCGACCACGGTGTGCGTCTCATTGATGAGCTCGCCCAGTCCGATCCCGATGAGCTCGCGCGCGCTCCGCACGCGATAGGCATCCACGTGGCAAAGGGCCTGAATCTGGGGGCGCGTGGTCCGATAGCATTTCATGAGGAGAAAGGTGGGGCTCTGCACGACCGCGCGGACGCCGAGCGCGCGCGCGAGCGCTTTGACGAACGCGGTCTTGCCGGCGCCGAGCTCGCCCGTGAGCGCGATAACGTCGCCTCCGCGGAGCGAACGCGCGAACCGCGCGGCGAAGGCATCCATCGCGCGAAGCGTGGGAAGGCGATGCCTCATACGAGCTCCCAGTTGGGATCGGCCGCGATGCGCTCGGGCCGCACGAACCGCTTCCGTCGCGCGTGGTGGTATCCGGCCGCGGCGATCATGACCGCGTTATCGGTAGTGTGGGATTTTTTGGGGATGCGGACGTCGGTGAACGGAAACTCGTCCGCGATCCGTCCGGCGAGCGCGCCGCGGAGCGCATCGTTCGCGGCAACCCCGCCACCCAGGAGCACGGTCTTCGCCTTACACGCGCGGACGGCGCGCACGGTCTTCTCCACGAGCACCTCCACGATTGCGGCCTGCACCGATGCGGCCATGTCGTTCTTTGAAACTTTGATATCAAAACGTACATCCTTGACCGCGTACAGGACCGCGGTCTTAAGCCCGGCGAAACTGAAGTCGAGATTTTTTTCTTTCATCATCGGTCGGGGGAGGTCGAACGCGGCGGGATCCCCCGCGAGCGCGGACTCCGCGATCGCCGGACCGCCGGGGTAGCCGAGGCCAAGCAGGTGCGCGGTTTTGTCGAACGCCTCTCCTGCGGCGTCGTCGCGGGTGCGTCCCATGAGCCGGTACTGGCCGTGCCCGCGCATGGCGATGAGCTCCGTGTGTCCGCCCGAGACGATGAGCGCGACCGCGGGGAAGCGGAGCGGCGTCTGCACCCCGATGGAGGGCGAGTACACATGCCCCTCGATGTGGTTCACGCGCACGAGCGGCACGTCCCACGCGAAGGCGAGCGCCTTGGCGGTCTCGACCCCCACCATGAGGGAAGAAAAAAGCCCGGGGCCCCCGGTCACCGCGATGGCATCAAGCTTTGGCGGCGTCTTCCACGCGCCCAAGAGCGCGTCGAGGAGGGGGATGATCGCACCCACGTGCTCGCGCGCGGCCACTTCAGGGACCACCCCGGCGGTCTTCGCGTGGGTGGCCGCCTGGGAGGCGACGAGTGAGCGCGTCTCCCTCACGGTATCTCCCGATCCGCGCACGAGCGCGACCGCGGTCTCATCGCACGAGCTTTCGATGCCGAGGATGGTCATGCCGCCAGCTTACCGTTTCCCCTGAAGAAAAGAAGTACCCCGCCCTCACGAAGAGGGCGGGGTGGGTGCCGCGGCGGCGCGGCGTTAGGCGCCCACCGCGCGGCTCGCCTCGCGGTCCGCGATGGAAGCGGCGATCCTACCGATCTCGCGCACGAGCGTGATCCCCGTCTCGAACTCGATGGGCCGACGGGAACCCGCGGGGGTAGGTTCCAGTCCGCGCTCGAGCACGAGCGCGGCGATCTCCGGCGAGAGCTTGCCGGCGGACGGGTCGCGGAGCCGGTAGCTCCACCCCCCCTTCTCGCCGCGCGCCGGGTCGAAGAATACGGTGAGCTCGATGACCCCGGGCTCCGAGAGCACCGCGTGGTACGCGTACTGCAGCTCGGCGAACACCGTGTTGGGATCGGTGCGCCCGTCGAGCGTCCAGACGAGGTGCACGCGCGGAGTTTCCGCGAAGATGTGGTCAGGGAAGGACTCGCCCTCCTCGTTGCGCTCCTTCGCGACGATCCCGCTCTCGGCAAGGGTCGCGTCGATGGCCGTGAAGACCTTGAGCGCCGAAAGGAACTTCTCTTCAAACCGTTGTTTCATCCTGTACCTCCTTTTCGTTGCAGTATACCGCCTATGTTGAAGCGCCGAGGATAGCAGAACAGGTCGCTTTCGTCAATGGGGGCCCGGGATTGCCATACCTGCCCCGCTCACGTATGCTCGGCCCAGTTCCGCTAAGGGTGGAACGCTCACTACAACGCAAACCCAGGAGGGTGTCATGAACGAGAACGGGAGCAGAAGCACGCGAGAGCCGGACGATCTGCCGGCGCCCAAGGATCCTTCGCTCACGGCAACATCGCGCGAGCCGGAGCAGGGCGCCCCGCATCCGGTGAACGGACACGACGAAGTCACGCGGAACTACCGCGTGAACACGAGGCAAGAGCCGCCAGCCGAGGGGCCGCCGACGGAAGTGCCGAGAGCGGAGCCGCCGGAGGCACCGGTAACCGGGACGGGACGCCGGCCGAAGTATCCAAAGCCGCGGAAGAAGCGGAAGAGACCGCGCCGCGAATTGAAGCGCAAGACCCCGCTCAAGCGGCGCACGCTCGCGGAGCGCAAGCGGCGGCTCGAGGAACGCGCGAAGAGGCGCCGGGGGAGGCGGTAGCGATGTCCGCGGGAGGACGTCGCAGGCAGTCGGTGTATCTCCCGGACGTCATGCTCCAGGAGATTCAGATCGCCGCGGACGCGCACGACGCCTCGCTCTCCGAGATGATCCAACGCGCCTGGCGGATCGCGCGGACGGAGATACGGAAATACCCTTCCGCCAACCCGCAGGACCCCGAGTACCATGAGCGCCCCGGGGACTGATGGGTCGGACACGGCCGGCAACGCTTCGCGCGTTGCCGGCCGCATCATTTTCTGACATACTCATCGCCACGGCCCCATCGTCTAGTCTGGCCTAGGACACCAGATTTTCAATCTGGGTACACGGGTTCGAATCCCGTTGGGGCTACGCATCGACCGCTCGCAAGAGCGGTTTTTGCGTAGCCCCTCCCACGACGCACGGGGTGCGTCGTGTAGGGATTCGAAGGCCGGAGCGAGCGACGCCGATTCTGCGGTGAGGCGGCGCCGCGAGGCCTGGCTCGAGCGAGGAGGCGGAAGCCGACGAAAGCGAGAGACCGTTGGGGCTACCAAAAACACCCGCACATGACGCGGGTGTTTTTGGTATCTTCCCCAGCCGCGAATTGTGGTGATCCATAAGCTTCCGAAAGCATTGACAAAACAGGCTACATCTGATATGACTCCTCTCAGGATTGGCCGTGCTCGACTAAGCCAACGATCCTTCGAGCAGCCGAGGCTTCCCTACGATGCGTGGCTGGTACTCGTCGATCTGTTCATGGAGCTCCACTCGGAGGACCGCGACTCGGCCGTCTGCGCGGCACGGCTCTACGAACGGATCGAGGAGGGACCTTACGCACCGAGACGCGGGCGAACGTAACGTTCGTGCCCGTGTTCCCCTGCTGTCGCGGGCAACTGCTAGGAGGACTGCACATGGACACGAAACCGAGGCGAAGCGAGAGCGACCAGGAAGGGGACCCACCGGACGACGCAATCGACGACTTCATCCAGTCGGCGCAGCGCGAGTACTTTCTGACTGTAGGGTACCCTGGACTGCTCGAGCGGCTTCAACAACGAGACAACACGCCCTCGCTCGAAGATTGACCGACACGGCTTCGACAACGCGACAGGAATACCCTGTCGCGTTCTCTTTTTCTGCCATGCGTCTGGCGGCTGGGAGCACCGGTCGTGTTTCGTCCAAATATCGTCAGGATTACAGGCACGCCAGCATCAATCGGGCCTACGTCATTGGTGTTGTAATGGGCGTGCAACTGCATCGGGAAACACTGTATGGAGTGCGAAATGGAAAAACGGAACCCCGTAAGGATTTGTTTGAACATTCGGACCTAGTGCAAATTGTCCCGCTCGAGTTCGTGCGTGAAACAGTCGAACACTTGAAGCGTCGGGGCACGGAAACGCTTACTGCAGACAAGACACAGACTTGATCGTTACGACCGTGAGATGAAAAGATAACGCATGAAGCCACCCCAATTGGGGTGGCTTCATGCGTCCCGTACATTACTAGGTCAGGAGAGTACGCAAGTTCGCAGACATGATCGATTTCATGTTTGTCACAAGTTCCTGATTACTGTCCCGCGTGACGTTCAACTCGGCTGTTGCGAGGGCGTAAATCAGAAAATCCACCCCAGTTAATACGTGCTTTTCATCACGGTACTCCCGAATGAAACGCTCATAAAATGGGTGATCGACATTGTAGGTCACAACTGTGGTCTTGCCCCGCTGGTCGGGCTCGAAGATTGGACCCGAAGTTCCGTAGTGCGCCTCCTCGAATTCACAGTTCAGCGCACGAGCTGGCTGATGGTTTGATCCCGGTTTGCGGGTACGCTTCGGATCTGTTGGCTGCTGCCGTTTGCTCCCGTCGGGATTTGTTGGCGAGGCACGTCGTTCCTTGGCTACGGGTGGTGTGATGAGCAACTTGGCCTTCGAAGAAATAATCTTTTGCGCATCCTCATGTTTCACTCGATCGGCTGGGTCAGTCGACAGCATCTTGCGAGTGAGTTTGCGGATTGATTCAACCTGTGGCGCAATGATTTTTTGCAAGGCATCAAACATTGCTTGTGATAGGTTCACACCCTGCTTCGCGAAGTTTACACCCATCAATTCATCCATCGATGCGGGGAAAAAGATTTCACCTCGCATGCGGTTCAACTCGCCGTGACGACGCCACATGTCGAATGTCTGGCCGGAAGCAATTTCGCGCTGGTTGCGAAGGATCGAAAATCCCTGGGTTCGAACGTTCAGGTGATTTTCCTCCATTGCCTCAATCGACATGGGAGGGAGCAACGCAATGCGAACCCGCACCTTGTCTCCCAGGACATCGTACGTTTCGTCCGAATACACATGAGTTTGCGCGTTGTTCAACCATAACGGATCCTCGATTTCGATTTTTTCCCCATTCACAGTAATTGAACGGCCCGAGATGAGGAAATATCGGAACATCCGCCCAAGCTCACGACGAAGTCGACCCTTCATTGTGGGAGAGTTCGCATTCGTGAGCTTGTCCAATTTCGTGATCGTAACGATCGTACCGTGGTCCTTGATTGATTCGGCATGTGCGGTGTCAGCGACACCCAGGTGCTTCACGAAGTCGTTTTCCTCCTCGATCAAGTCGACATCCTGCCAGGAAATTAAACAGGGTCCGCCGTCAGCCAGCGTCAAGACTTCAACGCGGCGACCGAGTGCGAGGGATGCGGTGCAAAGACCCATGCCGTATTTTCCAAGGTCAGTTTCGTCTCGCTCGGTTTCACTGCCGAGTTTCAACGCCTCATCGAGGGTGTCGTTATCCATCCCGGAACCGTCGTCAGTGATTACGATTGTATGAACCTTTTGATCCTTTGTGAGGAGCGAAATGTCCACGTTTTTGGCTCCGGCATCAAATGAGTTATCAATGATGTCCGCAATAGCCGCCGCGTTGTCGTATCCGACATTGCGTAGGGAATGAATCAACTTTCCTGCATTTGGCAGGTTTTTTACCAACTTTGTCATAGGTTGTATTATCGCTCGATGCGATCGCCGCACAAAGCGTATGGATTTAACCCTCCTACCGAAAAATAAAAACCGTCCTCGGACGGCCCTAACCAGTGTTGTTCATAGTGTATTGGCCTTCAATGGCTTTCACCACGAAAGGCAGACTACGAATTAGTGATTACGGTTTAGCACCCCTGGGTTACCCTGTCAATAGCCTGCGGTTTGTTGAGGAAATGCGTTCCAACGCTTTCCACAATGGCCCACCAAAAACACCCGCACATGACGCGGGCGTTTTTGGTATCTTCCCCAGCCGCGAATTGTTCGGGGAACAATTCGGTTCGGGATTCGAAGGGCGAGACAGCTTCGATCGAGCCCCGGGTCGAGGCCAGTCATCGGCCGAGACGAATCCCGTTGGAATCGTGGCGCAAGCCGATGAAAGCGAGAGACCGTTGGGGCTACGCATCGACCGCTTAGAAGAGCGGTTTTTGCGTAGGAAAAAAATCAGGCCGCGGGGGAACGTGTGTTCCCGCCGCGGCCGTGCCCGCATCAGGCAGTCCGCTACTTCTCCTTGCCGGCGATGGGATCGCCGAATCGGATGCCGTACTTGGGGTGCCCCACCTCCCAGACGCATACCCACCCCTCGAGGATGAGCCCACGGTGTTCATCGGCGAGCTGACTCATCTGCTCTCCGGTGAGGCGAAGCTTGCGTCGCATCTCGTTGCGCTTGGTGATGGCCACGAGAAGCGCCGCGTCCTTCTCATTCTCGTAGCAGGCCCCTATCTTAAGATTCTGGTCCGAGATGCACGTGGAGGTGCCGGGCGCGGCCTTGGTGTCGAAGCACGCGCGCCGGAAGTCCACGTTAAATAGGTCGCGGAGCTGGGCGACCGCAATCGCCTGATCCGGGCCTACCGCCTCCTCGTCGGAGACCTGCTTCTGCCTGCAGCCCGCCGCGATGACGGCCGCCAAAATGACCATGTATGCCTGTTTCACGAGCATCCTCCTTTCACCTCTCGCACTCGCGATCGCCGCACCCTAGCACGAATGAGCGGTTCCGTCAACGCTCGCCATTCCGCTTTTCGACCGGTGGAGGTACACTATTCTCCTATGTCTCCCACTCCCCAGATCCGCACCGACGAGCACGGCGAGTACTTCTTTTTCCCGCCAAGCCAGTTTGCCGCGGGCAACCTGTCCCGAGCCGAGTCAAAGGAAGTCGAGGGTTTCCTCACCCCTGCCGACGAGGGCGAGCTCGCGGTGGACATCTTCGAGACCCCCACCGAGCTCATCGTGCAGTCCACCATCGCCGGGGTAAAGCTCGCCGACCTCGATCTCTCGCTCCACAACGATCTCCTCACCATCCGGGGGAAGCGCCAGCACGAGGCGCCCCCGAACGCCCGCGTCCTCTTCAACGAATGCTACTGGGGCAACTTCTCCCGTTCCATCATCCTCCCCGCGGAGGTGCGCGGCGACGAGGCCTCGGCCATCCTCCGCTCGGGCGTGCTCACCGTCACCCTCCCCAAACGCCACCGCTCCACCATTCCTGTTAAGGAAATTGAAACTTGAAGCTTGAAACGTCCATAAAAAAGAATGTTTCAAGTTCCAGGTTTCAAGATTCATGACACCTATGGAAGACCTTACCAAAGAACAGGCAGCGCTCATCGCCAAGGCGATCGCCACCTCCTGGGATGCGCTCCCGCCCACCGAGGAGCAGGAGTTCGGACCGAAGACCGAGGCCAAGGCCGAATCCGCGCTCGCGCAGGCGCTTGAATCGGCCGAGGTAACCGACGCCGGCGTCTCGCTCGGCGAGGAGCAACGCGCCGATCTCCTCGGACAGTTCAAGGTGTACCTGGACTCCGCCGACGGCTGGGGGGACGTGACCAGGATGGAGGCGGAGCTCGCCGAACTTTTCGCCGCCGACTAAATGGCGCCAGCGAAAAAAACGCGCAGCCTCTCACGCCGGCTCCTTACCGTGGCCGGCGTCGCTGTCATTGCACTCGTCGTGCTCGCCCCCACGGCGTTCGCCGCGTACTATCGAGACCGTATCGTGCCCGGGGTCACCGTGAACGGCATCGCCCTCGGAGGGCTCACGCGCGAGGAGGCCGCCACCCGCCTGCAGGTCGCGGTCGATACGGTAAAGAACGCCGGCATCCCGGTGACCGACGGGCAAAAAACCGTGCGGATGGAGTCGCTCATCGGCTGGGACGTGGCGGGCGCGGTGGAGCGCGCCTACGCCATCGGACATCGCGGGAAGGTGCTCACGCGCATCGGGGAATCGGCCGACGCCCTGTTCTCGGGCGAGCGCGTCCGACTCGCGCCCACGTTCGAGGGGACGGCGATCCGCGCCAAGCTCCGCGAGGTGTTCAGCCCGGGCGAGATCCCCGCCACCGACGCGCGGCTCGTGATCGCGATGAACGCGAACCGGCTGGGGGAAGTGACCGTCGAGCCCGAGTCGCCGGGGCGCTCGTTCGATTACGAGGCGGCCGCACAGGCGCTCGAGCGTGAGATTCAGACGCTCGAAATAGTCCCCATCACGCTCCGGGAGATCGCGCTCGTCCCCGAGGTGAGCGCGACTTTCGCCGAAGCGAGCGCTGCGCACGTCGCCTCCGCGCTCGCCCTGGCGCCGCTCACGCTCGCGGCCGAAGACAAAAAGTGGACGCTCACCGCCGCGCTCCTCGCTCCGCTCCTTGAGCCGGTCGCCGCTCCCGGCGGCCCCACGCTCCGGCTGAACGAGACGGCCACCCTCGATCACCTCGCCTCGCTCGCCGCGGGGTTCGATATCCCCTCCTCGGACACCAAGCTCGAGATAGATCCGGCGACCAAAAAGGTGACCGAGTTCGTGCAGGGCCGCGACGGGAGACGCATCCACGCCGCCAAGGCGCTCGCCGCGCTCGACGCACTGCTCGCGGATGAGCTCGCGGGCACCCCGGCCCCCGACCGGCTCATCCTCCCCACCGAGGAATTAAAAAGTCGCGTGGTCACCAAGACCGCCGCTGAGCTCGGTATCCGAGAGGTGATCGGCATCGGGCGCTCCAACTTCCGCGGCTCGACGGGTAAACGCATCCACAACATCAGGCACGGATCGGGGAAGCTCAACGGCCGCCTCATCGCGCCGGGCGAGGTGTTCTCCACGGTCACCGAACTCGAACCGGTGACCGAAGCCGACGGGTACGTGCCCGAGCAGATCATCCTTGGGAACCGCATCACTCCGGGAGTGGGCGGCGGGCTCTGCCAGATAGGCACCACCACCTTCCGTGCGGCGATGAACGCGGGCCTCCCCATCGTCGAGCGGTTCAACCACGGGCTCGTGGTCCGCTACTACAACGACCCGCAGAACGGAAACCCGGGCACCGACGCCACGCTCTACGGCCCTCACCCCGACCTGCGGTTCTTAAACGACACCGGCAACTGGATCCTTTTCACCGCCGACGTGGACATACAGTCCAACGACCTCATCTACAGCTTTTGGGGCACCCCGGACGGCCGGAACGGGTACTACACACCGCCCAAGGTCATCCGCTGGATCGCGGCGCCCGCCGAGACCATCGAGATAGAATCCACCGATGTCGCCCCGGGGGAGCGGAAGTGTCAAAAGCCGTTCGTCGGTGCCGACACCACCTTCACCTACATCATCGAGCGAACGGACGGGAGCAAGACCGAGCGGGAGTTCCCCAGCCACTACCGGGCGCTCCCCGAGATCTGTCTCGTGAACTCCTCCACGCCGACTCCGCCGCCTCCCGCGATTGAGCTTCCGCCGGAAACCGTGCTCAATAACTGAATCCGTGGTACGGACCATGAACAAAAAATCCTCCGTTCACACGGAGGATTTTTTGACGTTCGCGTCCAGGGGGTCGCGCCCAAGAAGTCAGGTCGAAGGGAATGTTGAGCCGGAGCCCACGCAATCCTTGCAACCAAACCCCATGCTTGTCGTGGGCGCGACCGCTGGAAGAGAACCTGCCTACCCTTGGGTAGGCAGCCGCTCATACAGAGTGAAGGTACGGGTCGCGAGCGGTAACGACCAAATATAACACGCCGTCCGTGCACTGTCAAGACAGCGCTTGTCCCCTGTTTTGTCCCCCGGTTATCCCCGTCTTCCTGTCCGTTTTTCCTTAAAAATCGGGCCTTTGGGGCAGTGCGAGGAAGTGCCGAGGAGCGGATTTTTTATTCCGCTTTTTGGATGATCTTGTCGGCCAGCCCGTAGCCGACCGTCTCCTCCGCGCCCATGAAGTAGTCACGGTCCGTGTCCTTCGCGATCTTCTCCACCTTCTGCCCGGTGTGGCCCGCGAGTATCTTATTGAGGTTGTCCTTGAGCTTCAATATCCGCCGCGCCGAGATCTCGATGTCCGAGGCCTGCCCCTGCGCGCCCCCCATGATCTGGTGGATCATCGTCTCGCTGTTGGGGAGCACGAACCGCTTCCCCTTGGCGCCGGCGGCGAGGAGCACCGAGGCCATGGAGGCCGCAATCCCGATGCAAATGGTGCTGATGTCGGGCTTTACGTACTGCATGGTGTCATAAATCGCCATGCCCGAGGTCACCGATCCGCCCGGGGAGTTGATGTAGAGCTTGATGTCCTTGGTCTTGTCCTGCGACTCGAGGAAGAGGAGCTGGGCGATGACCGCGTTCGCGACGTCATCGTCTATGGCGTCGCCCAAAAAGATGATGCGGTCCTTAAGGAGCCGCGAGTATATGTCGTAGGCGCGCTCGCCGAACTGCGACTTCTCAATGACCGTGGGGATGAGGGTGTAATTAGAGGGTTTCATATATGGGTGCATACTCACTAAACACTAATCACTGTTCTTGTTCAACCGTCCATTCGTTCTCGCGCTCCACGATGCGGCCCGCGACCGAGTATCCGGCCGCCTTGCGGTGCCCGCCGCCGCCCAACCGGAGCGCCTCCTCCGAGACGTCCACGTCCTCCCGCGCGGTGCGCAGGCTCCCCTTCACGCGCCCGCCGGGGAGCTCATGGAGCACGAGAACGGTGCGGGCGGCGAGCGTGCTGTTCAGGAAGTTCGAGAGCCCCTCGAGCGCGTCGCCGCCGGACGCAAGGTCCGCGAGCTCGTGCTCGCGGACCACGGTGGAGACGTGCGAGCGCGCTGGATCGTACTTGAGGCGCTCGAGCGCGCGTCCCCACAACACCAGCGCGTCCACGGTCTTGTTCCGCCGGAGCGCGCGCGAGACCGCGTTAAGGTCGCCCCCCTCGCGCTGGAGCTCGGCGCCGAGCGCGAGCGCGGAGGCCGAGGTCGCGGGGTTAAAAAAGTGCATGGTGTCGGTGATGAGCCCGGCGAGCACGTTCGTCGCTATCTCGGGGCCGACCGGCCAGCCGAGAACCCGCACAAGACGATAGACCACCTCGGTGGTGGAGGCCGCCTCGGTCGCGATCACGTTCACCTCCCCGAACCGCTCGTTGGTCGCATGGTGGTCGATGTTCACGACCGTCGGGTGCATGGGGAACGCGGCGAGGGTCGCGTCAATCCCCGCGAACCGGAGGTCGCCCGCATCGAAAACCACCACCGTGTCGGCCCCCGCAAAGACCGCGGGGTCGGTGACGACGCGTGCGGCGCCGGGGAGGAACCGGAGGGAATCCGGGGGGGTATCGACGCAAAAGCGCACGACCTGCTTGCCCGCGGCTTCGGAGGCCGCGGCAAACGCGAGCATCGCGCCGAGGGTGTCCCCGTCCGGGCGACGGTGCGACACGGCAACGATCCGTCGAGCACGCTCCACGGCGAGCGCCGCGGCGTTCAGGTCTGACTCCCACACAATTCGACCGAGCTCACCATGCATAATCGACCTAGGGTACGGGCGTATTTTTACCTTGTCAATGAGCTTCACAAAACGTAGAATTGCCCTCTTATGTACCTCCAGCGGCTCGAGTTGCAAGGCTTCAAATCGTTCGCCAACAAGACCGCCATCGTCTTCTCGGAGACCGGCGAAGGCGGCCGCCGCGGGCTTACCGCCATCGTGGGCCCGAACGGGTCGGGCAAATCGAACATCGCGGACGCGATGCGCTGGGTGATGGGCGAACAGTCGTTAAAACAGCTCCGGGGAAAAAAGAGCGAGGACGTGATCTTCTCGGGATCCGACAAGCGCTCCAAGCTGGGCATGGCCGAGGTCTCGCTCTTCCTGCGGAACGAGAACGGCACGCGCGCTCCGGATGCCGAGGCCGAGAGCATCGATGCCCTCCTTACCGCGCCCGAAGTGGTCATCACGCGCCGGCTCTACCGCGACGGCACCTCCGAGTACCTCGTGAACAACACCCGCTCGCGCCTGCAAGACATCCACCTCCTCCTCGCCAAGGCGAACGTGGGTGAACGCTCGTACGCGATCATCGGCCAGGGCATGGTGGACCGGTTCCTGTTCCTCTCCGCCGAGGAGCGCAAAGAAGCGATTGATGAGGCCGCGGGCATCAGGCACCTCCAATTAAAAAAGGGCGATGCCGAGCGCAAGCTTGAGGCGACCCAAGAGAACCTGCGCGAGGCGGGACTCCTCCTTGCCGAAATCGAGCCGCGGCTCCGCTCGCTCTCGCGTCAGGTGAAGCGTTTGAACGAACGCGAGGAATTTGAAAAAGAATTGCGCGCGCTCCAGGCCAAGCACTACGGCGGCATGTACCGACACCTCTTGAATGAGACCAACGCGTATAGGAAAGCGGTGGGCCAGGGTGAGAAGGCGGTCGCGGACAAAGAGGTGGACCTGCGCGCCGTCGAGCGAAAATTGGACACCCTCGAAAAAGCCGAGACCCCCTCGGGTAAGCTCCTTGAATTCCAAAAGGAGCTTGAGGCCCTGCACGCCGAACGCGCGCGACACCGCGACCGCGCCTTCGAGCTTCGCGTGGCCGCTGAACGCACGAAGGGTCGCCAGATGCCGATGGCCGCGGTCATCGCGGCGATCGAGGGCGTGCAGAGCGACGAGCGCGCGCTCCTCCAAAAAATCAAATCGGCAACGACGCTTGAGGACCTCGCCGCGCTTAAAACCGTTGCCGAGGCGCTGGACCGGCGCCTGACCGAACTCCTCTCCACCGTGCGCGGTGAGACGAGCAACAAGGAGAACGAGAAGCAGTTAGCAGAGCTTGAGCGGAGCTCCGAGGCGGTCGCATCCAACATAGCCGGGGTCCAGGAGAAGATACGCGCCGCCTCGAAGAGCGACGTGGAGCAGAAGTCCGCCTTCTTCGCACTTCAGCGCGAATACCAGGGGTTACTTGAGGTGGTGACCGGCCTACGTTCGGGGTTGGGCGAACAACGGATCGCCTTGGCAAAGACCGAACAGCGGCTTGAGGACCTTGTGGGCGAGATACAGAACGAAATGCAGATTGCGAACGTCTCGGAGGCCATGCAGGGCGCGGCGACCGACGCTACCGAGCCCTCGGCAGAGGTCATGCACCATATCAACCGCCTGAAACAGCAACTGGCCATGATCGGCGGAATTGATACCGAAGTCGTACGGGAGCACGCCCTGACCGCGACGCGCTATGAGACGTTGAAGACCCAGTACGACGACCTCGTCTCCGCGCAGGAAAAACTGGTGGCGCTTGGCAAGGAACTGACCGCGTCCATCGATGGCGCCTTCTCGGTTGCGTTCAAGAAGATTAACACCGAATTCGAAAAGTTCTTCAAATTGCTTTTTGGAGGCGGCAACGCAAAGCTCATCTACTTGGAGCCGGAGACGATCGCCGAAGACGAGCACGACGAGACGGAGGGGGCGGAGGGAGCGGAGGGGGCACCCGCCAAACAGGTGCGCACCAAGCCGGGCATTGATATCCATGCACAGCCGCCCGGAAAGCGCGTAAAGACGATAACGGTCCTCTCCGGCGGCGAGCGCGCACTGACCGCCATTGCGCTCATCTCGGCGATCATCGCGGTGAACCCGTCTCCGTTCGTGGTGTTGGACGAAGTGGATGCGGCATTGGACGAAGCCAACTCCATCCGTTTTGCTGACATCGTCTACGAACTCACCACAAAAACGCAATTTATCGTGGTCACCCACAACCGCTACACCATGGAACGAGCCGGGCTCATCTACGGGGTCACCATGGGCGACGACGCGGTGAGTAAAATGCTCTCCATCAAGCTCGAGCAGGCCGTGGCGACGAGTACAAAATAGCCCCTCTGTCCCTCTCCCCGTCGGGGAGAGAATGTTATCCCACTCCCAAACGGGGAGGGGGCAGGGAGAGGGCCCTTGTCTGTATGGTTTCGAGCACGCCTTCGATATTTTTCATCACTTCGTTGTTCCAGAATCGGATGACGGTGATGCCGAGGTTCTCGAGATACCGCGTACGGGCCGAATCGTAGTCTTTAGACATGGCGTGCTGTCCTCCATCGATCTCGATACAGAGCCGCTTTTGGGGACAATAGAAATCGAGGATGAAGTTACCGACGGAGTACTGACGAAAAAACTTTATTTCAAAAAATCGTTTTGACCGCAATTTTTGCCACAACAATCTCTCGGCATCGGTCTGATTTTTCCGAAGCTCTTGCCGTTGAGATTTCTTTTCTGAACGGTTGAACAAAAGAGTCATATGAACTCTCCCTACCCTCCCTTTCACAAAGGGAGGGGAAAGATGCATTGAGGCTTTGTGGCACCCCCTCTTTGTGAAAGAGGGGGTTGGGGGGCGTTCACGCCGCGTTCTTCACCGCCTCCGCGACCGCGCGGGCGACTTTTTTATCCAATGGGTCCGGGATGATGCGATCAGCGGTCGGTTTCCCGACGTAGCCCGCGAGCGCGCGGGCGGCCGCGAGCTTCATCTTGGTCGTAATCCTAGTGGCGCCCGCATCGAACACGCCGCGGAAGACGCCGGGGAACGCGAGGAGGTTGTTCACCTGGTTGGGGAAGTCCGAGCGTCCCGTGGCGACCACCGCCGCGCCCGCCGCCTTCGCCTCGTCCGGCAAAATCTCCGGCATCGGGTTGGCCATGGCAAAAATGATGGGGTTGGGCGCCATTGACTTGATGAGTTCCGGCTTGAGCAGGCCCGCTCTCGAGACTCCGATGAAGATGTCGGCGCCCTTCAGGGCATCAGAGAGCGATCCGCCGACCTCGCGATGGTTGGTCCAGGCGAGCAGTTCCTTCTTGAAGTCATTAAGGTCGCTCCGGTCGCGCGAGATGATGCCGACCGAATCAACGAGCACGATGTCGGACGCGCCGAATTCACGGAGGAGTTTTGCGCTCGCGATCCCCGCCGCGCCGGCGCCGGAAAAAACGATGCGCGCCGTTGTTAGATCGCGCCCCGTGACGTTCACCGCGTTCATGAGCCCGGCGAGCACCACAATCGCGGTGCCGTGCTGGTCGTCGTGCATGACCGGAATGTCCAGCTCTTCTATTAACCGCTTCTCGACCTCAAAACAGCGGGGGGCCGCGATGTCTTCCAGGTTAATGCCGCCAAACACCGGCGCAATGCGTTTTACGGTCTCCACGATCCCGTCCACGTCCTGGGTGTCGAGCGCAATGGGGAACGCATCAAGATTTGCGAACTCTTTAAAGAGGAGCGCCTTCCCCTCCATGACGGGGAGCGCCGCGGCCGGACCGATGTTGCCGAGCCCCAGCACCGCGCTCCCGTCGGTGACCACCGCAACGGTGCGGCCCTTTATCGTCAGCTCTTTGGCGAGCGCTGCGTCCTTTGCAATTTCAAGGCACGGCGCCGCCACCCCTGGGGTGTACACGGTGGAGAGATCGTCGCGGTTCTCCACGTTCACGACCGGCTTTACCTCAAGTTTGCCGCGGTATTTCCGGTGAAGATCGATCGATTTTTGGCCAAAGTCGCTCATAGACACCCATCGTAGCCCCTGCGGTGAGCATCGTCGAGACAGCTTGACGCTCCAGGAACCATAGGATAGGATGGCGGTCACTTAGCTATGTTAAGCATCCGCCTCTCCCGCGTCGGCAAGACCAAGGAACCGTCGTTCCGGTTGATTGTCGTCGACAAGCGACGCGACCCGTGGGGCGCGTACCTCGAGAACCTCGGTTCGGTTAACCGCCGCGGCAAGGAGAAGCGCTACGAACTAAACGCCGAACGCATCAAGTACTGGATCGGCAAGGGTGCCCAGCCCTCGGCCCCGGTGTGGAACCTCCTCATCGACCAGAAGATTGTGACCGGGAAAAAGCGCAAGGCGCACTTCATGCACAAAGGCGACGGCGAGAAGGCGGCCGCGGAGGCCAAACCGGCCGAAGCCGCGCCCGCCGAAGCGAAGGCCTGACACCCGCCCGAGAGGGCGGGTTTCGTTTCCGGCTCCGGGGGTGCTATACTGGCCCTCCCAGTGCTGGAGGTCGAACAGGACTGGATGAAACTCATGTAACAGTACGTTCTGCGCTATGGAACAGGATCAGCAGTTCGTAGAGTACGTGGTGAAGGCGATCGTGAATCATCCGGACGACGTGAAGACCGAGCGAACGGTGGATGAACGCGGCGTGCTCATCACCCTCCACATCAACCCGGCGGACATGGGGTACGTCATCGGCCGACAGGGCCAGACCGCCCGTAGCGTCCGCACCTTGCTCCGCATCGTCGGGGCCAAGTCGAACGCCCGGGTGAACCTCAAGATCTACGAACCGGAAGAATCCCGTCGCGCACACATGGCCGCCCAGGGGGCGGACGCGGGTGGCGAAGAGGAGAATCCGATGGACCTCAAGCTCTAAAGAGAATGAAAAGACCGCCTCACGAGGCGGTCTTTTTGTTACTCCGCAACCTTGACCAAACGCCCCTTTTCTGTTACAAAAACCTCGGTTGGCGGACGATGGGTTAAATGTCCAACAGGACGATGTGGGCGCTGTCCATCAGTTCTTTTCACGATTCGACCTAGGCGAGCGACTACGCGTCTGTCCGACAGGACGATCAGGGAGATGCTCGCCGGACGGGTGGGACTCGACATCCCACCCGTCCACTTAATAATCCCTCCCCTTTGTGAAAGGGGAGGTTAGGAGGGGTTGTCACGAATGGTCCGGAGTTCTAAAAGAGGGTGCGTTGATCGCTTTGTCTCTGGTAGAGACGAAGGCAGTTTTGCACCCTCACTAATTTGGCTCTTTTCACGATTCTCCGACCTCAGTCGGGGTCCGACAAGGGTCGGACGATTTAGGCGAGCGAGACGGCGTCTGTCCGACAGGACGATGGGGTGTGTGCTCGCCGGACGGGTGGAACGAAAATTCCACCCGCCCTCTTTCAAGATTCTGATTCATTCGGAGTTCTGAATGAGGGTGCGAAGACGGAATTGTCTCTATTAGAGACGATGGTTGAGCTGCACCCTCACTAATTTCAGTTCTTTCAAATTCGATTTGGCGAGCGAGGTTATGTGTGTCCGACAGGACGACGGCGAGAGTGCTCGCCGGACGGGTGGAACGAAAATTCCACCCGCCCTCTTTCAGGGTTCTGACTTGCGTGTTGGAGTTCTGAATGAGGGTGCGTCGGGTTTTCTGTCTCCAAAGAGACGTTCCTCGAGCTGCACCCCACTAATTTCGGCGGACGATTCACTTGTCACCCCGACGAAAGTCGGGGTCCAGCACTGGATTCCGGCTTTCGCCGGAATGACACAGGGGGAGAAAGTTCTTTCCGAATTCGTTTAGGCGAGCGACAAAGCCGGTGTCCGACAGGACGATGGCTGTCGTGCTCGCCGGACGGGTGGGACTCGACATCCCACCCGCCCTCTTTCGGGATTCTGATCGTTCGGAGTTCTGAATGAGGGTGCGTTGAGTGTCATGTCTCTAATAGAGACGATGCCGCCTTTGCACCCTCGCTAATTCCAGTTCTTTCCGAATCCGTTTTTGGCCTGCCTGCCGGCAGGCAGGCGAGCGACAAGACGATTGTCCCGTCAGGACGAAAGTCGCCGTGCTCGCCGGACGGGTGGGACTCCACATCCCACCCGCCCTCTTTCGGGATTCTGATCGTTCGGAGTTCTGAATGAGGGTGCGTCAGTCTTGTTGTCTCCAACGGAGACGAGAAGTTCCCTGCACCCTCACTAATTTCAGGTCTTTCCGAATTCGTTTTTGGCCTGCCTGCCGGCAGGCAGGCGAGCGAGAATGGTGCTGTCCTACAGGACGAGAGAAAAACTGCTCGCCGGACGGGTGGAACGAAAATTCCACCCGCCCTCTTTCGGGATTCTGATGGATCGGAGTTCTGAAAGAGGGTGCGAAGGTCCAGTTGTCTCCAATAGAGACGTGCAGGCTGACGCGCCTTCACTAATGTAGACCTGCATTCCGGCAGGCAACGAAAAGTTCCCGTACAACCCAAATGTCCCATAACGGGACGAAACTGAAAGAAAGGCAAGGGACCATGGCAGAGAAAACGTTGGGTCTGACCGGCCGAATCATCGGCATCCGTCACCGGATCAAGAAGACCGCGGACGGCGATGCGAGACCCACCCAAATCGCCATCATCGAGGGCGACAGGGTGTCGCGCCACGACATCGAGGACGAGACGGGAGAGAAGGACTTTCTCCTCGGCGAGTTCCCGGTGAAGTTCCGCAAGGTGCGCGACGACGAGGACCTCGGCGTCTTCAAGCCGCACCACGTCGAGTGGCGCGAGCTCAAGAAGGGCGAGGAGTGGGGCGTGGGCGAGAACCTGCGCAAGACCAAGCCCGGCAAGCGCGCCGAGAAGCGGTTCGAGGCGGTGAAGGTGCCCGCGGAATACGAGGGCCTCAAGGCGGGCGACACCGTCGTCTCAGTGCTCGGCGGGAGCGGCGACCGTTTCATGTTCGCGCTCTCCCAGCGCGGCGATGAGATCGGCGCCATCGCGCGTCGCATCCCCGGCTACCTCCTCAAGTCCGCGCGTGACAACACGGCCGGCGAGAAGGACGACGATGCCGACCTCCTCGCGCGACTCGCAATCGACTCGCCGGACTCGTTCTACACGGTCACCCGGCGGGACCGAGACCTCATCAAGGTCCGCGAGACCCTAAAGGACCGCGTGGCGGCGATGCGCGAGCGCATCGGCGCCGAGCAGCGTCTGCGACAGCGCACCATCGGCACGGTGTTCTGCTCCGAAGATGGCCGCTACCCCGAGGGCAACCTCGAGGACATGTACGAAGCCCTCCGTGCGAGCGACACCATCGTGAACAGCCTGGAGACGGAGGAGGAGAGCCGCATCAAGGAGCTGACCGTCGCCATCGAGCAGCTCCCTATCTACCACGAGGTTCTGCACCCCGTGGAGGGCTGTGGCCCGCTCATCTCGGCGCCGATCATCGCGGCGATCACCGACATCCGCCGCTTCGGGGTGATGCCCGACGAGACGGAGATCGCGCGACTCCGGGGTGACGCCACGGCGGCGCTCGAGTTGGGGAACTACGAGGCCGATAAGGGCAAGGTGGAGCAGGTCGCGGGCGAACGGTCGTTCCAGCTCATGGGTCGCGTCGCCAACTGGAAGCGCGAAAACGGCAAGACCGACGAGGCCGAGCTCATCGGGCAGGCGCTGGAGCTCTTCCGCAAGGTCCACCAGCTGAAGCGCAAGGCGTTCGAGCGCGGCGAGTCCAAGCTCAAAGCGTTCATGGGAGTCCACGTCCGGAAGGATGGGACCTTCCCGCGGACGCGGCGCGAACGCAAGCCGAAGAAGGATTCGGTCGGAACGGTGGCGATCACCGAGACCGAGGAGTCGCTCGAGGGGGAGATGGTCGCCGAGCTGGAGGAGGCGAAGGCTTCCAAGAGCGAGCCCAAGTGGAACCGGGCGGCGCGGCAGGCGGTGTTCCTGCTCGTCGACCAGTTCGTGAAACGGAGCGAGTCCGAGTGGGGAATCAAGTTGCGCGAGTACAAGAGGCGCTTGCGGGAGATCCACCCTGAGGCGATCATCGTGAACGGCAAGAAGCGCTACTCCGACGGACACATCCACAAGATGTCGATCTGGCGGTGCGCCACCAGGTTCGTGGAGTGGCTGTTCAAGTCCTGGTGGGAGCTGGAGAACCGCATCAACGCGTCCGAGAAGGTGCCCACGCCGGCTGGAACGGAGGAGCCGATCACGCCGGAGGGCGTGCTCGGCATCGCCGCGCCTCCGGTCACGGCGCCGACCGCGACGCTGTAGTGTGCGAATAAGGCGGACGACTGTAGTGGTGTCCACTGGGACGACGCTTCCGGTGTCCGCCTGAACCACGCTCCGGAACGGAAGGGTCTAACACACCCTCGCCGTTCCGGAGCGTCTTTTTTTAAAACCCCGTTGCGCGTGGCAGATCGAGGCATATCAAAAAGAAACCGCCCCGGCCATCGGTGATGGCGCGGGGCGGAGGCGTATCTAGGCCGTGCTCCTCATAGATGGGGCTTACGGTCGCCCCCGAGGTACGCGTCGGACTCGCGTTCGTCCCCTCCCGTGGACTGAAGGCTGTCATCGTAGCGGGTCAGGGAGCTCCGGGCGATACGCCCGACGAGCGGGTCGGGGCCCAGACGGATCTCCCCGCTCTCAAGTTCTCGCGCGTCCTCCACCTCGGCGAGCGTACCGCTCCGCTTCCCCGTGGGGAGGCGCTTGCCGAAGGACGGGGTGAAATCCACGCGGAGCCGCGTGGTCATCACCCCCACCGATCGCATGCCGCGATAGGTGGAGAAGCTCACGCTCCCCGAGGCGCCATCCATGAACTTCACGTGGTAGAGCGCGTAGAGCCCGGCGCCCTGCCGCTCGTCGTAGGATGAGATCGGCGCATTGAGCACCTTGCGGTACTCCGCGCCCGGACCCTTGGTCCGCTGGAACGCCCCAAGATCCACATCCCGCCGATCAATACCGCGGGAAGCGGCGACGTGATGAATGAGATCGCGTACGGTACGGCATGCCGGTGCTGGAGCGACGTGGTCTGTTCCCATCACATACCTCCTCGTGCGTGGTAAAGGCCGTAAAAATCACGCGCCACGGCCGCTTGGCCATCGCGCACGGACTACACTACAATAAGAAGGAGAAATATGAAACTTGAATTCATCTCCCTATTCCCCCGCGTCTTCGACGCCTACTTCGGCGAATCCATCGTGGGGCGCGCGATAACGAAGGGGCTCCTCACCGTCTGCGCCCACGACCTCCGGAAATGGGCGCGCGGACCGCACCGCAAGGTGGACGACAGGCCGTACGGCGGCGGACCGGGCATGGTGATGATGGTGGAACCCTTCCTACGCGCGCTGGAGGCGATTAAGAAGAGCACCCGCTCGCCCAAGTTACGCCGGTCCACACGAGTCATCCTGCTCGCCGCTTCGGGTACGCAGTTCACCCACCGCGACGCGGTCCGGCTCGCCAAATACGAGCGGCTCATCTTCCTCTGCCCCCGCTACGAGGGGGTGGACGCGCGCGTGGACGAGTTCGTGGATGAGCGCGTCTCCATCGGCCCGTATGTGGTGACCGGAGGCGAGCTCCCCGCCATGGTCATCGCCGATGCGGTCGTGCGGCACCTCCCCGGCGTGCTCGGCAAAGCCGCCTCCCTGGCCCAAGAGTCGCACGCCTCGCCAGGGCTCACCGAGTACCCGCAGTACACGAGACCCGAGGAGTATAACGGAAAAAAGGTCCCCGCGGTGCTCCTCTCCGGAGACCATGCGCGGATCGCTGCCTGGCGGAAGAAGCGGATGCGAAAGGCGAAATGACAAAAACCTCCGAAACGGAGGTTTTTGTAAAAAACTTTAAAATTTAAACTTTAAATTTTTATTCGTCGTCTCTGCCGACCCCCGCCGCCGCGCGACACGCTTCTTTTGCCGCATTGTAGGCGGCGCGTGCGTCGGTCTTTGCCGTGTCCCACGCCGCGCGACCGTCCAAGCGCGCGTCCTTCCACGCCCTGATCGCCGCTTCCCGCGCCGCGTTCCGTGCGGCGAGCGCCGCCTTGCGCGCCTCGGCGTTCTTGCCTTTCCGCGCCGCCTCGAACGCATCGCGGTAGGCCGAGCGCGCGCCTATGATCGTCTCCTTGTGCGACTCGCGCGCGGCGCGAAGCACGGCGAGAAAGTCCTCCCGTCCGTCCTTCAGCGCATCGCGGAACGCCTCTCGCGCCGCCTTATAGCACGCACGAATCTCGGTACCCTTTCCCCGCTCTCTCCTTTCGCCGTCCTCAAGTTCCCCCGCGAGCGCCGGGAGCGCACCGCCCGCGATCATCGCCGCGGTCATCGCACCCGCCGCAAATCGTTTGAAGTTCATAGGTGTATAGCCCTTCGTTAGGTGAATTAGGTACGGCCGTTCTGCCCATTTCGACGTAGCCACCCCCCTTTTCTTACCGTCCCCAGCATGTCCACCCCCTCGCTTGACGTGTTTTAAGCCGTATCGTAAGATACCGATGCTCAAAAATATCTCTTTTTCCACAATTTTTTGGCGGAAAAAAGAGCGGAATCCTCGCCTGATCCCACTCTTTTTTCTTCCGGAAAACCGGGGGACGGAATCGTACAATTTTGAGCGCAGTTCGAGGAAACGCCGAGGCGCGGACTATAGAGATGTGCCAAAAATGTACGGTTACGCGTGAGGACTTTCACAACTCGATCGTGAACCAACCCCGGATACCAAATAACAATAGTCATCAGTTCGTAATACGAGCCGAATGACTTTCGGTTGAACCTGAACGAAATCCCGCGAGGGATTGAGTAAAGGTTACAACTGAGAGTTTGATCCTGGCTCAGGATGAACGCTGGCGGTGTGTCTAAGGCATGCAAGTCGAACGGGCGGCGCGGCGTAGCAATACGTTGTGCCGCTAGTGGCAAACGGGTGAGTAACACATTGGTAACCTGCCTCCGAGACGGGCACAACACTGCGAAAGCGGTGCTAATTCCCGATGGTCTCTCCGGTGCAACGCCGGAAGAGTAAACGCCCAAAAGGCGCTTGGAGAGGGGCCTATGGCCTATCAGCTTGTTGGTGAGGTAATGGCTCACCAAGGCGACGACGGGTAGCAGGCGTGAGAGCGCGACCTGCCTCAGTGGGACTGCGACACTGCCCACACTCCTACGGGAGGCTGCAGTCGAGAATATTCCACAATGGGGGAAACCCTGATGGAGCGACACCGCGTGGGGGAAGAAGGCCTTCGGGTCGTAAACCCCTTTTGCACGGGACGAAGTAATTGACGGTACCGTGAGAATAAGAGGTTGCTAACTCTGTGCCAGCAGCAGCGGTAATACAGAGACCTCAAGCGTTATCCGGATTTACTGGGCGTAAAGCGTCCGCAGGTGGTTCGTTAAGTC
>Ga0187892_10002276_pt1 | contig 39420 bp, 39 predicted proteins | sample MA1701073metaG_FD_139345 | JGI IMG/M metagenome (GOLD analysis project Ga0187892, IMG submission 139345) | Bio-ooze microbial communities from a basaltic lava cave in the Kipuka Kanohina Cave System on the Island of Hawaii, USA - MA170107-3 metaG ... | reverse complement strand
CGAGCGCGACGCGGTCCTGGTGCGAGCCGGCCGCCACGAGGAGAAGGCGGGCCGCTCGTAAAGGCGTTTCATGGCCAACGATGAAGCACCGATCCGCAAGGACGGCGAAGCGAAGGAGCGCGCGATCACGCGGCGCGACTTCGAAGCCGTGATCCGTCGCGCCGCCGAGCTGTCCGCGAGCGAAGCCGAAGGCGATGAGGAGTCGCTTTCCGAGGCCGAAGTCATCCGCATCGCGACTGAGCTGGGACTCCCGGCCCGGCACGTGCGCCAGGCACTCTTCGAGCTGCCGGAAATCGGGACGGCGAACGTCGGCCGCGAGGACTACTTCGGCGAGCCCGTGCTCACGGGGACGCGCGTGGTGCCCGGCCGCGCCGACGAACAGCTGCGGCGCATCGAGGACTATCTTACGACGCGCGAGTATCTGCAGACCGTGCGTCGCCGCGTCGACCGCGCCTTCTTCATGCCCGCCGATGACGCGATCTCGAATCTCGCGCGCGGCCTGCTGCGGCCCAGCCGGCGGTACTTCCTCGCGCGCGCGCACCGCGTCGTCGTGAGCGTGAGACCCCTCGAGGAAGACCGCGCGCACGTGCAGATCGCCGTCGATCTGAGTCAGCAGCGCAAACACGCCGTGCGAACCGCATGGACCAGCGGCATCGTGGTTGGCACTGTGGTCGGCGGCGCCGCCTCGCTGGCGGTGGCGTTGGCGGATCTGCCCACTGCGGTTGCCGTCACAGCGCACATCACCGCGTTTGCCGCCGGCTTTGCCGGCACACTGACGGTCGCGCTTGCTGCCAGCCGAGCCGCGTTCCGCCGCGCATTGACGGGCGCGAGGTTCGAGCTGGACGGCCTGCTCGATCGTGCCGAACACGGCCAGTCGCTCGAGCCTCCGCCCGCACCCTGGCGCAAGCGCATTCAACAGAAGCTGCTGGGTCACAGTTGATCCGCGCGTGGACGTCGCGGCATATTCCGCCGTGTTCCACCCTCACCGAACAAGGAGTCTGGACTGATGCCGGAGATCCGGAGAGTGGCCGTGCTGGGTTGCGGATTGATGGGCAGCGGCATTGCAGAAGTGACGGCCCGCGCCGGCTATGAGACGCACGTCCGGGAAATCAACGACGCACTGTCGCAGAAGGGGATGGCCAGCATCCGCAAGAGTCTGGACCGCGCCGTCGAGAAGGGAAAGCTCGATGCCGGAACGCGGGACCAGACGCTCGGCCGGATTCGCATGACGACGCGGCTCGAGGATCTCGCCGGCGCCGACATGGTCATTGAAGCCGTGACCGAAGATCTCGCGCTCAAGACCGAGATGTTCCGCACGCTCGATGCCGTCTGCTCCGCCGACACGATCTTTGCCAGCAATACGAGCTCGCTGACGATCGCGGAAATGGCAGCCGTGACCACGCGCGTCGACCGCTTCGTCGGCCTGCACTTCTTCAATCCGGTCCCCGTGATGAAGCTGGTCGAGGTCGTGCGCTCGATCGCGACCAGTCCGGACACGTTCCGCCGCGCCTGCGACTTCGCGCGTTCGCTGGGCAAGGAACCCGTCGAGGCCAAGGACACATCAGGCTTCATCGTGAACCGCCTGCTCGTGCCCTACATGCTCGATGCGATCCGCTGCCTCGAGCAGGGGCTGGCCTCGACCGAAGACATCGACAAGAGCATGACGCTGGGCACCGGCTACCCGATGGGGCCGTTCACTCTCTCCGATTTCGTCGGCAACGATACGCTCTACTACATCGCCGAGATCATGTTCAACGAGTTCCGCGAGCCGCGCTTCGCTCCGCCGCCGCTGCTCAAGCGGATGGTCATGCTGGGGTACCACGGCCGCAAAGCGAAGAAGGGGTTCTACGACTACAGCGGCGAGAAACCGCAGGCGGTCGATTTCGGCTTCTGATGCCTCTAGGCGGGCAGGAAGTAGAACGCCAGGCCCAGAATCACGTACACGGCGAGCAGCTGAACGCCTTCCATCCAGTGCGACTCGCCATCCTGCGAGATGAACGCCATAATGCCCACCGCAATCGCCACGGCCACGACTTCGAACGTCGTGAAGATCAGGTCCATCGGCCGCGGGCCCGTCACATAGCTGAGGAACACGAGCAGCGGTGCCACGAACAGCGCAATCTGAATGGACGATCCCACGGCAATGTTGATCGCCGTGTCCATCCGGTTGCGGCCCGCCATCAGGATCGCCGTCGAGTGCTCCGCCGCGTTGCCGATGATCGCGACGAGTATCACGCCGACAAAGACCTCGTTCATGTGCAGCGTCTCGGCGGCCGCCTCCACCGTGCCCACGAGCATTTCGCTCATCACGGCTACACCGGCAGTCGCCAGCACGAGCAGCAGCGTTGCCCGGCCGACCTGGCGCGCGGACGGTGGCGCTTCGCCGATGTGCTCCGCCGCAGCCCCCAGATACAGATGGCGGTGCGTCTTCAGCGTGAATACGAGGCTCAGGACGTAACTCACCATCAGCACAATGGCGATTTCCAGGCTCAGCTTGCCTTCTGGAACGTTCGGATGGCCGCCCGCCACTACATGGAAGATCGCCGGCACAACCAGACCGATCGCGCTGAGCAGCAGCATGGTCGCGCCCAGGGACGCCGCCGTCGGATTGAACCGCTGCGAGGGAAATCGGAGCCCGCCGTAGAGCGCACCGGCGCCGAACACCAGCAGGATGTTGCCGATGATCGAGCCGGTGATCGAGGCCTTGACCAGGTCGTGCAAGCCCGCACGCAGCGCGACGATCGCGATGATCAGCTCCGCTGCATTGCCGAACGTCGCGTTCAACAGCCCGCCCACGCCTTCACCCAGCCGTTCCGCAAGGCGCTCCGTCGCCGTTCCCATCAGCCCGGCGAGCGGTACAATCGCGAGCGCCGATGTCGCAAATATCAGCAGGACGTTCGCATGAAATGCGTACTCGAGCAGCAGCGAGATGGGAACGAAAATCAGCAGCGCAAGGAGCCACTTCGGGCCCAGGCCGCCGTTGCCTGCCACCGTCAGGGCAGCTCGCTCGCGCGGTGCAGCGCGATGGAGTAGCGCCGGTACTCGTCCGCGTGCGCCAGGTAGTCCTCCGCCCAGACCTCGAACGGCGGCAGCGGCAGCCGCCGCTCCAGATCCTGCACCACGATCATTGCCAGCTGGAAACGGTCCCGCGAGTGAAAATCGATCCGCCGACCCTCCAGACGGATCTCGACCAGCTCCCGAAAATCGTCCGCGGAGAGCAGCGCGATCAGATGCGCAACCTGGTCCGCACGATACGACTCATACAGCGACCGCAGCTGCGCGAAACTCGGTGCCCCGCTCGCCGGCCTCGAGCCCGGCATCGCAACCACCCCCGATTGCGCCCGCTCCTGCGAATGCCGTCGCAACAGCTCGCGAAACCAGCGCTGCACGTCCGGCGTGTATCCGCGCCGCCGCTCGTCCGCCTCCAGCGCCGACTCCAGCAGCGCCAGAATCAACGGTCGGCCAAGACCCTTCGCACGCGCGTCGACTTCCTCCTCCGTCATCTCGACGAACAGGTCCGCAGTCCGCACCTCCGCCAATGACTCCGACCCCTCGATCGCTGCCCGAAACGCAAAATACCCGCGCCACGCGCCGTCCACCCGCTGATACGTGATCAGAAACGCCATCCACCGCACACCCTCCCGCTCCAGATAGCAGAACGAGCGTGTCCTCGAGCGTAGCGAGCCCGGCTCCTCGCTCATCACGCCCGGCGCGGTCACGGCTGGCTCGTGTGGGTGCATCGCGCGCACGCTACCCATTCTCACTGCCGAGCGTCAAGAATCTTCACGCGCCGAACCGCCCCAGGATTTTCATCAATTCTTCGCCCCGCCTTGCCTCGAGTTCTGCCCAACGCACGCTCCGAAACAGGCGCGGTCACGGCACTTTGCTCGTGCACGCCCGCGAATCCGCATGTGTTGATCCTGTCACTTTCGCGTCACGCCCGCATCGTGCTCGGTCGTGCAACTTCTGATTCTACAACAAGATACGTGTAACGATTTGCGCGCGTTGAGGTTACGGAAATGCTTGACGCAGAACGCACACGCGCATATGTTGTGCGGCGCCGAGCGGGAACAGCGGAGAGCGGACGCGGTGTTGGCGCCGCCCCCCACCTCGCATTCGAAACCACCCAAAACACGTCGGAGGGTCCGATATCGCCCTATGTGGGATACGTGTGCCATCGAACTGCGCGTCGAGCTGCCGAAGCCGGTGGCCGATGAAGTCGAAGCGGTCCAGAAGCGGGATCCGGAGATGTTGAGCCGGCTGGTCATGTACGCGTTCACGCGGCGGACGATTTTCGAGCATCTGGCGGCTCGGCAGTCGTCGGGTGGCGCGTAGACGGAGGCTTGACGTTCCGGGCTTTGGGGTCGCACGTTTGAGCGGGGAGGTGAGCGCGGCGGTCACGCGGATCGAGGTGACTCGATAGGCGACGCGCGGCTCGGACGGTCACACGGAGCACGGCATTCGTTCAACCAGCGGAGCTGGCGCATCAGGCGCCGGCCGTGACGATCGGGTCCTGCGAGCGAAGTATCTCGACTGGTGTTCGGCGCGGATTGCGGAGCGGTTCCTGCAGCTGACGCCGGACGAGATCTATGAGCTTGCGCAGGGGGCGTCGGGCGAGGCGGCGAACGACTCGCGAGGCGCCCCTTTGACATCGCGGTTTGGCGGTGAGACGAAGGGTGCGGCGTGGTCGGAGCTGGAGCCGATCGAGTCGTTCCGGCGGATCGTGGAGCGGGTGACGGAAGTGCTGGCGGCGAGGTCGCCGCTGCCGAGCTTCGAGGAATGGTCGGCCGAGTATGAGCGGGCGCCCGGCCGTTTCGACGAGGAGCTGCTCGGTTTCTGGAAAGAGATGTTGTAGCGCGCGATCAGTGCGCTGCGTCGTCCTGGTCGACGCGAGTGAGGTGCCACCAGGTGCCGGCAATGGCGAGCACGCCAGCGCCGAGCAGCAGGATGCCGATGAGACCCCAGGCGATCCACCAGTCGGACCGATCGTTGGCGAAGCCGCGGGCTGCGCTCCAGAACGAGGTGCCAGCCATCAGGATCCAGAGGATGCCGATACCGAATCCGGTGCCGAGAGCGATGGTGTTCTGGGGTGGCCCGTCAGCCATGGATCGGTCTCGCCTTGCCGGGGATCGCAGTCACGGGCGGCAGAATATAGAGGCGTGAGCGGTGTCGGCAATGGCGCGGCGGCGCAGCGCGTGGACGAAATGAATCGGAGCGTGACATGGCCGTAGAGATCCCGCGCGTGCCTGAGGGCACGCGTGTGCGCGTGCAGCAGTCGAGCATTCCGCAGGAGCCGGGCGTCGCGGGCCGCGCGGGTACGGTCGTCGTGGCGAGCGAGTACCAGTCGAAACGGCTGGGCGTGGTACTCGACGGCGAGGAGCGGATTCGCGTTTTCCTGACGGACGAGCTCGAGATCATCGAGGAACTGCCGCTGCCCCCGGAACGCCAGGTCGCCAGGCTTCGTCCGGCGTTACCGTGATCGGTGTGGTGAGGTAGTTCGTCGGCTCGCTGCTCCTGCGCGGTGCGTGAGTCCGTTCGTCGTGTCCCTGCCCGTGCGCCTGTGCGTGAGTCCGTTCGTCGTCTCCCCGGCTCTGCGCCTCTGCGTGACTAGAACGGCAGATCGTCGTCGTCGGCATCGAACGGGGACGCGGGTGCCTGACCTTGCGCGACGGGCTGGCGCGCGCGGCGTGGGGCCTGTCCTTCCATCGACTGACCGCCACCACCGCCCGGGCTGCCGAGCATGACCATCTCGCGAACGCGAATATCCGTGAAGTAGCGGGTGTTGCCCTGGTCATCCTGCTGCTGCGAGTACTCGATGCTGCCCTCGATGTAGAGGCGATCTCCCTTGCGGACGTATTGCTCGACGAGGTCAGCCAGCCGGTCCCAGAAGTTGAGACGGTGCCACTCGGTCTTTTCCTGCTGCTGCCCGCTCTTGTCCGTCCACGTGCGGTTGGTCGCCAGCGAAACCTTGGCGACCTTGACGCCGGAGTTGAGGACGCGGATGTCGGGTTCGTTGCCGACGTTGCCGATGAGCATGACTTTGTTGAGGGACCGGCTCATGTTGGGATCCTGCGTTGCCGGCGCGCGTCCATGGGGACGGCAGAGCGCCGAGTGAAGCGGCGCGACCGACCGGGGCCGCGCACCCCAGCAAAGTACCCCGCGGGCGGGGACAGGTCCATGGGCGTGCAGGTCAGCGTCGAGCGGAGGCGCCGAGCGCGAAGTCGGTGAACGCCTGCTGCAGTCGCTGCGCAACATCGCCGGGCCTGCCGTCGGCGACAGGCCGGCCGTCGAGGCGCGTGATGGGCATGACCTCTGTCGTCGTACCGGTCAGGAACAGCTCATCGATTTCATCGAGCCGGTCGGCGAAAATCGGGCCTTCGCGCACCGCGAGGCCGGCGTCCCTGGCGAGATCGAGCACCAGCCGGCGCGTGATTCCGCCCAGGATGTAGTTGCACTCGGGGTACGTGACCACTTCGTTGTTGACGAATCCCATCAGGTTGGAATGCGATCCTTCGATGAGCACGCCATCGCGGACGAAGATCGCTTCGAACGCACCGGCTTCCCTGGCCTGCTGATTGGCGAGCACATTCGGCAGCAGCCCGACGGACTTGATGTCGCAGCGACCCCAGCGCGTGTCCGGCACGGAAACCGTGGACACGCCGGCGGCGAAGTTGTCCGCGCTCGGCCTCGGGAACGCCCGGGTGGCCACATAGAGGGTGGGCGGCGTGCCGGGCTCCGGGAAAGCGTGGCGGCGCGGGGCAGCGCCGCGCGTGATCTGGATGTAAACGGTCGCGTCCTTGTCGCCGAGTCCGTTGTCGGCGATGAGTTTTTCGGCAATGCCGGGTATGCCGTCCGCGGCGCGTTCGTCCATGCGCACGGCGGCGAGGCCGCGCCGCAGCCGCTGGAGGTGCGGTTCGGCAAGGAAGAGGCGGCCGCCGTAGACGCGAATCACTTCATAGAGGCCATCGGCGAAGAGGAACCCGCGGTCGTCGATGGATACGCTGGCCTCGGCGCTGTCGATGTAACGGCCGTTCAGGAAGACGAGCATCGATGCACCCCTGCATGGTGGAAGCGGGTCGACGGGAGGAGAATGCGGCACGGCGAACGAAGCGGCAAGTCGGAGCGGCGTGGGCGTGGCCCTGTCCGCGGCGGCGCGAATCCACGAGAATCCGCAGGTTCCGGAGGACGGGAATCACGAATCGAGATCGGATGACACGGAACGGGTTTCCGCTGCGCTCGCCGGTACAGGAGCGGCGGCTGGCGAACGGGCTTACAGTGCTGGTCTGTGAGGATCGGCGTGCGCCGGTTGCCGCCATCATCACGCACGTTCGAGCGGGCTATTTCGATGAGCCCGATGAGGTGGTGGGCATCAGTCACGTGCTGGAGCACATGTTCTTCAAGGGCACGTCGCGGCGCGGCCCGGGCGAAATCGCACGCGAGACCAAGGCGCTGGGCGGGTACCTGAACGCGGGCACGATCTACGATCACACCTCGTACTACACGGTGGTGCCCGCGGCGGCGCTGGATCAGGCGCTGGACATCCAGTCGGACGCGCTCATCCATTCGACGATCGATGCGGACGAGCTGGCGCGCGAGCTGCGCGTCATCATCCAGGAGGCCAAACGCAAGCTCGACTCACCGGGTGCGGTTGCCCGCGAGACGCTCTTCGAGCGCATGTTCGACGCGCACCGGATCCGCCGCTGGCGTATCGGCACGGAGCGCGTTCTTGCGGCGTTGACGCGTGACGATGTGCTGCGATTCTACCGGACGCATTACACGGCATCCAACATCGTGCTGTCGATTGCGGGCGATATCGATGCGGCGCACGTCCTGGATCGCGTGGCGCACTACTATGGCGGCATGCCGGCGGCGGCGCCGCCGCGTGACCGCGGCGCCGCGGAGCCGGAACGGAGCGAGTACCGCTATCATGAGATCGAAGGCGATGTGCATCAGACGCACATCGAATGGGGCTGGCGCTCGCCGGGCCTGTTGCATGAAGACACGCCGGCGCTCGACCTGCTGTCCGTGATCCTGGGGCAAGGCCGAGCTTCGCGATTGTATCGCGGAGTGCGTGAGCGCGGGCTCACCAGTGAGATCGGCGCGCACAACTACACGCCGGATGACATTGGCATCTTCGGCATCAGCGCCGTGTGCGAGCCGGGCGACGCGGAAGCGGCGCTGCCGGCGACGCTGCGCGAGATTGAAACGCTGCGGCATCATGGCGTGGACGAGGCGGAAGTCGAGCGTGCGCAGAGCATGGTTCTGGCGCGGCTGATCCGCCGCTTCGAGACGGTCGAAGGACAGGCGACGCTGCTTGCCGAGTGGCAGGCGCAGGGCGATTGGAACCACGTGCGGGCGCATTATGAGCGCATGATGACCGCCCGTGCGAGCGAGCTGTCGCGGCTCGCGCACGCCTGTCTCGAACCGTCACTCGCCACGGTGCTGGTCTACCGGCCGCGGAACGTCGCAGCCATGAGCTGGCGGCCGGAGCCGGATGCACGCACGGAAGCGCGCGGGTCCGCACCCATCGATGCGACGCCACTGCGGCGGGCTTCGCGGCCGCCCGGGCCCGGCCGAACCGAGGACGGCATCCACTACTCCGAAGACGGGCGCCTGCACGTCGTGATCCTGCCACGCCGGGAAGTGCCGCTCGTCACGCTGTCTCTCGCGTTCACGGGCGGCGCGGCCGAGGAGACCGCGGAGAGCGCGGGACTCACATCGCTTGCGTGCCGAACGAGCATCAAGGGCACGACGCAGCGCATGGCCGCCCGGATCGCGGAAGAGATCGAATCGCTCGGCGGCGTGCTCACGCCTGCCGTTGCACCGGACGCGTTCGACTGGGCAGTCAACCTGCCGTCACACCACTTCGACCGCGGGCTCGCGATGCTGGCCGACGTCGTGTGGAACGCGACGTTCCCGCAGGACGAGCTGGAGCGCGAGCGCAAGGCGGCACTGAGCGAAGCGCAACTGCTGCGCGAAGACATGCACCGGTATCCGCAACGCCTGTTCCTCGAGGCAGCCTTCGAAGACGATCCGTACGGCGTGCCGCTGGGCGCGTGGGAAGCCAGAGTCGCCGCGGCCACACCGGAGGACGTGCGCGAATGGCACGCGCGCACCGTGCGGCGCCGGCGCGCCACGCTCCTGATCGCGGGCGACGTCGATGCCGATGCGGCCGCCTCGCTCGCACGGACGCTTGCGGACGATCTCGGTATCGACGCCACGGGCAGTGCCCGGCCGCGTGCCCAGGCTGCGTGGCCGGACAGCACGCGCGAGCGCATTGTCGAGCGGCAGACGGCGCAGACCGCGATGGTGCTCGGATTCCCCGGTCCCGCGCGCAACGATCCCGATGCCGAGGCGCTGCTGGTCATGGCGGCCGCGATTGGCGGGCTGGGCGGTCCGCTGTTCGAGGAGCTGCGCAGTCGCCGTTCACTGGCCTACGCGGTTTCCGCGCAGCCGATGGCGCGCCGGCGTGGTGGTGCGTTCATCGCCTATATCGGCACGTCGCCGGAGCGCGAAGTGGAGGCGCGCACGGGCCTGATCGAACAGCTCGAGCGCTGGAAGGCGGAGCGGCTGGACGCGAGCGAAGTCGAGAATGCTAAGGCGTATCTGCTGGGCAGCCGGCAGATCCGCCTGCAGACGAACAGCGCGCGACTGGGCGAGCTGGCGAGTGCGCTGTTGCTCGGACGGGGCGCAGAAGAGCTGCGCGATTACGAACAGCGGATCCGGTCCGTGACGCCGGAGCGCATTCGGGAAGTCGCCGCGAAGTGGCTCGATCGGTCTCGTCTGGTGCAGGGTATCGTACGCGGCACGGGCGGTTCGCGCTGATCACGCCGAGTGGCCGCGAGGCGCACGGACGAATATCTTTCCTCACACTCAACCGCGGTGGAACGGCATGTCGGATTTCGCATTCATTCGGGTCGAAGCCGAGGCGGGCGTTGCGCGCATCACCGTGCATCGACCGGACAAGCTGAATGCGCTGAATGCCGCGACCGTGAGCGAGCTGGAGCGCGCGTTCCATGCCGTCGCGAGTGACAGCAGTGTCCGCGGCGTGATCATCACGGGATCGGGCGAGAAAGCGTTCGTTGCCGGAGCGGACATTGCCGAGCTTGCGACCATGGACCCGCTCACGGGCATTGCGACGTCTCGCCAGGGTCAGGATGCGTTCCGTTTTCTGGAGACGATGCGCAAGCCGGTGCTGGCGGCGATCAACGGTTTCGCGCTGGGCGGCGGACTCGAGCTGGCGCTCGCGTGCCATCTGCGAGTCGCCTCGAGCAACGCGCGATTCGGGCTGCCCGAAGTGAAGCTCGGCATCATACCCGGCTATGGCGGCACGGTCCGGCTGCCGCGCGTGGTTGGCCGGGGCCGCGCACTCGAGCTGATCCTGACCGGCGAGATGATCGATGCGCAGGAAGCCCTGCGCATTGGCCTGGTCAACCGGGTGGTTGAACCGGTGGCGCTGCAGCAGGAAGCAACGCAGCTGATGGGCAGAATCACGGCCAACGGCCCGGTCGCACTGGCCATGGCGCTCGAATCCGTCGATCACGCAGCCGCGACGTCGACGCACGATGCGCTCACACTGGAAAGCGATCTCTTCGGGCTGCTCGCGGGCACGGCGGACATGCGCGAAGGCATGAAGGCGTTCCTCGAGAAGAGGCCGGCGCGCTTCGAGGGACGTTGAGCGCTCCACCCGCCATGACGGAGCGGGAGGCACCGCCCGCACAACCCGGAGCGAAGCCGGGCAGAGTTCCGGCCCTGGTCTGCCGTCAGCTACGACTGCGGCAGTTCCGCAATTTCGCGGAACTCGAGCTGCACTTCCCCGCGGCCGGCGTGGCGATCATTGGCAACAACGGATCCGGCAAGACGAATCTGCTCGAATCCCTCTACTATCTCGAGATCTTCCGATCCTTTCGCGGCGCGCCGGATGAGCAGCTGGTTCGATTCGGAGCGGAAGCGTTCCACGTGCGCGGCATTTTCGAGGACACGGCGGGTGACACCTTCGAGATCGCGGCCGGCTACGAGCCGCGCACGCGCGCGAAGCGCGTCACTGTGAACGACGCGGTGCCCGAGCGGCTGGCCGATGCAGTCGGGCGCGTACGCGTCGTGGCCTTCGCACCGTCGGATCTGACGCTGGTGACCGGGTCGCCCGCCGAGCGGCGCCGGTTCCTGGACATTGTGCTGTCCGTCAACGTGCCGGGCTACCTCGACGCACTGCAACGCTACCGCCATGTGCTGCGCCAGCGTAATGCGCTGCTTCGGACGCAGGCGGAGCCCGGCCTGCTCGAGGCGTGGGACCCGCACTTCGTGGAAGCCGGCGCGCAGGTCGTACACGAGCGCGCCTGCTGGGTGGCGCAGTACGCCGAGGCGTTCACGCGCCGCTACCAGCACATGGGCGATGGCGCGAGCGCGCGCATCGAGTACCGGCCGGGCCTGCGCGTCGAATCGCCCGCACAGGGCCGCGCCGTTGTGGAATCGGCCATGCGCTCGGACATGCGCCGGCTTGCCTCCCGCGAACGCGAGCGCGGCATCACGCTGACCGGGCCGCATCGCGATGACCTCGCACTGCTCGCCCGGTCCGGTGACGCCCAGCTCGATCTGCGCGAGTTCGGCTCCGGCGGCCAGATGCGTACGGCGGCCATTGCGCTGCGCATGGTCGAGGCCGAATCCGCGCGTGCGGCTCGTCAGACCGCACCCATGATCCTGCTCGATGATGTCTTTGCCGAACTCGATCCGGGCCGGTCCCGCCGCGTGCTGGAAATGCTCGAGTCCGAAGATCACGGCCAGGTCATCCTGACGGCACCCAAGGGAACCGACGTCGACAGCCACGGCCCCACACGCTCGTTTGCCGCACTGCCGCGCTGGTCGATCCGGCAGGGCCGCATCGAGGACCCGTGACCGAGCGCTCGCGACGCTTCACACGCATCGGCGAAACGCTCGCCGAGTTCCTTGCGCGCTCCGGCATTGCCGCCCGCATCGCCGAGGCCAGCGTCGTTCCCGAATGGGCCGAACGCGTCGGGCCCGCCATTGCTGACGTCACGCGTCCCGTCACGGCTGCGCGCGGCACGCTCGTCGTTGCCGTGCGCTCCAGTGCCTGGCTCATGGAGCTGCACATGATGGAACGCGAGATTCTGCGCCGCCTGAATGCCGGCCGGGACGAGGGCCGGATCGACCGGATCCGCTTCGTCATGGATGGCGGTGAACCGCTTCCGCGACGGCGATCCTGACCGGGTTCCACGACGGAGAACCCGTCGTTTTTCGGGGTACAAGCTGTCCGGAAACGAACCTACCCGTGGAGGGTCATGACGAGTAACGAGCCAAAGGGCGGCGCCGACTACACCGCCGGCCAGATCCAGGTTCTCAAGGGTCTCGAGGCCGTGCGCAAGCGGCCCGGCATGTACATCGGATCCACAGGCCCGCGCGGGCTGCACCATCTGGTTTATGAAGTCGTAGACAACTCCGTCGATGAAGCGCTCGCGGGCTTCTGCAGCCGCATCGACGTCACGATTCACCCGGACAATTCCGTCACCGTCGCCGATGACGGCCGCGGCATCCCCGTCGATATCCACCCGACGGAGAAGAAGCCGGGGCTCGAAGTCGCCATGACCATGCTGCACGCGGGCGGCAAGTTCGACAAGTCGAGCTACAAGGTGTCCGGCGGCCTGCACGGCGTGGGCGTCAGCGTGGTCAATGCGCTCTCCGAGCAGCTCGACGTCGAGGTCCGGCGCGACGGAAAGATCTACCGGCAGCGCTACTCGCGCGGCGCCAAGAAGACGGAGCTCGAGACCGTCGGCAAGGCCAAACAGACCGGCACGACGGTAACGTTCCGCGCGGATCCCGAGATCTTCCCCGAGATCCGCTACGATTTCGACATCGTCTCGAACCGCCTGCGCGAGCTTGCGTTCCTGAACCGCGGCCTGCGCATCACCATCCTGGATGAGCGGACGGAGAGCAGCAAGCCGCGGCGCGAGGAGTACTTCTACAAGGGTGGCATCAACGAATTCGTCGAGTACCTGCGTGGCGCTCGCCGGCCGCTGCACGCGCGCCCCATCTACTTCGAGGCGTCGCGCGAGGAGGCGGATATCGAGGTCGCGCTGCAATACGATGACGGCTACAACGAGAACACGTTCACGTTCGTCAACAACATCAACACGCATGAGGGCGGCACGCATCTCACCGGTTTCAAGGCGGCGCTCACCCGAACCCTGAACGATTACGGCCGGAAGAACAATTTCCTGAAGAAGGAAGAAGACGCGCTCTCGGGCGAGGACGTGCGGGAAGGCCTGACGTGCGTGCTGTCCGTGAAGGTGCGGGAGCCGCAGTTCGAAGGACAGACCAAGACCAAGCTGGGCAATTCGGAAGTACGCGGCGCCGTCGAGCAGACCGTCAACGAACGGCTGTCGGCAAATCTCGAGGAGAACCCGTCCGTCGCGCGCATCATCATCGAAAAGGCGCTCCAGGCGGCCCGCGCCCGCATCGCAGCACGCAAGGCGCGTGAGCTGGTACGCCGCAAGAACGCACTCGAGGGCATGGTGCTGCCCGGAAAACTGGCGGACTGCTCGATCCAGGACCCGGCACTCTGCGAGCTGTACCTGGTCGAGGGCGACAGCGCCGGCGGCAGCGCCAAGCAGGGCCGGAACCGGAACTACCAGGCGATCCTGCCGCTCCGCGGCAAGATCCTGAACGTGGAACGCGCCCGGCTCGACAAGATCCTCTCGAACGAGGAGATCCGCACCATCATCGCCGCCATCGGCACGGGCATAGGCGACGACGAGTTCAGTCTCAAGAACGCGCGCTACGGCAAGATCATCATCATGACCGACGCCGACGTCGACGGCGCGCACATCCGCACACTGCTGCTGACCTTCTTCTACCGTCACATGCGGACGCTGATCGATGAAGGCATGGTCTTCATCGCGCAGCCGCCCCTCTATCGCGTAGCCCGGGGCAAGGAAGAGCACTACGCCTACTCGGACCCGGAACGCGACCAGCTGATCGAACGGCTGTCACCCAACGGCCGCGAGGGCACCGGGCCCAGGCCGAACGTGCAGCGCTACAAGGGTCTCGGTGAGATGAATCCCGACCAGCTCTGGAAGACCACCATGGACCCGGAAACGCGCACGATCCTCAAGGTCACCATGGAAGACGCTGTCGAGGCGGATCAGGTCTTCACCACGCTCATGGGCGACGAAGTCGAACCGCGCCGCGAATTCATCGAGAAGAACGCGAAGTTCGTCAAGAACCTCGATATCTGAGGGGGGCGCGACTCCCGGCCGAAAGGCCTTCTCCGCGGAGGACGCGGAGGCTCTGCGGAGCCGCGGACGACACCGCCTCGCCTGGAAAGCAGGAACGGGTTGGTTCGGGATGGAGTGTTTCGCTTCATTCTTGAAGCCGTGCTGTTGCTCAGCATCGGTATTTCGGGTTATCACCGCTGGAAAGCGCGCGCCTCCGGTGAGGTGATCGAACGACGGCGCGAGGCGCCGGGTCTGATCGCGCTGCGCTCTGTGGTTGTACTGCCACTGATGCTTGCGCTCCTCGCGTTCATCATTCAGCCACGGTGGCTGGCCTGGTCGCACGTGGCGCTGCCGGTCTGGGTGCGCTGGGTGGGCGCAGCGAGTGGCGGAGCCGCCGTGCCGCTGGTCTGGTGGGTGGTGAGCAGCCTGGGGCGGAATATCAGCGAGACGGTACTCACGAAGCGGGATCATCAGCTCGTCACGCACGGTCCGTATCGACGCGTGCGCCACCCGCTGTACGCCGTCGGCATTCTGCTCCTGGGCAGCGCATCGCTGCTCACGTCGAGCTGGCTCGTTGCGGCGCTGACGGTCCTGGCGGCAGCAGGAATCCAGGCTGTCGTCATTCCACGCGAGGAATCCGCACTGGCCGAGAAGTTCGGCAACGCCTATATCGAGTACAGCGACCGCACGGGCCGGCTGTTGCCCAGGCTCGGTCGGCGCGGCTGAACGCCGGAGGCGCGTGTGAGACTCGCCGTTTCTGCAGTGAGCGTAGTCGCGGGGGCGCTCTGCGCGAGCGCCGTCGCGGGCCAGACTCGCCCGGACTTCTCAGGGCGCTGGACCACACAGCCGGATCCCGCGGCCGCACCACCCGCACGCGATTCGGCCGCGCAGGGCGCCCGCGGCGCACGTGGGGGCGGGCGCGGTGGCCCGGTCGGCGACATGGGCAGCGGCTGGGGATCCACCATCACGATCGCGCAGGACGCGGGCCGGCTCACCGTCGAATACATGTACTTCGTGCGGGGCGACATGCAGCCGCCGCTCCGCTTCATCCATGCGCTCGATGGCTCGGAGACGAAGAACACGGTGATGATGGGGCGTGGCGTACAGGTGCAGACGGCGAGGACGGCCTGGCGTGGGGACACGCTGGTCATCACCACGATGCATACGTTCCCTCATCCGGAGACCGGCCAGCCGGCGCAGAGCGAGGTGATCCGTGCGCTCTCGCTGGAGAGTGCAAGCTCGCTCGTCGTGGAGACGACGCGGGCCGGCGTCCTGGGCGGGCCGGCCTCGACCACGCGAACCGTCTACCGCAAGCTCTAGCGCGCTAACTTCCGGATTGCACCGCGCGCCGCAGGGTCAGGGGCTGCGCCGCGGCGGGACGTACGGGTCCGGCGAATTCGGCGGCACGTGCGGATAGCGCGCGGTCGTCGCATTGAAGTCCGCGACAATCCTGTCGACCACACTCTTCACCCAGGGATTCGCGTCCTTGATGTCGGACTCTTCCCGCGGATCAGAGCGCAGGTTGAACAGCCGCATGGCCGGCTCGACCGTCAGGTTCGGCTCCGGCTGGAACACGTAGTGGAATTTCCAGTCCCTCCACTTGACGGCCTTGAGCTGCGTGTTGGTGAAGAAGATGACGTACTCGCGGTTCGATTTTGCCTGTTTGCCCTCGAAGAACGGGAGCTGGTTGACACCATCGATGGCGCGATCCTTCGGCATGATGTCCTGGCCAATGGCTGCGGCGAGTGTGGGGAACAGGTCGATCTGGTGGACGATCTCATCAGAGACGCGGCCGGCAGGGATCCGCGCGGGCCAGCGTACGATGCAGGGCGTGCGGATGCCGCCTTCCATGACGGTGTTGTAGAAGCCGGACCAGGGCCCGGCCGTACCGCGCCACGGCCGCCGCATCTCGGCGCCGTTGTCCGTGCACCAGAAGACAATCGTGTTGCGCTCGATGCCGAGGCGGGCGATCGCATCGAGAACGAGGCCGACGTTGTAGTCCATGTCCGCCATCGCATCGCCAATGTCTCCGGCGCCGGTCGACCCGGCAAAGTCCGGATGGGCGAGCGTCGGGAAATGGATCTGCGTCATCGGATAGTAGAGGAAGAACGGCTGGTTCTGCGCGACGGCCCGCTCCATGAAGGCAATGCCGCGCTGCGCGGCTTCGCGGTCGACAAACGGTCGGGTCTCGAAATTGAACGGCTTCACCTTCTGCGCAGGCTGGCCTGCCCGGCCTTCCCAGATGTGGGGTGCTTCCGCCCTCGACGGATCGGTCGAAGGCGAGACCGCGTTCTGCGCCTCGTTCGAGGACAGCGGAATGCCATACCACTCATCGAAGCCCTGGTTGGTCGGTTCGCGCTTGCCCAGCCAGTCATAGCCGCCAAGGTGCCACTTGCCGAAGTGGCCGGTCGCGTAGCCCAGCGGCTTCAGCGCTTCGGCCAGCGTGATCTCCCAGAGCGTGATGCCGGTGTTCTGCACGGCGCCCGTGCGCACGGCGTAGCGGCCGGTGAGCAGCGCCGCTCGCGAGACGACGCAGGAGAACTCGACATTGAAGTTGTTGAGCCGCAGGCCCTGTGCGGCCAGTCCATCCAGCCGCGGCGTGGGCACACCACGCACACTGCCGTATGCGCCTACTTCGCCCCAGCCCAGGTTGTCCGGGAAAATCAGCACGATGTTCGGCAGTGGTTGTTGCTGTGCGCGCGCAGGCTGCTGCGGCCTGCTTTCCGCAGGTGTGACCAGGAATGACACACATGCGATCAGCGTGGCGTAGCGACGTGCATGCATAGTGGTCTCGCCCGGATGCCGGTGACGGCCGATGGGTCTTGCCCGGATCATACGTGGCTCCCGCCTTCATTGCGATGATGCGACGCGCGGGCCCGTCTACGCGCTTTGCCAGATGGCTGATACTCACGGCCTGCTCAACCCGGGCCGACTCAGGCCGATCCGCGTGAGGGGCGGTTGCTCTGCGGGTATCGCCGTGGCGGCCAGAGTCCGGACTCGGACATTTTGATCCGCGAGATCAGGGGGCGCGGTCTCAATCCGCGCGATTGACTATATTTCCCGTTGTCACGAGCTTCCTTATGGTCCAATCCCAAGCTTCAACGGCGGGACATGGCGCGCGACTCGGATTCAGTTCAGAGGACAGTTTTGCCCACGGGCTGGCGTATTGTCGGCCCGAATGCGGAGCAGATCGCCAAGCGAGTTTCGGTGGAGCGGCTGGCGGCCGGACCTGTGACGAATACGCTGTACGCGGTCCAGTGCACGATGGCTCCATCGGTTGGCGGCAAGCCCGTGGTGGAGCGAGTGCTGGATGCGGTAACAGAGGAGATTCGCAAGACATGGGTGGACTGTCCAGGTCTCGGTCGAGACCAGCGGGTCGAGCGAGCCGCGACGCGGTTCGGTGGCATGAGTTACGAGGTGCGGCGTGACTCGGTCAGGGGCTGGACAGGCGAAGGAGTGTGGCGGACGGTGCATCCATTTGTTGCCGGTGCGCCGATCACGGCCTGGCTCATGCTCGAGGAACGCACGGCATACGTCAGGCTCATTTTGCGCGTGACAGCGGATGAGGGCCCGAAAAGCGTTCGCGGATACGTAGGCGCCGGTCAGGCACAGCCGGCGTTCCTGCGTGTGCTGAAGGACCTCGATCCGACGTGGCTTGGCGCTCGCCTGCAGGCCTGGCCGGTCCGCAAAGGGGACGTGCGGGATCTGGTGAGGAGTACGCTCGAATCGGACTCGCGTGATTATCCGGTTGTCGTGCTGTCACCCCTGGAAGACGGCTCGTTCGTCGTAGACCCCGGCGAGCTGACATGGGAACTGTTGGGCCGTGCCCGGCTCCACGTCATCCCCGACCACCGTCTGACGTTCGAGCTGACCGACGCGGTGGGCGATCGGCGAATGTCATGCTATTGGGGAGCGGCCCGCTGTTATTTCCCGGGTTGGTCTCGTTATGACGACCCGCTCGAGCACCCGCTGTTGATGGGTGACCGGCTCGACGATCCGGTCATGCGTGCGACGTGGCTCGGCGAGATCGGAATCTGGATGGCGACGCGCATGCAACCGCCGCTGTCCAGCTTCGCACGCGTCGAGGCATCGCACCCTGCCAGCGAAGCACCGGCGGCTGGCGCCACGCCGGATCTTGCGCCACGCATCGCCACCGAACGAAAGGGCATTCCCGCCAGTCGTAGAGACACCCCGGACGAACGTCAGGCGACGGAGCTGGGTCAACAGGATGCCGAACATTCGGCGGGCAGCGTCCCGGTGGCGCAACCTGACTACGGACCGATTCTCGCCCAGCTCGTGAACGAGGTGCGGAGCGTAGCCGAAAGCGTGACCCGCCTCAACGACGAGGTCGAGCGCCTGCGTACGATCTCCGCGGTGCGTTCCTCGAGCACCAATGCGATCGAGCGGAGGCTGGGCCGCCTCGAAGACCTTCTCGACCGCGCATTTGCCGGTGACACGCCTGCTGTGCCGGTAGCAGCGTTATCGACTGGCCAACAGGATTTCGCAGCGACAACGGCGCCCGACGAAACCGAGGACCGGGCTGCGCTCGTTCACGTCGTACAGGCGGCTGCAGAGATCCATGCCAATGCGTTGGTCTTTCTGGATAGCGCATACACGTCTGCGGCAGAAAGCCCCTACGAAGACCCTGAACGGGTCCGCGCCATTTTCGATGCCATGGCGAGAATCGCGCTGCGCCGCCGCGATGGCATTCTCGGAACGTCGCTCCGCGAGGCGTTCAGTGATCTCGGCATCGATTATCGGGCCGCGATCGCGCGCAACACGCCGGCCCGACTTCGCGAGCAGTACCGCTTCCTTCTTCCCGGCGGAGAGCGCATCGAGGCGGAAGAGCACATCGCCCTGGGCGGCACCTACGATCCGCGCCGATGCCTGCGAGTCTATTTCTCATCGCGCGTACCCAACGAACCCCGCTTCGCCATTGCCCACGTCGGCCGCCACTTCGACGTCAAGACCTCCACGTAGGCAACGATTCGGCCACCGCCGCCGCTCGCCTTCGTTCGCGACCTTTTCCCCATCCCTCGAGGCATGGATCGCCCGAAGACAAATGTCGGACGCACTCATCCTGATCCTGGTGGCTGGCAAGACTTGAAGGCCACGGCCCGCATCTCAACTATCGTTCCCGTAGCATCCCCTCGGGGAGCCAGCGGATCTGGCCAGTCTCCCAGCGCCGCCGTTCAACCGATCGAAACAACGGTGTTCGTCTGGACGGCCACCTCGCTCCGGCGTATTCATGAATTTGACGCATGTCGAGCCAGCCCACAGGAGGCCCTGCATGAGCGCGTGCGTTGATCGTTTCATCAGCGCAAGTGCTTTCGCCCTGACGGCCGTCCCGCTTGCCGCACAGCCGCGCGGGCAGGCCAACCCGGAGCTGGTGGCGCAACGAAACCGGCTGGAGCAGGAGCTGCAGTCGGTTGCCGTGGTGGAGCGCAAGTTCATGATGCCGATGCGGGACGGCGTTCGACTGGCAACCGACATCTACCGGCCGGAGGGCGCCACGCAGAAAGTGCCGGTGATCTTCGTGAAGACGCCGGGATGCGGGGCACCGCATCCGCATCGAGGTTTCGAGCGGCAACTTCCCGCGCTTCGACCGCGACTTGAATACGGGGGCGGCGACACGTCAGCAGGACGCAGAGCCTGGTGGCGCGAAACGTGTTACACCACTCGATACGCTATCCATCACAACTCACACATACGGTCGTGAAGTAGCCGACGACACAGCCGGAGTAGGAGCGGTCCATGGCAAAGCCGAGTTACGACCGCGCGCAGATGCGGCGGTTTCTCAATGAAGTGTGGCAGCGGAACCCGTTGCTCGAGATCCTGCACCGGATCAATCAGCGAGCCGCGGATGGACAATTGGACCGCGACGCGCTGCAACAGCAGCTGCTCGACGTGCTCAGCTATTTCGAGCGGGATTCGGGCATACCCGTGCAGGTTGTGGCGGACGGCCTGGTGCAGGCGGCCCGGGGCGCGGGCAACCTGGCGAGCATGCGATCACGGCCGGGCTACCTGCAGATCGAAAGCCAGGTCTTTCGCGACACGAACGTGCTGCTCGAGGAAGTGAATCACGAAATCGCGTATCACTATGCGCGGCAGAACGGCGACGTGCCGAATCTGGGCGAAGGGCCGATCGACGCGATTGGCCTGCTGGAGAGCATGATCACGGGATCCCCGGGCGCCGTGCTGGACCACCTGTCATGAGGGCGAGAGCCGCGGCCAGCCTGCCGGTCGCATCCCATGGAGGCTAGCCCGAACACGCGGCTCGCCTCGCTCGATGCGTTCCGCGGCCTCACGATGGCCGGCATGCTGCTGGTCAACAATCCGGGGACGTGGAGCGCGATCTACCCGCCGCTGGCGCATGCGCCGTGGCACGGCTGGACGCCCACGGACCTGATCTTTCCATTCTTCGTTTTCATTGTCGGCGTCACGACGCACCTCTCGCTCAGCAGCCGGATCCGCCGGGGCGATACGGAAACCGCCGTGACGAAGCAGGTCGTGCGCCGCGGACTGCTGATCATCCTGAGCGGGCTGCTGCTGCACGCGTTTCCGTTCTTCCCGCTGACGCGCATCACGGAGCTGCGCATTCCCGGCGTCCTTCAGCGTATCGGTGTGTGCTATCTGGCGGCCGCGCTGCTGAGTCGCAACCGTACGAACCGGCAGGTTGCGTGGATCACGGCGGCGCTGCTGCTCGGCTACTGGGCGCTGCAGGCGCTGATTGCGCCGCCCGGCGTGTCGCGCGCGACGCTCGATGTTTCGTCGGACACACTGTCGGCGTGGATCGACCGGATCGTGTTCGGCTCGCACCTGTGGCGGCAATCCGGGAGCTGGGATCCGGAGGGCCTGCTCTCGACGATTCCCGCGATCGGCACTTGCCTGCTGGGTGTGCTCAACGGGCGGTGGCTCAGCCGTGAGGCGCCGCTCGCCGACCGGCTCAACGGCATGTTCGCCGCCGGCGCGCTCGGCATGGTGGCCGGTCTCGTCTGGAACTGGGTCTTCCCCATCAACAAGAACCTGTGGACCAGCTCGTACGTCCTGTTCACTGCAGGGATGGCGTGTACGACGATCGCCGTCATCGCGTGGCTGATCGACGTGCGCGGATACCGCCGCTGGGCCGCGCCCTTCGTCACGTACGGGCTGAACCCGTTGATCGCGTTCGTTGGCTCAGGCGCGATGGCGCGCATGCTCGGCCTGATCCGGGTACCCGCAGGTGAAACGACGCAATCGCTGCAGCAAGCCATTCATGAGACGGCATTCGCACCATGGCTCGCGCCCCGCAATGCGTCACTGGCCTACGCGCTGGCGTTCGTGACGCTCTGGTACGGCATCCTGCGTGTACTCGAGAGAAAGAAGATCGTGCTGAAGATCTAGACGCTAGTCCGAACGAAGCGCGTCGAGCGGGTTGGCCGAAGCCGCGCGGCGCGCGGGGATCCAGCAGGCAAGGGCCGCGGTAGCGGTGAGCGCAACAGTGATCGCGGCAAAGACCGCGGGATCACGCGGATCCACCTTGAACAGCAGGCCGGCGAGCAGCTGCGACGTTGCGGCGGCCAGGGCCAGACCGATGAGCAGGCCGATGCCGACGTGGAACAGCCCCTGCCGCATGACCAGCGCGACAATGTCGGAGCGGGCCGCACCGACCGCCTGGCGTACCCCCATCTCGCGCCGCCGCTGGCTCACGGCAAACGCCGTGACGCCATAGAGTCCAATCATCGCAATGAACAGGGCGGACGCGCCGAACAGGACGAACAACCTGCCGAAGACGCTGCGATCCCAGTTGTCGTTGTAGATCAGGAGGTCCAGCGAACCCGTGGACTCCATGGGCAGCTCGGGATCGATGGATGCAACGACCTCGCGGACAGCCAGCGCGATGTCCGTCGCGGGCCCATCCGTTCTGGCCAGAAGCATGAGGCTGCCCGCCTGCGACTGTGCGAGCGGCCGGTACGCAGCTTCGGGCGGCTGATTCTCGATGCCGTTCGGCGCCGCTTCGGGCACGATGCCGACGACCGTGAGCCACGGCTCATCGCTCGTGCCATCGCCCAGGCGTATCCGCCGGCCGATCGCACTTGCCCCGCGGAAGAAGCGCTCCTCGAACGAGCGATTGACCACGGCAACGGGAAGACTGCCCTGCCGATCGAATTCGCTGAACTCGCGCCCCTGCAGCGGCTGCATCCCGAGTGAGGCAAAGAAGCCCGGCGCAATGAAGACGCCACTGACAACCGGCTTTCCGGCAGGCGTATCCTCGGCCGGCGCATCGATCTCGAGCGCGAAGCCGGGCGCGCTGAGACCCGGAGCCGAGCTTGCCATGGTCGCCACTTGCACGCGCGGGAGTGCCCGCACGCGCGCGACCAGCGCCTCGGCCAGCGCCAGACGATCGGCTGCCTGCGGGTACGCATGAACCGGCGGCTCAATGCGCGTCGCGAATGTCTGCGCGGCGTCGAAACCGAGATCGGCCGAGTACAGCTTCACCACGCTCTTGATCGTCAGGCCGGCGCCGATCAGCAGCGCCATGGACAGCGCCATTTCCGCGATGACCAGTCCCCGCGTCAACCGGCCCAGCCGGAAACTCGAAGCGCCGCGCGACTCATCCTTCATCACGACCTGGACATCCCCGCGCGACGCCTGGATCGCCGGAACCAGACCGGACACTACACTGGCCAGCCACGCAGCGCCAAGCGCGCACCCGAGCGCAGCCACATCCAGGCGAATGTCCACGAAGTACGGCGGCGGCTCCGCGGCCAGAATGACGCCATTGAACCAGCGGATGCCCAGCGCGGCAAGCAGCGAACCGAGCAGCGCTCCCGCCAGGCCGAGCAGCAGCGATTCGAGCAGCAGCTGCCGCACGACGCGCGGCCGCGAAGAACCGAGCGCAGTGCGAATCGCTACCTCGCGTGCGCGAACACTCGCCCGGCCCGTCAGCAGGTTCGCAAGGTTCGCACACACGATCAGCAGCACCAGCAGTACTGCACCGAACATGCTGTACAACGTCGTGCGGCCGGCCGCGCTCAGACGCGACTCCTCCATGCGTGCCGCCCGCATGACCGACCCGCGATTCGGCTCGGGATACGCCGCAGCCAGTTGCTGGGCAATGACGTCGAGATCGGACTGCGCTCGCTCCAGACTCACCCCCGCGCGCAGCCGCCCGAACATGTAGAGGCGCGGGCCTTCTCCACGCGGCAGCAGCGTCGTACTCGCATCCAGCGGAACCCACACATGTGTCGCGTTCGGATATCCGAAGCGCCGGGGCATCACCCCCACGACCACCGTCTCGCGACCCTCGATGCGCACACTGCGGCCCACCATGTCCGGATCCCCGCCAAACCGCCCATGCCACAGGCTCCAGCTGATCAACGCCGTGCGCGGCGCGCCCGCCTCGCCATCCTCCGCCGTGAAGGATCGGCCCACCGCGGGCGACACACCCAGTACCCGGAACAGCTCCGGCGTCACGCGAGCGCCTTCCAGCCTCGCCGCCGGTGCCGCATCATTCGACAGCCGCAACTCCTGCCGCTCGTGTGCCGCCAACCCCTCGAACGAACGCTGCAAACGCCGCACGTCCAGATAGTCGTGGATCCGGGTTGCCGATTCGCTCCCCGCCGCGGCGCGCCGGTACACCTCGACCAGCTCGTCCGACCGCGGAAACGGCAACTCGCGCACCAGCACGCCATACACAATGCTGAACATCAGCGTCGTCAGCCCAATGCCCAGCGCAAGCGCCACCGTCGCGATCAGCGAAAGACCCGGGCTCCGCCGCAACGACCGCAGCGCGTGACGCAAATCCAGCATTGCGAAATCCACCAGCGCACCGCCCCAGCGCGCGGACCCGCGCCGCGGCGCGCGCGACCAACGCTCCGACACGCTCTGCCACACCACGTCCAGACAGCTGCCCGCCAGAAACCGCAGTCGCGCAATCCTGCGCCGCGGCAGCTCGTCCAGCCGCCGCGCAAACAGCTCCGCCATCGCCACGCCGTATTCCTCGCGGAAGCGCGCCGGCAGCAACCGCAGAAACCCGCGATACACCCGCTCCATCATGCTCGACCCAGCAGCCGCCGCTCCCGCGCATCCGCCAGAAGCGTTTCCAGGCGCTTCGCTTCCAAACGCGCCACTCGACGCCCAAGCTCGCTCGCCCGCAGCACCGTCCGCGGCCGCCCGCTCGCCTCCTCACGGCTCGGCGCCTGCTCCTCCACCAGACCCTTGTCCAGCAGATCCCGAATCCGACGGTACAGATTCGCCGGATACACCGTCGGCCTCGGCTCACGCGCCTCGATCTCCTTCACGATCCGATACGCGTGACTCGGCGATTCCAGCAGCACCAGCAGCACCCGGAACTCCAGGGGATGCAGCGGCAGAAACGATTCCGGTTCGGGCACTCGCCGTGCGCGTGTTCTCCGCTCGACCATGGCCGTGCGCTCCGTCAGGGTGTCGGCCTGACAGTATCACATTGACAGTGTCGGGTCAAGGGGGGCAGGAGGCCGGCGGGAGCCCCGGCCGGGTGGCAGGGTTCCCCGGGACGGGGCTATTGCAGGCGCACGATTCAGAGACGCACGTGGGACGGGAGCCGTGCGCCGGCGGGATCACGGGGGCGGATGCCGGTGTGCGTGGCGGCAATGCCGAGCCAGCCCTGGCTGTGCCGGCCGATGAGGCCGCGGCTGACCGAGGCTCCGTACACTTCGGCTGGCGGCCGTCGCAAATGCGCTCCGCTACACGTTCGAACTGGATGCGACAGACGGCACGATCCTCTACAGAGTCGGTACAACAGACACGACGATGGTCGCAGCGCTGGACACGGTCCCTGCGGGCGATCATCTGTGGTCCGTGCGCGCGCACCTCGACGATGGCAGTGAGCGCCGCTCGCCCAACCGCCGCCTGCGATTGCGATCGCCATGAACACGCGCATCAGGCTTGAATACGTGCACGCGGATCGCATGGGCGCAGGCCGGCACCGATAGGATCGACGAATGGCGACACACCAGGTCCGCTTCGTACCCCAGGAGAGTCCGCGTTTGTGCTGGCTCGCGTCGCTGCAGATGCTCGTCGGCTACGAGACACGACAGACTGGCCGAGCCCGCGCAGGCTCCGCCGCTCTGCTGAACGTGCAAGGTTATGCGACCGGCTCACGCATCGACCGGCTCGCGTCGGATCTGGCGCTCCGCACCGTCGCTAAACAGCTCGGCCTCAGCGTGCACGCACTGCCATCCAGCTACTCGCAGGCGGACAGCTTCGGCCGGGTGCAATCGACGGCGCCACAACTCGACCTGCGCATGGAGACCATGCGCGGCATCCTCGAGCGATGGCCGTTCGCGATGCCCTGTCTCGTGCCCGGCCGCGGCCGCGACGACCTCAGCGGCCACGTCGTGGTCGTAACGGGCTTCGTCGATTCAGGCATGAGCACATCCTTCTATGTGCTCGATCCGGAAGGGCCTGCGGGCCCGATGCTGCTCGATTATCCGCGGCTTCTGGCGCAGTATGCTCCCCATGGCGGCGTAGTGTACAGCTGCTGGCCGTTTGCCCGTCGAACCCGCAAATCCACGTGAACGCGCGCCGCACCGTGTTGTACGCGGCGGCCCTGCTGGCCGCGGCCTGTGGCAGCGGCGCGTTGGAGCCAGCGCCCGTGAGTGAGCTGGTGGCGGGCTCTCCCACCGCCCATGGCCTCGACAGCGTTCGGCTGGCGCGCCTCGTCACCGATATCCGAGCCGGTCGTTACCGTGACATCCACAGCGTGCTGATCGTACGCAACGGGCAGCTCGTCCTCGAAGAGTACTTCAACGGCGGTGCGGCGAACGCCACGCACACACTGCAGTCCGTCACGAAGAGCGTGACCTCGGCGCTGATCGGCATTGCGATCCAGGAGGGCGCCATCGACGGTGTGGACGAGCCCGTCGTCGATTTCTTTCCCCACTGGCGCGATGAACTGACTCGCGACGCACGGCGCGCGCGCCAGCGCATCCGGGACATTCTGACGATGCGGACTGGCACGGACTACATTGAAGGATACACCGGCTCGCCGCACGACTCGCTCAACCGGCTGCCCACGGGCTGGGACTGGTTCTGGCTGAATCGGCCCATGCCGCGCGAGCCGGGCACCTTCTTTCAGTACGATTCCGGCGGCGTCATCGCGCTGTCCTCGATTCTGCGCTCGCGCACGGGCATCGCACGCCGATGGGTTTGCCGCGCCGCGCCTGTTCGCGCCGCTGGGCATCACGCAGACGCAGTGGATCCGCAATCAGGAGGCGCATCCGCACACGGGCGGCGGCCTGTTCCTGACATCGCGCGACATGGCCAAATTCGGACTGCTGTACCTGCAGCGCGGGCGATGGGGAGGCCAGCAGGTTGTGCCCGAGGCGTGGGTGCGCGAATCCTTACACAAACACGTCACGTTCAGCCCGCCGCGCGGACCGCAGACCGGATACGGCTACCTTTGGTGGATCCTGTCGGAGCCGCACGCCGGGCATGAGGAGATCCGCGCCGCGCTCGGCTTCAGGGGCCAGCACATTTTCGTGATTCCGAGCCACCACATGGTTGTGGTGGTCACGGCCGGCGCACGCGATCCTGCCGACATGAACCGGCCGTCCGAGTTTCTCTACAGCGACATCCTGCCCGCGATCACGCGCTGACGCACCGGCGGTCAGCGTCGTGCCGGGGGTTCCGCGATCCTGCGGCCCTCGCGGTCCACGGGAATGGGCGCACCCAGGCCGAGCGCGCGCAAACGGTCGCGTTGCGTGCGTGCATCGCCCACGACGAGCCAGGCCATCTGGCGGCTGTCGAGGTAGAGGTCGGCCAGCTCGCGGATGCGTTCGATCGTCATGTCACGCACAATGGATTCGCGTTGCAGCACGTAGTCGGCAGGGAAGCCGTAGTCGTTCATGTCGCGGAGTATGCCGAGTTTGGCGCCGAGCGTTTCGAAGGCCATCGCGTTGTTCTTCAGCAGGAAATCCCGGGTCGCCTCGAGGTCCTCGCCGTCAAAGGTTCTGCCGTGCTGCTCGACCAGACCCTTGACGAGCTGGAGCGATTCGAGCGTCACGTTCGAGCGAACGGATGACGAGATCTGGAACGGTCCCGGCAGTGAGGAGCCATTGAAGCCCGAGCCGACGCCATACGTGTAACCCTTCTGTTCGCGAAGCACCTGCGTCAGATCGGAAGCGAAGCCGCCGCCGCCGAGCCGGAAGTTCATGACGCTGGCGGGATAGAAGTCGGCGTGCGTTTCCGGCAGGGCGAGGTATCCGACGGCGAGAACGGACTGCTTGGCATCGGGCACATCGAGGAAGAAGAGGCCGGCGCGCTCCGGCGCCCACGCGGGCGGGTCGGGCAACGCAACGTCGCGGGGACTCCAGCGCGAAGCGAGCCCGCCGAGCGCGCCGGTGACATCGGCGAGGCTCACGGCGCCGGCCGCCTGGAACGCGGCGACGCCGGGCACGAGCGCGCGCTGGTAGTAGGCCTGCAGGTCGGCCACCGTGAAGCCATCGATCTGATCGAGCTGTCCCAGCGGATTCCTCGCGAGGATGTGCTGGTCATAGATCAGGCGGGCGAAGGCGTCCTGCGCGAGCGCGGCCGGGTTGGCGAGACGCTGGCGCAACGTGTTCCTCACACGTTGCTTTGCCAGCGCAAACTCGACCGTGTCCCAGCGAGGCTCCAGCAGGATTTCCTCGACCAGGGCCAGGGTCGCCGCAAAGTTGCGGGCGAGCGTGCTGCCGCTGATGGAAAAGCTCTCGCGGCTGGAATTCACGTTGATGCTGGCGCCCAGCATGTCAATGGCCTGCTCGAGCTGTTCGGGTGTGCGCCGGGCCGTGCCTTCCGTCATCGTCTCGGCGAGCAGGTTTGCGATGCCAATGCGCTCCGGATCATCGAGCAGCATGCCGCCCTTCAGACGCAGCTCGAACTGCACGAGCGGCAGCTCGTGGTCTTCGATGACGAGGATGCGCACGCCGTTGGCCAGCGTGTCACCCGCGACTGCGGGCGCGTTCAGCGTGGGCGGCGCACCGAGCGCCGGCTCGGCGGATCGGTCGAAGGCGGAAGCGGTGCGCTCCGAGCCGCGCGTCGGCAGGGTGAACTCGCCCTCGCCCGGCACGATCGGTTCCTCGACCACGTCGGCCGGCTCGGAACCCTCGAGTGCCAGCCCGGCGCTGCCGCGCGGCACGAAGCTGGCCGCGACGTACGGCTTCTCCCTGACGTAGGTCTCATACACACGGCGTACATCGGCCTCGCTCACGGCGAGCAGACGCGAAAGGTCCTCCGACAGGTAACCGGGCGAAGGCGCGAAGATGTTGTACTGCGCGAGCTGGAACGCCTTGCCGAGCACGCTCGAGAGACCGCTGTAGAAGCCGGTTTCATAGCCGGCCTTCACGCGTTCCAGCTCATCGGCCGGGATGCCGCGCTCCTCGAAGCGCGCGAACGCGCGGTTCACGCCATCGAGGACGGCATCGAGATCCTTGTCTTCGTGCGCGCGGATCTGGATCGTGAAGCGGCCGGCCAGCTCCTGGGCGCCGTTGCCCGCGGAGACGGCCGGCGCGAGCTGCAGCTCCTCGACGATGACTTCGTAGAAGGGCGCGCGCTTGCCATCGGCCAGCAGCTGCGCGAGCACATTGAGTGCGTAGGAATCCGGGTGGTAGAGCGGCACGGCCGGCCAGGCCAGCGTGAGCTGGGGCAGCCGCGCGAAGTTGTCTTCATGCATCAGCCGCTTCGTCGCCGCGAGCGAAACGACGGCCGGGCGCGCCACCTCCGGCATCGGCCGCGACGGGATCTCGCCGAAGTACTTCTCGATCCACGCCCTGGTCTGCGCAACGTCAATGTCGCCGGCAACGACGAGTGTGGCATTGTTCGGCCCGTACCAGCGCGTATGGAACTCCTTCACGTCGGTCAGCGAAGCCGCATCGAGATCCGCGAGAGAACCGATCACCTGCCAGCGGTACGGATGCCCATCCGGATACAGCGCGCGGTCGATCACGTAGCTCGCGTGGCCATACGGCTGGTTGTCGACGCCCTGCCGCTTCTCGTTCTTCACCACCTGCCGTTCCTTGTTCACGACGGATTGCGTCACGGTATTGATGAAGAAGCCCAGCTTGTCGGATTCCGCCCACAGCGCTTTCTCGAGTGCGTCCTTCGGCACGACCTCGAAGTAGTTGGTGCGGTCGCGATTGGTCGAGCCGTTCGTCGAGCTGCCCACGCGGTTCATCAGCCGGTCGAGGCCGCCCGGGCCGAGGTTCTCGGAATCGAGAAAGAAGAGATGCTCGAACAGGTGCGCGAAGCCGGTGCGGCCCTGCACTTCGCGCGCACTGCCCACATGGAACGTCATGGCCACGGCCGCGACCGGGTCCGAACGATCGACGTGCAGCACGATATCGAGGCCGTTCGGCAGCTCGTACTTCTCGTACTCGACCGCCACCGTGGGCACCGGCGTTGCATCCGGTGCACAGGCGACGACCAGACCCGCGACAACGACGATTCTCGACAGATTCATGGCGAAACTCCGGCTCGGCTTCGGGTCAGGCCCGGGAATCGTTCACCGCTGAGAGCGCGGTGAACGCGGAGGATAACATGGAGTACCCATGGATTTCGACGACGGTGGGACGACTGTACGGACTCCTGTGACAGCCACGTGCACCTCGGCGCTCTTCTCCGCGGTGAAACTCGCGGCTCCGGCTCAGGAGCGAAGCTCCTCATAGAGCGGGTTGGTCACGACATCACCGGCCTCGTTCACGATCTGGCGGTCCCAGGGGAAGATGACCGTGGCCTCGGTCTCGAGTGCGTAGAAATCCGGCTTGAAGCCGCCCTGCTTCACCAGACTGGTCGCGGTCTTCAGCTCTGTCGGGTTCACCTGGCGCAGTGCGTTCATCGCGATGCGCAGGGTCTCGCCCGACGTGCAGATCTCGTCGACCACGAGCACGCGCTTGCGGGCCGCTTCCGCGGGTGCTGCGGAGAAGATCTTGGGTCGTGCACGCACGCGCGCGCCCGCGCTGTCCCGGCTGATTTTGAGCGAGTGGAAATCGCAGCGCAGGATCGAGGCGACCACGGCGCCGGGAATGACGCCGGCCTTGGCAATGCCGACAATGACATCCGGGCGATAGCCGCTGGCGGCGACCTTGACGGCGAGCACACGGCACAGCTCACCGAAGAACTCCCAGCTGAGCTCGAGGACATCCGTCTCCGGCATGCCCCGCGCGCGCTTCGTGAACGTGGTCCGGGGTTGCGCCATGGGGACCTTCCCTGTCCGAGAGAGCGGCGAAGGATGAGCAAGATAGCGGTCGCGGTTGCGGGAAGGAAGCGGTTGACCCGGCTTGCAGCCGGCCGCAAGATCGGACCATGACGGGGGAGCCCAGGAAACAGGCGGACGCGCGGCTGGCCGGGCGGCTGGCGGAACTCGAAGCGCTGGATGCCCGCGAGACCTACCGTTCGCTGCTGCGCGCACTCAAGGCGGAGAACGCGGACGCGTTCACGCGCGCCTCACGCTACTACGAGGAGCACGTCGTGCCGCGCCTGTTGACCGAGCCCGATCCGGTGGACGCGTGGATCGATTATGGCCGCATGATCGGCGAGCTGGCCGGCACCGGTCGGATGCTCGTGATCGACGAGTCCGGCCGGTCGCAACGCTACCGGCCGCCGCTGGCCCCGCAGCAGATGGTGATGTTTGTGCCTGACGACGCGCGGGTGGGAAGCTTTGCCGCGATTCAGCCGGCCGCACTGTCAGCGGCGCAGCGTGCGACGCTGAGCCTGCTGGTCGAAGGCCGGCTGAGTCTGTAGTGGAAGGTCAGCCTTTCGCCATGGAATCCAGGAACTCCTTGTTCGTCTTGGTGCGGCGCATGCGATCGAGCAGGAACTCGAGCGCTTCCGCCGGCGGCATGTCCGCCAGGAAGTTGCGCAGCAGGTAGACGCGATTCAGCTCTATCTCGTCGAGCAGCAGCTCTTCCTTGCGTGTGCCGGACCGGTTGATGTCGATCGCCGGGAAGATGCGCTTGTCGGCAATATGACGGTCGAGCACGACTTCCATGTTGCCGGTGCCCTTGAATTCCTCGAAGATCACCTCGTCCATGCGCGAGCCGGTCTCGATCAGCGCAGTCGCAATAATGGTGAGCGAGCCGCCCTGATCGATATTGCGTGCCGCGCCGAAGAAGCGCTTGGGCTTGTGCAGCGCGTGGGCGTCGACACCGCCGGACAGGATCTTGCCGGAGTGTGGCACCGTGACGTTGTAGGCGCGGGCGAGGCGCGTGATCGAGTCGAGCAGGATGACGACGTCGCGACCGTGCTCGACCAGGCGCTTGGCCTTTTCAATGACCATTTCGGCGACCTGCACGTGGCGGTCGGCGGGTTCGTCGAACGTGGAAGAGATGACTTCCGCGCGCACGTGCTCTTCCATGTCGGTAACCTCCTCGGGCCGCTCGTCAATCAGCAGCACGATGAGGTGCACTTCCGGATGGTTCTCGAGGATCGAGTTGGCGATCTTCTGCATGAGGATCGTCTTGCCCGCCTTGGGCGGCGAAACGATCAGACCGCGCTGCCCCTTGCCGATGGGCACGACCAGATCCATGAGCCGCATCGACAGGTCGCCCGTCGTGTTCTCCAGCTTGATGCGACTCTCCGGATAGCGGGGCCGCAGGTTGTCAAACGCGATGCGGTGCTTGGCGCGCTCCGGATCGTCACCATTGACCTGCTCGACCTTGAGCAGCGCGAGATAGCGCTCCCCTTCCTTGGGCGGGCGGACCTGGCCCAGGACCGTGTCACCGGTGCGCAGATCGAATCGCTTGATCTGTGACGGGCTGACGTAGATGTCATCGGGGCCGTAGAGGTAGTTCCAGTCCTGGGATCGCAGGAAGCCGTAGCCCTCCGGCAGGATCTCGAGGACGCCTTCGCCGCGCAGCACGACGTCGCTGTCCAGCAGATTCTGTTCAATGCGGAAAATGAGGTCCTGTTTTCGGAGGCCGGAGTAGTTCGCGATGTTGAGTTCTTCGGCCATGGTGTGCAGTTCGGCGATGGATTTGCTTTTGAGTTCGGCGATGTCCACGGTAGGTTGCTCCGGAAACGTGATCGTGGTGTGGTGCGAGGCAGGACAGGTGTCGGCACCGGTCCGATCGCGAGTTTCAAATGGTTCCTGTGACTGTGAAGCGGAGTTCGGCGCGCGCCCGCGCCTCCGATTGGAGAGGCCCTGTTGTGGTAACGCGTTAGTGTAGCATGCCGGCGAGACCGGGTCAAGAGTGGCGAGGCGCACGGGCGGCGGGCGGGTGGCCGGGCGTTCTTGACAGTGGCAGAACGCCGGAGAAACCTTAGCGCGCAGGTGAGCGTCGTCTGAGGATCCGGTGGAGGCTCGATGGCTCGTCACAACCGGGAGGGGCGCGGGACGGATCAGCGCGGCGCGGACTACGTGATCAGCTACCAGCCGGACTGGCTGCAGCAGGTGAAAGTGACGCGGACGCTGGAGAACGGGCGGCAATCGACGAAGACGCTGTTTCGTAACACGGGCAACCGGCGCCTGCCGCCGGGCACGAGGGTGAAGACGAGGATCGCATCGCGGCAGGAGAGTCTCGAGTTCGAAATCGACGTAAACGACCCGCACGGTGTGGTGAAGCGAATCGTGGTGGAAACGGAACCCGGCGAGCCGGCGGACCGCGGCCGCATACAGTTCACGATCAACGAGGGCCGGCGCGCGCGTGTCGCGCGCAGGCCCGCCTCGCGCAAGGCGACTCCGTCCTGATGGCGCGCGCGGGCGTGCCGGTCCGGGTCGCCGAAACGGGTTCGGTGTCGACGCCGGCATGATCCGACTCGGTCACATCGACTACAGCAATTGCGTGCCGGTGCATTCGCGGCTGCTCGAGCGGGAGCGGCCGGCGGGCATTCAGCTGGTGATGGGTGTGCCGTCCGAGCTGAATGAAGCGCTGGCGATCGGCAAGGTGGATGTCGCTCCGTGCTCGAGCATCGAGTACGCGCGGCACGCGGACGAATACGTGCTGCTGCCGGACCTCGTGATCGGGTCGGACGGTCCCGTCGGCAGCATCCTGATGGAGAGCTCGGTGCCGATCGAGGCGCTGGGCGGCGGCTCCGTATGGCTGCCCACGGCGTCGGCAACGTCGGCCGTGCTGCTGCGCGTGCTGCTGGAGCGGCGATACGGTGTGGTCCCGCGCTACTCGTGGTTCCATCAGGCGGAGGCGGGCGATCCGGTGGGCGTGCACGCGCAGGCCGTGCTGCGCATTGGCGACATCGCGCTGCGGCGCGTGCCGCCGGCGGGACGCCACGTGCTGGACCTGGGCGCCGCATGGACGGAATGGACCGGTCTGCCGTTCGCGTTCGCGGTCTGGCAGGCGCGCGTGACGAATGAGAACCGCGCAGAGATGGAGGAACTGCACGGACGGCTGCTGGATTCGCTGCGCTTCTTCAACGAACACGATGATGAGCTGGCCCGGCGTCACGCGCCTCGCTATGGCGTGACGGCAGAGCGCCTGCTTGCCTACTGGCGCTCGCTCCGGTACCGGATGGACGCGCGGATGCAGGAGGGACTGCAGCGATTCTACGCGCTGGCGGCCGAGCTGAACGAGGCGCCGCCCGTCCGCTCACTGAACTGGCTGGACGTGACGAGCTGAGGCCAGCGGCTCGGGTGGACAGTCCGCCGGGCCGCGGGGTATGTTAGCGTCATGAGAGCGGTCTGGGACGCCCCGCTGGGCGCCGTGGGCCGCGGCGCTATCGCCTTTGCGGCAGGATTCGGCCGGTTCGGCACGTTCGCCATTCGGGTCGGGCGGGCGATGCCGGACATCGGCATCTGGGCTCGCCTGCTCGTGCTCCAGATGGCGAAGCTGGGCGTGGCCTCGCTCCCCATTGCCCTCTTCATTGCCGCATTCACCGGCATCGTGCTCGCGCTTCAGGCGTCGTACACGATGACGGGCGCAGTGCCGCTCTATTTCGTGGGCACCCTGGTCGGCAAGACGATGCTGCTCGAGCTGGGGCCCGTGCTCACGGGGCTGGCGCTGGCAGGCCGCGTGGGTGCGAACATTGCCGCGGAAATCGGCACCATGCGCGTGACCGAGCAGATCGACGCGCTCGAGACGCTGGCCTACGACCCGCTCGCCTACCTCGTGGTTCCGCGCGTGATCGCCGGCGTCATCATGTTCCCCGTCGTTGTGGTGTTTGCCGATGCGCTGGGCATTCTGGGCGGGTGGATCACGGCGATGAACCTGCTCGACCTGTCGAGTGCCGAGTTCGTACGCGGCCTGCGTCTGTTCTTCCGCCCGTTCGACGTGGAGTACTCACTGATCAAGGCGGCGAGCTTCGGCCTGGCCGTGACCTCGATCGGCTGTTTCTTCGGGTTCCAGACGTCGGGCGGCGCGGAGGCGGTAGGCCGGTCGACGACGCAGGCAGTGGTCGTGGCCAGCATGCTGATTCTCGTGCTGGACGCGTTCTGGGCGGTAGCGCTCCTGTGAGCATCGTGATGGAATCCGTGCGCAAGGCCTTCGGCGAGAAGGTCGTGCTGGAAAGCGTGAGTCTGGAGATCCGCGATGGCGAGACGCTCGCGATCATTGGTGCGTCCGGCAGCGGCAAATCGGTGCTGTTGAAGACGCTCGTGCGGTTGCTCGTGCCGGACGGCGGCCGCATCACGGTCGATGGCCAGGACGTGCTCGCGCTGGAGCGGGAGGCGCTCTACGCGTTGCGGCGGCACGTCGGCTATGTCTTCCAGTTCGCGGCCCTGTTCGATTCGATGACGGTGTTCGACAATGTGGCCATGGGGCTGCGCCGATCCGGCGCCATGGGCGAAGCCGAGATCCGGGACCGGGTGCTGGAGTCGCTGCGGCGAGTGGAAATGTCCGGCTACGAGGACCGGCTGCCATCCCAGATCTCGGGCGGCCAGCGCAAGCGCGTGGGACTGGCCCGGGCGATTGCGACCGGGCCGAAGTACCTGCTGTACGATGAGCCGACATCGGGGCTGGATCCGGTCACGACGGCCGTCGTCGATGAGCTGATCCTGCGAATGGCGAAGGAGCTGGCCGTGACCAGCGTAGTCGTGACGCACGACATGAAGAGCGCGTATCGTATCGCGCAGCGGATCGCCATGCTGCACCGCGGGCGCATCCGTTTCACCGGGACGCCGGACGAGATCCGCAAGTCGAATGACGACGTGGTGCGCGGTTTCATCGAGGGTCGGCCCGACCTCGGGCAGGAGGCGGCGTGAAGCGGCGCAATGAAGTGCTGGTCGGGACCGTGGTCCTGAGCGCGATCGTACTCATCGTGCTGGGCACGGTCTGGATGAAGGGCTCGCGGCTGGGCCGCGAGGAGATGCAGATCCGGGCGCGGTTCACGGAGATCGGACAGCTGCAGGACGGCAATTCGGTCAAGGTCCGCGGCGTACCGATCGGTCGCGTGGACGCCATCGACCTGGAGCAGTCGGGCGGCGGCGTGATCGTGACCATGCGCGTGAAGTCCGATGTTGCGCTACCCGAAGATCCGGTCGTGGTGCTGGCGCCCTCCTCGATGTTCGGCGACTGGCAGGCCGAGATCTTCCCGCGAAGCGATGTCAGTGATTACGATTTTGCCGAAGCCACGGATCCGACGATCCTGCCGGGCGCCACGCTGGCGGACATCTCGCGGCTGACGGCGGTCGCGGAGAAGATCGCGAACAACATGGCGATCCTGTCGGCGCGGTTCGAGGTCGCGTTCACGGATGAGACGGCCACGAACATCCGCCGAGTGATCGACAACGTGCAGGTGGCGAGCGAGCGGCTTTCGGAGATCGTGGCAGGCCAGCAGCAGGGTTTCCAGGGACTGGGCGACGATCTGCGCGAGACGGCGGCCATGCTGACCGAAGCAGTGGGCCGCGTCAACCGCGTGTTCAGCCAGCTCGACCAGGCGATGGCCGGCGACAAGCTCGTAAAGATCATCGATTCCGCGGAGCGCGCCTCACTGCAGATCGACTCGCTGAGCCACGAGCTGCTCGATGCGAGCCGGACGTTCGGCCGGACCGCGGCAACGGTGGACACGGCGATGCGGTCGGTCGGCGAAGTGGCGAACGCGCTGGCGCGCGGGCAGGGCACGCTCGGTCTGATGCTCCGGGATACCGCGCTCTACTGGCGGATCGTCGAATCGAACGTCGAGCTGCAGGCGCTGCTCAAGGACCTGCGCCAGAATCCGCGGCGCTACATCAATCTCCGAGTGTTTTGAGGGCGCAGAGTTTTTTTCACGCAGAGGCGCGGAGATACGGATGGAGAACGGGGGGTGGGGGTGAGTCGGGGGCGCAAGGCGGGGCGGGATGGCCGGTCCGCGGGGCGGCGGCGCAAGCGGCGGCGGGCGCGCGTCGAGAAGAGCTCGGGTGGCGTGGTCTTCCGCAAGAACGGCGAGGGGCTGGAGTTCCTGCTGATTCGTGATCCGTACGAGAACTGGGGTCTGCCCAAGGGGCACATCGAGGCGGAGGAGTCCGCTGAGGCGGCCGCGCTGCGCGAGGTGGCGGAAGAGACCGGGCTGTTCGAGCTGCTGGTCGTAACGGAGCTGCCAACAATCGACTGGTACTACCGGGACCGCGGCCGACTGATTCACAAGTTCTGCCACTTCTTTCTCATGGAGAGCGGCGCTGGTGAAGCCGTACCTCAGCTCGATGAGGGAATCACGCAATGCATCTGGCGCACATTCGACGGAGCCATGGAGGCTGTGACGTACGACAACGCGCGCCAGGTTCTGCGAGCCGCGGGGGCGCATCTGGGTACGTGCCCTTCCGACTGACACGGGAATGACGGGGCGGGCGCGGAAGTCGGCAACGGCAGAGCCAGCGAGCCGGCCACGCACGGACGAGTGGCGGGTGGTGTACGCCGTGCTGATCGTGGCGGCGGCCTCGCTTCTCGCCTGGAAAGTCAACTCGATTCTCTCGCCACTGCTCGTCTACGCGGTCCTGATCGGGCTGCTGACGCCGTACAGCGGAACGCGCCGGCACTTCCTCATGGTCGTCGCCGCCACGGTGCTGATCCTCATCTGGCTGCTGACCACGCTGGGCAGTCTGCTGGCGCCGTTCATCCTCGCGCTTGCCGTGGCCTACATGCTGGACCCGGCCGTCGACGCGCTCGAGCGCCATCGCGTGCCGCGCACGCTGGCGATCCTGCTTCTCGCGATTCCGGCGCTCGCCGTCTTCGCACTCATCCTGTTCTTCGGCATTCCGGAGCTGGTGCGCCAGATCGAGGCGTTGATCGGACGGACGCCGGAGGCGCTGCAGCAGCTGAGCGAGAATCTGACGCGGCTGCGCGGCTGGCTACGCGACGTACGGATTCCGTTCCTGCCCGAGTTCGAGCCGCTCCGGGACATTCCGCTGCTCGACGGGGATCGACTGCGCGAGTATCTGGCCCAGCGGCAGGCGCGCATCCTCGAGGGGGGTGTCGCGGCGCTGCTGGGTGTGCGCCGGGGCGTGGCCGCGGTGTTCACGGTGGTGGGCTATCTGATCCTGACGCCCATCCTCGTGGTGTACCTGCTGCGCGATTTCGACCACATCAAGGCACAGGCCGCGTCGCTGATTCCGCCGCCGCGACGGCCGCGCATGCTCGGGTTTTTCCGCGAGTATGACCGCCTGCTGTCCCGTTTCGTGCGTGGCCAGGTGATCGAAGCGACACTCGTCGGCGTGCTCACGTGGGTCGGCCTCATGGTCCTGGGATTCCCCTACTCGGGACTCGTGGGTGTGGTCGCGGGTGTCTTCAACCTGGTGCCGTATCTCGGACTCATCGTGAGCATCGTACCCGTCGTCATCATCTCGCTGGTTTCCGGCAGCGTGCTGGCTTCGCTGCTCAAGGCGGCCGTCGTGTTCGCCATCGTTCAGTTCATTGACAGCTCGGTGACGGGACCGCGCATTGTCGGCAGCTCGGTCGGGCTGCACCCGGTGTGGGTCATGCTTGCGCTCGCGGTTGGCGGCTTTGCCCTGGGCTTTGTCGGACTGCTGCTCGCGATGCCCGGCGCCGTTCTCATCAAGCTGCTCGTGTCGGAGGCCATGCAGATGTATCGCGGCTCGCGCGTGTTCAGATCGGGCGAAGCCGCGCCCACGGGCGAATCCTAGCGAGGCGGCCCGGTCCCCCGTGACTGCAGCGCTCGTAGACATCACCATCATCGGCGGCGGACCCACCGGCCTGTTCGGCGCGTTCTACGCCGGACTGCGCGGCCTGTCCTGCCGCATCATCGATTCGCTGCCGGAGCTCGGCGGCCAGCTCACCGCGCTCTATCCCGAGAAGTACATCTTCGATGTCGGTGGATTCCCGCGCATCCTCGCGCGCGACCTGAGCCGCAACCTGGTCGAGCAGGGATTGCGCGCGGACCCCGAGGTCCGGCTCGAGGAGCAGGTGCAGCGGCTGGAGACCGAGAACGGCGCGTGGGTCATCACCACGAGCCACGCCCGGCTGCCGACGCGCACCGTACTCATCGCCGGCGGCAAGGGTGCGTTCGCGCCGCGCACGCTCGAGTGTCCCGGCTACGAACGACTGCTCGGCAAAGGCGTCAGCTATCACATCAAGGATCCCGGCATCTACCACGGCCAGCGCATCCTCGTGGTGGGTGGCGGTGACTCCGCCGTCGACTGGGTCCTGAACCTGCGCGGCCGGACGCGCCGCCTGATCCTGATCCACCGGCGCGAAGGCTTTCGTGCGCACGCCCAGTCCAAGCGCATGCTCGACGAAGCCGTGCAGCAGGGCGAGATCGAGCTGCTCACGCATCGCGAAGTCCGTGAGATTCACGGCGAAGCCCGCGTCGGCGCGGTGACCATCTTCGACAATCGAACAGGACAGGACACGCGCTTCGATGTCGATGCCGTGCTCGCTCTCATCGGCTTCAAGCCGGACCTCGGACCCATCGGCGCGTGGGGTCTCCAGCTCGAGAAGAACTCGATCCGCGTCAATCACCGCATGGAGACCAACCTGCCCGGCGTCTACGCCGCGGGTGACATCGCCGGCTACGACGGCAAGCTCGAGCTGATTGCGACCGGATTCAGTGAAGCGGCCATGGCCGTGAACCACGCGGCCCACTTCATCAATCCATCCGCCCGGTACAATCCCGGGCACTCGACCAACCTCAAGATGTTCAAGCAGGACGAGGACGAGCCCGAGTAGGAAGGGGACTCAGAGGCCCGGCTCTTGTGTTGTGCGGTTACCAGGCGATCCAGCGATCGATGGCGCGAAGTGCGGCGAGGCAGGCAGCTTCTTCGATGGAGCGCGCGGGATCCACAGGCACGAGGCCGGCCAGCAGCGCGAAACGCCGG
>Ga0187892_10002275_pt1 | contig 39421 bp, 37 predicted proteins | sample MA1701073metaG_FD_139345 | JGI IMG/M metagenome (GOLD analysis project Ga0187892, IMG submission 139345) | Bio-ooze microbial communities from a basaltic lava cave in the Kipuka Kanohina Cave System on the Island of Hawaii, USA - MA170107-3 metaG ... | reverse complement strand
CGCGCATGAGCAGGCCCTGGTCGCACGCTTTGAGGCCGCAGGCATAGGCGCGGATGCCCCGCCACTCACGGCGGCGCAGCAGGTTGCGCTGGGCGAGGCCCTGGGCGAATGTCTGGCCCGCTGGCGCGGCGCGGACCTGGGCCGGACCAGCACCACGGGCTGGCAAACCATGCCGCTGCTCGGGCCTTCGTTCGGCGGTGACTTCGAACGCCGCGCCCTGGTCGCGCTCAAGTACATCGGCGCGCTCGACAGCCGCGAGGCGCTCTACCCGATGGCCCATGCCGACGCCAGCGGCCAGCCGCTGCAGGGCCGCCACGCCTACCGGCTGCGCTTCGCACCCGGCGCCCTGCCGCCGGTCGACGCGTTCTGGTCGCTCACGATGTATGACGCCGGCGACTGCATGCTGGTGCCCAACGCGATCGAGCGGCATGCGATCGGCGACCGCACGCCCGGGTTACGGCAGGATGCCGACGGCGGCCTCACGCTGCACATCCAGCACGAGGCGCCCACCGACCCGGCTGCGCGCGCCAACTGGCTGCCGGCCCCGGCCGGCGGCTTCTACCTGTGCCTGCGCGCCTATGTGCCGCGCGAGACTATGCTCGACGGCCGCTACACGCTGCCGCCTCTCACGCGCGTCGCGTCGGGCGACGAGTCCGGCCTCGCCGCGAGCGCACAGTCGCCGCTGCGCACCGGCAGCGGCATCGAGGCCATCGCGCCCGGTCTGTGGCTGCTGCACGGCCAGGGCCAGTCCTTCGTGGCCGAAACCTCGGCCGGCCTGGTGGTCATCGACGCCGGCCCCGGCGGCAAGGTCACCGATGCGATGATCGCCGCGCTGCGCCGCTGCAGCGACGCCCCGGTCCATGCGCTGTGCTACAGCCATGGTCACATCGGCTACAACGCCGGCGTGCCGCAATGGCTGGCCCATGCGGCCGCGCGCGGCGAGCCGGCGCCGCGCCTGATCGCCCACCGGAATCTGCCGCGCCGCTATGCGCGCTACCGCGAGACCCGGGCGCTGCAGCAGCACCTGGCTGAGATCCAGTTCCGCCTGCCCACGGGCTCGTTCGAGTTGGTGCTGCACGACCCGACCGAGCTGTTCGACGAGCGGCTGGTCATTGGCGAGGGCGAGCGCCGCGTGGAGCTTCTCTGGGCCCCGGCCGAGACCGACGACGGCATCGCCGTCTGGTGCCCGGCGCAGCGCGTGCTGTACGGCGGCGCGGCCGTGATCGACTCCATTCCCAACATCGGAACGCCGCTGCGCACGCTGCGCGACACCGCGCGCTGGGCCGACACGATGGACGCACTGGCCGCGCTCGGGCCTGAACGCGTGGTGCGCGAGTTCGGCAGCACGCTCGATGGCGCGGACACCGCGCGCCAAGTGCTGACCCACACCGCCCGCGCGCTGCGCTGGCTGCGCTCCGAGGTCGTGCGGCTGATGAACCAGGGCCTGGGCGAGCGCGAGATCCTCGCGCGCATGAACTACCCCGACGAGCTGTTCGGCACGCCCTGGATGCGCCCCGTCTACGGCGACCCGAGCTACATCGTGCGCGACATCTACCGCTCCGAAAACGGCTGGTGGGACCGCAATCCCACGACGCTGCACCCCGCCGCGCCCGAGGCCGTGGCCCGCGCCCAAGCCGAGGCGATCACCGACAAGGCCGCCGTGCTGGCCCAGGCGCAGCGCCTGGCCGACAGCGGCGAGCTACAACTCGCGCTGCACGTGGTCGACCTGCTGGCCCTGGCTGAAGGTCCTGCGCCCGAGATCGCCCAGGCGCGCGCGCTCAAGGCCGGCTGGCTGCGCGAGCGCGCGACCCAGGTGCGCAGCTATGTCTCGCGCAGCCTCTACCAGCATGGTGCCGCGCAGCTCGAATGCGACGCGGACACAGGGCGCTGAGGCTTTTTGCTCGCTCTATCATTTCCTTGCACTGGAGACATCCCATGACACGCCTCGCCCGCCGTACCCTCCTCGGTGCACTGCTGGCAACCTTCTTCACCCTGGCCACGGCCCAGGGCAGCTACCCCGAGCGCCCGGTCACGCTGGTCGTGCCCACCGCCCCCGGTGGCGGCACGGACACCATCGCCCGCTACATCGCCGAGCGCCTGGGCAAGGCACTCAAGCAGCCCTTCATCGTCGACAACAAGCCCGGCGCCAACGGCATTCTCGGCACCGACAGCGTGGCGCGCGCCCAGCCCGACGGCTACCGCCTGCTGTTCACCTATGCCGCGGCCCAGGTTGTCAACCCCGTGATCATGAAAAAGATGCCCTACGACGCGATCAAGGACTTCGCCCCGATCGCGCAGATCGGCCGCGGCGGCAACCTGCTGCTGGTCAGCAACGAGCTGCCGGTCAAGAGCCTCAAGGAGTTCGTGGCCTATGTAAAGGCCCGACCCGACCAGCTCAGCTACTGCTCCTGGGGCAGCGGCTCGGGCGGGCACCTGACGATGGAGAGCCTGAAGAAGCAGGCCGGCCTCGTCATGACCCATGTGGCCTACAAGGGCAGCGCCCCCTGCGTGCAGGACATCGTCGCCGGCCAGGTCCAGGCCGGCTTTGGCGACATCTCCTCGACCATGGAGCTGGTGCGCGCCGGCAAGCTGCGCGCCCTCGCCACCAGCGGCCCCGCGCGCGTGCCGCGCCTGCCCGAGGTGCCGACCATGACCGAGGCCGGCTACCCCTTCAGCACCTACTCCTGGTACGGCCTGTTCGCCCCGGCCAACACGCCCCGGCCCGTCGTGCAAAGACTCAACGCCGCCGTGCAGGAGATGCTCAGGGAACCGGCCACCGTGGAGCGCTTTCGCGAATTGAATTTCACCGACCTGCCCCAGACCACGCCCGAGCAGTTCGGCGAGACCGTGCGCCGCGACATGGCCCAGTGGGGCGAACTCGTGCGCTCGCTCGACCTGAAGCTGGAATAGCCGGCGGACTACAGCGCCTTGAACAGCGCCGCCACTTTGCGCTTGGGCTTGATGTTGGCCGAAATGCTGCGCGAGGTCGGCGTCCTGGCTGCCGCCTCCCAGGCCGGGGCGGCGTCGTTGGCCGGCGCCTGGTAGGGCCGGTCGAAGAAGGGGTCGCGCGGCGCCGCGGCCGCTCGGGCGCCGCGGTGGTCGCGGCGCTCGCGTCCAAGGTCGATCACGTCACGCGGGTCTTCGCCATCGCGCGTGTACATGCGCCGCCCGGTGTTGATGCGCCCGCGCGGGCGGTCTTCGTCGTACTCGATCGCCTCGATCTCGATCTTCTGCCTGACGAGCTTTTCGATATCAGCCACGAGCCGACTGTCGGTGTTCGAGACAAAGCTCACGGCCAGGCCCGAGGCGCCGGCGCGGCCGGTGCGGCCGATGCGGTGCACATAGTCTTCGGCGTTGAACGGGATGTCGAAGTTGAACACCGCCGGCACGTCCTTGATGTCCAGCCCGCGCGCAGCCACGTCGGTGCATACCAGCAGATCGACCTCGCCCTTCTTGAAGGCGTCCAGCGCCTTGAGCCGCTCGTCCTGGCTCTTGTCGCCGTGCAGGGCCGTGGTGTTGAGGCCTTCGCGCTCCAGCGAACGGGCCAGCCGCGCGCAGCCGATCTTGCTGTTGACAAACACGAAGGCTTGCTTGATGCCGCGCTGGTGCAGGATCTGGTGCAGCGCATGGCGCTTGCTGTCGTCGGGGACACTGTAGAAATGCTGCTCGACGGTCGACGCCGTGACATTGGAGCGCGCCACCTCGATGGTGACCGGGTCCTGCAGGTAGCTGCTGGCCAGGCGCTTGATCTCGGGCGAGAAGGTGGCGGAGAACAGCAGCGTGGTGCGCTGCTTGGGCAGGTAGCTGAGGATGCGCTGCAGGTCGGGCAGGAAGCCGATGTCGAGCATGCGGTCGGCTTCGTCGAGCACCACGTACTCGACCTGGTTGAGCACGGCGTTCCTGGCCTCGATGTGGTCCAGCAGTCGGCCCGGCGTGGCCACCAGGATTTCCACGCCCTTCTTGAGCTCGGCGGTCTGCGGCTTCATGTCCATGCCGCCGAACACCACGGTGCAGCGCAGGTTGGTGTGCTTGGCGTAGGTCTGGATGGCCTGGGCCACCTGGTCGGCCAGCTCGCGCGTGGGCAGCAGCACCAGGGCGCGCACCGGATGGCGCGCCGGCGAGGTCGAGCTGTTCTCGTGCTTGAGCATGCGCTGCAGCAGCGGCAGCGAGAAGGCCGCGGTCTTGCCGGTGCCGGTCTGGGCCGCGCCCATCACGTCCTTGCCCGTCAGCACCACCGGAATGGCCTGGGCCTGGATCGGCGTCATGGTCTCGTAGCCGAGTTCGGCGACGGCGCGTGCCAGCGGCTCGGCCAGCGATAAATGGGAGAAAGATGAGGTCATTTAGCCGTCTATTGTCGCATTCAGGGCCCATCGGCCCAATATCCCTACGGGAGCGGCGGCATCGGGCCGTCGGGCTGCTGTGGTTTGCTATAAATTCTGCAGCATCTCACGTCCGTCGGACAAGGGCTGGAGGCCTTTTTGTCATAAATTCCGGGCGCTGAAGGTGTCGCAGGCCTTGACCTTGCCGGTCTGCAGGCCGCGGTCGAACCAGCGCTGGCGCTGGGCGCTGCTGCCGTGGGTGAAGCTCTCGGGCACGACAGCGCCGCCGCTGGCGCGCTGCAGCGCGTCGTCGCCGATCCTGGCGGCGGCGTTCATCGCTTCCTCCACATCGCCCTGCTCCAGGATCTGGCGGGCCGATTGCGCATGGTTCGCCCAGACGCCGGCGAAGCAGTCGGCCTGCAGCTCCAGCCGCACGCTCAAGCGATTGAACTCGGTCGGGCTCACACTGTGGCGCATCTGCTCCATCCTGGCGCTGATGCCCATCAGGTTTTGCACATGGTGGCCCACCTCGTGCGCAATTACGTAGGCCTGGGCGAAGTCGCCCGGCGCGCCCAGGCGGTTCTTCAGGGTTTCGTAGAAGCTCAGGTCGATGTAGACCTTCTGGTCGGCGGGGCAGTAAAACGGCCCCATCGCGGCCTGGCCCTGGCCGCAGGCCGTGCGGGTGGCGCCCCTGAACAGCACCAGCCGGGGCTCGCGGTAGCTGGCGCCGGCCTGGGTGAACACATCTTTCCAAACGTCTTCGGTGTCGGCCAGCACGGTGGACACGAACCTGGCCATGCGGTCGTCGGCTGGCGGTCTGTGTACCGGTCGATTGGGCGTATGGGGCTGCACTTGGGCCGGGGGCGCGCCGCCGCCGCTGAGCAGGCCGAGAAGGGTCAGCGGGTTGATGCCGAAGATCCAGCCGCCCAGAAGCGCCACCACGATGGTGCCTATGCCGATGCTGCGACCGCCAAACAGGCCCCCGCCACCGAAGCCACTGCCCTCTTCCGAGCGGCGGTCCTCCACGTTGTCCGATTCGCGGTTGCCTTCCCATCTCATGCTCTGCCTCTCCTGCGCCGACCCTGCGCTACAGTGCCCGCATGGTACCCGCTCGCCACCCCCGCCCACGGGGTTTACAACTGGTTGCGCCCACCGTGCTGCTGACGGGCTTCGATGCCTTCGGCGGCGAGCGCCTCAACCCAAGCTGGCTGGCGGCGCAGGCGCTCCATGGCCGCCGCATCGCAGGCCACCGCCTCGTGGCGGCCCAGCTCCCCACCGTGTTTGACGAGTCGCTGCGCGTGCTGCGCGCCTTGCTGCGGCAGCACCGGCCGGCGCTGGTCATCTGCTTGGGCCAAGCGGGCGGGCGCGGCGCGATCTCGCTGGAGCGCGTGGCGATCAACATCAATGACGCGCGCATCGCCGACAACGCCGCGGCCCAGCCGATCGACACGCCGGTCGTGCCCGAGGGACCCGCCGCGTACTTCACGACCCTGCCGATCAAGGCCATGCGGCAAGCGCTGCAGCACCAAGGCCTGGCGGCCGAGGTCTCGCAAACGGCCGGCACCTTCGTCTGCAACCATGTGTTCTATGGGCTGATGCACGAACTGGCGACGCGGCGCGGCTTCAAGCGCACGCGCGGCGGCTTCATCCATGTGCCCTGGCTGCCCGAGCAGGGATCGCCGTCGATGGCGCTGGAGCCGCTGGTGCTGGGGCTCAAGGTGGCGGTGCGCTGCGCGCTAACGACGCAGCACGACCTGGTGCTGGGCGCGGGGGCCGTGAGCTAATGAACCCCTGCGGGCCGGCGATCGTTCAGGCCTGGTCGGCTCGCAAGCGCTCCACGGCGGTCTTGAGCTTCGGCAAATCATGCTGAACCGTCGCCCACACCAGCTGGAGGTCGACCGAAAAATAGCCATGAGACAAAGCGTTGCGGTTGCCGATGGCGCTGCCCCAAGGCACTTCCGGGTGGGCACGGGCAAAATCGGGCGCCAGTCTGCGGATATTGCTGCACGCTTCGCCAATGATCTCCATGTTGCGTATCACGGCATCCTGCGTTTTGGCGTCGGCTTCAAAGTCAGGCTGCTCCAGCCGTGTGGTGTACGACTCAATCCGGCCAATGGCCTCCAGGATATGCCCCAGGAAATCCCCGATGCGCAGCGCCGAATTCACAATGGCTGGGCCTCTGCCAGAACCCGATCCCGGAACGACGCGGGCAAGGCCCGGGGCGTCACGACGTCGACCTCGATGCCCAGCAGTTCCGACACCTCGAACTGAATGCCGCCGATATCAAACATCGTGGTTTGTGGCGTGGGCTCCACCAGCAAGTCCAGATCGCTGCCCTCGGCATCGTCACCGTGCAGTGCCGAGCCGAACACCTTGACGCTCGCTACGCGATGGCGCAACGCGATGCTGCGCACCTGGTCGCGGTATTGGCTCAATAGGACAGATGGTTTCATGATGTGCATGAGTCTACGTCAGGCCTTGGGCAGCGTCACCCCATGCTGGCCCTGATACTTGCCGCCCCGGTCCTTGTAGCTGGTCTCGCAGACCTCGTCGCTCTCGAAGAACAGCACCTGGGCGCAACCTTCGCCGGCATAGATCTTGGCCGGCAGCGGCGTGGTGTTGGAAAACTCCAGCGTCACATAGCCTTCCCATTCGGGCTCGAAGGGCGTGACGTTGACGATGATGCCGCAGCGCGCATAGGTGCTTTTGCCCAGGCAGATGGTGAGCACGTTGCGCGGAATGCGGAAGTACTCGAGCGTGCGGGCCAGGCAGAAGCTGTTGGGCGGGATGATGCAGACGTCGTCGTGAAAATCGACGAAGCTTTTTTCGTCGAAGTTCTTGGGGTCGACCACGGTGCTGTGGATGTTGGTGAAGACCTTGAACTCGGGCGCGCAGCGGATGTCGTAGCCGTAGCTGCTGGTGCCGTAGCTGATGATCTTCTTGCCCTCGCCCTGGCGGATCTGCCCGGGCTCGAACGGCTCGATCATGCCGTGCTGTTCGGCCATGCGGCGTATCCATTTGTCGCTTTTGATGCTCATCGTCTGGGTTCCTTGGTCTCTATTCTAGGCATGCCAGGGGGCGTCCCCGACGCATACGGCGGGGCGAATACTCCTGATACGCCCGCCATCATGAAGCGGTCAGCGCCATCGGGCATGCTGTGCGCTTCAGTAAAACGGGGCGAGAAATGAAACATGCAAACGCCGGCCTGCTGCTGGCCGCGGCCCTGGCTGCCGGGCCCGCGTGGGCTCAGGGCAACCCCGAGGGCACAGGCCCGAAGATGCAGGCCCAGGACGCCTGCCAGTCCGAGGTGTCCAAGTTCGAGCAGGCCATCGGCCTGGTCCGACAGGCTGCGGGCCAGCAGGCCGCCGCCGACTTGAAGGAAAGGCTGCTGCCCGCCAAGCTGGAAAACGAGATCCTGTTCAGGGACGGCTATTGCGGCCTGGCCCGCTATCTGCGCGAGCGGAAACTGAACCGCTGAATGCTACGTTTCTAATAGCATCTCACGCCCATTTTCAAAGGGCTAGAAGGCTATTTGGCTTGTGAAATCACGGTTTTCTCGACCAGCCGGTCGTCGCCCAGCACGATCAGGGCGAACAGCAGCTCGTCCAGGCTGTTGGCCTGTGCCGTCTTGCGCGCCAGCAAGGGCGTGGCTTTCGGGTTGAGAACGACAAAGTCGGCCTCGCATCCCGCTTGCAGGTTGCCGATCACGCCGCCCAGGCCCAGCGCCTGCGCCGCGCCCGCCGTGTGCTGCCACCACAGCTGCTGCGGGCTCAGTGACAGGCCGGGCTTGGTCTGCCCTTCCCGGCCCACGTAGTAGGCCGCCAACATGGTGTGAAACGGGCTGAAGCTCGTGCCGCCGCCCACGTCGCTGGCCAGGCCGTATTGGAAGCCCACGCGGTCGGCGCCCTCGTAGTCGAAAAAGCCGCTGCCCAGGAACAGGTTGCTGGTCGGGCTCACGGCCGCGGCCGCGCCACTGTCGCGCATCAACGCGCGGTCGTCGTCGTCGAAATGGATGCAGTGGGCATAGACGGCGCGTTGGCGCATCAAGCCGAAATCGGCATAGGTGGCGAGGTAGCTGCGCGAGGCAGGAAACAGCGCGCGCGCCCATTCGATCTCGCCCTTGTTTTCAGCGACATGGGATTGAATCCACACGTCGGGGTACCTGGCCGCCAGCTCGCCGGCGCCGCGCAGCTGCGCCTCGGTGCTGGTGGGGGCAAAGCGCGGGGTGATCGCGTAGCCCAGGCGGTCCACGCCATGCCAGCGCCTGATCAGCGCTTCGGTATCGACCAGGCTTTGCTCGGTCTGGTCGCGCACGCCGTCGGGCGAGTGGCGGTCCTGCAGCACCTTGCCGGTGATCAGGCGCAGGCTGTTTTTCCTCGCCTCGGCAAACAGCGCGTTGACCGAGGTCGGGTGCGAGGTCGCGAAGGTCAGCGCCGTCGTGACCCCGTTGCGCAGCAGTTCTGCTATGAAAAACGTAGCAACCTCGGCGCTGTACTCGGGGGAAGAGAACCTTGTTTCATGGGGGAAGGTGTAGTTTTCCAGCCAGGGCAGCAGGCCCTCGGCGGGCGAGCCGATCACGTCGGTCTGCGGGTAGTGAATGTGCAGGTCCACAAAGCCGGGCGCCAGGATGCGGCCCGGCAGGTGCTCGACGGCGACGCCCGGGAATTGGCCGGCCAGATCGCGGTAGGGGCCAGCAGCGCGCACGACCTGCGTTCCGTCGGCGTCGGGGGCAACGACCAGCAGGCCGTCCTCGTCGTAAATGGCGGATTTGTCTTCGGCGAAACGGAGCAGGGCGGCGCGGTAAGCTTTCATGAGGCGGGAGCTTAACCCCTGCCCCCGGCCCCTGCATATGGCGCGCCGGATAGGCCCTATATGGGGCGCGTCGGGGGCGCCTCAGCGCGAAACCTTGCCCTGCACGCCCTCGACCAGCCAGTTCATGTTGAGAATCTGCTCATCGCTCAGCGTCTGGCCCCGGGCGATGACTTCCCTGCCCTCGTTGTCCTTGATCGCCGTCGTCGCGTGGAAGGGGTGCAGCTTGCCCGCGCCTATCTCGCTCTGGCGGGCCAGCACCTCGTCCTGCACGGGCTTGGGCACCCTGGGGCCGAAATCGCCGACGCGGATCATGCCTTCCTTGACGCCGCCCCACAGTCCTTCACTCTTCCAGCTGCCGTCGAGCACGGCCTGAGTGCGCCGCGTGTAATAGCCGCCCCATTGGTGCTTGACGGCCACGATCTGCGCGTCGGGCCCGGCCTTGCGCATGTCCGAGTGGTAGGCCACGGCCAGCTTGCCGCGCTCCTGCGCGGCCGTCATCACGGCGGTCGAGCCGGTGTGAAACGCAATCACGTCCACGTTCTGGTTGAACAGGGTCATGGCCGCATCGCGCTCGCGTGGCGGGTCGAACCAGGCGTTGAGCCAGACCAGCTTGACCTGGGCCTGGGGATTGACCGAGCGCATGCCCAGCGCGAAGGCGTTGATGCCCTGCAGCACTTCGGGAATCGGAAAACCGGCCACATAGCCCGCGAGATTCGTCTTGGTCATGCGGCCGGCGGCGATGCCGGCCAGGTAGCGGCCCTCGTAATAGCGTGCATTGGCCACGGCCACATTGGGCGCGGTCTTGTAGCCCGTGATGGACTCGAACCTGACGTCGGGAAACTCCCTGGCCACCTTGAGCGTGGGCTCCATGTAGCCAAAGCTGGGCGTGAAGATCAGCCTGTGGCCCTGCTGCGCCATATCGCGGATCACGCGCTCGGCGTCCTGGCCTTCGCTGACGCTTTCGACATAGGTGGTTTTGACTTTGGCGCCCAGGGCGGCGTCCACTGCCTTGCGGCCCTCGTCGTGCTGGTGCACCCAGCCCGCTTCGGTGATGGGCGTGACATAGACAAAACCGACCTTCAGCGGCGCTTTGCCGGCATCCCGGGTTTGGGAAAAGGCGGGGGATAGAAAGCAGGCAGCCGCGATGGCCGAAATGACGGCGGCTGCGAGGTTTTTATACATGGTGGTCCTCTACATGGCCCCGGGGTGGAACAAAGCACAAGGCCGCCGGAGCGCGACCCTGTGCAGCCAAAATTCTAGCTTGCGCGCACCTGCGCGCTCAGCAGAAAGTCTCGAAGGTTTCGGCCAGCCGATCGAAGTAACGCCGCTTCGCACTCGCGTCGATAAAACTGGCCTCGAAACTGTTGTGCGCGAGCTGCCAGGCCTGCTGCGCGGTCAAGCCAGTCGCGGCAAAGGTCTGGGTGAAGTTCTCGTTGAGGTAGCCCCCAAAGTAGGCCGGGTCATCCGAATTGACAGTGGCGACCAGGCCGGCGTCGAGCAGCCGGCCCAGGTTGTGCTGGGCCAGATTCGGAAACACGCAGAGCTTGAGATTGGACAAGGGGCATACCGTGAGCGCAATGCGGTCGCGGGCCAGGCGCTGCATCAGCCCGGCGTCCTTGACCGACTGCACGCCGTGGTCGATGCGCTCGACCCTGAGCACATCGAGCGCGCTCCAGACATAGGCCGGCGGCCCCTCCTCGCCCGCATGGGCGACCAGGTGCAGGCCCAGCTCGCGGCAGCGCGCAAACACGTGCGCGAATTTCTCGGGCGGGTGGCCGAGCTCGCTGGAATCGAGCCCGACACCTATGAACTTGTCCCTGTACGGCAGGGCCTGCTCCAGCGTCTCGAACGCCTCTTTTTCGCTGAGGTGGCGCAGGAAACACAGGATCAGCGCGGCGCTGACACCGAGCTGCGCCTGCGCGTCGACACAGGCGCGGTGCAGGCCGTTGACGACCGTGTCCATGCCGACGCCGCGCGCCGTATGGGTTTGCGGGTCGAAGAAGATCTCGGTGTGGACCACTTGATCGGCCGCCGCCTTTTGCAGATAGGCCCAGGCCATGTCGTAGAAGTCCTGCTCGCGTATCAGCACGCTGGCACCGGCATAGTAGATGTCGAGAAAGCTCTGCAGGTTGGTGAACGCATAGGCGCGGCGCAGTTCGTCCACGCTGGCATAGGGAATCGACACACCGTTGCGCTGCGCCAGCGCAAAAATCAGTTCGGGCTCCAGCGAGCCTTCGATGTGGATGTGCAGCTCGGCCTTGGGCATGAGGCGCAGCAGCTCGGGCAGGCGCTCAAGCGCTACAGGTTTTAGTTTCGTCATCAGGAATCCACCAACAAAAAGAGCCACCCGCAGGCAGCTCTTCGAACACTACAAAACAGAGGCGTAGCGAGCAGGTGCCAGGCTAGGCGCACGGAGCACAGGAACCGGAACGTACTTCATGTACGTGAGGATTCCGAGCACCGCGCAACGACGCATGGCGCCTGCGCAGTAGCCGACTACTTCTTCTCGCCGCCCGGCACCTTGCCTTCCACGCCCTTGACGTAGAAGTTGACGCCGCCCAGGAATTTGTCGTCAGCGACCACGTCCTTGGCCAGCACTTCCTTGCCGGTGTTGTCCATGATCGGGCCCTTCCAGATCGCGAAGCTGCCGTCGGTCAGGCCCTTCTTGACCTCGGCGACCTTTGCCTTGGTTTCCTCGGGCACGTCAGCGGCGATCGAGACCATGTCGATCGCGCCTTCCTTCACGCCCCACCATTGCTTGCCGGTCGTCCACTTGCCTTCCAGCGCGTCGCGCGTGGCCTTGACGTAGTAGGGGCCCCAGTTGATGGCGGCCGAGCCCAGGTGGGCCTTGGGGCCGTAGGCCGTCATGTCGGAGTCCCAGCCAAAGGCGCGCTTGCCCATCTTCTCGGCCGTCTGCAGCACGGCGGAGGAGTCGGTGTTTTGCATCAGCACGTCGGCGCCGCCGTTGATCAGCGAGGTCGCGGCTTCGGTTTCCTTGGGCGGGTTGAACCACTCGTTGACCCAGACCACCTTGGTCTTGATCTTGGGGTTGACCGACTGGGCGCCCAGCGTGAAGCTGTTGATGTTGCGGATGACTTCCGGGATCGGGATCGAGCCGACCACGCCCACCGTGCCGCTCTTGCTCATCTTGCCGGCGATCACGCCCGCCAGATAGGCGCCTTCGTAGGTGCGGCTGTCGTAGGTGCGCATGTTCTCGGCCGTCTTGTAGCCCGTGGCATGCTCGAACTTCACGTCCTTGGTGTCGGCAGCGACCTTGAGCATGGGCTCCATGTAGCCGAAGGTGGTGCCGAAGATCAGCTTGTTGCCCTGGGCCGCCATGTCGCGGATCACGCGCTCGGCGTCTGCCGATTCGGGCACCTTCTCGACATAGCTGGTCACGACCTTGTCGCCGAATTCCTTTTCCACCGCCTTGCGGCCGTTGTCGTGCGCAAACGTCCAGCCGCCGTCGCCGACCGGTCCGACATAGGCGAACGCGATTTTCAGGGGCTCGGGCTTGGCCGGGGCCGGCGCTGCGGCCTTGGGCGCCTCGACGGGCTTGGGCTCCTCCTTCTTGCCGCAAGCCACGAGGGCCGCTGCCGCGACCACCGACAGGGCGGCCACTTTGAGCATGGAGCGTTTCTTCAGATCAGTCATGTCATTTCCTTCTACAGGGGGTTGCGACAGGGGTAAAGGCCCGATTATGAGCCGGGATAAAAAGGTTTACCAAGGGAAGCCGGCATGTTGATGCGAATCCAGGCCGGATTGCGCGAGATCAGCGCCAGCACCACGATGGTCGCGACATAGGGCAGCATGCTCAGGAACTGGCTGGGCACTTCCACGCCCACGCCCTGCAGGTGGAACTGCAGCATGGTCACGCCGCCGAACAGGTAGGCGCCCAGCAGCACCCGGGCCGGTCGCCAAGTCGCGAAGGTGGTCAGCGCCAGCGCGATCCAGCCCTTGCCCGCGACCATGCCCTCGACCCACAGCGGCGTGTAGATCACGGCAATGTAGGCGCCGGCCAGGCCGCACAGTGCGCCGCCCACGACCACGGCGAGCAGGCGGATGCGCCGCACCGGGTAGCCCAGCGCATGGGCCGACTCGGGCGATTCGCCGACCGAGCGCAGCACCAGTCCGGCGCGCGAGCGGTAGAGGAACCAGATCAGGCCGAACACCAGTGCGATGGCCAGGTAGACCATGGGATGCTGGCGGAACAGGGCCGGACCGACCAGCGGGATGTCGCCGAGCACGGGAATCGAAAAATGCGGCCGCTCGGGCAGTTTTTCCTGCACATAGCTGATGCCGGCAAAGGCCGAGAAGCCGGCGCCGAACAGGCTGAGTGCCAGTCCGGTCGCGTATTGGTTGGTATTGAGCCAGATCACCAGCACGCCGAAGATGGCGGCCAGCAGGGCGCCCGCGCCCATGCCGGCGGCGAAGCCCAGCCAGTCGTTGCCCGTGACGACCACGGTGGCGAAGCCGGCGATGGCCGCGCACAGCATCATGCCCTCGGCCCCGAGGTTGACGATGCCGGATTTTTCGTTGATCAGCAGCCCCAGGGCCGCGATGGCCAGCACGGTGCCCGCGTTCAGCGTGGCGGCCAGCAGCAATGCGTAGGATTCCATTTACTTGACTCCTTCCTGCGCCGCCGTGGCCAGCACCGGGCCGCTGGGCCGCGGGTGATGGGTCCCCGATGAGGCGAGTTTGATCTTGATGCGGTAGGCGATCAGGGTGTCGCAGGCCAGCAGCGTGAACAGCAGCAATCCCTGGAACACGCCGGTCAGCGACTTGGGCAGGCCCAGGCGCGACTGCGCGAGTTCACCGCCGATATAGAACATGCTCATGAGAACGGCCGAGAACACCATGCCGACCGGATGGAGCCGCCCGACGAAGGCGACGATGATGGCCGCAAAGCCATAGCCCGCCGGCACATAGGGCGTGAGCTGGCCGATCGGTCCGGCCACTTCCAGCGCCCCCGCCAGCCCGGCGGCGCCGCCGGAGGTCAGCAGCGCGATCCACAGGGCCTTGCGCGACGAGAAGCCGGCATAGCGCGCCGCCGCCGGCGCCAGGCCGCCGACCTGCTGGGCAAAGCCGGCCCGGGTGCGGAACAGGAAGACCCACAGCGCGCCCACTCCCAGCAGGGCGATCAGCAGGCCTATGCTCACGCGCGAGCCCTGCATCAAGCGGGGAATCTGCGTGACGGCCTCGAAGGTCTTGGTCTGCGGGAAGTTGTAGCCCGCCGGATCCTTCCACGGGCCGTAGACCAGAAAGCTCAGCACCAGATCGGCCACGTAGACCAGCATCAGGCTGACCAGGATTTCATTGGCGTTGAAGCGGTCGCGCAGCAAGGCCGTGAGCCCGGCCCAGGCCATGCCGCCCAGGATGCCCGCGAGCAGGATCGCGATCACGATCCAGCCGCCCGTGCTCTTGTCGGCCATCAGCGCCACGCCACCGGCGACCACCGCGCCAATCACGAACTGCCCTTCGGCGCCGATGTTCCAGACATTGGAGCGGAAACACACGGCCAGGCCCAGCGCGATGATCAGCAGCGGCGTGGCCTTGACCATGAGTTCGCCGATGGCGTAAGGCGTCTTGATCGGTTCCCAGAAGAACACCTGCAGGCCCTTGACCGGGTCCTTGCCCAGGGCGGCAAACAGGACCACGCCAATGACGACGGTGATCAGCAGTGCCAGGATGGGCGAGTTGTAGCTCCAGAATTTGGACGGCTGGGGACGGGGTTCGAGCTTAAGCATGGACTACCTCCAGACCGTGTGCGGAAGTTTCCGGCATGACCGCCGGCGCCTCGTCCGGCTCCGAGTGCAGGGGGGATTCCCAAAGTCCTGACATCCATTCTCCAATCTTGGTGACCGTGGCCTGGGCCCGGTCCATCGAGGGCGACAGCCGCCCCTTGGCAATCACATGCAGCCGGTCGCTGATTTCGAACAGCTCGTCGAGTTCCTCGCTGACCACCAGCACGGCGCAGCCGGCATCGCGCAGCTTGAGGATCTCCCCGCGGATTTGCGCCGAGGCGCCGACGTCCACGCCCCAGGTCGGCTGCGAAACGATCAGCAGCTTCGGGCTAGCGTCGATCTCGCGGCCGACGATGAACTTCTGCAGGTTGCCGCCCGACAGCGACCTGGCCGCCGAATTCGGCCCGCCGGCCTTGACGTTGAAGCGCCGGATGAGATCCTGGGCATGTTTCTCCAGCGCCGCGATGTTGACCCAGCCGCTCCTGCCGATCGCGTCCGTGCGCGTGAGCATGAGGTTGTGCGCCAGACCCAGCGTGGGCACGGCACCGCGCCCCAGCCGCTCCTCGGGCACGAAATGCAGGCCCAGCGCGCGCCGGCGGCCGGGGCCGAACTTGCCCACGTTCTGCTCCGACACCTGGATCATCGATGCGCCGGCGCGAGTGTCTTCGCCCGACAGCGCATAAAGCAGCTCCTTCTGGCCGTTGCCCGACACGCCCGCGATGCCCACCACTTCGCCGGCGCGCACCTCCAGCGAGATGCCGTCGAGGTCCACGCCGAACTGGTCTTCGCGCTGCAGGTTCAGGCCCTGCACGCGCAACACGGTGTTGCCGGTCCTGACCTTGTGGTGCTCCAGCTCCGGCGGCTCGGCGCCAATCATCAGGCGGCTCAGCGAGGCATTGGTTTCTTGCTGCGGGTTGCACACGCCCGTGACCTTGCCGCCGCGCAGCACGGTGCAGGCCGAGCACAGTTCGCGGATTTCATGCAGCTTGTGGCTGATGTAGAGAATGCTGCAGCCCTCGGAGACCAGCTGCTTGAGCACGACGAACAGCTTTTCCACCGCCTGCGGCGTCAGCACCGAGGTCGGCTCGTCGAGAATCAGCAGCGAGGGGTCGGTCAGCAGGGCGCGGATGATTTCCACCCGCTGCATCTCGCCCACGCTCAGGGTGTGGACCGGCCGCGTCGGATCGATGTCCAGGCCGTACTCGCTGGCCTTGACCGTGATGCGCTTGGCGACTTCGGGCAGGCTCATGCTTTTTTCCAGCCCGAGCCAGACGTTTTCCGCGACCGTCAGCGTGTCGAACAGGCTGAAATGCTGGAACACCATGCTGATGCCCAGGCGCCGCGCCTCATGCGGGTTGTGAATGTGGGCCGGCTTGCCGTTGAAATGCACAGTGCCTTCGTCGGGCTTGACCGAGCCGTAGATGATTTTCATCAGCGTAGACTTGCCCGCGCCGTTCTCGCCGAGCACGGCATGGGCCTCGCCGGGCTGGACCGTCAGCGACACATCGCTGTTGGCCACCACGGCAGGGTAGGTCTTGGTGATGTTGGCCAGCTGCAGCCTGGGCGGCGCATGGGGGGAGGTGGGGGTGCTCATGTCTGGCTTGTCTCTCGTGATTTATAGGAAATCGGCTTTCAGCCCTTGAAAAATGGTCGTCAGGCGCTATTCTTTTCGTAGCGCCGCGGCAACCGACTTGACACGTTCGCGCAGCCATTTGGCCGAGTTGGACGCGTGGGTTCGCTCATGCCATAGCTGGTAGTACACCAGCCTGGGGAATTCAATCGGGCATTCCAGAATCTTCACCGGCAGCCGCCCGCCATGCTCCTCGGCAAAACGCTCGCAGTACTGACGCCCGGTGGTCAGCACCAGCAGGCTGGCGGCCACCATTCCCGGAATCAGGCCGAAGTGAGGGCAGCGCGCCGTGATGTTGCGCCGCAGGCCCAGACTGTCCAGGTGCTCGTCGATCACGCCCTTGGCGCCGGGATGGGTCGGCGTGGGGGCGATGTGCTCAGCTTCGAGCCAGGTCTGCTGGTCCCAGCCGCGGCGCACGGCCGGGTGGTCCTTGCTGACCAGGCACACGACATCGTCGCCGAAGAGGCGTCCCATGTGCAGGTCGTCCGAGGGCTGGGCCCAGTTGCCGATCACCACATCGACATCGCCCTGCGCCAGATGGGCGTGGTAGTCGGAGTCCGCCGACAGCGGGAGAATCTCGATGTGGCACAGGGGCGCCTGGGCCTTGATCTGCGAGACCAGCTGCGGCAGGAACAGCGGGTCGAGGTAGTCGCTCGCGGCCACGCGGAAGGTGTTGCGCGTGGTTCGCGGGTCGAAGCCGCGGGCGTCGGTGAACAGCACCTCGGCCGCGCGCAGGATGCTGGCGCTGGGCTCTATCATGCGCAGGCCGGCATCGGTGGGCACCATGCCGGAGCCCGAACGCACCAGCAGCGGGTCTCCCGCCAGGTCGCGCAGGCGCTTGAGCGCAGCCGACACGGCCGGCTGGTACATGCCCAGGCGGATGGCGGCTCGGGAGACGCTGCGTTCAGTCAACACGGTATGCAAGACCCTTATCAAGTGGAGGTCTATCTTGTCGAAAAGCGCTTGATCTCTCATACCTTAGCCTGCATTCGTGTCATATACCAATGCTTATGGCGGGAAGGCGCGTCCCGCCCTACCCTTATGCAACGCTGCAACCCACAGACCAACAACCTTTTGATCCATGGAAACCAAAACGATTCAATTCATCCGCCGCGGCGAGCTGGTCTCGCTGGGCAATGTACCACCCACGCGCACGCTGCTGGAAGTGCTGCGCGAGGACCTGTCCTGCACGGGAACCAAGGAAGGCTGCGGCGAAGGCGACTGCGGCGCCTGCACCGTGGTGCTCGGTGAGCTGCAGGACGGCAAGCTCCAATACCGCGCCATCAACAGCTGCATCCGGCTGGCGCATTCGATCGACGGCATGGCGCTGTGGACGGTCGAAGACCTGGCGACCGACGATGGCAGGCTGCACCCGGCCCAGGAGGCCATGGTGCATTGCCATGGTTCGCAATGTGGCTTTTGCACGCCCGGTTTCGTGATGAGCATGTTCGGCATGTACCAGAACCATGTCTGCCGCGGCGAAACCATCACACGCGAGCTGGCTGTCGAGGAGCTCTCCGGCAACCTGTGCCGCTGCACCGGCTACCGCCCCATCCTGGACGCCGCCCAGACCATGGCCCACTGGCCTGCGGTGCCGGTCGACGAACCCGCCCTGCTGCAAAAACTCAGGCAGATTGCGCCCGAAGCACGGGGCCTGCAGGCCGATTCTTCGTATCTGCTGCCGAGCACGCTGGCCCAGCTGCTGTCGGCCCGCGCCAGCCAGCCCGACGCGCAAATTGTGGCCGGCTGCACCGATGTGGGTCTGTGGGTGACCAAGATGCACATGCAGTTCGGCAAGGTGCTGGACGTGACCCAGGTCAAGGAGCTGCGCCGCATCGAGCGCTATGACAACCATGTCGCGATCGGGGCCGCCGTGCCGCTGACCGATGCCTTTGCCGCGCTGGTGCAGGACCGGCCGCAGCTCAAGACCTTTGCCAACCGCTTTGCCGGCCTGCCGGTGCGCAACTCGGGCACGCTGGGCGGCAACGTGGCCAACGGCTCGCCGATCGGCGACTCGATGCCGCTGCTGATCGCTCTTGGCGCCAGCGTGGTGCTGATGAGCGTGCGCGGCCACCGCGAGCTGCCGCTGGAGCAGCTCTATACCGGTTACCGCCAGAACGTGATCGCCGCGGACGAGGTGCTGGCCTGGATCAAGGTGCCCACGCCGGCGGCAGCCGAGCAGCTGCGCGCGTACAAGATCTCCAAGCGCTACGACGATGACATTTCGGCCGTCTGCCTGGTGGTCAACCTGCGCGTTGCCGATGGCTTGGTCGAGCATGCGTCGATCGGCGCCGGCGGCGTGGCGGCGACGCCGGCGCGCGCGGCCCGCACCGAAGCGGCACTGCGCGGCCAGCCCTGGACGCTGGACACGGTCAAGCAGGCCGCGGCCGCCCTGCGCGGCGAGTTCACGCCCATCTCCGACATGCGCGCCTCGGCCGCCTACCGCAGCGAGGTGCTCGGCAACCTGATGCAGCGATTCTGGCTCGAAAGCCAGGGCATGCAGCAAATCAATCTGGAAAGTTTCGACCTGAAGGAGCTGGCATGAACGCCCCCGACATCATCTTCGCTCCCGGCACGACCCATACCCATGCCTGCGGCGTACCGAAGGCGCATGAAAGCGCCGTGGCCCAGGTCGCCGGCGCGGCCACCTACATCGACGACATTCCCGAGATCAAGGGCACGCTGTACGCCGCGCCCATCCTCTCGACCGTGGCCCATGGCCGGCTGCTGGGCGTGGACACCAGCGCCGCTCTGGCCCTGGCCGGCGTGCGCGACGTGATCCTGGCCAAGGACATCCCCGGCGACCCTATCCTCGCCACGTTCTCGCACGACGAACCGATCTTCGCGAGCACCCATGTCGAGCACATCGGCCAGGTGGTCGGCGTGGTCGTGGCCGACAGCGTGATGCTCGCGCGCCGCGCCGCTCGCCTGGTCAAACTCGACATCGAGCCCCTGCCCGCGATCCTCACGGTGCAGGAGGCGCTCAAGGCCCAGAGCTATGTGCTGCCGCCGGTGTTCGTCAAGCGCGGCGACGCGGCCCAGGCGCTGGCCAGTGCCCCCCACACCCTGAGCGGCTCGTTCGAAATCGGCGGCCAGGAGCATTTCTACCTCGAAGGCCAGGTCGCCTATGCGCTGCCGTTGGAGCAGAACCAGTGGTGGGTCTACTCCAGCACCCAGCACCCCGGCGAAATCCAGCACTGGGTGGCTCATGCCTTGGGCCTCGCGAACCACGCGGTCAAGGTCGAGTGCCGTCGCATGGGCGGTGCCTTTGGCGGCAAGGAAACGCAAAGCGGCCACATGGCGGTCTGGTCGGCGCTGGCGGCGAACAAGCTGCGCCGGCCGGTCAAGCTGCGCATGGACCGCGACGACGACTTCATGGTCACCGGCAAGCGCCACCCGTTTGCCTATGACTACACGGTGGGCTTCGACGACAGCGGCCTGATCACCGGCCTGAAGCTGATGCTGGCGGCCAATTGCGGTTTTAGCGCGGACTTGAGCGGCCCTGTGGCTGACCGCGCTGTTTTTCACAGTGACAACGCCTACTTCCTGAGCGATGTCGATATTGCGTCCTACCGCTGCAAGACCAATACGCAAAGCCACACGGCCTTTCGCGGCTTCGGCGGCCCGCAGGGCGTGATCGTGATCGAGGCCATCCTGGGCGACATCGCGCGCCAGCTGGGCCTGGACCCGATGGACGTGCGCATGCGCAACCTCTATGGCGTGGAGGACCGCAACGTCACCCACTACCAGATGAAGGTCGAGGACAACATCCTTGAGCCCCTGCTGTCCAGGCTGGAGCAAACCTCGCACTATCGGCAGCGACGCGAAGAGATCGCCCGCTGGAATGCGGCCAGCCCGGTCATCAAGCGCGGCATCGCGATCACGCCGGTGAAGTTCGGCATCTCGTTCACCGCGACCTTCTTCAACCAGGCCGGCGCGCTGGTCCATGTCTACACCGACGGCAGCGTGCAGGTCAACCACGGCGGCACCGAAATGGGCCAGGGCCTGAACACCAAGGTCGCGCAGATCGTGGCCGACGAGCTGGGCGTGCCGTTCGAGCGCGTGCTGGCGACAGCCAGCGACACCAGCAAGGTACCCAATGCCTCGGCCACGGCGGCGTCCAGCGGCACCGACCTCAACGGCCGCGCCGCGCAGTTCGCCGCGCGCCAGGTGCGCGAGCGCCTGATCAAATACGTGGCCGACCACGAGGGTTGCGCGCCCGAGGCCGTGGTCATTGCCCAGGGCCAGGTCAGCTCGCCCAAGGGCACGCAGAGCTTCGAGCAGCTGGTCGACAAGGCCTACCACGCGCGCGTGCAGCTCTGGAGCGACGGCTTCTACAAGACGCCCAAGATCCACTACGACAAGCACACGCTGACGGGACGGCCGTTCTACTACTTCGCCTACGGCGCGGCCTGCTCCGAGGTGGCGATCGACACGCTCACCGGCGAAACCCGCGTGCTCAGGGTCGACATCCTGCACGACGTCGGCACCTCGATCAACCCGGCTCTGGACATCGGCCAGATCGAAGGTGGCTTCGTGCAGGGCATGGGCTGGCTGACCACCGAGCAGCTGGTCTGGAACGACAAGGGCTATCTCAGCACCCACGCGCCCAGCACCTACAAGATCCCGGCCACCGGCGACGTGCCCGCGCATTTCCGCGTCGACCTCTGGCCCGAGCCCAACCGCGAGGACAACGTGTTCGGCAGCAAGGCCGTCGGCGAGCCGCCCTTCATGCTGGCCATCAGCGTGTGGGAAGCGATCCGCGACGCCGTGGCCGCCGCCAGGGGCGATCGCATCGTTCACATGGATGCACCGGCCACCGCTGAAAACGTGCTCAAAGCGCTCAAGGCCTGAGCCGTTACAGTGCGGGCATGCTGTCCCGCCCTGTGACCGACCTCGACTCTGCCCGGCAGCTGATAGGCGCTGTGTCTGCCCTGGCAGACCAGCAAGGCCTCGGCCTGCGCCGGCCCCCGCCTGAGCCCACCACCTGCTGCGCTCGCGGCTGCAATGGCTGCGTGTGGGAGGGCTACTTTGCGGCGGTCGACTACTGGCGCGACGAGGCGCTGCTCAAGCTGGACGCCGACCGGGCGGCTTGAGTGCGGGCGCCTGCTCCGCGAACCGGTCGACGATCACCTGGCGCAGCCAGCGGTTGCCAGGGTCGACCTCGAAACGCCGGCTCCAGTGCAATGACACCGTGAAGTCGCGCAGCGGAAACGGCGGCTCGACGATGGCGTAGCCGCCTTCAAAGCCGCGTGCGATGTTGCGCGGCATCACGACCGCGAGGTCGGTCGCCTTCACGATGGACGGCAGCACCATGAAATGCTCGGTGGTCAGGCGCAGCCGGTCTTCGAGGTTCAACAGTTGCAGGATGCGCAAGGTGTCGGCATGGCTGCGCACCGAGACGAATTCGAGCTTGCGCAGATCGTCGAGCAGGGCCTGGCCGCTGCGGCGCTTGCGCGTGAACGGATGGCCTTCGCGCAGCAGCACGATGTAACGGTCTTTCAGCAGCTGCGCGCGCTGGGTGTCCTTGACGGTGGGCAGGAAGCCGAACGCGAAATCGACGCGGCCGCTGTCCAGCGCATCGGTGATCTCGCCCTTGGGCAGCGGCAGGGTCTCGATGCGTACCCCGGGCGCCAGCTCGCGTAGCGCAACCATCAACTGGGGCAGGAAGCGCCCTTCGCCAATGTCGCTCATGTGGATGCGAAAAACCCGGCGCGATTGCAGCGGATCGAAGTCCGCCGACTCGTTGAGCGCTTCCTCGAGCGTGCCGAGCGCGCTGCGCACCGCCTGCGCTAGCCGGTCAGCCTTGGGCGTGGGCTGCACGCCGCCCGCGGCCCGCACGAACAGCGGGTCGTGGATCAGGGTGCGCAGCCGCGTCAGCCCCTGGCTGGCGGCAGGTTGCGTCAGATCGAGCATCTCGGCGGCACGACCCACATTGCGAGTGCGGTACACCGCATCGAACAGGCGCAGCAAGTTGAGGTCGACGTCTTTTATATGCATATATCTAATATTGCTTAGTCACATCATTTTATTGATTTATGACAAGGCTGCGCCGAAGATTCACCGTCGGCGCATGCCCGCCTCACGCCAACAACCCAAGGCACGTGCTCCGCACGCGCCAAACCAGGAGCCCTCAGATGTCCCATGCCAGCGCTGTGCCCTTGACAACAACATCCCGCCACGCTTCCAACACCAGCGTGCGTGAAGCCGTGCTGGATTTGCTGCGGGCCTTCAAGATCGACACGATCTTCGGCAACCCCGGTTCCACCGAGCTGCCCCTGTTCCTCCGTTTCCCGCAAGACTTTCGCTACGTCCTGGGCCTGCAGGAATCGGTGGTGGTGGGCATGGCCGACGGCTATGCCCAGGCCACGCGCAACGCCGCCTTTGTCAATCTGCATTCGGCCGCGGGTGTGGGCCACGCCATGGGCAACATCTTCACGGCGTACAGGAACCGCACGCCGATGGTGATTACCGCAGGGCAGCAGGCACGCTCCATCCTGCCGTTCGATCCATTTCTGTTCTCGGGGCAAGCTACCGAACTGCCCAAGCCCTATGTCAAATGGAGCATCGAGCCGGCCCGCGCCGAGGATGTGCCGCTGGCCATTGCGCGCGCCTACTACATCGCCATGCAGCAGCCGCGCGGACCGGTGCTGGTGTCGATTCCCGCCGACGATTGGGAGAAGCCGTGCGAACCCGTGCAAGCGCGCCTGGTCAGCACCGAAACACGGCCCGAGCCGCGCGTGCTGGATGCCATCGGCAGCGCGCTCGACACCGCCAAGCGTCCGGCCTTCGTGGTCGGCGCGGCGGTGGACCGCGATGGTGCCTGGGACGAGGTGGTCGCGCTGGCCGAGCGGCACAACGCCGCCGTCTGGGTGGCGCCCATGTCGGGGCGTTGCGGCTTTCCGGAGGACCATCGCCTGTTTGCCGGCTTTCTGCCTGCAATGCGCGAAAGAATTGTGAGCCTGCTGGCAGGCCACGATGTGATCTTTGCCCTGGGCGCCGCGGCGTTTACCTACCACGTCGAAGGCTTCGGTCCCCATGTGCCGCCCGATGCCCAATTGGTGCAATTGATTGAAGACCCCAGCATTGCCGCCTGGGCCCCCGTGGGCACCTCTGCCGTGGGCAGTATCCGCCTGGGGGTGAAAGACCTGCTGGCCCGCCCCGCGCCTGCAACCAGGGCTTTGCCGGCACCACGCCTACCGCACCCCAGGGCCAAGCCGTCGGCGTTGATGAGTGTGGCCTATGTCATGCAGACCCTGGCCGAAGTGCGCGATGCCGCATCGATCGTGGTGGAGGAGGCCCCGAGTTCGCGCCCGGCGATGCAGGCCTACCTGCCCATCCTGCAAAGCGAAACCTTCTACACCATGTGCAGCGGCGGTCTGGGCCACGGCCTGCCTGCAGCCGTGGGCATCGCGCTGGCCAAGCCGGATCAAAAAGTCATTGGTCTGATTGGCGATGGCTCCAGCATGTACTCCATCCAGGCCCTGTGGAGCGCGGCACAGCTCAGGCTGCCCATCACCTTCGTCATCCTGAAAAACCGCCGCTACGCGGCCTTGCAGGAGTTCGCGCCCACCTTTGGCTTCAAGGCCGAAGACCACCTGGAAGGCACCGACCTGCCCGACCTCGATTTCCTGGCGCTGGCCCGGGGCCAGGGTTGCGATGCCGTCCATGTGCACGATGCCGCAAGGCTTCACGAGGTTCTGCGCGAAGCCCTCAAGTGCCCCCGCCCCATCCTCGTCGAGGCGGACGTAGCCTGACCTGGCGCCGAATTTCAATCCCCCACCTTTCACCAACCCGGAGACTTTCAATGACCACCATTTCCATGCTGATCAACGGCGAGCCACAACAAGCCAGCGACGGGACCACGTTCGAACGCCGCAACCCGCTGGACGGCAGCGTGGCGACCATGGCACCCGCGGCTACGCCCGCCGATGCGGTGGCAGCGGTGGACGCTGCCGCCCACGCCTTCAAAAGCTGGAGCCAGACCGGCCCCGGCGAGCGTCGTGCGTTGCTGCTCAAAGCTGCCCACACGCTGGAATCCAAGGCCCAGTCCCTCACGGCTGCGATGGCGACAGAAACCGGCGCTTCCGCCTTGTGGGCGGGGTTCAACGTGCATCTGGCCGCCAGCATGTTGGGAGAGGCGGCGGCCATGACCACACAGATCAGTGGCGAAGTCATTCCGTCCGACGTACCCGGCAGTCTGGCGATGGGTGTGCGCCAAGCGGCGGGCGTGGTGCTGGGCATAGCGCCCTGGAATGCGCCCGTCATCCTCGGCGTGCGCGCCATTGCCACGCCGCTGGCGTGCGGCAATACGGTGGTGCTCAAAGGCTCGGAACTGTGCCCGGCCACCCACGGCCTGATCATCGAAGCCCTGCAGGAAGCGGGCTTTCCCAAGGGCGTGGTCAACTTTGTCACCAATGCCCCGGCCGACGCCGGCGCCGTGGTGGAAGCCATGATTGCCCACCCGGCGGTGCGCCGCGTCAACTTCACCGGCTCCACCCATGTCGGCAAGATCATTGCGGGCACCTGCGCCAAATACCTCAAGCCTGCCGTGCTGGAACTCGGCGGCAAGGCGCCGCTGGTGGTGCTCGACGATGCCGACCTTGATGCAGCGGTGAAGGCCGCGGCCTTCGGCTCGTTCGCCAACTCGGGCCAGATCTGCATGTCCACCGAGCGCATCATCGTGGACAACAAAATCGGTGACGAATTTGTCGCCAGGCTGGCAGCGAAGGCCCAAAGCCTGCCGCTGGGCGACCCGCGCAAGGGCCCGGTCGTGCTCGGCTCCGTGGTGGACATGGCCACCGTGCACCGCTGCAATGCGCTGATTGACGATGCCCTTGCCAAGGGGGCAAAGTTGCTCTGCGGTGGGCGGGCCGACAGCACGCTGATGCCCGCGACCTTGTTGGACCGCGTCACACCCGCGATGCGGATCTACAGCGAAGAGAGCTTTGGCCCCGTCAAAGGCATCGTGCGCGTCAACGGTGTCGAAGAGGCCGTGGCCTGCGCCAACGACAACGAGTTCGGCCTGTCGGCCGCCGTGTTTGGCGGCGACATCGCCCGCGCGATGCAGGTTGGCCAGCGCATCGAATCCGGGATTTGCCATGTCAACGGCCCGACTGTGCACGACGAAGCGCAGATGCCGTTTGGCGGCGTCAAGGGCAGCGGCATCGGGCGCTTCGGCGGCAAGGCGGGCATTGCCGAATTCACCGATCTGCGCTGGATCACGGTGCAGACCACGCCCCGGCACTACCCGTTTTAGCCGGTGCCGAGCCGCCTCAAACCGGCTGCGCCCCCCTGGGGGGCAGGGCGCAGCCCGTGGGGGCCTGTTGAACGCCTTATTCTCTCTGGAGACCATTTCATGAACCAGCCCGTCAAGCAAAATCGCCGCACGGTACTTTCCGCATGCGCGATTGCAGCCATCACATGGATAGCCAATCTGCCGACCACGACTTTGGCCGACACCTGGCCCAGCAAACCCGTCAAGGTCATCGTCAACTTCCCGCCGGGTGGGGCCGCCGACCAGATCGCCCGGGCCGTCACAGTGCCCTTGCAGCAGGCCCTGGGTCAGCCCGTGGTCGTCGAAAACAAGGCGGGCGCAGGCGGCAACATTGGCGGCGAGGCGGTAGCCAAATCCCCCGCTGACGGCTACACCCTGCTGATGAGTTCGGGAGGCATGGTGTCGATCAACCCGGCCATCTACCCCAAGATGGCGTTTGACCCGGTGAGGGACCTGATCCCCGTTGCCGCTGCCGCCCGGGTGCTGGTGTTTCTCGAGGTCAAACCCACACTCCCCGTCAACAACATCCAGGAGTTCATCGCCCATGTCAAGGCCAACCCCGGCAAGCTGACCTATGGCACACCGGGCAACGGCTCTTCACCCCATTTGGCGGGGGAAATGTTCAAAGACCAGGCCAAGGCATTTTCCGTCCATGTGCCTTATCGGGGTGCGGCACCCGCAATGCAGGACTTGTTGGGCGGACAGATCGACTACATGTTCGATCCCGGCATTGGCCTGAACCACGTGCGGGCAGGCAAACTCAAACTGCTGGCCATCGGCAGCCCGAAACGTTCACCGCTGTTCCCTGACGTGCCGACCCTGGACGAAGCAGGCTTGAGGGGATTCGATGCGGACACTTTCTTCGGTTTCTACGCTCCCGCAGGGATGGCACCCGAGATCGTCACCCGTCTGAATCAGGAAATCAACAAAATCCTGTCCACTCCGGCTTTCAAGGAGCGCATCGCCTCTCTGGGTGCGGAACCCGCACCGATGACCCCTGCTGCATTCGGTGCAAAGGCGCAGGACGACGCAAAACGTTTTGGCAAACTGATTCGGGAGCGCAATATCAAGGGAGATTGATTCCCTGGTGCGAGCGCTTGGTGTTGCTGCGCGACAGTCTGGCTTTATGAGCAAGCAATCCATTCACACCGTGCGCATTGAGTTTGGCGAGGCCGACCCGGCGCGCAACGTGTGGTTTCTCAACGGGTTCCGCTGAATCGACACCGCCTCGCGCCACGTCTTCGTGGCCTGCGGCGTGCCGCCCTTCAATGAGATGACCCTGACCGCCGGCATCATCGGCACCCCGGCGGTGGACACGCATGCCCGCTTCGTCAAGACCGCGAGCCACGGGGCGACACGTTGACCATCCATGTGGGGGTCAAGGAATGGCGCGGCAAGAGTTTTGTGCAGGGCTACCGCGTGATGCGCGGCGATGAGCTCATCATGGAATGCGATGAGGAGCGCATTATTGCCACCCTGCGCGAGGACGGCGCGGACGGCGAAAACGGCGTGCGCGCCGTGCCCATCCCGCCGGAGATCCGGCGTTTATGTGAATAAAGTAGCCGCAGCCCATGACAAACGGGCGCAATACGCTACAAAATCAATAGCGCCCGGAAATCGTTGACATTGGTGTGCGTGGGCCCGGTGATCACCAGGTCGTCGAGCATCCTGAAGTAGCCGTAGGCATCGTTGCGATCCAGGTAGTCGTCGATCTTCATGCCCAGGGCCAAGGCCCGCGACAGGGTTTCCGGCGCGACCAAGGCGCCGGCATTGTCTTCCACGCCGTCGATGCCGTCGGTGTCCGCGGCCAGCGCCCACACGTCCGGCTGGCCCTGCAGGGCTTGTGCCAGGCCCAGGCAGAACTCGCCGGCGCGGCCACCGCGTCCGCGCGGCGTGCCTTCGGGCTGCTTCTTCACCGTGACCGTGGTCTCGCCGCCGCTCAGGATCACGCAGGGCTTGGCGAAGGGCTGGCCACGCCGGGCCACCGCGCGCGCGAGCGCAGCATGCACCTTGCCCACCTCGCGCGATTCGCCTTCGATTTCGTCGCTCAGGATGTGCGCTTCAATGCCTGCGGCGCGCGCTGCAGCCGCGGCGGCTTCGAGCGACTGCTGCGGTGTGGCAATCATGTGCACTTCATGGCCATCGAAGGCGGCGTCGCCGGGCTTGGGCGTTTCCAGCGCACCCTGTTCCAGCAGGCTCATGATCGCGCCCGGCACGGCGATGCCGTAGCGCTGCAGGATGGCGACCGCGTCGGCGCAGCTGGTCGCATCGGGCACGGTCGGCCCGCTGGCGATGATGGCGGGGTCGTCACCCGGCACGTCGCTGATGGTCAGCGTCACCACCTTGGCAGGGGCACAGGACAGCGCCAGACGCCCCCCCTTGATGCGCGAGAGGTGCTTGCGCACGCAGTTCATCTCGGCGATGTTGGCGCCTGAATTCAGCAGGTCCTTGTTGATGCGCTGCTTTTCTTCGAGCGTCAGGCCCTCGGTGGGCAGGGTCAACAACGCCGAGCCGCCGCCGGAGATCAGGCACAGCACCAGGTCGTCCTTCGTCAAGCCCTGCGTCAGCGCGAGGATGCGCTGGGCTGCCGCCAGCCCCGCCGCGTCGGGTACGGGATGGGCGGCCTCGACCACCTCGATGCGCTGCTTCAGGCCCTCAGGCCGCGGCGGTATGTGCTGGTAGCGCGTGACCACCAGCCCCTCCAGCGGCGCATCGGCCGGCCACAGCGCCTCCACCGCCTGCGCCATCGAGCCGCCGGCCTTGCCGGCGCCCAGCACGATGGTTCGGCCCTTGGGCGGTTTCGGCAGATACGCCGCCGTGTTGTGCAGCGGCAGCGCACGCCTGACGGCAGCGTTGTAGAGATGTTCGAGAAACCGGTGGGGCTCGGTGGCGGGGTTCAGGGCGTTCATTCAAAGTCTCCTGCGTGCATTGTGCCGCTGTAACCCGCTGGTAACTACACACCCCAGTTAAAACTGATTCACTCGATCGTGATCTTGGCGTCCTTGACGAGCTTGGCAAAGCGCTCGGTATCGTCTTTGATCTGTTGGGCCATCTGCTGCGGCGTGTTGCCGATCGGCTCGGCGCCGATGTCTTCCATCTTCTTGCGGAAATCCGGCGACTGGATGACCTTGACCAGTTCGGTGTTGAGCCGGGTCACGATCTCCTTGGGCGTCCCGGCGGGGGCCAGGACGCCAAACCAGGTGCCGAGGTTGAAGCCCCTGAGGCCGGACTCGTCCAGCGTGGGCACATCCGGCAGCGCGGCGGAACGCTTGGCGGTGGTCACGGCCAGTGCGCGCAGCTTGCCGCCCTTGATGTGCTGCAGCACTGGCGTGATGGTGTCAAACGACATGGTGATTTGCCCGCCCAGCAGGTCGGTGGTCAGCGGGCCGCTGCCCTTGTAGGGCACATGCAGCATCTGAACACCGCCCATGCCTTCAAACTGCGCGCCGATCAGGTGCTGGCCCGTGCCGTTGCCGTTCGATCCATAGATCAGCTTGCCCGGCTCGGCTCTGGCCAGCGCCAGCAGCTCCTTGACATTTTTAGCGGGAACGTTCGGGTTGACCACGAGCACATTGGGCACCAGGGCCACCGTCGTCACCGGCGTCAGGTCCTTCTGGAAGTCGTAGGGCAGCTTCCTGTAGACGCTGGTCGCGATCGTGTGGTGCATCGCGCCCATCAGCAGCGTATGGCCATCGGCCCTGGCTTTGGCCACGTAGTCCGCACCCAGGGTCGCCCCAGCGCCGGGCTTGCTCTCGACCACGACCGGCTGGCCCAGGCTCCTGGAGAGCTCCTGCCCGAGGGCACGCGCGAGCACGTCGGTCGTGCCGCCGGCCGGAAACGGCACGATCAGGCTGATCGGTTTGGCGGGATAGGGCTGGGCCAGCGCCGCACCGCCGATCAGGCCGAGCGCCAGCAGGCTGGCGGCAGCGGTCTGCCACGCTGGCTTTTTGTCTTGCGAACACATGTCTTGTCTCCTTCGGGTTTCCTGGAAATCAGGCCGCGACCTGCTGCGCTGCAGCCGCGCTGACGCGCTCGCAAACCGCCTGCGTCACTTGCGCCGTGGTGGCAGTGCCGCCCAGGTCGCGGGTATGCAGCGAGGCATCGGCCGTGATCTGCTCGATGGCGCGCATCAGCTGCTGCGCGGCAGCCTGTTCGCCCAGGTGTTCGAGCAGCATCACGCAGCTCCAGAAGGTGCCGACCGGGTTGGCCAGGCCCTGGCCCATGATGTCGAAGGCCGAACCGTGGATGGGCTCGAACATCGAGGGGTAGCGGCGCTCGGGGTCGATGTTGCCGGTGGGCGCAATGCCGAGGCTGCCGGCCAGCGCGGCGGCCAGGTCGCTCAGAATGTCGGCATGCAGATTGGTCGCGACGATGGTGTCCAGCGAGGCCGGCCGGTTGACCATGCGGGCGGTCGCGGCGTCGACCAGCTCCTTGTCCCATTTCACGTCCGGGATCTCCTGTGCGACCTGCGCCGCGATCTCGTCCCACATCACCATCGCGTGGCGCTGGGCGTTGGACTTGGTGATGACGGTCAGCAGCTTGCGCGGCCGCGACTGCGCCAGCCGGAAGGCGTAGCGCATGATGCGCTCCACGCCTTCTCGGCAACGGCGCGCGAACTCGACTCGATGTGACCACGCCGGCCGTGAGCAAGCGGCTGGCGCAGATGGAAGCCCGTCTGGGCGTGCAGTTGCTCAACCGCACCACGCGCCGTGTCAGCCTCACGCAGGAAGGCGAGATCTACCTCGCTCACGCGCGGCGCATCCTGGCCGACATTGCCGACATGGAGCAGATGGTGACGAGCGCCGTGGCAGCGCCCAAGCGATTGCTGCGCGTCAACGTCACGCTGGGCTTTGGCCGCAGCCATGTCGCACCCCTGATCTCGAGCTTCGTCAAGCTCTACCCTGAGGTGCAGGTCCAGCTCCAGCTCTCGGTCAATCCGCCACCGATCAGCGAAGACGCATTCGATGTCTGCGTGCGCTTCGGCGAGCCGCCCGATGCGCGCGTGCGGGCCTTCGTCGACTATCTGGCCGGCCATTTCGGGAAATCGTCCACGCGTGCTGCGGGACTGGTGAGCGACTGGCAGGACACAGCCCGGGCTACTGCCGGATGCGTCCCGATCCGTTGATGATCGACAGCTCGACGAATCTGGAGCCGGACCGCATGCCGGGCCTGTAGCCCAGCTGATAGCCGCCCAGATCGATGCTGTCGAGGCTGTCCAGCGCCGATACCAGGGCTTCGCGGCTGAGCTTGGCGCCCATGCGCCGCACCGCCTCCACGATCACTTTGCCGGCGATGTAGCCTTCCATCATCGCGTAGCTGACCGGCACTTCGAGGTTGGGCGTCTTGGCCACGGCGTCGCTGAACTCCTTGGCCAGCTTCCCTGAAATCTTGTAGGGATTGGGCGTGACTTGCGCGATCGCGATGCCCTGCATGTACTCCTCGGGCAAGCGCTTGGCCAACTGCTCCACGTCGGCGCCGGAGTGCGCAAACAGCTGCGCACCCCCGCCCGACGATCGGTACTGCTCGACAAAGGCCGCGGCGGCCGCTCCCGTGGTGACGAGGATCACCGCCTGCGGCGCTGCGGCCATGAAGGTCGAGACCGCCGCGCCGACCTTGGCTGTTCCTGCGGGGTAGGAAGCCTTGGCGACGATTGTTGCGCCCGTGCGCTTCATCACTTCTTCGGTCGTCGACAACAGCGCGGCGGCACCGGGCCCGTCTTCGTACAGCAGGCCCAGCCGCGTGATGCCGACCGTGACCAGATGCTCGGCGATCTTGTTGATTTCATCGCGCAGGCCCGCTCGCACGCTGTAGACCCAGGGCGTCTCGGACCTGATTTCGGCGCTGCGGTAGCCCACGAGAGCAATCTTTTCCTTGCCGAGCAGGTCCGAGCTCACCAGCTGGGCAATGCTGCCGTTGCCAAAGTAGCCGGCAAGCACAAGAGGTCGGTGCTCCACCAGCAACTGCCGCGTCGCGGCCAGGGTGTCCTCGGGACGGCCGCCGTCGTCCTTGCGCACCAGGGTGAACGTATGGCCGTTCACGCCGCCGGATTTGTTGACGTGGTTCAGGTACAGCTGGATGCCGGTCGAATAGGCCCGCCCCTGGTTGGCTTCCAGCCCCGACAGGGGGGCGACCTGCCCGATGACGATTTGCGCGGCGCCCACCGCCTGTGACGCCAGCAGCGCGGCACCGAAAGCCGCCGCGCGAATGAGGGGGTGAACTTGCATTGTTTTTGTCTCCTCGGGTTTTCAAGAAACTCAGCGGGCAACCCACCGGCCGCATTGCCGTCTGAGACGATGCCGCCATGCCAACGGGCCAATTTCCGCTGCCGGGATGAGAGCACGGTCAGCAAGGAAAATCGATGAGATATTTCACGTATGCGAACCCGGTATGGCCCGTGGTAGTCGCCGTCGGGCCGCCGGCACGTGCAGCCAGGTCAAGCCCTGGCACGATCCACCAGCTCCATCGCCAGCGCGTTGTGGCGTGCAAGCAGCGGCTCGAGCTCCAGTGTGACAAGGCGCCCTTCGCGCACCACGGCACGGCCGTTGACCATGGTGTAGGCCGCCTGCGGGCTGGCGCACAGCAGCAGCGCGCCCACCGGGTCGTGCACTGCGGTGCCGGCAAAGCCCAGGGCGCGCAGGTCGAACAGGGCGAGGTCGGCACACAGGCCGGGCGCGAGCTGTCCGATGTCGCTGCGGCCCAGCACCTGGGCGCCGCCGCGCGTGGCCAGCGCTAGCACGTCGCGCGCCGTCATCTCCGCGCCGGCCCCTGGTCGCAGCCGGAAGGCTCCAGCGAACGCCCGACGCGGGCCAGCAGCATGGCCTGGCGCGCCTCGTTGACCATGTGGGCCGCGTCGTTGTTGGCGCTGCCGTCCACATCGAGGCCCATCGGCACGCCGGCGTCGATCATCTTGCGAATCGGCGCGATGCCCGAGGCCAGTCGCATATTGCTGCAGGGGCAGTGCGCGACACCGGTCTGGGTTAAGGCGAACAGGCTGACGCCGGCCGCGTCGAGCTTGACGCAGTGCGCGTGCCAGACATCGTGGCCCAGCCAGCCCAGCTCCTGCGCGTATTCGGCCGGCGTGCGGTTGAACTTCTCGCGGCTGTAGGCGATGTCGTGGTCGTTCTCGGCCAGGTGGGTGTGCAGCCGCACCTGGTAGGCCCGCGCGAGCTTGGCCGATTCGCGCATCAGATCGCGGCTCACGCTGAACGGCGAGCATGGAGCCACGCCGATCTGAACCATGGCGCCGTGCGAGCTGTCGCGATAAGCCTCGATCAGGCGCTGCGTGTCTTTCAGGATGAAGTCTTCGCTTTCGACCACGCCGTCGGGCGGCAGGCCACCCTGGCTCGGTCCCACGCTCATGCTGCCGCGCGTGGCCATGAACCGCATGCCGATCTGCGCTGCGGCTTCGATGCTGTCGTCCAGCCGCACGCCGTTGGGGTAGATGTAGAGGTGGTCGCTGCTGGTGGTGCAGCCGCTGAGCAGCAGCTCGGCCATCGCGACCTGGGTGGACACGCGCACCATCTCGGGCGTGAGCCCGGCCCGGATCGGATACAGGCCACGCGCGTCGATCACCTCATCAGCGGCTTGCGGCGCCTCGGCCTGCGGCGCGATCAGCTCGATGCGATGGCCGCGAATAAAGATCGAGGCATTCTTCAGCTCGCGGCGTTCGTCATCGAGCGTGGCAACGCATTGCGCGTTCCGGATCAGCAGCGCGCTCACGCGAACGGTGCTCAGTCAACCTTGGCGCCCGCCTGGAACCATTGGCCGATCAATGCACGCTCGGCCTCGGTGATGCCCGTGCTGTTGTTCATGGGCATGACCTTGGTGACCACGGCCTGCTGGTACACGGCCTGCGCGTGCTGCTTGGCAAGCGCCGGCGAATCCAGCCTCACGTTCTTCATCTGAACCTGGGCGCCGTGGCACATGGTGCAGCGCTGCTCCAGCACCTTCTGCACATCCTTGTAGACCACCGGGGCTGCTGCCACCGTCGCCGGGGCGCCGGCTGCCACAGAACTTTTGGCAGCAGGCGCCGGCTGCATCCACCAGATGGCGCTGCCGATAACGGCCACGCCGACCACGGCGTAGGGGAACGGGTGAACATGGCGACCCAGCTTGTAGCCGTGGCGCATGACGAAGAACTGGCGAATCGCGGCGCCGGCGAACATCATGAGGATCAGCACCAGCCAGTTCTGCGGGTGGCTGTAGGTGAAGCTGTAGTGGTTGCTCAGCATCGCAAACAGCACGGGCAGCGTGAAATAGGTGTTGTGCACGCTGCGCTGCTTGCCGCGCTTGCCGTGGATCGGGTCGACCGGCTCGCCGGCCTTGAGCGCGGCCACGACCTTGCGCTGGCCGGGAATGATCCAGAAGAACACGTTGGCGCTCATGGCCGTGGCAATCATCGCGCCGACCAGCAGGAAGGCCGCGCGGCCCGCAAACCAGTGGCAGGCCAGCCACGAGGCGATGCAGACCAGGCCGAACACCAGGGCGCCGACGATGGCGTCGCCGTTCTTGCGCTGGCCGAAGAACTGGCAGATCGCGTCGTACAGCATCCAGAACACCACGAGGAAGGACATCGCCACACCGATGGCAGCGCCGGGTGACCAGTCCATCAGCGATTTGTCGATCAGGTAGGTGCTGGCCTGCCAGAGGTAGGACACGGTGAACAGGGCGAAGCCTGTGAGCCAGGTGGAATAGCTTTCCCAATAGAACCAGTGCAGGTGGTCGGGCAGCCTGGGCGGCGACACATTGAACTTGACCGGGTGGTAGAAGCCGCCGCCGTGCACGGCCCAGAGTTCTCCGGTGACGCCCTGTTTCTTGAGCTCCTCTTCCTCCGGCTCGGTGAGGCTGCTGTCGAGGAAAACGAAGTAAAACGAGGAGCCAATCCAGGCGATGGCAGTGATGACGTGGACCCAGCGCAGCAGCAGGTTGGCCCAGTCGAGGAGATAACTTTCCATGTCTCTCAACCTTGCGGCATGACGCCGCTTCCATGTGCAACCTGCTCACCACTGCGGGCGCTCTGAGCAGAAATTCGGCCGCGAACAAGGGAACGATTGCCCAGCTCCGCTGCGACCTGTCGACCGAAGTGTATACACTTTTTGACGCCTGTCCAGCCCCGGATGCCGCGTCCGACCTCGGTACAAACCCTAGGTCGTGGTTTGCAGCAGCTGCGCCGCGACAGCGACGGCAATGACTTCGGGCTCCTTGCCGGTGATGCCGGGCACGCCGATCGGACAGGTGATGTGGGCCAGTTCGTCTTCGCCGAAGCCGCGCGCTTCCAGCCGGTGGCGAAACGTCGCCCACTTGGTCTTGCTGCCGATCAGGCCGATGTAGGGCAGGTCGGCCTTCTCCCGCTGGCGCTTCAGGCAGGCGGCCACGACATCGAGGTCCTCGGCATGGCTGAAGCTCATGATCAGGACCCGCGAACCCGGCGCCAGATCGTGCACGGCCGCCTGCACGGGATCGGAATGCTCGCAAGCAATGCTGGGCGGCAGTCCGTCGGGAAAGATGCCCTCGCGGCTGTCGATCCAGGTCAGCGAAAACGGCAGCATGGCCAGCACCCGCGCCAGCGCAACGCCGACATGACCGCCGCCGAACAAGGCCACGGGTTGCAGCCGTTCATACAGCCGCGCCCTGAGCGCCGGGATGTCGGCCGCCGTGACCAGCTCGAAACGCACAAAAACCACGCCACCGCAGCACTGCCCCAGGCTCGGACCCAGCGGATACCGCACGACGGCCTCGCCCGATGCGCCGCTCAGGCGGGAGCGCGCCTGCGCGATGGCCTGGTATTCGAGATTGCCGCCGCCAATGGTGTTGACCGTGTCACCGGCAAACACGGCCATCCAGGCGCCTTTTTCCCGCGGCACCGAACCCTGGGTGGCCTCCACGCTGAGCATGACCGCGGGCTCAAGCGCCAGCCGGGTCAGAACAATATCTGCGGTGTTCACAAACCGATACCTTTGAATGCGCAAGAGCGCAGAGATCGCCCGCAATCTCGGGCAAAGTATGCGCTCAATTGCTGGCGCACGTTAAACAGACCTGTACGGGTCGGTCCGAACAGCAGCCAGCCCCATCGACCCAACCAAAAAACGAGGAGACACCCCCCATGAAATCAACATCCCAGCGCCGCCTGATGCTGCTGGCGGCCCTCTCGGCCGGCGCCGCCGCCATCGTTTCAGGCTGCAAGACGGCCCCCACCCCGGCGCCACCTCCCGGCCCCGGCCCCGCGACCGGCGCTGCTCCGGCACCTGCGCCCGCACCGGCACCGGTTGCGACCGGCAAGGTGTCTGCAGCCGCCACGCCCCGCGACTACCGCCGCGACGCGGCCGGCCACCTCTACGAACTGAATTCGCAGCGGATCTACAAAGGCAAGATGCCGCCGCTGCTGTACGCGGTCGGCGTGCTGCAGGTCGAAGTCGATGGCCGCGGCCGCGTCACCTCCACCAGCTGGATGCGCGCCCCCCGCCACGCCCCCGAGGTCATGGCCGAAATCGAACGTACGGTGCGCCAGGCCGCTCCGTTTCCCGCCCCCTCGCGCATGGGCCGCGTGACCTACACCGACACCTGGCTGTGGCACAAGAGCGGGCAGTTCCAGCTCGACACCCTGACCGAAGGCCAGCTCTAGGCCCGCGATGCCGCAGGCTTCAAGAAAACGCCGGGCCGCCCCAGGTTTTCTTGTACCCCCTCGGGGGGCCTGGCGCGAAGCGGCAGGGCCGGGGGCCTCATGAACCGCGGTAGGTCGAATAGCTCCACGGGCTCACCAGCAGCGGCACGTGGTAGTGCTGGTCCGTGTGCGCAATGCCGAAATCCAGGCTCACCTTGTTGAGAAAGCTGGGCTCGGGCAGCACCACGCCGCGTGCCTTGAAATAGCCCGCCACGTCGAACACCAGGCGGTAGGTGCCCTTTTGCAGGCTGTTGTTGTCGTACAGCGGCGCGTCGCTGCGCCCGTCGTGGTTCAACACGAATTTCTTGACCAGCGTCGCGCTGTCGCCGCTGGTGGTGTATAGCTCGACGGCCATGCCCGCGGCCGGGCTGCCGTGCATGGTGTCCAGGACATGCGTGCTCAAACCCATGATGTGCTCCTAATGTGCTTCTGGTCGATCATCGACAGGGCCTGCAGCCGGTCCGCTGCAGCCTGCCCCGAAAAAAATAAATCGGTCGACAGAAGTGTATACACTTTTCGCGTTTGCGGCTATCATGCGGCCATGGAATCGTCCACCACCAGCTTCATCGTCGAGGCGCTGACCAAAGCGATCGTCGACCACCGCCTGCATCCGGGTACCAAACTGGCCGAGCAAAAGCTGGCCGATCATTTCGGCGTGTCGCGCACCCTGGTGCGCCAGGCCCTGTTCCAGCTCGCGCAAAACCGGCTGGTGCGCCTGGAGCCGGCGCGCGGCGCCTTTGTCGCCGCGCCGGCCGCCGACGAGGCGCGCCAGGTGTTCGCGGTGCGCCGCATGCTGGAGACCGAAATGACGCGCGCCTTCGTGCGCGAAGTCACGCCCGCGAAGATCAAGGCCCTGAAGGAACATGTGGCGCAGGAAAAGGCCGCGGTGCAGCGCGAAGACGTGCCCGGCCGCACCGAGCTGCTGGGCGACTTTCACGTGCGCATGGCCGAGCTCATGGGCAACGAGGTGCTGGCCCAGATCCTGGGCGAGCTGATCTCGCGCTGCGCCCTGATCACGCTGATGTACCAGACCGCGAGCGCCGCCGAGAACTCCAACGACGAGCATGCCGAGATCGTCAAGGCCCTGGCCGCCAGGGACGAGGAGCTGGCGGTACGCCTGATGAACGAACACCTGCTGCATGTCGAGCAGAACCTGACCTTCGACCGCAAGGTGCCCACCAACGATATTGCGATGGCTCTTTCCTGAAACCCGATGAACACCTACGACACCACCCTACCCTATCCGCGCGACCTGATCGGCTACGGCCGCAATCCCCCTCATGCCCAATGGCCGGGCCAGGCCCGCATTGCCGTGCAGTTCGTGCTCAACTATGAGGAAGGCGGCGAGAACGCCGTGCTGCATGGCGATGCGGGGTCTGAGCAGTTTCTCTCCGAGATGTTCAACCCGGCCAGCTACCCGGACCGCCATCTCAGCATGGAGGGGATCTACGAATACGGCTCGCGAGTGGGCGTGTGGCGCATCCTGCGCGAGTTCGAGAAGCGCCAGCTGCCGCTGACCGTCTTCGGCGTCGGCATGGCCTTGCAGCGCCACCCCGAGCTGACCAAGGCCTTCACCGAGCTCGGCCATGAGATCGCCTGCCACGGCTGGCGCTGGATTCACTACCAGAACATGGACGAGGCCACCGAGCGCGAGCACATGCGCCTGGGCCTGGACGCCATTCAAAAGCTCACCGGCGTGCGTCCGCTGGGCTGGTACACCGGCCGCGACAGCCCGCGCACCCGCCGCCTGGTGGTCGACGACGGCCAGCTCGAGTACGACAGCGACTACTACGGCGACGACCTGCCGTTCTGGATGAAGGTGCAGCGCAGCGATGGCGCGACCGTGCCGCACCTGGTCGTGCCCTACACGCTGGACGCCAACGACATGCGCTTTTCGCTGCCGCAAGGCTTCTCCCAGGGCGAGGACTTTTTCACCTACCTCCGGGACAGCTTCGACGCCTTGTATGCCGAAGGCGCGGAGTCCCCGAAGATGCTGAGCATCGGCATGCACTGCCGCCTGCTCGGCCGGCCGGGGCGCATCGTGGCCCTGCAGCGCTTTCTCGATCACATCCAAAACCACGACCGTGTCTGGATTTGCCGGCGCATCGACATCGCCCGGCACTGGAAACAGGTCCACCCCTACAAGGACTGAGCATGGCACTGACCCTGCAACAACTCAATGCCGCCTCCCGCGAGGAAGCGGCGCAAATGCTGGACGGCCTCTACGAGCACACGCCCTGGATCGCCGAAAAGGCGCTGGACTACCGCCCCTTCACGTCGCTATCAAATTTGAAGCACGCGATGGCGAAAGTGCTGGACGAAGCTGGCAAGGACGCGCAAGTCGCGCTGATCCGCGCCCACCCCGAGCTGGCCGGCAAGGCCATGGTCAGCAAGACCCTCACGGCCGAGTCCACCCATGAGCAGGGCAAGGCCGGCCTGACCGACTGCACGCCGCAGGAGTTCGCCAAAATCCAGCAGCTCAATGCCGACTACAACGCCAAGTTCGGCTTCCCGTTCGTGCTGGCCGTGCGCGGCCCGCGCGGCACGGGCCTGAGCAAGCAGCAGATCATCGAGACCTTCGAACGCCGCCTGAATGGACACCCGGAGTTCGAGCTCCACGAATGCCTGCGCAACATCCACCGCATCGTGGAGATCCGGCTCAACGACAAGTTCGGCGTCGAGCCACTGTTGGGCAACGATGTCTGGGACTGGCACGAACAGCTGGCGCAGCACAGCGACCCCGGCTACGCGGAAAAAGGCCAGCTCACGGTGACCTACCTCACCGAGGCGCACCGCGCCTGCGCCCAGCGCCTGTCCAAGAACATGCGCGACTGCGGGTTTGATGAGGTCAGCATAGACGCGGTAGGCAACGTGGTGGGCGTGTACAGGGCGAGGCCCCACCCCCACCCCCCCCCCCCGGGGGGGGGGGGGAAGAAAAAACCCCCTCGCAGGCACCAAAACACAGTGCGCCAAGGCGGG
>Ga0187892_10002274_pt1 | contig 39440 bp, 31 predicted proteins | sample MA1701073metaG_FD_139345 | JGI IMG/M metagenome (GOLD analysis project Ga0187892, IMG submission 139345) | Bio-ooze microbial communities from a basaltic lava cave in the Kipuka Kanohina Cave System on the Island of Hawaii, USA - MA170107-3 metaG ... | reverse complement strand
ATAGAGCCACGCTCGCTACCGCTCGCGGTACTGAAAATCGGTACCGCGAGCGGTAGCGAGCGTGGCTTCCTCAATCGGTCTATTGATAGAGCCACGCTCGCTACCGCTCGCGGTACTGAAAATTGGTACCGCGAGCGGTAGCGAGCGTGGCTTCCTCAATCGGTCTATTGATAGAGCCACGCTCGCTACCGCTCGCGGTACTGAACCTGCTCGAAGACTTGCAGAGTCTGCCGCGCCGTTTCACTCCACGAAAAACTCTTTGCGCGTTCGATGGCCTTGCGGCTCAATTCGTCGCGCAATGCCTCATCCCAGACCAGACGATCCATCGCTTCCGCCATCTCGCCCGGATCGTATGGATCGAAATAGACCGCGGCGTCGCCTGCAATCTCCGGCAACGCGCTCATCCGCGCCGCTGCAATTGGAACTCCCATCGCCATCGCTTCGAGCAGGGGGAACGAACAGGTTTCGGCAAGCGAAGGATGTACGAACGCCGTCGCATTGCCGTAAATGCCCAGTAACTGCTCGCGCGGGCAAAGCGGAATATGCTTGACGCAATCACTGATTTTCAACCGATCCATCTCCGCTTCAATCTCCTGCCAGTACGTTTTATCCGCCGCATCGCCGACCAGCGCCAGCAAAAGTCGCGGATGCTTTTCGCGCAAAATGGCGAACGCTTCGAGCAACCGCAGAACGTTTTTGTAGCGGTGAAATTGCGAGACGTAAAGCAGGTAAGGGCGAGTTATTCCGAACCGCTGCAATCCATCGGATTTCGCCGCCGCCTCGCGTTCGCGCTCGCCCCAGTCAATGCCGTGATAAACGACCGAAGGCTCGCATTTCAAACCATCGAAACAATCCATCAGGCGTCGTTTCGTATCGTGGCTGAAAACGATCGAGCCGTCCGAATCGCGCAGCGCCCGATGCATCAGCCTTTTGAGCGCCACCAGCCGCCATCGCCGCAACTCCGAGCTTTCATCCGCGACCAGTTCGTCGCGCAGCGGCATCGAATTGTGCAGAGCCAGAACCGATTTGACGCCCTCCGGCTTCCATCCCGGCCCGAACATCGCGTTTGAAAAGAGCAGATCAGGAGCGAGGCGGCGCAGATGCAGCGGCAAAATGAAGAGCCGCCAGAGCATCCTCAACCCGCTCGAACCAATCCACGAACCGCGTTCGGCGAACGGCAACACGACGCGGCGAAACTGAAACCGCCCGTTCGACTGGTTGTCGAAACGCCGCGACGCGAAATCGTCGAAATCGCCCGTGTGAAAGACGATGAATTCATGTTCAGCGGCAAGTCGCGCGAATTGCGGCAGCAGTTGATCCAGATAAACTTTGCCGCCGCTCAGTGCGGCAGTTGCGTCAATGACGATTCGCATAATTCGACGACTGAAAGGCAGAGGAATTAAGGCAAAGGAATAAAGCCGGCCAGAACCGCCATTCCCCTGCCGCCATTCCTCTGCCCGTTTCAGCGGCGTCCGTAATCTTCAATCGCGCGCGGCAGACGCAGTCGCCGCGAAAGCAGCGACGCGCGCGCGACGCGAATCAGATAGTGTGGAAGATTCTTCCACCGCCACTGCGCCAGCGTAAGCCAATCACTCGCGCGCAGCCTCATTCCCGGCGCGCCGAAAATCCGTCTCCCTTCTTCTTCGATCATCTCACGCCTTCGAATGCTCAACTGCTGTTCGTGAACGCGGAAGCAGCAAACTGGCGGCCCGGCGAGAGAACCGAATCGCGCTCCCACGTTCAATGCGCGAATGAAGAAGTCCGCATCGGCTTTGAAACGGTAACTCTCGTCGAACCCTCCCAGCCGTTGATAAAGGCTCCGGCGAAAGATCGCCGCCGGTTGCGCAAATCCCATCCGCTTCAATCGAAAGAGCGACGCCAACTGGTCTGGCTTCGCCGCCGCGAAAGAGTAAATGAAGCGCCCCGACCAATCCGCGTAATCGCAATTGCCGTAAACGACCTCGGCCTCCGCCGCATCCCCGAGTTCGATCAGCCTGGCGAGGCTGTCGGGATAGAGCCAGTCGTCGGAATTCAGGTACGCCAACCATTCGCTCTGGCTTTGCGCCAAACCGGCGTTGATCGCGCGGTACATGTTACCCGGCTCGACGTAGATCGTTGTCACGCCGAAATGCCGGCAGATTTCCAGCGTGCCGTCGTCCGAGCCGCTGTCGGCGACCGTGATCTCGACCTTCACGTCGCGCTGCGATTTCAACGAGAGCAGCGTCGTTGCGAGCGTCTCAGCGCTATTCAGTGTGGGGACGACGCAACTGATCGAATCGGAGTTCATCTTTGCGTCACTCCGATGGCGCGACGCGCGGGGTCCAGGCGCCTCGTCTGTAAGATTCTTTCGCCTCCGCAATCCATTCTTCTTCCGATTTCTCAGCGACTCTTCTGGCGGCCATCCAGCCGATGCCGAGAAAGACGCTCCACACGGGCGACGAGCTTACCTGCACGGTGTAAAAGACCGCGCCGATGATGAAAAGCGCGTAGGCGAACGCCCATTCCGATCTCTCATCGTGATCCATGATCCTGAAATTCAAATATCGCAGTGCGCCCCAGCAGGAGAAGAGCTGCGCCAACCACAGGATCAGCCCCAGCAGTCCACTGTTGGATACTTCGAGCAACAGCCCGTGGAACGGCAGACTGTTGATTCCCACTTCGGCAGTCCAGATGAAGCTGTAGAGGCCGGGCGGGACGTAGTCGGAGGCGGGCAGTGAAACCAGCCCCGGCCCGGTACCGGTCAGCGCGTAAAGAGGCTGATCGAGCAAAAACAGCAACGCGGAGGCGTCGAATACGTCCAGGCGATAAGCGATCTCCTGCCCGAAATCTCCGGGCGGGATGCCAGCGAGTTTGTAGTTGGGATCGAGCCTGAACTGCAAAGTGTCCACCGCGTATTGCACGCGCTGTGGCATGTAAATAACCGCGCCCGCGGTAATCACTACCGCGAGCATCAGCGTCACAATCACCACCCCGCGCTCCCGGTTCGAGAAGAACAACCAGGCGGTCAACGCCCCGACGCCCAGCAGCACGAACGAACTGGCCGAATAGGTGATCAGCAGCGCGAGCAGGTTGACCGGCAGCAACACCAGCCAGAAAGGGAAGAGCCGCTTGCGGCCCAGCAACAGAACCATCACGCCATAAGCGCAACTCAATCCCAGCGCCCGTGGCTCGATTGAAAGCCCGCGCGCCCGGTCAATCAACAACCCCTGCTGGCCTATCCCGGTCAGCGGAAAATAGAGGTCAATCTTTGCGGCGAGGTAAACCAATCCGGCCAACGCGGTGATCGTTGATCCGATGACCATCGCGCGCCCGATGAAATAGAGCGCGCCCGGCTGCCTCAATTGATTGGCAATGAAGATGGCCAGGCTGACGTCGCTCAACAATCGCACCGGGTAGATGATCGAACGCCCTTCAGCCGTGAGCGTGAAGGGCCGCATCATCGTGATGTCGGGCCACGGCCACAACCAGCCGAACAACCCGGCGAGAATCAGCAGGTAAGCGAAATTGATCACCCACGCCTTCACTGGTTTCAGCTTCAACCACTCGCGCGCCTGCGCCAACGCCAGCGGCAGATAGAGCAGCCCGACAATCCGTCCGGTGGGCAGATTGGTGAAGATCGTCGTGTCGAAAATCTGCACGAACATCGTCGCGCAGACCCATCCGAGCAGGAGCCTCTCGCGCTTCGTCCAAAGCAGAAACGCCGGCGCCACAATCGCGATTGCCAGCAAGACTAACTGCCTGAAATCCGCTTCCATAATTCACTTCCAGCTAACGCCCGGGCGTATTTTTCTGCCCCCCATTTTTCTGCTGTCACGTTCGTCATTTTTCTGTCCTCCATTTTTCTGTTGCGCTTTGGCCAACAGGAAAATGGAAGACAGAAAAATACTCAGCTTGCGACGCCGTCAGCGCGTGTACCAGAGATATTGCCTGTCGAAGACGCGATTGACGCTCCGCAACAAACGCTTCGCGGCGAACCTCAGCGGCGTCGCGCTGATGCTTTCGCCGGTGCTGCCGCTGATGGCTTGCAGGCGCGGCTCTTCGGCGAAGAGGCAAACATCCGAAGCTGGCAGACCAGCAAGTCGACGGTAAAGCGCGTGTTCGACCCACTCGCCCGCTTCGTCATCACATTCACGAAAGATTCCGGCCAATCGTTCTCGATAGAACTCCGTCTCGACGCAAAACAAATAGCCGCGCGCTTTGCTCGAACGCGGGCATTGATCAATGATCATCCGCGCCGCGCTTTGGCGGCAATCGGCCAGCAACGCGTCGAAGTTGAGATAGAGATAACGCCCAGTAATCTTGACCCAGCGCTGGGGCGGCGCAGGCTCACTGGCCAACCAAGCGTCGAGCATCTCGAACTCCTGATAGCCTTTGCCTCGCGCGCGCGCAGCCGAAACCGATTGTTTGCGAATCATCAATCCGTCCGCCTCACGGAACTCCGCGTCATCACTCAAGCGATATGTTGAGTTCTCGACGAAGTAGACCGGAGCAAACTGCTGGTAGAAACGAATCGCTTCCAGATATTCGCGCCGCCTGACCGCCGGGTCGTCGTAGGCCGTAAACGCAGCGTTCGGAATGATCGTGGCGGTGAGGACTATGGCCAGCTCGCTATCCTGCATACCGCGCCGCTCCCAATTTCGCCTCGCGCAGCCGCAGCGTCGCGTCACGCCCCATAATTCCCAACCAGAACACAACCAGGCAAATCGCCGTCGCCCACGCCACTCCCGGCGCGCCCAGCCACAAACCCATCGCCCACGAGAGCAGCAGATTGACCACGCCTCCGGCGGGACCGAAGATGGCCTGCGACCGGACCGCGCCCAAACCGTTGAGCAGAGTCGAAACACAACGCGCGACCGAATTGATGATCTCCGTCGTCATCACAGCCAGACTCAGTCGCCAATCCGAGGTCACGTCCGCTTTCACCAGCCACATGAAAAGAACCGGCATGGCGACAAACATCAAAATCGCGGCAGGGATTGACCACCACAAGCTGATGCGAATTGATCGTTTGAACGTTTGAGACAACCAGGTAGCGTCGCCTCTCGCCGACGCTTCGCCATAAGCCGCCCACAGCGGCGCGATGAACGCCGCCTGCGCCGCGCCGATCAGAGCGAACAGTCGCAGCGTCGTTCCGTAGCCCGCGACGGCGCCTGGGCCGAACATTCGCGCGACGATGATCAGGTCGGTCTGCAACATCAACACCGACGAAACCTGCGCGATCCAGAACTGGCCGCCGCGCGTCAACAACCAGCGCGCCTGCGGCCAATCGAAATGCCGGAGCGACGGCAGCAACCAGTCGCGCCGCCAACCAAACAGATGGATCGCCGACATCAGATCGGCCAACAGCATGCTCCCCAGAAACGCGCCGGTGAGCCACGGCAATCCTGCCTGCAAATAGATTGCCAGCGCCAACCCCGCCGCGCCAAGCAATCCACTCAGTCCGTTCCAGACCTGATAGACGTAACCTTCCTGATAAGCCTGATAGACGCTGCCGATGATCGAAGCCGGCAATCGCAGCGCGCAAAAAACCAGCACAACCAACACTGCCGACGTGATCTCTGCGGCGGCTTGCGGCGACGCGACGTTGAAAACTTTCGCCCAATCAAGGAGCGGCGCGACGATCAAACAAATCAAAATCATCACCGCGGCAATCGCCGCAACCATCCAAAACGCGCTGGAAACGGCTTCTCGCGCCTGTCGCCTGTCGTCCTTGCCATCAGCGGTCGAAAGCGCGTTGATCAGGCTGTTGGTCAATCCCAAATCAACGATGGCGAACCAAGTGATGAAGCTGCTCAGCGCCAGCCACAGACCAAAGCGTTCTTTGCCCAAATAGTGAGACGTGAGTGGCAGAGTCGCCAAACCAACCAGCACAGTTACGCCGCGCGCGATGAGCGTGACAACGCCAGTCAACCCTGCGCGCAGAACGCGGCGATGACCGCGATCATTCGTTTGGAGTACCGCCTTCAGGCGGATCGTTTGGAGTACCGCCTTCAGGCGGGTTCTCATCACTGCTCACCTCGATAAAACTCCGCGATCTTTTCGACCACGTACCGCTGCTGTTCACCGGTCAGTTCAGCGTAAATCGGCAGCGACAAACATTCGCGCGCGGCGAGTTCCGTTTCCGGCAACTCGCCGGCTTCGTGCCCCAGAAACGCGAAGCATTCCTGAAGGTGCAATGGAACAGGGTAATAAACCTCCGCGCCGACGCCTTCTTGTTGCAAATACGCTTTCAATTCGTCGCGCCGCTCGCAACGGATCGTGTACTGGTGAAAGATGTGGCGGCAGTCGGCGTGGACTTTCGGCGTGACGATCTCTTCCAGCCCAGCCTCCGCAAACAACTGTTCATAACGCGCAGCGTTGGCTCGTCTGGCTTCGTTCCATTGATCCAGGTATTTCAGTTTGACTTTGAGCACGGCGGCTTGCAGCGCGTCCAACCGGCTGTTGATGCCGACCACCTGGTGATAATACTTCGGCTCCATTCCGTGAACGCGCAGGATGCGCAGCTTCGCCGCCAATGCATCATCATTGGTCGTCATCAATCCGCCGTCGCCCGCCGCGCCCAGATTTTTCGACGGAAAGAAGCTGAAGCAACCGATAGCTCCCATCGTTCCAGCGCGCTGGCCTTTGAATTCAGCGCCGATGGCCTGCGCCGCGTCTTCGACCACTGGGAAATTGTGTTTACTTGCGATCTCCATGATCACGTCCATTCGCGCGCATTGGCCGTAAAGATGCACCGGCACGATCGCCTTTGTTCGCGGCGTGATCGCGCGTTCGAGCAGTTCGACGTTGAGGTTGAAATCGTCGTAGGCGATGTCAACGTAGACCGGAAGCGCGCTGAGCCGCGTGATCGCGCTGGTCGTCGCGAAGAACGTGTAGGCGGTCGTGATCACTTCGTCGCCTTCGCCGACGCCCAAAGCCATCAACGCCAGCAGCAAAGCGTCCGAACCCGAAGCGCAGCCGATGGCGTGTTTGACCTCGAGGTATTCGGCGACGGCGCGCTCGAACTCCTCCACGCCCGCGCCCATCACGAACTGTTGAGTGTCGAAAACGCGCGTCACCGCTTCCATCATTTCATCGCGGATGGTTTGGTGCTGCGCGACCAGATCAAGCAAAGGTATTTTCATCTTTCTGTCCGGCATTTTTCTGTATCCTGGGCGAAGTCGCCAGCGCGACGACGACGAGGAATAGTAGCGCGTTGGCCGCTATCTGCAAATTGAAGTCAATGAAGCTGTGGATGAGCAACCCCAGGACCGCGGCGTAACCGCCAATGATTATGGCCCGATCCTGGCTGCGCGCGTCTGTGAGCATCGCCCACTGCCGCCGCGCCACACGAAGAATTTCAAACAAAAACCACAGACCCAATGCTGCGCCAATCAAACCAGCGTCAGTGAGCAGTTGCAGATAATCGTTGTGCGTTTGCTCCAGCCGTTCGTACTTTGCCGATGATCGCCCATAACTCGGATAGATCGCCGGGAAAGCTCCCAAACCGACGCCGCAGACCGGATGATCCAGAAACATCCGCCACGAGGCGCGCCAGTATTCGACGCGCGTGACGACCGAATACTCCTGCGCGCCTTCTCTGGTCAGTTGGAAGCGTTTGACCAGCGGCTCGTACCCAATCCACAGAGCAATCGAGGCGATGGAGATAAATGCGACAGCGACAATTATTTTATTGCCCAGCGCCGCGCGACGGTCGCTGGCTCCCAACCTTCCGCGATTCAAAGCGGCGATGATCAACAAGGCCATCATCTCCACACCAATCGCCAGCATCCCTCCGCGCGAGAGCGAGAAGACGACGGCAACGGCCATCATCACGACGCTGAAAAGCCACAGGACGCGCTGTTCGACGTTGATGCGCGCGAAGAGCAGATAAGCGAACGGTAGCGGCAGGATCAATTCTATGAATCCGGCAAAGTGGTTGTAATTGCCGTAAGGCCCGTAAGGCGCGATGTAATCGGAGACCGGGCGCACCCAATACATCAGGCCGTTGTAAGTCAGCCGTTGAACGATGGCGAAAACCGAAACCGCGAAGCCAAAGACCGTGAGCAGAATGAAAACGATCCGCCTTCTTTGCGGGTCAGGCAACGTGATGATCGCCGCGAAGAAGTAGATCGCCAGCGCCAGCAGTTTGACGACGGCTTCGCGCGTGGCCTGCGGGTCGAGCGAAAGCGTGTTGGCAGTCAGTTCCGCCAAAGCCAGGTTTTCCGGCGCAGTTGTTGAAGCGGGCGATCCGAAAGGAATGATCTGAACTACACCGAGCCACAAAAGTGCAAAGACCGGCAAAGCAATTCGCAATCGTTTCCAATCGAGCTTCGGGTCAATCACGAATTTGAGCGCGAGCAAAACCGCGAGCAGCAAGGCGTTCAACTCAAAGATCGCGATTGACCAGGGTTCGACCGCGCCGAACGCGAGCACCGAGAACAGAACCGCGACGACGAGATCAAGGAAGATCACTCGTTCGAGCCGTGATTTTGTTTTGCTCTGTTGCGTCACTGCTCTGCTCTCTCCAATTTGCCGCTACTGGATTTCCTGCGGGTAAAAAAGGAAATTCATTCCCTTGCCCCGATTCCTTTGCTAATGGCAGAGGAATGGCGGCAAGGGAATAAAAGAGACGCACTCTGACCGACATCCGGCTCCGCCCAAAGAATCACCGTAGCATCTCCAATTTGAAATCGTCGAACCAGACTTCGGCGACCTTCGTCAAATCAATCGCCCTGAGTTGAGGGCAGCGAATGGTCAACCGTAGCCCGCGCGTCTCGGCCGGGGTCGTGAACGCGATCACCCGCTCGCTCCAATCGTTTGTTCCAGCGGGAACAACGACTGGCAGGGCGAAATTCATCGGCTGCGCCGCATCAGCGACTTCGACCAAAGGGGCTTCGCCAGGCGCCGATGAGATGTTTTTCCCTTTGACGAAAAAGCTCAGGCGGTAGCTTTGTGAAGGTTCGACTGAAATAAACTGCGTGATGTTTTGAAATTCCGATTGCATTGACGCGGCCAGCGTCAGTTGCAGAGAGTAATTGCCGCCGTGTTTTTCCATCTCGGTGCGGCGGACGCGGACTTCGGCGTGCCGTCCGATGATCCAATCGAAGCCGGCGGGAGGATCGGCCAGTTCATTGAACCGTTCGCTGAGCGGCGCCCGTTCAAAACCTGCGTTGAGCATCAGGTTTCCTTCGCCGCCTGTTAATCCCGACGCGCCATCGGCGGTCGCCAACGATTCGATCCCGTTCCAGACTTCGCGCGCTTCGGCGAATCGGCCTTTGCCCTGCAACTCGCGGAGCAACTGTATGGTCGCGCCGCGAGATGAGACCCGGTCGTCCAGCGGTAGTCGTCGCCAAATTTCCAGCGCCGGATCAAGCGCCTCTTGAGTGGCGAAAAAGCCCGCCAGATAAGCCTGCGCGACGTTGTTGTCGGGCGTGAGGCCGCGCAACACGTCAGGGTTCGCGTCCAGCGCGCCGGCGATCGCGTTGTAGACGTTGAGCGTGGCTCGTTCATCGGGCCGCGCCGCGTCTCTGCCTGAAAGCAGGATCGCCTCACGGAAATCCTCAAGCGAAGCTTCAGTCTTCCCCCTCCGCAAAAGAAAATTTGCCATCGCCCATCGCGTCTCGAAATACCGCGGCGCAAGTTCAACAGCGCGTCCCAGTGCTTTCTCCGCGCCTGCGATGTCGCCGACGTTTTCGTAAGCGCGCCCCAGTTCCAGCCAGAAGCGGTAATCTCGCGGCGAAGCGAGCGTGGCGCGGCGCAATTCGACAATCGCTTCATCAGGTCGCGGAGGCTCGGCGCGATAGAGCAGGTATTTCCCGCGCGCCGCGATCACCAGCGGGCTCGACGGCGCATAAGCGATAGCTGCATCGCGGCTGGCTTCCGTATCGCCATAAGCGATCAACGACGTGGCGAGAAAGTTGTTGATGATGAAATTGCCCAGCCAAACCGCCAGGGCGGCGACGGCGATGAGCAGAGGAAGGCGCGTTCGCATCGGCTACTGACCACTCTCTTCGTAGCTGTGATAGTAGGAATACTTGTAGTTGTAGTAGTAGTTTTCCGAGTTGAGATCCACGCAGTTGAGCACGACGCCGAAAATCTTCGCGTTGACATCGAGCAGCGCCTGCTTGGCGCGCATCACGGCTTCGCGTGGCGTCTGTCCGCCCTTGACCACAATCACCACGCCGTCAACGTGCGGTGAGATGATCAACGCGTCGGTGACGTGAATCACGGGCGGCGAATCAATGATGATGTGATCGAAACGGTCTTCGAGTTCCGACACCAGGATGCGCAGCTTGATCGAGCTGAGCAGTTCTGACGGATTGGGCGGCACGGGGCCAGCGGGCAGCACGTAAAGGTTCGGGATGTCGTGTTCCTGGATCGCGCTATCGAGTTTGATGTCGCGCGAGAGGAAGGTTGAAAGCCCGTTGTCGTTCTTCGCGTTCAGGATTTTGTGACAACGCGGGCGGCGCATATCGGCGTCGAGCACCAGCACTTTCGCGCCCGTCTGCGCCAGCGAAATCGCGGTGTTGGCGACAATCGTCGTCTTGCCTTCAGCCGGATGGCTGCTGGTGATGAGCATCGTGCGCGGCGCGTGTTCGGCGGACGACAACAACAATGAAGTCCTCAGCGCGCGGTAGCTTTCGGCGAAGGACGAGATCGGCTCGTGGCCGGAAAGCAGTTCGTTGTTCGGCGCAGCCAGCGCGGTGTTCAGCTTGCCGTTGCCATTGCCCAGGCCGCCGAGCATCTTGTTCTTGGCCAGACTCTGCAACGAAGGGATCGCGCCGAGCGAGGGCAGTTGCACGAACCGCTCGACATCTTCCGCCGTGTTGATCGTGTTGTTCAGGTATTCGAGGAAGAAAGCCAGCCCGATGCCCAGCGCCAGTCCGATCAACAGGCTTAATCCGATGTTGAGAAATTTGTTCGGTTTGATCGGAGCGATGGGGATTTCGGCCTGCTGGATAATGCGGATGTTCGACGGGCGGAAATCGCTTTCGACCTGAGCCTGGCGCAAACGGTTTCCCAAATCTTCGTAATTCTTGCGGTTCGTTTCGACCTTCTGTTTCTTGAAATTCAACTCCGTGGCTTCGCGGTTCTGTTGAATCGCTTCGCCTTTCGATTGGCCGAGCGCCGATTTGACGTCGGCTTCGCGTTTGCGCGCGACCTGGAACTGGGTTTCGATGTTTTTGACGATCCTCTGCTTCGCCTCGTCTAGCTGCGCCTCCAACTGTTTGATCTGCTCCTGAACCTGCTTGACCGCCGGGAAGTTCGGCTGGTATTTGGCCGAAAGGTTCGCCAGTTCCTGTCGCTGTTTGCTCAGCTCTTTGATCAATATCTGAACGGTCACATCGTTGACGACCGGCGGCAACTCATCGGGGGTGACTTCCTTGCTGCGATCGTAAAGAGCTTCGGCGGCGCGCCGTTCGTTCTCGACATCGGAGAGCTGGCGGTTGAGCTGTTCGGTGCGGGCGATGGTGATGTTCCCGCTCTCGTCAAGCGAGATGATTTTGTGATCAGCCAGATACTGCTGAAGTTCAGTTTCGGCCTGCCGGAGATTCGTCTCCGCTTCCTGAACGCGTTTGGCCAGAAACTCCTTCGCATCGCCGACGCCCTGCAAACGGCTTTCCATTGACCATTTGATGTATTCGCCTGCGATTGTGTTGGTGACTTCGGCGGCGAGTTTCGGATCGTAGGCGTCGAAAGTCAGCGAAACGACCTTGCTCTGGCGGCCCACCGCGATGTCGTAGCGGCGCTGGAAAGCGTTGACCAGCCGGACATCACGTTCGTTTTCACTTAGGTTCTCGATGCCTTTGGCTTTGAACTCGTTGTGATCACTCAGACTCAATCGCTGGATCACACGGCGTGACAGATCGCGGCTGCGCAGAATGTCTACCTGAGTTTGAAGAAAGAACGGATTGAAGACGTTGGCTGTTTCGACCTCCATGATCCGCTGTCCCGAAAGCACGCGTTCGGTATCTTTGCCGATTTCGAGCTTGGCCTCGGCGCGGTAAACGGGGCGAGTGAGCATCGTGCCGATGGTCACGATCGTGACCAGCACAAACAACGTGGCCAGGATCACCCATTTGTGTTTGCGGGCGATGCGCCAGTATTCGCGCACCGAATTCTTTTCGACTTCGATGGCCGGATAGCGGCTGTACATCGGATAGCCGTACCCGCCTTTGCGCAATTCTTTGCCGTTCTGCGGCAGACTTGTGAGCGCGGTCTGGTTGTCGTCGGAATAGCTCATTGATCTGTCGTACGCGTGTTCGGGTCTCGAATCTCAGGTCTCAAATCTCAAATCAAATTTCAGATCTGAGATTTGAGATTTGAAATTAACGGAGCAGCCCCCATCCCAGCGCGCTGGCCAATCCTCCAGCGAAAGTCTGCACCAATGTCCGTGTCTGTTTCGCGCGCGTGGATTCGGGGACAAGGATCACATCGTAAGGTTTCAGGATGATGTCTTTGCTGGGGTCTTTTTCGATCTCGAAAAGGTTGACGAGTTGTTTCGTCGTTTCGGTCTGATCAGGACCTTCGGAGCGAACCAGAACGACCTCTTTCTTCTTCGAGTCCTGCAGCACGCCGCCAGCGATGGCAATCGCCTGGGAGATTCTGGTCGCTTCTTTCAACGGGAACGCGCCAGGTTTGTTGACATTGCCCGAAACGTAAAAGACTCCGGCTTCGGGAACGTTGATGAAATCGCCGTCCTGGAGGACGCGATTAAGCTCCGGCTTGCGGAAGATGTCGTTCAAATTTATGACTTCGATGCTGTCAGTCGGTCTGGTGTGGATCAGTTGAATGACGTTTCCGGCTTTTTCCGTCAAACCGCCGGCCTGAGAGATTAAATCGTAAAGCCGGATTTCGCGCGTGAGTGGAACCTGTTTTGGCAGGTTGACCGCGCCGGCGATGGAGGCCATTCGCGCGCGATACTCTTCGATGAAGACCGTGACCTGCGGCTCTTTGAGGATGCTGGTGAACTCGCGCCGCAGCAGTTCGTTGACCTGATGCTCGGTCAAGCCGGCGACTTTCAGATCATGGGCGATGTAAGGCAGTTGGATCGTGCCCTGCTCCAGCACTTTGACTTTGCGTTTGAGGTCAGGTTCACCCGCGACTTCGATCACCAGGACATCGCCTGGGCCGATGCGGTAATCACTGCCTTTGCCGGATTTTGAATCGGACGATTTGACTTCCGCTGGCGAAGGAGAACCTAACGCCGTCTGTTGCGCGAAGGCGTTGAATGAAGAGGAGAGACAGAACAGGGCAACCAGGCACAGGCCGAAACTGAACTTGTGGCGAATCATATATTGCATTACCTGAAGTACAGATGGCATTTTCGATGGGGCGCAAGAACCATTCGAGTGAGGGTGTTTGCAGCGAGCGCGAGCCGGAAGAGCGCAGGGGGCGAGACCGTAACTGCTCAAAAAACCAGCGATGCGCCGAAGCCATTCGATTACCGTGAAGGCTCAGGCGCATCGCATTCTGGTTGGATTCGGGATTCCAGCGATTACGGACGGAAGCCGCTCACCACGATCGAGCTGGGCGTCACGTTATCAGCCTGCGAAGCCGCCACGATGCCGGCCACCGCGCCGCCGACGCCCGCAATGATCAAGGCGGCCAGCGCGCCTGAACTCAAGCCCTGCGACTGTCCCGCGGTCGAAAGCCGGGCGCAACGTGGCGCCGCTTGCGCCTGGCCGACGGCCACTTCGCTGCCGGCGGCGACGTATTCGACCTTGCTGCCCGAAGTCACTTTGGCGGCGCTGCGGCTGGCTGCGACGCGCGTGTTGCCGCAGGTGACGTCAATCGTCAATGTGGCCGCCTGTTTGCCATCCGCCGTGGCGACGCCTTCAATAGTTGCGACATTGATCGAAACGCCCGCCGGCGCGCTCACCACAGCGCGTCCCGCCATCAGATTCCCGCCAACGTTCCCTTCGCTGAAACGGAGCGCCATCTCGGATTCGGGGCCAAGCTGAACGCGGCCCAGTTTGCCAAGGTTGATCGTCGCCCCGCTGTTGCGCGAGGTCTTGACCTTGCTGTCGCTGAACACGGTGGCGCCGGAAATCGCCTGCGTTCCGTTGATCATCACGGAACCGGTCACCGACAATTCGCCCGCCGCTTTGGCGGACTGGGCCAGCGCCGATGTGGTCGTCAACGAATAAAAGCCGCCAACCGCCAGCATCACTGCGACCGTCAGCGCCTTCCGAAACCTGCTTGGTTTAATCATTATGGTTCCTCCCGTGACTAATGTATCAATTTGTTGATTCGGCCACCGGGCGTTTGACGCCCAGTCCGACTTCTCTTGATTGTTTACCAGAACTATTTTGATCGAGCCAGAAACGGCTCAACTTGGGCAGTGAGCTTATCGTAACGGGCTGCCTTTTTCAAACCTAAAGTATTGCCAAAACAAAAAATTTCGGGATTGGAGGCCCCCTGATTTTGACGCGAAAAGCGCGCTCACAGCAGCGTGCGATACCATTCAATTGTTCTCTTCAACCCATCTTCGACCGCCACGCGCGGTTCCCATCCGAGCGCGTTTTTTGCCCGCGTGATGTCCGGCTTGCGGGTTTTCGGGTCATCCTGCGGCAGCGGGCGATAAACGATCTCGCTCTGGTTTCCGGTCAATCGCAGGATCAGCCGGGCGAATTCCAGGATGGTCATCTCATTCGGATTGCCGATGTTGACCGGCTGGTTGAATTGCGCGTCCATCAGCCGCCGGATACCTTCGATCAGGTCGTCAACGTACTGGAAGCTGCGGGTCTGTTGCCCTTCGCCGAAGACGGTCAATGGCTCGCCGCGCAGCGCCTGGTTGATGAACGTGGGGACGACGCGGCCATCGTTAATTCGGTTTCTCGGGCCAAAGGTATTAAAAATACGAATGATGCGCACATCAATCCCGTGCTCGCGGTGATAAGCCATCGTCAGCGATTCGGCGAAGCGTTTCGCTTCGTCGTATACGCCACGCGGGCCGATGGGGTTGACGTTCCCCCAGTATTCTTCGGGTTGTGGATGAACCAGCGGGTCGCCATAAACTTCCGAAGTCGAAGTGAGGAAGAACTTCGCGCCTTTGGCCTTCGCCAATCCCAGCGCGTTGTGTGTGCCCAAAGCTCCGACTTTCAGTGTCTGAATCGGCAATTGCAGGTAATCAATCGGGCTGGCCGGGCTGGCGAAATGCAGCACCCAGTCCAGGTCGCCCGTGACGTGGATGTGATTGCTCACGTCGTGGTGGATGAACTCGAAGTTCGGATTTGAGAGATGATGAGCGATGTTGGCCACGTCGCCCGTCACCAGATTGTCCATCGCCACCACCCGATGCCCTTCGGCGATCAGGCGGTCGGCCATATGACTGCCAATGAAACCGGCGCCACCGGTGATCAGAATTCGCATGTTTATCGTGACCTTCGCTTCCCGGATTTCTTTGCTCTGGCGGGACGCTTGCCCTCGTCGCGCTCGTCTTTCGCCTTCATGATGTCGGCTTCGAGATAGACGCTTTCCATATCCCGGATCGGCCAGTATGCGCCCCGGCCGAAGACCGAACGCAGCAGATCGGCGACCTTCTCTCGATCAACCAGCCCTTCCCGGCGCAGCAGCCACAAAAGATCAAGATGGTCTTTGCCGCGATCCGCCAGCTTCTTGATGATAGTCAGCCACTCCGGGGTAACGATGCGCAATCCGACAGCCGACTCATCGGCGTCGGCCAGCGCTGCCTCGTATATGTTCGCAGCGTCATCATCACGCACGATCCAATCAACGTTGATCATTCGGGCGCCCACTTCGACCAGATAGCTCTCGCCGCCAAACGATAATTTACGGTCGGCCTTCAGATCGAGCACGGCCGAAGCGATCAGATCCACGTCCGTGGTCGCCCGCGTGAATCCGTAGAGGTGCATCGCGATTCCGCCGGCGAGAGCGAAATCAACGCCCTTCTTTTCGGCGACTTCGGCGATGCGGCGCGCCGCCTCCAGCCCCTCTTCGGTGGAGATTGACTGCGCTTCGGGCGCGCTCTGGCGTTTGATCGTGGCGCGCGCGACGGGATTCAGTTTCGATATTCTGACATTTCGCATCTCTCCATCCTGAAGACAGGTTAGGCGGCACGAGCAATAAACTGAGCCACTTGCACCGGGCGCGTTACAGCAAGCTCGTTCTCGTTACCCAAAATGCGCTCTAACCCGTCAATCGTCTCGCCAGTAAAATAGGTTTCGCCACAACTGTCGCAAACCATCGTCGGCACGTCTTCAACGACGAGTAAATGATCGCCACGTTTGAAGACCTGTGGTCTGGTGACTTCGTACGCTGCAATCTGACTACAGAATGAGCAGACGCGACGCTTTTCGTCTCCGATCTCCTGGCGCTTCGCTCTTCTTTTCCTTGTTCTCGTTATCTTTTCCATTGATTTCATAAAACACGATAGACAGTGATGACTACCGTGTCATCTGGTCCAAGTTTGGCGACAACCTCAATCGAATCTCCGTCTACGGCGTCGCCTTCGATCACATACTTCCACTCGCTCCATTTCTCATCCCATTGCCGTTCAACTATCTCGCCATACAAAATGCAGTGTTTTAAGTCTGACGGCATTTTCACCAAAATACGCTTGAACAATCAACCTCCGCCATCACTCAACGTCCGATCCCCCGATACTTGAATCCTGCCTCTTCGACGGCCTGCGGATCAAGCACATTGCGCCCGTCTATCAGCACCTTCGCGTTCATCACTTCGCCGATCTGATTGAGGTCCAGGTAACGGAACTCTTCCCATTCCGTGACGATCACCACCGCGTCGCAATCTTCGGCCAGCAGCGTCGCGTTGTCTGAGTATTCGATCTTCAGGTCGGGATGCTGACTGCGGCAGGCTTCGTTCGCAATCGGATCGTAAGCCTTCACCCGCGCGCCCATCTCGATCAACTGCTGCGCGATTTCGAGCGCGGGCGCGTCGCGTAAATCGTCCGTGTCAGGTTTGAACGCCAGCCCCAACAGCCCGATCGTCTTCCCCTTGATGATCTTCAAAACCTCCTGCAGCTTCTGGACCGGCACGTGGCGCTGGCGTTTGTTCACATCCACCGTCGAACGCAGCAGCCCTGGCTCGTAGCCGTACTCGTTGGCGATGTCAATCAGCGCCGAAACGTCTTTGCCGAAACAGGAACCGCCCCAGCCCACGCCCGCGTTCAAAAACTTCGGCCCGATGCGGCTGTCCAGACCGAAGCCGCGCACGACTTCCTTGATGTCCGCGCCGACGCGCTCGCAAATGTTGGCGATCTCGTTCGCGAAGCTGATCTTCGTCGCCAGGAAAGCGTTGGCCGCGTATTTGATCATCTCAGCCGAAGCCAGATCGGTCGTCACCATAGGCGCCGTGGTGAAATCGGCGGGACGCGGAGCGGACGCTGGCGGGTTGAACGTCTGCTCGACGATCGGCTCGTAGAGCGCGCGCAAACGTTCGGTGGCGTAACCGTCCGTCGCGCCGATCACGATGCGGTCGGGATAGAACGTGTCGGTGATCGCCGAGCCTTCGCGCAGGAATTCAGGATTCGAAGCGACCAGAAAAACGTCTTCGGGCTTGACGCCGCTCAAACGCCGGCTGGCCGGCGACGCGCCACTCGATTGCGCGCTAGCCGTGCTTGCCAGTTTATCGAGCCAGGCCGGGTTGTCATTCAATCCCTCTTTGACCAGCATCTCGACCCAGTTGCCTGAGCCGATGGGCACCGTTGATTTGTTGACGATCACGCGGCGACGTTCGCAATCGAGCGCGCGCCCGACGGATTGAGCGACGGCTTTGACGTAAGACAGATCGGCTCTGCCGCCGGGCAGTGGCGGAGTGCCGACCGCGACGAAGATGATTTCCGATCCGTTGACCGAAGATTCGAGGTTAGTGGAAAAGCTGAGATTGCCGCGTTGCGCTCCGCTGGCGATCAACTGCTCCAATCCGGGTTCGTAGATCGGCGCTTTGCCATCGCGCAACATTGCGATCTTGCGCTCGTCAATATCAACGCAGACCACCGAATGGCCGAGATAGGCCAGACAGGTTCCCGTGACCAGGCCGACATAGCCTGTACCAACAACACAAACTTCCATATCTCACCTCTGCCGCTCGTACAGGTAAGCGCATTCGACGAGCTTCGCTTCCTTGCCGTCATGCACGGCGAATTTGCTGCCTTTCCATAACGTCGCCGCGCCGTATTCGCCTTTCTTGTTGACGGCGTAAAAATTCAGGCCGATGGTTGCCAGCTCGTCTTTGTTGTTTCCGTAACGCGCCGCGACGCGCTTGACCGCATCCATCGCGGCTTCGGTCGGCGACATTCCGCGTCGCATGTTTTCGACCACCGTGTGCGCGCCGTTGATGTAGATGCACTCTTCGCCACGCCCGGTCGAACCGGCGGCGCCCACTTCGTTATCAACGTACAACCCGCAGCCGATCAGCGGCGAATCGCCCACGCGGCCCGGAATCTTCCACGCCAGCCCGGAAGTCGTCGTCACGCCAGAAATATCTCCGTTCGCATCAACGGCCAGACAGTTGATGGTGCCGGTCGGGCGGTTGCGCAGGATCTCCTCGATCCACGCGTTGAGCGCGACCTCTTCTGGCGACAGTTTCACTTGCGAGGTTTTGGCGCCGCCGGCGGGCGCGGTCTTGTGCCAACTCGGCCCCCAGTTGTCCTTCGGGTTCAGGCTCTCGCGCCACGCCAGCCACGCTTTGCGCGACTCATCGGTCAGCAAATCCTGTTTCTTGAACCCGTGCTTGAGCGCGAAACGCAGCGCGCCTTCGGCCACCAGCAGGATGTGATCCGTGCGTTCGAGCACGAGCTTGGCGACGCTCGCTGGATTTTTGATGTGGTGCAGATTGGCGACCGCTCCGGCGCGGCGCGTCGGCCCGTGCATCACACTCGCGTCCAGCTCGACCTCGCACTCCTCGTTCGGCAACCCGCCGTAACCGACCGAGCTGTCGTCGGGATCGTCTTCGACGATGTTGACGCCTGCGACGATGGCGTCGAGCGTGTCGCCGCCGGATTTCATGATCTGCATCGCGCGTTCGACGCAACTGATGCCGCGCGGCTCGACCCCGCGCTTCGGGACGTTGGCGCCGTTGGCGCTGGCGATTATCACAGGACGCGCCTGGCCCAGGGCGGACAACTGATTCTGCGGCGATGGTTCAGCGAAATTTTCGTGAACCAGGATCGGCGCGCTTAAACCTGTGGCGGCCGCGCGTTTGATGAAATCTCTGCGTTTCAGATTTTCGTTGCTCATCGTGCCTCCTGAATTTGAGTCGGATTCTTACTGCTTTCTTTCCGTTTTGGTGGTTTGTCCTGATTGACCCGGCTGGGTGTTTTCAGTTTTACCGGATTCGATCTGCTGCAACAGTCCCTCAGCCTCCTGAATCTTTCGCTCAGCTTCGCGGCTGAGGTTCTGGTAAATGTTGAGCGAAGCAGTCAAATCGGCTTCCAGCCTGCGCAACCGTTCTTTCTCCGCTTGCGTCGCGCGGTAACGCGCCTCGTGTTGCAGCCTCAACTGCCGCATCAACTCTTCGCGGTTGACCGTCGCGGCGGTCGCGGTCTGCGCCAGCAGGGCTTCGCGCGTCATCAACTGCTGGAGCGTCTGCTCGTCGGCTTCGAGCGCGACGAGGCGGTCGCGCACCGGCCGCAGTTCGCGTTCGTAATGATCAATCCGCAAGTCAACGCGCGCCATCTTCAACATTTCGATCTGTGTCTGCCCGCGGAGGTTGAGCGTGCGAAGCTCCTGGCCGAGCGAGCGCAATTCACCCGCGAGCGACAACACGGCGCTGGTCAGGGCGTCTGGCTGCTGAACCGGAGCCGGCGCATTTTGTGCGGCTCCCGGCGGCTGGTTCGCGGGGGGAGCGTCCTTGTTTTCCAGATCAATGATATTCGGAAATTGCGGAGGAGTTTTGACCGGGCGTTTGATCTTCGACGGCTGCTGCGCGGCGGCCAACCCCGTCAGGATGATCATCAACGAAAACGCGAATAAACAGAGCTTTTGGTACTTCATAAAACCTCGATGATTCGGCGCCAGGCGCCGGGCCATAAACTTCCCGGCGCCCGCGCCAGCATTCAAGCTCTCTTGATCAATCCGATCACGAAGAGCAGAACCACGGCCCCCACTAAAGCCGTGATGATTGAGTTGATTATGCCGGAGCCGATCGCTACGCCAATCGATCTGAACAGCCAGGAGCCGAGAAAAGCGCCGACTATTCCGACGATTATGTTTCCGACCAGGCCGAAACCACCGCCTCGCATGATATTTCCCGCGAGCCATCCGGCCACTGCTCCAATCACCAGAAAAATTATCAACCCAGTAGCATCCATACGTTCTCCTTTATCAGTCTGACTGCATTGATGGAACGAGGCGTTTCAAAACAGCCGGCGCTCGCCAGCAGGCAAAACGCCTCAGGGCAACCACTACAGGAATTATGGCTACTGCGGTGGACGAGTTTGAGGTCTCGGAAACGACGGCGCGCTCGCATTGCCGTCCTTATCAATCGCCTGCACCGCGAAGAAATAATCGTCTTTCGATAAACCTTTCATCACATATTCGGTCACATTGCCGACATCAACACTACGCTGCCAGAACGGTTGATAAGTCTCGCGCCAGACGATGCGATAGCCCGCAATGTCCGGCTCGGGGTTCGCTCTCCACGCGAGGAAAGTGTTGTATTCCTGCCGGCCGGATTTGAAGCTGACGCCGGATGGCGAAGCCGGCGCCAACGCCAACCCGGCCAGCGCCGTGGCGTTGACGCGCGCGACCTGAGCGACGTAAGCGAAATCAACCATCTCGATCACGTCACCATACTTGATGCCATTCTCTTCACGAATACGCTGATGCTGGCGCGTGAAATCTTCGTTCGGCTCGGTGAACCGCACCGCCGGAAAGCCGCGCTGCAAAAACGCATTGTGATCGCCGCCGCGCCCGTAACGATCGCGGCGGAAGACCAGCGTCACCTCAAAATTGCTGAGGTAACGTTCGCCGATCTCTTTGATGTAACGCGCCAGTTGCCGCGACACGCCATCGTTTTCTCCGCCCACCGATTGTCGCGCGCGCGCTTCGGCTTCAGTCTCGGTTGAAGGAACCCCTTCTGAAAATACCCGGACGCGGGCGTTGTCTCTCACGCCGTTGCCGCCGAGCGTGTTCCCGATAATGTCGTTGGTGAACATCGCGGCGATGTTCAGATTCTTCTTTTTCGCTTCTTCCGCCCAATGCGCCGCGCCGAGCAGACCCTGCTCTTCGCCCGGCACGGTCATAAAGACGAGCGTCGCGTCGAACTGATATTTCGACATCACGCGCGCCATCTCCATCACCGCCGCCGTGCCGGAAGCGTCGTCGCTGGCGCCGGGCGCGTCACAGGTCGTGTCGCTGCCGGGCGAGCAGATCGAGTCGTAATGCCCGCTGACGACGTAGATTCGGTCTTTCGACTCCGGCTGGGAGCCAGGCAGCGTGGCGACGACGTTGACCAGCTTCGCCTCTCGCGGCACGCGGTTCGACGGTGGCTGGATGAATTCGTCTTCGGTGACGATGAGCCGCCCGCCCGATTCGCGGGCGTAGCGATCCATTTCTTCCTTGATCCAGCGCCGCGCCGCGCCGATTCCGCGCGTCGGGTGATCCGGATCGGACAAAGTGTGGCGGGTGCCGAAGCTGACCAGCTTGCGCATAATCGCTTCGATGTTAGCGGCGGAAATTTCATTGACGATCTTTTCGATCTGCGCGTTCGGCTTCGATGAAATCTGGGTCTGCTGCGCGGTCGTGACCGGCAAGCGCAAGGGCAAAAACAGCGCACAGAGCAAAAGCAACGGGACAGTTCGTTTCACGGGATGACTCCTCGAATGAGAGATCAGTTGATGAACAGCGCGGCGATTATAGAAGGTCGAATCTGCGATGGGAAGGCGCAACGCGGAAAGCAAAAAACGGCGGGCGGCGAAGATTCTCTACTTTTCGCCGCCCGCCGCTTTCTCAGTCTCCTGCTTGGAGGTTACTGACCGACAACTCTGTAAATCTTATCTTTCCAGACGATGATGATCGGGCCGTGATCGAAGAATTCTTTGAGTTGAGGGTCGTCAGCCAGAACCCGCTCGTATTCCTTGCTGCCACGCACGAGCCTCGTCACGCGCCAGCGGGCCACTGCGGGACGATAAGCCTGATCAATCCACATATTCTGCTCGAAGCGGAAGACCTTGTCTCTGATCCGAACCGTCAGCGGTTTGAGCGATTCGTCGTCGTCCGGGTTGAGGGGCGTTTTCCGCTCAGGCTCCGGTTTGCGATCCGGCAGAAAACCCATCACCCGTTCGCGCCATTTCGATTTGGCCGGTTGCAACTCGACCTTCCCGTTCTGGGGCTTGCTTCGAGCTTGCGGCTTCTCTGTGACAGAGACCATCGGGTTGTATTCGGGCGGCGCAGCGATGCGCGTGGTCAGGTCCGCCCGAGCGCCTCCCTCGGTCACAATCACCGGCTCAGCCTGCGACCGGTCGTCAAGCTTTGCCACGACCTGATGCTCGGCTCTCTCGGCGCCCCCAACCGGAACGGACTGTGGCGCCGGCGCCGCGAGGCCCTGCGTCATCGCAGTTCTGAGTTGCGGCGCTTCAGTCATTGCGGCTGACCTGCGAGCGTAGAAGTCGAAGCTGTCGGCCTGCCCTGCCGCCAGATTCAACGATTTGGCAGATGCGACAACGGCGATCTCTTTTTCGTTCCGCTGCGGATCAACATCTGGCTTGGGAACTCTCGCATCCGCGCGTGAGCGGGCTTCAGGCAAAGAATACGCGACGGTGGAATCTCCCGCGATTGGCAGCGACGCTTCGGGCGACGGCGACGGTGAGGCCGCCGATAACGAAACTTCTGCGCCCGAATGAGCCGCGACCGCGGCGGAGTCAGAAGCAGGCTTCGGCATTTGCCGCCACACCTGCGCGCCGAGCATCGCGAATAAAATCGCGGAGATAGTTCCCGCAGCGCCAATGGTCGGCCACTTCCAGTTCCAGACCGAAAAGTCAAACCAGCCCGTGACTGCTGCTTTCCAGCGAATCCAGACCGGAGCCTGATCTGCGACCGCCACTGGTTGCATTTCCGCCTGCGGCGCCAACTGCGATAACCGCGCCAGCTCGATCAAATGCCGCCGGCAAGCCGCGCATCCGGCCAGATGAGACTCGTAATGAGCGCGAGCCGATTTGCCGAGCGCGTCTTCCAGGTATGCGCTGGCGGCGTCAGCCTCAAACCCAGCGCAGGCCGCGACCGGCGCGCCGCCACTCTTCAAATGACGCCGCAGCATCGTCTCGAATTCCAATGCCGTGTTGTTCCGTTCGGTTGCCACTGCTGATTCCCTACCGTTGAGTAAGTGTTGATTACTTGCCCGCTGATGGAACGCGCGGGAAGTTGATTCTTGCGTTGAATAGGCTCCCAGGAGCAGTTCGCGGCGCTCCTGATTGATGGGCAATTAGTCCGTAATCAGTTTGCGCACATCCAACTCGGTGCGCGCGGCGATCTGCAAACATTCGGCGACTTCGGCGCGGCGCAAGCCGTAGCTGCGTTGCAAAATATCTTCGGTCTTGCGTTTGACCTCGCGCTGGGCTTTGGCCAGCCAGCGGCTGATCGTCGCCTCGTGCACGCCCATCATCAATCCGATCTCACGAAGCGTCAGGTCGTCGAAGTAGTAGTAGTTCAAAAGCAATCGGTCACGCGCCTCGATTTCGGTGAAAGCCTGCGTGATGGCTTCCTCCGTGGCTTGACGCAGCCGTGTGTCTTCGATGTCGTCAGGTTGAACGATGGGCGGTGAGAGCCTGCCGTTGACGCTCGCTGCGGCTTCGTTCGCCAGACGGTCGAATTCGGCGATCTCTTCGACCTGCTCGAACCGCGCGGTCTGGCGCTTGCGGTCTATGAATGCCTGGTAAATGACGGCGCGCAGCCAGCCGCCCAGGCTCCCGCGGCCGGAATAGTGCGCGAGCTTGCTCAACCGCCGGTCGCCGTCCATCCGCACGCCGTAAAGTTCGCCGAAGACGAACTGGATCAGGTCTTCGGCTTCGGCTTCATCTTTCGTCAAAGCGCGGGCCGCGCCCTGCATCGAGTGGCGGTATTCCGACTCGAACGCCAGCCACGCCCCCTCATCGCCTTTTTCGCAGGCGATGGCCAGGCACAACTCACCAGCTCTTATGTTTGAAATGAAATCTTTGGCTTCGTCCGCATCTCCCGGATTGGACGAATTGTTGGCGCGCGCGCCGTTGCCTTCGCGCGCATGAATAGCGGCGAGCCGTTCGGCGAACTCTCGATTGGTGACGCCTCGGCGCTCAGCGACTGTTTTCCACAGCGCAGTAATCGGCTTGGCGTGGCGCGCGATGAAATCTTCTGTAGTCATCACAGCAAAACGGCCATCAAAGAAGAGACGGCTTCCGGGGTGAGAAGCCACGCCGTATTCTAAATCGAAGCTAGCCGGATTCAAACAAAAAGATTCTTTGGTAGGCATTGCTGTCTCGCCCATCTTGTTGATCTTTTACTGTCTATTATTTGCCAGGGGCTATTGTCAGTCGGTTTCGACCAGTCCAGCCATCTCTCTGACCCGTGTCTCAAGGACTGCGCCATCAATCCTTTCGCCCTCGCGGACTGCCCGTCCGATATGGAACGCGCGGATTGAGGAGGACTTGCAAAAAATTTTAATTGCCTCGGCGTCCGTCCCGCCGCCGACCAACATTCCAATTTCCGGCCGGGCCGCGCGCTCCCATTCGACAAACCGGTCAAGCTCGGCGACCCACGGCTCACCCTTGCCTCTGGACAAGATGCAATCAATCTGCGGATGGCGTTTGAGTTCGGCAATCGCGCCGAGCGGATCAATCAATTCCTCGAAGGCGCGATGGAACGTCGCTTTCAGGTTCGGCGCGCAGGCCAGCAACCGGGCGACCAGATCGTGATCAATTCCGAGTCCATCAGCCGTGTTTTTCAAAAATCCCAGCACGAATCCATCAATCGGCAGCCGGGCAAAATCGCCCGCCGCATCAAGCAATCGCCCGATCTCTCTCTCACCGGTCACGACGAAGGGTTCGGTTTCGCGCAACATCACCCGCGCTGGGATTTTGACGGCAGATGTGATTTCACGAACCAGATCGAATGCTGGGGTCAACCCGCCGGCTTCGTAATGGCTGATGATTTCGAGCCGGTTTGCTCCTCCATGTTCGGCGGCGACGGCGTCTCCAACCGAGCAGACGATGATTTCGAGAATTGTTCCGGTTCGTTTGCCCACAGATACCTCATCAGAACCCGATAGTGATCAGTTTTTTGCAAAGTCACACATTTTCTTTTGGGGCAATTCTCCATTTTCAATTCTCCATTCTCAATTTCTTGCAGGGGGAAGGCTGTTGTAGGCCACCCCTGCAAGAAATTGAGAATGGAGAATTGAAAATGGAGAATTGACAGCCCATTCAGCCTGGCATAGCCTTACCGCGCTTTTCCAATCCCATCAAAATTCAACGGTTCAAGCTTTACCGAATCCGCAAAATCAACCCCCGTTCCCTCCACTCCAGAGGGACGCCAACACAAGGAGAGTTCAGATGAAACTCAATGCCCCAACTCAGACACTGTGGATTATTTCCGTGATTGCCGGAGGATTGGGAATCCTCTCGGAACTGGTGAAGATTCCGAGCGTTTCCCCCTATTCGTTTTGGTTATTGGCCATCGGGTTCATCGTGCTGCTGGTTGCGACGATGACCAAAGGCGCATAACGCGACTTGCGACTGCGCCAGTTCAATCACGCGAGAGCCGGCGCCCATTCGCCGGCTCGCGCTCTACGGCTTCTTCTCTTTCTTCTTGAAAATATCCAGCACGCCTTTCAGCGCATCCGCCGGCTTCACTTCCTTCTGCTCTTTCTGCTGATCCGTCTGTTGCTCGCCGGACTTCTTGAGGAAACGATCTTCGACGCTTTCGAGCAAACGGTCTTTGGCGCGCCGCTGCAATGCGGACGTATTCAAACCGAAAGATGGATTGCCGAGCGGCCCGGAGATTTTGAGCGGTACGACCATCGCATCTTTCTCCATAAAAAAGTTCCCGACCACCGAACCTAATGCCCCGCCAATCGGAATGGGCAAACCGCCCGCCGCTTCACCGCCGGATTTCGTTGGCATCACGCGCTTGGTCAACGCGCTGCTGAGCCGCGCCATGATGCCGTAATCCATCGTCGGCGCATCGCCCAGTTGCATCGCGCCGTCGCCCGTCACCTGCAGATCGTCCATCACGAGTTGCAACGAGTCGGTCGTCATCCGCCCCTTATCAAATTTCAGATTGGTCTTGAGCGACCGAAACGCCGTGCCTGCGCCGCCGGTCGGCAAATTGTAGAGCTTGCCCAACACCTCGACCTGTTTCATCAGATCGAAGCTGGCGAACTTGCCGTCGCTGATGGCGACATTGCCGCCGCCCACCAGCGATTTCGCCAGCGCATCGCCGCCCTGGCCGCGCCCGCGCACGTTGAGCGCGCCGTCCGCGCGCCCGTAGATCAAACTCTTCGAGCCGCCGGAAGACAAAAACTGGTTGACGTCCACGCCGCTGAAACGCCCGTTGAGCGCCAGGTCGGTCTCGCTCTGCGAAAGGTCAACGCGAATCGCGCCCTGATAATCGCCGCCGTAAAGCTTGAGCGTGACCGGATCGAGCGTCAGGATTTGATTCTGCAACACGACCTTGCTCTGAACGTGAGTCGCAGTGAGCGTTTCGAGAATGAGCCTGCCGACCGCGATCTGCCCGTCGGCGCGCAGATTGGCCGAGCCGGACGATGACTTCTTTGATCCACCGCTGCCCAGTGCGGTTTGCAGTTCGGCCACGTTCAATTGGTTCGCCCGCAGGTCGAAATTCGCCTGCGGCGCGTCGAAGTTTTTGACCTGCAACCAGCCTTCGACCTGGCTCTGGCCGAACTTCGCGCCGAGGTTGTCAACGCGCAGGCTGTCGCCAGTGAAGCCGAGGTCGGCGTTGGCGACTTCGAGTGGAGTCTTCAGTTGCAACGGTTGGAGGCGGGCGTTGGAGAGTTTGCCCTGGCCGTTGATCGTCATCGCGCTGGTTGTTTGGCCCAGGTTCGTGTCAATCGCGGCGCGGAGCGTCGCCGTGCCAGCGCCAGTCGCATCGGGCCGCGCGCCGAACGATTCGGCGATCTTGATCAGGTCGTCCACTTGCGCGTTGTTCGTGGAGATCTCCAAGTGGGCGCGCGGCTGCTGGCTGTAATCACTGATCTTCAGGTTGTTGAATTCGACTGTCGTGCGCGAAAGCGTGGCGCGGAACGGCGCGGCGGTGATCTCCTGCGGATTACAATTCAGTTTGAGTTCGGAGATTTGGATCGCTTGCGGCAACGACGCGCTCTGGAACTTCAGGTCGCGGATCTCCGCCTGCCCGTTGAGAGCGATTGATTTCGCCTCGCCCGTCGCGCGCAGGTTGATCGTCGCCGCGCCGCTGGCCTTCGTGCCCGGTGGCGGGCCGAAGCCGAGAGCGTAGGCCGATTCGAGCAGACTGTCGAGCGCCATCTGGTCGCCTTTGAGTTGCAAGTCGAACGTCGGCTGATCGGGCAGTCGAGTGATTTGTCCGGTGATGTTCGCGCGCGTCTTGCCCAGCCCGACCTCGCACTGGTCCAGCTTCAACGAGATTTCCGATTGCTCCGGCGTTTTCTTCTCCGTCTTCGCCGTCAATTTGAAGTTTGCGTCGAGCGGCGTGCTCGATGGTTGGACGCCTTCGACTAAACGGAATTGTTCGGCCTTGATCTCGCCGTTGGCAGCCAAACTTTCGGCTAGTTTGCCTTTGACCTGCACGTCCGCCGTCAATCTCCCAGCGCGCGGCGATTGGACGCCGAACAACGACTCCAGACTCGCCACTTCGACCTGATCCAGCTTGAGGCGCGCGTCAATCGGCGTTTGCGCGGAATCTTTGGAGTCAATCGGCCCGGCCTCGCCTGCGATCTCCAACTTCCCCGCCTTCTCGCCCGGCATCGTCAAACCGATCACAAAGTCGAAAGCCTGTCGCGGCGAAAAATCGTCGAGCGCGACGTTGACGCCAGTGTAGGTCTTTTCGGCGGGCGGCGCGACGTTGCGGTCAATCAACGTGAAGCGCCCGTCGCTCACCAGCAGATCGAACGGCGCGGTCGAAGAATCCTGTTTATCCGATTGCAGCGGTTTCAGCGTGCTCCAATTCCATTTGCTGTCCGAGGCCTTGATCAACACGACCGCTGGCTCCACCAGCTCGATTCCCGAAACCTGCGGATCGCCTCGGAGCAGCGACCACAACCCGAGTTGAAGCTTCACCGATTTGGCCTTCACAAAATAGCCGGCGGCGAATTGCGGGTCGTCGCCGATCTCGACCTCGTCAACTTTGACTTTGACCGAAGGCAGCACGCTCAAATCCATCGCGCCGAGTTTGACCGAGCGGCCCAGCGTTTGTTCGAGCTGCGCCACGATCTGGCTGCGATAAGTGTTGATGTCAATGATTCGCGGAATGGCCAGCAGCGCCAGCAAAAGCGCGACGAGCGCGCCCGCCGCAATCAGCGTGGGTTTGAACCATTTGGAAGAACGAAATGATCTTATCGAAATGTTGATTGGCATATTTACTCCCAGCTTCGGATGATCCGCGCCACTCACGGCTCAATTGCTTCGATCCCCTCATCACCTGGCCTTGAGCAGATCGCGGATTTCGGCCAGCAACGCCTCGGTCGGAGTCGGCGGCGGCGTAGGCGCTTCTTTTCTGAATCGGTTGTACGCCTTGACCAGCAGGAAAATGACAAAGGCGACGATCAGAAAATTGATCACGCTCTGGACGAAGCTGCCGTATTTGACCGCGACTCCGCCGAGCAACAATTCCTGCTTGCTCAGATCAATCCCGCCCGTGATTAGCCCCAGAAAAGGTCCGATCAGATCGTCCACCACCGACGTGATGATCTTGCCGAACGCCGCGCCGATGATCACGCCGACCGCCAGGTCCATGACGTTGCCTCGGTTGATGAACTCTTTGAACTCTCTCCACATATCAAGCTGCCCTCCGGTTGGATACTGGTTGGATGTTTGACGCCCGAATCAGTCCACGCCGGCGACACGACTCCGACGTTCAAAGATGATCGTGTCGCGCCAGACGCCGTGGAGTTGCGCGATGCGTTCGCGCCGCCCGAGTTCGCGAAACCCGTGTTTGAGATGCAACGCGATGCTCGCCCGATTTTCCGGGAAGATACTCAATTGCAATGTCCAGACGCCGCTCTGTTCAGAAGCCTCGACCAACGCCCGCAGCAGCGCGTCGCCGATTCGATGACCGCGGGCTTCGGCGGCGACGTAAACGCTGACCTCGGCGACGCCGGCGTAAACTGCGCGTTTCGACGTTGGACTGAGCGTGGCCCAGCCCAAGATGCGGTCGCCGCTTCTGGCCACCAGACGGCACTCTTTTAAATGCCTGGCGTCCCATTGCTCCCAATCCGGCGCTTCGGTTTCAAACGTGGCTTGCCCGGCGCCGATGCCTTCGAGGTAAATTGCGCGCGCCTGATCCCAATCGCCATCACGCATTGAATTAATAATAAATTCCATTCGCCTGCGGCCAAATGAATCGTTCTATCTCGTGGCGCTCTCACCACACACTCCATTCCGCAGATTAATGCCCGGAGTTTAGCGCACCTGGTTTCAGGTTGCGAGATTAAACCGCGCTTTGATTCGCTGGCTTGACAGGGGTTGTAAACTTTCGCGGTAAACTCGGAACGACTGCGCAATCCGTTTTTTACCGGTTTGCGTAATTGAAATTAGAATATGAGCGGGACTTCGAGAGAAATTAAATATGAAGCTGGGTGACGAACTCCGACCGCTTGTGTAAACATACTGATTCCTTGATTCCGCTTCGACGGTGTAAGCTCAACTCGACCGGGCAAACATCACAGGGCGACCATGCAAATACGAATTTCAGCTTTAACAATTCGGAGGAATACAAACAATGAGCAATACGCTGCGAATGCTCTCTCTGTCCTTAGCAGCAGTTCTGGTCTTGGCCTTAACCGCTACGACTGAAACCTTCTGCCAATCCCCCAGCGATCAAAACCCTTCTGCCAGCCCGAGCGCGACCCCGCGCATTCGATCTTTAAATCAACCTTCTCAGCCGGCCCCGGATCTGGCGCGCAGTCTGGGAAATTTCTCGATCATCGTGCCGCCGAAAGGAGATGACAACGCAAACCCGAAAACTACAAATGCGAATGACACCGGCGCCAAAAATGATGCGGGCGCCAAAAATGACACCAACGCCAACGCGACTCCTCCTGCTCCAGCCCCTTCTCCAAATCCTCCTCAGAGCCAGGTGTCGCAATTTTCCGGCCGGTCATTTTCGCGTGAGCGCAATGCGCCGCGCCGCGACAGTTTGACCGCCATCAGGATTATTAACCACGTCAACGGACTGGTCGGTGGTTTTGAACAGGGCGCAGGATTCGGCCTGGGCCTCGAAGTGACCACCAACAAAGAGAAAGAACTCAAAGGCTATGAGCTTTTCGCCCGCGCGCTGGCTTCGACCCGGTTGTACCGCAAAGGAGAGGCCGGTCTGCGAGTCGGCAATGAGAAAACGCGCGGCGAAGTCTGGTTCGGCTACCTGCGCCGCACGCGCGACAACTTCTTCAACATCGGGCCGCTCACGCCGGACATCAACGAAACCAACTTCGCCATCGAACAGCGCAGTTACAACGGCCTGTTCTCCCATAAATTCACGAGCAAAATCGAAGGCGGCGTTTACGCCCGATTCACCAACACCGGATCGTTCAAAGGCGAAGACGACAAAGACCCGCGGATTGACACGCTCTTTTCCGGCAACCCGGCGGTCGTGCCCATCACGAATTATCTGCCCGGACTCAATTCCAACGTCGAGCTTTTCTCCTACGGCGCTTTCGCCGAACTCGATCTGCGCAACAGCGACAAAGGGTTGACCAGAGGCTGGTATTTATACGGACGTGTCGGTTCGGTTGACGGAATAGACAACGGCAATTCGTTTTCGGATTACGGCTGGATCGAGACCGAACTCGACGGCCGCGTCTACATTCCGGTCTTCAGCGACAAAACCTCGGTCGCCTTGCGCGCGTTCGCCAACCTGAGAGAGCCGAAACGCGGCAGCCAGATTCCGTTTTACGAACTGTCGGTGGTGGGCGGGACCAACTATGTTCGCGGCTTTGACACTTATCGTTTCCGCGCCAACAACGCCGTTCTGTTTTCGGGCGAGATTCGCCAGACCGTCTGGTCAATGAACGACGAAAACACGCGAGGGTTGGACCTCATAGCCTTCATTGACGCGGGTCAGGTGTGGGGCGACAACCGCTCGCAAACCAACCCGGCGATCCTGGCCAACGATAATTTCAGTACCAGGAATTACCGCGTGGGCGCTGGCGGCGGCATACAATACCGCCTGAACAAGACCGTCGCGTTCCGCTTCGACATCGCCGCATCGAACGAAACAACCAGGTTCTATTTCTTGTCGAGACAGGGCTTCTGATTCAGTTCGAGTAACGTGGCAGTAGTCCGACCGTAAGGGAGGATCGAAGCAAGAGAGGCAAGAAGGGCAAAAAGGACAAGAGACGCTCTTGTTCCTTTTTGCCCTTCTTGCCTCTCTCGCTTCCCCTTCACATTCAAATGCCAGGCGCTTCGTCACAATCTGGCCACTGGCGCTTATTCTTTCAATTTGCCCGCCAATCCCGTGAACCGATGCGTCGCTTCCAAATTGCGCATCGCCATTCCGATCGCCTTCGCCGTCCCGATCATCACCACTGTTTTCTTCGCCCGCGTCAAAGCCGTGTAAATCAGATTGCGGCTGAGCATCAGGTAATGCTGCGTGTGCAGCGGAATGACGACCGCCGGATATTCCGATCCCTGGGCCTTGTGAATAGTCACCGCAAATCCGTGCGATACTTCCAGCAAATCAGTGAAATCGTATCCGACCACTCGGTCTGCAAAACGAATGGCGACCATCTGGTCTTCCTGATCAATCGCTTCGACCACGCCCAGATCGCCATTGAAGACTTCGAGCCTGTAATTGTTCACCCGCTGGATGACTTTGTCGCCGACGCGGATGACTCGATTGCCGCGATTCATCTCCAGCTTCCCGGGCAGCGGCGGATTGAGCGCCGCCTGCAAAACGTCGTTCAGATGATTGGCGCCTACCCGCCCACGATTCATCGGCGACAGCACCTGGATGTCCCTCATCGGATCGTAGCCGAAACTTTTCGGCAAACTCTTCGCCACCGAATTGACGACCAGATCAACGACTTCATCCGGCTCTTCGGCTTCAATGAAATAACAATCGCACTTCTGCTCGCCGGGTTTGACGAGGCGCGGGAATTCGCCGCGATTGATGCGATGGGCGTTTTGAACGATCAAACTCTCGGCGGCCTGGCGGAAGACCTGGGTCAATCGCGCAACCGGCGCCGCGCCTGAATTGATCAAATCCTGCAACACTGCGCCCGGCCCGACGGATGGCAATTGATCGGCGTCTCCAACCAGAATCAATTGCGAACGCTCGTCAATCGCTTTGATCAAACTGTTGGCCAGCACGACATCAACCATCGAAGCTTCGTCAACGATTACCACATCGGCTTCGAGCGGCCACTGGTCGTCGCGTTTGAACCGCATTGCCGACGGATCGAACTCGAGCAGACGGTGAATGGTTTTGGCTTCACGGCCCGTGACTTCCGACAGACGCTGGGCGGCGCGGCCTGTCGGACTGCTCAGCGCAACGGTCTTTCCCATCGCCTGGAATAGCTCGACCATCGCGCGCAGCGTCGTCGTCTTGCCGACGCCGGGACCTCCAGTCAAAACCAACACACGCTCTTCAGCCGCGCGGTGAACCGCCTGTCGCTGCTCTTCGGAAAGCTCGATGCCACGTTTTTCCATAAAACGGTCGAGCCACGACTCGACGCGCTTTGAATCAACGCGAATCGGCTTTTCAAACAACGCCTTCAACCGCCGCGCGACCCCGCGCTCGGCCTGCCACAGCGGCGGAAGGTAGACCGCGCGCTCATCACCCCTCTCTTCAACTTTCAACAAACCGTCGTCGAGCATCTTTTCGAGCGCCGCGTGGAGCTTCGCCTGATCTTCAACTTCGAGCGCTTCAGCCGAGCGTTTGATCAAATCGCCCGCTGGCAAGTAGCAATGCCCTTCTTCGGTCGCCGTCATCAACACGTGCTGCAACCCGGCGCGCAGCCGCTCCTCGGCGTCAACCGCCATCCCCAGGTTGCGCGCGATTTGATCGGCCGTCCTGAAACCGATGCCGTAAACTTCGGCGGCCAATCGATATGGCGTCTTTTCAACTACCACGATCGCTTCGGCGCCGTACTGCTTGTAAATCTTGACGGCGAAATGGGTCGAGACCGCGTGGCTTTGCAGAAAGAGCATCACGTCCTTGATCGCGCGCTGCTCTTCCCAGGCTTTCTGAATCATCTCGACGCGCTTGCGCGAAACGCCTTTGACTTCACCGAGACGCGAGATGTCGCTTTCGATCACGTCGAGGGTCTGCTCGCCGAAATGTTCGACAATACGTTTGGCTGTGATCGGGCCGACGCCTTTGATCAAACCCGAACCGAGATATTTCTGGATGCCAGCGATGGTCGCCGGGCGCGTGACCGAGTATTCAACCGCCTTGAACTGCTCGCCGTATTCCCGATGCGTCGTCCACCATCCGGTCAGGCGCAGACTCTCGCCCGGCGACACTGCGGAGAAATTCCCGACGACGGTGACTGGCTCGCCGTGGCCTGGGACGTGGAAACGCAGCACTGTGTAGCCGTTCTGCTCGTTGTGATAAGTCACGCGTTCGACCGATCCGTTGATGGTCTGGTGGTTCTGCTCGCCTGTGGGCGAAGCCGGTTGGGCTGGTTCGTTTCGCTTCATAACTTCAACGCAATGCTAAACAGCGCGGCGCTACAAAAGCAACGAACGAATGATCAAAGTTGCGCTCGATCACGGCCATTGGATTTCACTTTGATGATTCTTGATGGCGTCCAACACCTTCGCCAGTTTTATTGATGGCTCTCACCGCTGCGGAAACAGTGTTTATCACGTTTTGCTTTCAGTTCACGCGCTTGCTTCTTCTTCTCACAGCCTTCGAGCTACTCGATGTTACTTTCCAAGTAACTTTGTTTGAAAAACTGCATTCCCATGCAGTTTTTCAAATACCTATCCAAGGTATGTATTACCGCCACCGATGCTAACCCTTTGAATCGCTTGATTGCCAAAGCGATGGAATGACAGTTGCGCAAGATTCCATCTCGATCAAGGCGGGACGATTTGGAAACGCTTCCAATCATCCCGTGGCAAAGGCACTTTCAATGTAAAAGGAGAGATTTATGTACAGGGTTACCTTGATGGGGCTGGCGATCTGCCTGCTGGCGGTCGCTGCGCTCGCGCAATCGAATACGGGGCGGTTGGTCGGCGTCGTCTCCGGGCCGGACGGCGTCATCCCCGGCGCCACAGTCGTCATCACCGACAACCAGACGGGCAGGCAACGCACCGTCGTCACCACGGGCGAAGGCGCTTTCACGCTCCCGCAACTCGAAGTCGGCTCGTACAACGTGAAAGTCAGCGTGACCGGCTTCAAAACTTTCACCGCCAACTCGCTCAAGATTGACGTGGGCCAGGAATACTCGCTCCCAATCACGCTCGAAATCGGCGCGACGCAGGAGAGCATTACGATCACCGCCGGAGCTGATCTGGTCAACGCGACCAACGCGCAGTTGAGCGCCACCGTCAGCCCGCGCCAGATCAAAGAGCTGCCGCTCAACGGACGCGATCCGACAACGCTGATCCTGCTGCAGGCGGGCACGGCGTCGAACGGCGCGACGAACGTTTCGATCAACGGCCAGCGCTCGACCTTCACCAACATCACGCGCGATGGCATCAACATTCAGGACAACCACATTCGCCAGAACGCGTCGAGCTTTTCGGTCGAGCGTCCGAGCGTGGACGACGTGAGCGAGTTCACGCTCACCACGCAGAACGCCGGGAGCGACCTTGGCTATGGCGCGTCGCAGGTGCAGTTCGTCACGCCGCGCGGCCAGAACGATTTTCACGGCGCTCTGTTTTATTACAACCGTAACTCGGAGTTTTCGGCCAACAGCTTCTTCAACAACGCGAGCGGGACACCGAAGTCGTTCCTCAACCGCAATCAGTTCGGCGGGAATCTGCTTGGCCCGATCATCAAAAATAAACTCTTCTTCTTCGGCTCTTACGAAGGATTGCGCCTGCGCACACAATCATCGCAGTTGCGCACGATCCTAACGCCTAGCGCGCGCCAGAGCACGTTCACATTTACCAACAACGCCGGCGTCAGGCAGAGCGTCAACATCTTCTCGCTCCTCCCGGCGAGCGCAGGCTTGACCGGCATTGACCCCATCGTCCAGAGCCGCATCCTCAACAACCTCCCGGCGGCCGGCAACACCACTGAGCGCGGCGACGGGCTTAACACCACGGGCTACCGATTCCTTCAACGCGCCAACAATGACCGCGATAAGTACAGCGCGCGGTTCGATTACGACCTCAGCGAGCGCCACACGATCAACGGCGTCTACAGCTACACTAATGAAAAATTGGTTGATCGCCCCGACGTGGACACTCCATCCGGCTACGGCGCCGCGCCTGTCTTCAATCAGCCGGCGACGCGCCAGTTGCTGTCGCTCGCTTATCGATGGTCGCCGACGGCGCGGTTCACCAACGAAGTTCGCGGCGGATTCTTCCTGAGCGATCCGTTCTTTCTCCGCCGCCTTGATGAACCGGCTTTCTACTTGACGCTGCCGCTCGTCAACAATCCGGAAGTCAACCAGCAGGAGCAGGGCCGCGATTCGGGTAATTACAGCATTCAGGACAACGCCGATTACATCCTGGGCGCGCACTCGTTGCGCTTTGGCGGGCAGGCGCAATTTTTCCGCGACAACACGTTGACGCACTTCGACACCGTGCCGCGCTACACGTTGGGAACGAACACCACGACGCCAGCGTTGGCGGCCGGCGCCTTCACCAGCCTCGGTGGAATCAGCACCGCGCAACTCGGGACGGCCAATGGCTTGCTGGCATTGCTCGGCGGCATCGTCAGCTCGGGCACACAGATTTTCAATGTCTCGAGCCGCGACTCTGGCTTCGTACCCAACGCGCCGCAGGCGTTCGACTACGCCTGGGACGTCTACTCATTCTACTTTTCTGATCAGTGGCGCGTGCGACGCGACCTGACGCTCAACCTCGGACTGCGCTACGAGTTGTTCACGCCGCTGCGCGAGGTTCACGGCCTGGCCGTCGAGCCTGTGATCCCGGCGGGCAAGAGTGTGACCGAAGCCGTGCTCGATCCGAACGGGGCGGTGGACCTGATCAAGGGCACGACGTTCAATCGGATGGACAAGAATAATTTCGCGCCGATCATCAGCTTCGCCTACTCGCCGCAAGTACAGAATCGCTTCCTTGGTTATCTATTCGGACGCGATGGGCGGACGACGCTGCGTGGCGGGTTCCGCATCAGCTATGTCAACGACGAGATTCTGCGTTCGCAGGACAGTTCGCAGACGACCAACCCTGGCCTGGCGACGGCTGTCACGTTGCCGCCGCTGAACGCCCGGCTGAACAACGTTCCGGCGATTCCGACGCCGCCATTCAGGCTGCCGCGCACCTTCGCCGAGAACAATCTGATCGCGGCCAACTTCGGCCCGATCTTTGCGATTGATCCAAATTATCAGATCGCCCGCTCGAACGAATTCAACTTCGGCATCCAGCGTGACCTCGGCTGGAATACGGCGCTGGAGATTCGCTACGTCGGCGGCTACAGCCACAATCTGCCGCGCGGATTGGACATCAACAACTTCGACATGACGAACAACGGCTTCCTCGCCGACTTCAATCGTGCGCGCAGCAACCTGTTGCTCACAGGCAATCCGGCTTGCACGACAGCGGGATGTCAACCGCTGACGGTCCTCCCGAATTTCGCGTTTGGCGGTCTGCTCACCAACGCGACGATCCAGAACCTGATCCGCGGCGGCGAGCCACAGTCGCTGTTGTTGACCTACGTGCAGAACGGGCTGCAAGGCTCCGTGCGGCTGCGCCCGAATGAGAACGGCGGGACGATCTCGATTATGGAAAACGGCGGCGAGTACAACTACAACTCGCTGCAAGTCGAGTTGCGCCACCGTTTCTCCAGCGGCCTCTATTTCCAAACCAACTACACTTTCCAGAAGACGCTCACCAACGCGAGCGGAACCGATCAGTTCAAGTTCAACACCAATCTGGACAACTCCCGTCCGGAGCTTGAATACTCGCGCGCCGATTACGATCAAACGCACGTGTTCAACTTCAACGGGATTTATGAACTGCCCTTCGGACGGAACAAACGGTGGCTGGATCGCGGCGGCTGGGTGAACCGTTTGGTCGGTGGATTTCAGATCACTTCGATCCTGAACATCGCCAGCGGCGCGCCGATCACCTTCGTGGATGTGCGCGGCACGCTCAACCGCGTCTCGCGCTCGGCCCGGCAAACACCGCAGACTTCGCTCAGCAAAGAGCAGATCAAGGATTTGATCGGAGTCTTCCGCACGCCGTGTGGCGTCTACTTCATCAACCCGTCAGTGATCAACCTCAACCAGCAAACCTGCCAGGGCCGCGCGGCTGAGGGCTTTGGCTCGACGCCGTTCAACGGCCAGGTCTTCTTCAACAACGGGCCGGGCCAGACCGGGACGCTCGAACGCGCGTTCGTCAATGGCCCGGTCACGGTCGGCTGGGACGCTTCGATCATCAAGAACATCCGGATGACCGAAACGAGCCGGCTGCAACTGCGCGTCGAAGCGTTCAACCTGCTCAACCGGGCCAACTTCGGCGTCAGCGGGGCGCAACAGTTCGGCGCCGGAGGCATCTTCGACATCAACAGCGCAAACTTCGGGCGATTGACCGGAACATTCTCGCCGCGCATCGTTCAACTGGTTGGGCGCTTCGAGTTCTGAAGTGGATGGCGTTCATTCGTGGATGGCGTTCATTCCAAGTCCACTCACTACGGGCGCTGCTGGCAGTCAGCAGCGCCCAATCCTTATGACAGCATCATCTTGCGAGTCCAGATTATTGAACTCGCCTCCCTAATTTTGGATCACATCTAAAATTCCTGCTATAATGGTACCGGCGCTCACGAAAATAACATAAAATACTAGCCGTCGTTAATTCGTACATCGCTTGTGTACTCTTTCAGCTACTTTCAGATTCCTCAATGTTATCTTTAAATTCTCAATACGTTCATCTTGCAGCCTGCTTATCTCAATTCCAAAATTCTCTCTAAAAACGAGCGCACCGTGAATCCAAAGTAACTAAATCAGAAATTGTCTGTCGCACAACACGTATGTGAATAATTGTTTTTTGTGATTTATAGTTCTATTGAGCATTTTTATCGTTGACAAGACTTGACGCAGGGGTGTAAGTTTGCGCACGGATATGGTGCCAGGCTTAGCAAAGGTAAAACTCAGTACGTTTCACATAATCACAGTAGTTTGAATATAGAGCGTGTTGCCCTGCAGAATTGTCACTGCTCTTCCTCCCCAGTAAGTTGTCGCGCATCTCTTAATCACTATTTCAGAAACTACACTTTAGGTCGGCAAACTCGCTGTTGCTGATTGGAGTGGATCCATAATTGGTTCAAGAAGTGGGCTTTTCGCCAGCGACCCGCTGCCCTTTGGAATCAAGGGTTTAAACGGCCGCTTGAAGCCAAGCTAATAGAAATGTCTATTGAGCCAAGAGATGTATGTCGAATTTACACAAGAAAATCGAAATCCTTTCCAATCTTGCAATCATTGCAATAGCAATATTGTTGAGTTCTGTCCTAATCAAGAAATACTTCTGGCTAACCCAGGCAGATACTGAAACTAAGAAAAGAAATAGCTCAGTTCATGTAAATTCAGAGGCTAATATCGTTGGGAGAAGAATTTCGTTGCCCAATATAGATTGGGCCGGTAATAGGTGGAACTTGGTATTAGCTATCCACTCAAAATGCCACTTTTGTACAGAAAGCGCTCCATTTTATAAAGAGCTTACAAATAAACTGCTCGCTCAACCAAATTTGCAAATCGTTGCAGTTTCTTCAGAACCACCTCACATTGCTAAAGCCTACCTTGACTCCCTCGGTGTTTCTATTGATAAGGTTAGGCAGGCAGACTTTAGGCCGGTTGGAGTTACAGGGACACCTACGTTATTGATGGTCGACAACAATGGCATAGTAACAAGCACATGGATCGGGCGGCTTGATAGTAACCGGGAGGCTGAAGTATTAGCACGTTTACAGTAAGTTATTGGAAAAATGCTTCCTTACTCATAGAAAGAGGCAATATCATTGAGATTTTGCTCGGTGAAGCAGTACTGGCATGCGCCTGAGTATTGTGTGCCGAGCCTCAACTAAACACAAAACCACCTATAGGGAAAACACACCAAGATGTTGGGTAACATCTTCACTCAGTCTGTGGCAGCGGGCAGATAACGCCGTTCACCCAGGTATAACCAAACTTCTCCAGAAAATTTACCACGTGCTTCT